>WPCJ01095766.1_pt1 | contig 82004 bp, 82 predicted proteins | sample 5399831 | NCBI WGS metagenome assembly WPCJ01 (sample SAMN12869470, study PRJNA574797) | sludge metagenome | isolation source: wastewater treatment of pH10 | place: China:Beijing | collected 2019-05-20
CTGGGTGAAGTGGTTGTAAATAGCGGCGGCACGTTGGAAGTTGGTTTCGAACAGGCCAATGCTGTGGGCGGAGTGTTTACCGAGGGACATCATATCAACAAACTCAAGCTTACGAGCGGCGGCGGACGCAGCGGTGGCGGCGGTTATGGCGGCGGTGGCCGTGGCGGCTTCGGCGGCGGTGGTGACGGTGATGGCGGCCCGCGCCGTCCGCGTCCCGAGTTCGACGGTCCGGTCGAGCGCGGCCCGCGCCAGATGGGCACTGTGAAGTTCTTCAAGGCCGACAAGGGCTTTGGCTTCATCACCCCGGACAACGGCGACGCCGATGTCTTCGTCCACATCTCGGCTGTGGAGCGTTCGGGCTTCCAGGCTCTGGACAGCGGTCAGCGCGTCTCCTTCGAGACCGAGCCGGATCGCCGCGGCAAGGGCCCGAAGGCTGTGAACCTGCAGGCTCTGGAAGGTGAAGCCACCTCCAGCGAGCAGGACGGCCAGGACGACGATGCAGGCTACGACGACTGATCTGGCCTGATACCGGACCCATGGTCCGGTGAGATTGCGGTGGCCTTCCCCGGAGGGCCACCGTTTTTCATTTCAGCGGCAGCCACTTGCTGTGCTCAGCCGCTCCGGCACGGGCTGTTGTGATGCGCCGGAGACGCCAAGCCGTGCCATGAAGCCGGTGGCGCCCCGCCTCGTGCCCCTGTTCCGGGCCCAGGGGCCGCGAAGCTCCCCTTGCCAGACACGCCTCTTCCCCATAAAGCCCATCTGAGCGCCGCATCTTTCGACATGAGGAACACCACATGAATTACCGGCACGCCTATCACGCCGGCAACATCGGCGATGTCCTCAAACATCTCGTGCTTGCCCGCTGCATCTCCTACATGCAGCGCAAGGACGCGGCGTTCCGCATCATCGACACCCATGCGGGCATTGGCGGTTATGATCTGCGCGCCGAAGAGACGCAGAAGACCGGCGAATGGCAGCAAGGCATCGCCAAGGTGCTGGCGGCTGACGTGCCCGCAAAGGCAGCACCCGTGCTGGCGGACTGGCTCGATGTGGTGAAGGGACTCAACCCGGGCACCGACCTCACCCAGTATCCCGGCTCCCCTGCCCTGGCCCGTGCCCTTATGCGCCCGCAGGACCGGCTGACGCTGACAGAGCTGCATCCCGCCGATTTCGAAACACTCGCCGCCCGGTTTGAAGGCGACTGGCAGGTAAAGACGATCCATCTGGACGGCTGGCTGGCACTTGGCAGCTTCGTGCCGCCCAAGGAAAAGCGCGGCCTTGTGCTGATTGATCCGGCCTTCGAAGTCACCAATGAGTTCGAACTCATGGCGGACGGGATGATCAAGGCCTGGAAGCGCTGGCGCAGCGGCATGTATCTGGCCTGGTATCCGCTCAAGGATCGCAAGAGCGTGGAGCGCTTCCACCGGACGCTGGAAGAGGCGGAGTTGCGCGATGTGCTGGTTCTGGAGCTCAACGCCGGTTACAGCGCACCCGACCGTCCGATGAAGGGGTCAGGCATGACCATCATCAATCCGCCCTTCACACTGGCGGAAGAGATGCGCAACACCCTGCCCTGGCTGGCAGAGGTTCTGGCGCAAGGGCCGGGGGCATCAGCCCGGATTTTCCAGCTGCTGGACGAATGATATCAAGATGTTGCCGGCTGGTGCGGGATGCCTTGCACTTGCTCCGCACCGGCTTGACCAGCGCTCCGTGGAGTTGGTTCACCAAGGGCGGGTATGAGAGACACCGCTTGACGGGGACGCAGGCTTCCCGCAAGGTTTCGCGGATTTTCTAGGCATGTTTTGCAAGGGAAGGTTCCGCGAAATGCGCGCATTTCTGAAGTCAGGTTCCATCGTACTGGCAGCCGCAGGCCTTGTTGCAGCGCTGGGCGTATCTTCCCCTGCGCTATCTGCCCCCGCGCCCGGCCGTCTCCCGGCCTGTGAGACGCCATCCGTCCTCAACGCCGCCATGGCCCGTATCGCCGCAGCAGACAAGGACTACAGGGACGGCATCACCATTCAAGCCATCGACCGCATTGCGCAGACCGCTTACCGCGAGCCCCTCGGCAGTCCTTTCGCCCAGCGCTATTGCTCCGGCCGCGCGGCCCTGTCCAATGGCACGCAGCAGACGGTCTACTTCCGTATCGTGGAAGACCGTGGCTTTCTCGGCCAGACCTGGGGTGTGCAGGCCTGTCTGCCCGGCCTCGACAAGTGGCATGTGCATGACGGCAAATGCAAGGCAATCCGGCCCTGACCATCGATCATGAGACATCTCCGGCAAAGGCCGGCGCCTTGATGCGTCTGGCTTGTCTTGTGCTTGCCCTGTTGCCTGCGCTGCTGCTGCCGTCCCCGGCTGCAGCACAGAACAGGGGCGCGCCTGAGCCCTTCGATTTCTATGTCCTCGCCCTGTCATGGTCACCCGCCTATTGCGAACTGAACCGGCAGCGCGCGGACCCGCAGCAATGCGGCAATGACAAGAATTACCGCTTCATCGTCCATGGCCTGTGGCCGCAGCGTGAACGGGGGTGGCCTGATTACTGTCCGCTGCCGCGTGACCTTCCGCCCTCCGCCGGTGACATCCGGTCCATGCTGGACATCATGCCGAGCCAGGGCCTCATCCAGCATCAGTGGCGCAAACATGGCACCTGCTCCGGCCTGCCGCCGTCAGACTATTTCTCCAAGACCCGCCAGGCCTTCGAAAAGATCCGCATTCCCGAAACCTTCACCCGTATGACACGCCGCGGCAGGATCAGTCCCGAAGGCGCCGAGGCCGCCTTTGCTGCGGTGAACCCGGGCCTCACCCGGGAAGGCATGGCCGTCTCCTGCAACCGCGGTATCCTGACAGAGTTGCGCATCTGCCTGACGAAGGACCTCGAGTTCCGGGCCTGCCCCTCCGTTGACCGCAGCGGCTGCCGTGCCTCCAGCCTCGACGTTCCGGCCCCCTGACAGGGACGTCCGCTGCGGAGCGTGGCACGCAGAAGGCATGCACAGTGGCCTTGCACCTGCGCCAAGGGCATGCACAACTGACGTCCCCACAAAGGAGATTTCAGCCCGATGCTCATTCTGCGCTCCTCGCCTGCCTCCCCCTTCGGCCGCAAGTGCAAGATTGCCGCAAGCGTTCTCGGCATCTTCGACAAGATCGAGATACAGGCCACCGACACGACGAATCCGGCGGACACGATTCGCCTGCAGAACCCCCTCGGCAAGATCCCGGCGCTGATCCTGGAAGACGGCACCGTGCTCTATGACAGCCGCGTGATCGTTGAATATCTGGACTTTTTCGCCGGTGGCGGCCGCATCATCCCGGCAGGCGAAGGCCGGTTCGAGGTTCTGCGCCTGCAGGCGCTGGCCGACGGCATGCAGGACGCCAGCATCCTGCAGGTTTATGAAACCCGCTTCCGCGCGGAGGAAAAACGCTCGGCCGATTGGCTCAGCTATCAGGCGGAGAAAGTCTCCCGCGCCCTGTCCTCTCTGGAGGCCGCCCCTCCCGCTCCGGTCAAGGTGACCAACGGGGTGGATGCCGGTCAGATCGCCCTTGCCTGCGCGCTTGGCTATCTGGACCTTCGCTTCGAGGGCGTCTGGCGCCAGCAGGCACCGCATCTCGTCACCTGGCTGGACGGTTTCGAGGCGCATGTTCCGATGTTCGCAAAGACCCGGATCTTGCCTGCCTGACCTGTGAACAGCACCAGAAACAAAAGGCCCGGCGGAATGTCCGCCGGGCCTTTGTCTTGATCGTCCGGAATGGCCGGGATCAGAACTTGTAGCTCAGACCAACGCGGGTCACGTTGTCCTGCAGCTTCACGCGCTGGCTCACGCCACCAACGTCGAAGTTGTCACGGCCGTAGTCGGAGTGCAGATACTCGACGCGGGCAGTGATGTTGTTGGTCAGAGCGCCTTCAACACCGGCGCCGAGGACCCAACCGGTCTTCGTTTCATCGCGCTTGGTGCCGGCAACATTGGTTTCCATGTTGGCGATCGCCAGACCACCGGTGCTGTAGACCATCAGACGGTCGAACACGACACCGGCACGGGCGCGCAGCGAGCCGTTCCAGTTGGACGAGTTCTTGATCGAAACGCCATTGCCGGAGCTGCGCTTGTCAAGATCACGGTACTGGAAGTCAGCTTCAGCACCCGCCAGGAAGTTCGGCGTGATCTGGTAGTTGTAGCCGCCATGGATACCGATGGTCGGGCCATTGGTGCTGCTCTTGACGTTGCCCGTCAGAGCGGACGAATTCTTGAACTCGCCCCAAGCCCAGCCTGCGTTCGCACCGAAGTAGAAGCCGGACCAGTCAAAGCGAGCGTCCGAAACCGGAGCCTGATCATACATCACCGGTGCGGCCGGCGCAGGGAGGTCGGCAGCGAATGCCGGAGCCGCTGCGGCGAGCGCAACCAGGGACACACCAGCAACTGCGAGACTCTTCATGTTTTTGCTCCACGCAATACAGGTTCAAAGTCGAGGATCATACCTCATGGGCAAGACAGCCGATTGTCGTGGCGGCTATCCCCATCCTCACCCACATCGAGGTATGCCCCCCGTTTGTGTCGGAAAATTTGGCAGAATATGGAAAAACCGTGGCAAGCCCGGGGTTCTTTCGGGATGGTAAGCATCCGGTAAAATCACCCGGCAGAAGCTGCCCGCCGTTGCAAAATGCAAGAAATCCAGGGCAATGAGCGGTTCAGGAGAGTTGATCCGCGTTGAGCGATGCGCCGTATTCAAAGCATCAGACCGAAGAAGAGACAAGCACGAATGACACAGGCGGCCGGAACGGCACTCATCACCGGCGCATCCAGCCGCATTGGCGGAGCGATCGCCCGCGATCTGGCGGCGCATGGCTGGACAGTGCTCCTCCATGCCCACCATGGGTTGGAGCGGGCAGACGCCCTGAAGCAGTCGATCCTGTCAGGCGGCGGCACCGCACATGTCTTCCAGGCGGACCTGACCCGGCCGGATGAACTGGCTGGCCTGATTCCTGCGGCCATAAATGCCGCCGGTCAGCTGGATCTTCTCATCAACAATGCCTCCATTTTCCAGCCCGACGAGGCCGGTGCTCTCGACCCGGCCCTTTTCGATGCGCATTTTGCCATTCACGTAAAAGCGCCGCTGTTCCTGACAGATGCCTTCGCCAGCGCCTTGCCTGCGCCGTCCGAGGGGCTGGTGGTCAACATCATCGACCAGCGCGTCTGGAAAACGACGCCGCGCTTTGTCAGCTACTCGCTCTCCAAGGCGGCCCTGTGGGAGCAGACCCGTATGATGGCGCAGGCCCTTGCCCCGCGCATCCGCGTCAACGCCATCGGCCCCGGCCCCAGCTTCCGCAATGAGCGCCAGACGGAAGAGGATTTCGCCCGCCAGCAGCGGGCCGTCCTGTTGCAGCATGGACCGGCCCCGGAAGAGTTTGGCGCCACCATCCGTCATTTCTGGGCCATGCGCTCAATCACTGGCCAGATGCTGGCACTGGATGGCGGGCAGCATCTCGCCTGGGAAACGGCGGATGTGGTGGGCGTCGGGGAATAGACCTGCATTTTCCGCGCGCCAGGCGCCCCCATATTAGCGTCAGAGCATAAGCCGTCTAGAATGGCGCCACGTTGGAGCAGATTCGCCGGGCCTTTGTGCCCGGCCGAGGTATAGTGAAATCATGACATCCCGCCCGTCAGCCATGGACCGCCCGGAAGAGGCCGAGGAAACCGTTGAGGCCCCGGCTGCGCCGGAGGTGAGCTTCACGCCTGCCCAGGACGAGAACTCAAGCGGCAAGAAGGGCGTCGAAGTGATTGCCGATGTGGTGCGCCGCCTGCCCATGGGGCCGGGGGTCTACCGCATGCTGGATGAGAATGGCGACGTGCTCTATGTGGGCAAAGCCCGCAGCCTGAAGAAGCGTGTCACCAGCTACACCCGCCTGCAAGGGCAGTCGAACCGCATCATGCGCATGATCATGGCCACCGCCGCCATGGAATTCGTGCTCACCCGCACGGAAACCGAAGCCCTGCTGCTGGAAGCGAACCTGATCAAGCGCCTGCGGCCGCGCTTCAACGTGCTGCTGCGCGACGACAAGTCCTTCCCCTATATCCTGCTGACCGGCGACCATGCAGCGCCCGCCATCGTCAAGCATCGCGGCGCGCGGCGGCGCAAGGGCGATTATTTCGGCCCCTTTGCCTCGGCAGGCGCGGTCAACCGCACGATCAATGCCCTGCAGAAGGCCTTTCTCATCCGCAACTGCACGGACAGCTATTTCGAGAACCGTTCCCGCCCCTGCCTGCTGTTCCAGATCAAGCGCTGCGCCGGACCCTGCACCGGCGAGACCTCAAACGAGGATTACGCGCAGCTCGTGGCCGAGGCGCGCGGCTTTCTCTCCGGCCGCAGCCAGGCGGTGAAGAAGGAACTGGCCGCCCAGATGGAAGCGGCCTCCCAGCAGCTCGACTTCGAGCATGCCGCCGTCTACCGGGACCGGCTGGCGGCCCTGTCGCATGTGCAGTCGCATCAGGGCATCAACCCGCAGACCGTCGATGAGGCCGATGTGGTCGCCATCCATCAGGAAGGCGGGCAGACCTGTGTGCAGGTGTTCTTCTTCCGCACCGGCCAGAACTGGGGCAACCGCGCCTATTTCCCCAAGGCCGACAAGTCCATCGAGGAAGCCGCCATTCTGGAAAGCTTCCTTGCCCAGTTCTATGACGACAAGCCCGCCCCGCGCCTGATCCTGCTGTCGCATGAGATCGAGGAAATGGACCTGCTGTCGCAGGCTCTTTCCGAGAGAGCTGAACGAAAGGTGGAAATCGCCGTTCCCAAGCGCGGCGAGAAGAAGGAACTGGTGGACCACGCCCTCACCAACGCCCGCGAGGCGCTTGGCCGCCGGCTGGCGGAAACCTCCAGCCAGGGCCGCCTGCTGCAGGGCGTTGCGGAAGTCTTCGGCCTGCCCGCCGCCCCGCGCCGCATCGAGGTCTACGACAACTCGCACATCATGGGCACCAATGCGGTCGGCGGCATGATCGTTGCCGGGCCGGAAGGCTTCGCCAAGGGCCAGTACCGCAAGTTCAACATCAAGTCGCAGGACATCACCCCCGGCGATGACTACGGCATGATGCGCGAGGTGCTGACCCGCCGCTTCTCCCGCCTGTTGAAGGAACACGCCCGCACGCCGCTGGCCGCAGCCGATGCCCCTGTCCCCGAAAGCGCCGAAGAGACCAGCCTTGAGGAGGACGAGGAAGATGATGGCGTGCAGGCCGGCAACGCCGACATGCCTGCATGGCCGGATCTCGTCTTCATCGACGGCGGGCAGGGCCAGCTCAATGCGGTGCGGGAGATGCTGACGGAACTGGGCGTCACCGATGTGCCGCTGGTCGGCATCGCCAAGGGGCCGGACCGGGATGCAGGACGTGAGAAATTCTTCATGGAAGGCCGCCCGTCCTTCATGCTGCCGGAGCGCGATCCCGTGCTCTATTTCGTCCAGCGCTTGCGCGACGAGGCACACCGTTTTGCCATCGGCACCCACCGGGCCAAGCGCAAGAAGGACATTGCCCGCAATCCGCTGGATGACATTTCCGGCGTCGGCCCGGCCCGCAAGCGCGCCCTGCTGCGCCACTTCGGCACGGCAAAGGCCGTTTCAAAGGCGGGCATTGACGATCTGATGGCCGTGCCCGGTATTTCGGAATCGGTCGCAAAGCTGGTCTACGATCATTTTCACGAATGACCGTCTGTGCTAGGACGGGCCTGCCCACGCTGCAGTGCAACAGGAGACGGCAGGCCCGATGACAGATCAAACCGGCGGCAAGACCTCGATTTTCGCCCGGCTTCTGCGCCTTGCCTCCGTCATGGGCCTGCTGGTGGCCCTGCTGTTCGGCCTTCTGTCCTTCGGGCCCTTCGTTGCGCCGGACGTCTGGGTTGCCGACAACATGAGCTTCTTCCTGCCGCAGCTGATTGGCGGCGGCTTTGTGGCCGTGTTTCTTGCGGCCATCTGCCGGCGCCTTGCCGGGCCGCCGCGCGCAGGCAAGGCCCTGCGGCGGCTGTTCCTGCTGACGGGCCTCACCCTGTCGCTGGCGCTGGGTGTCTCGCTCTACCAGACATACAGGATCGTCGCTCCCGGCTTCGCCGAAGCCCGCATCCCCGGCACGAAGAACCTGCGCATCGTCTCGATCAATCTGGAAGTGCGATATCTGGGTGATCCGGAGTTCATGGCCTATCTGGAGAGCCTCAATCCCGACATTCTCGTGTTTCAGGAGGCCGAGTGGCATCATCAGATGCGCTACCGCAAGCGCCAGGGGGATGACACGCCCCTGATCGGCCTCGGCCCCTATTTCGAGAATTTCCTGATCGGCGATCTTGGCAGCATGATCGCCTTCTCCCGGTACCCGGTCAAATCCAGCAAGATCATACCGGTTGAGGGTGCCTGCGGCCCCAGACGCTATGGCAACAGGGAAATCTTCTCGGCCATCATCGATGTGGACGGGTCCCCGCTCAACTTCATTGCGGTGCATCCGGACAGCCCGCGCTCGCCCTGCCGCTGGCAGTCCCGGCAGGATTATTTTGCAGCGCTTGCCGGTGTGATCGACGCATTGCCCGCCTCCGAACCGGCCATCATGATCGGCGACTGGAACACCTCCCCCCTCTCGAACCACTTCGAGAACCTGCTGGAGCAGGCCGGCATGCGTGTGCGCTTCCCGGCCGTGGTGCCCGTGATCACACGCTATTTCTATCACTACCGCTTCCGCTGGATCCTGGGCTCGGCGGTGGACCATGCCGCCGTCTCGGATGAAATCACGATCAGGGATGTTTCCATCGGCGGGGACGTGGGCTCGGACCATGTGCCGCTGATCGTGGACATCGCCATCCCCTGAGAAAGCCCGTCAGCTTCTGCCTTCCACAGTTTATGCCCGCAGCCTGCCGCCTGACGTTTGTGTCTGACCGGCTGGATGGCAAGAGTGTGACAGACAGCGGGACCGATTCCCGCTGATGCGAACAGACCGGCGCAGGACCGATGGCCAAGCTCTATTTCAACTACTCCTCCATGAATGCCGGCAAATCGACGGTGCTGCTGCAGGCCTCCTACAACTATGTGGAACGGGGCATGCGCACCCTACTGCTGACGGCTGCGGTGGATGACCGGGCGGGGGTCGGACGCATTTCCTCCCGCATCGGCCTTGTGGCAGAGGCGGATATTTTCCGCGCCGGCGACAACCTGCTCGACCATATCCGCAAAGCCCATGAAGCCGCCCCCATTGACGCGGTGTTTGTCGATGAGGCGCAGTTTCTCACCGAAGACCAGGTGTGGCAGCTGGCCCATGCCTCCGACCGGCTCGGCATGCCGGTCATGTGCTTCGGCCTGCGCACGGATTTTCAGGGCAAGCTCTTCCCGGGCAGCAAGGCCCTGCTGGCGCTGGCCGACAGCCTGAAGGAAATCAAGACCATCTGCTGGTGCGGCCGCAAGGCAACCATGGTAGCGCGGCTTGACGGCAGCGGACGGATCGTCGAGGAAGGCGAACAGGTGGTGATTGGCGGCGAAGAGTCCTATGTTTCCCTTTGCCGCCGCCACTGGGTCGACCGTGACCTCGGGCCGCGCTGCGACTGAGCAATTTCAAGGCGTGATGCGTCAGCACCGAAAGCCTTGGTATAACGGGCGCAGATCACTTCAAACCGCAAGGACGGGACAGGCAGATGCTGGGAAAACTGTTCGGATCACTTTTCAAGGGCGGCTCTTCCGCTGAAGCCCCCCCTGCCCCCGTGGCCACCGAGGACTACAAGAACTGCCGCATCATCGCCGAGCCGCGCCAGGCCGGCAGCCAGTGGCAGATCGCCGGCCGTATCCTGAAGGAGATCGACGGCGAACCGCACGAACACACCTTCATCCGCGCCGACCAGTTGCCCACCCGCGATGAAGCCGCCGAATTCACCATCCGCAAGGCCAAGCTCATGATCGACCAGCAGGGTGATCTGATTTTCAAGAGCTGAGGGAGAGGGAGAGGGAGAGCTCGCTCAAGCGCAGCTTGTTTCTCAGCCCCTACCTCTCGATCGTCATCCCGGACGCGCATCGCGCGATCCGGGACCGGTGAGCCGAAGTGCCCATTGCTTCAAGAAGCTAGAGCCGAAAGACCGTGACTCACCGGTCCCGGATCTTCGCTTCGCTGCGTCCGGGATGACACCCAAGGTTGGCAAGGCCTCAGCAAGAGCGCGCTTCTCGCCTCCCCCCTCAGTCCCCCCGGCACTCCGCCAGACTGCGCTTCTGCCGGCCATCGGCGTCGAAATTATCCAGCGAGAGCCAGGCCTCGAAGCCGGCCTTCAGCCGTGGCCATTCCTTGTCGAGAATGGAGAACCACGCCGTGTCCCGGTTGCGGCCCTTGTAGACGGTCGCCTGCCGGAAGATCCCCTCGAAGGTGAAGCCGAGCCGTGCGGCAGCCGCGCGCGAGGGAGCGTTGAGATCGTCGCATTTCCATTCGTAGCGGCGGAAGCCCAGCCCTTCGAAGGCATAGCGCATCATCAGATACATGGCCTCGGTCGCCAGCGGCGTGCGCTGCAGGGCGGGGGCGAAGTTCAGATGCCCAACCTCGATGCAGCCCGTTGCAGGCTCCACACGCAGATAGCTGCCAACGCCCATGGCCTTGCCGCTGGCCTGATCGATGATGGCGAACATCATCGGGTCCGCCTTGCCTTCCATCGTTTTCAGAAAGGCGATGCACTCCGCCTCTTCGGCGAAAGGTCCATAGGCCAGATAGGTCCAGACCCGGTTCTCCCTGTCGGCGGACCAGGCGGCATGAAGCTCCGCACCGTGGCGTTCCGCGCTCAGCGGCTCAAGCCGGCACCAGCGCCCCTGCAGCACCTGAGCCACCGGCGCTGCCGCGCCCGTCCATCCATTCACCGGCTCTCCAATCGGCTGTCCCAATTCGTTCAGGCGCATGTGTGCAGGTCTCCCACCATCAATTTGCTGTGACAGGCTTACCGCTCCATCCTTGCCGGCACCAGTTCAAAGACGGCATTCAGGGCCGTTTGCGCCCTCTCCGGCATTGTCAAAGTCACTCATCCGCCAGATGCGTTGACACCCGCGCGCCCTCATGCTTGTGTCCGGCTGACCCGCCGCCCGAGACGCGAAGCAGATACTTCACATGGCCAGACACGTCGCCCTGACCCTGCCTAACCTCTTGACCTATGCGCGCATCCTGGCGGTGCCTGCGGTGGTGGGATGCTTCTATTTCGATGGCCACACGGCGCGCTGGATTGCGCTGGCCATCTTCATCGCCGCCGCCGTGACCGATTTCTTCGACGGCTATCTGGCCCGCGCCTGGCAGCAGCAGTCCGCGCTCGGCCGGATGCTGGACCCGATTGCCGACAAGCTGCTTGTGTCCGTCTGCCTGCTGCTGCTGGTGGCCAAGGGGGATATTGGCGGCTGGTCGCTGATTGCCGCCATCATCATCCTGTGCCGCGAAATTCTGGTCTCCGGCCTGCGCGAGTTTCTGGCCGAGCTGCGTGTCAGCGTTCCGGTCACGAAACTGGCCAAATGGAAGACCACCGTGCAGCTCGTGGCCCTTGCCCTGCTGCTGGCTGGCCCCGCCGGGGAAGAGGTGCTGCCGGGAACCGAATTGTCCGGCCTTGTCGCCCTCTGGATTGCGGCTGTCCTGACGCTCTACACCGGCTACGACTATTTCCGGGCTGGCATTGGCCATCTGATCGAGGAGTAGTCTCTCAAGGACTGCCGAAGAAGGAGAGGCGCATGATCATCCGTTACTTTGCCTGGGTGCGCGAGCGGACCGGCGTGGAGCAGGAAGAGATCACCCTGCCGGACAGCGTGACCACCGTGGGCGGCCTGATCAACTGGCTGCAGACCATCGACGATGCCCATGGCCATGCCTTTGCCGAGCCGGAACTGATCCGCGCCGCCATCGACCAGACCCATGCCGAACATGACGCTCCGATTGCGGGCGCGCGCGAGATTGCCTTTTTCCCGCCCATGACCGGGGGTTGAAGATGAGCCCGGTCCTGCGCGTCATCGTCCAGCCCGGTCCCTTCGATGCGGAGGCAGAATCCCGGCAGCTGTCCGAAGGCCGCGCCGATGTGGGCGCCATCGTCAGCTTCACGGGCCTGTGCCGTGACGAGGACGGGCGGCTGGAAGCACTGGTGCTGGAGCACTTCCCCGGCATGGCGGAGAAGGAGCTGGAGCGCATCGCCCGCGAGGCGCTGGAGCGCTGGCCGCTGACCGGCCTCACCGTCATTCACCGCCATGGCCGCATTCTGCCGGGCGAGCAGATCGTGCTCGTCACCGCCGCCTCGCGCCACCGCCGGGCCGCGTTTGAAGCCGCTGATTTCCTGATGGATTTCCTCAAATCCAGAGCCCCGTTCTGGAAGAAGGAAATCCTGCGTGCAGGCGGAACAGGCGGCTGGATTGCGGCCAAGGCCGAGGATGAAACAGCGCTGGACCGCTGGAACGGCGTTCAGCCAAAAGCGTGAAATTTCCCGAAGTCCCAGGGTTGACCGACCGGTCAATTTGGACCACTGATAGGCAACGCTGATATTTTTGCACGCCGGAACGCAGGCCGCGGGCCGCGTTTCAGGCCGCTGTGCACCATACCTAAGGTTTGTTTATGTCCGATCTTGCCCGGAACACTGGCGCGAGCCAGACGCCCCATCCTGGGCTGTCCTTCGCCGAATTCGTCACCATGGTTGCCGCGCTGATGGCGCTGAATGCGCTGGCGATGGACATCATGCTGCCCGCCCTGCCCGACATCGGCAACGCGCTCGGCATTGCCAACGAGAATGACCGACAGCAGATCCTGATCTTCTATCTGATCGGCTTCGGCGGCGCGCAGCTCATCTTCGGCCCGCTGTCGGACTCCTTCGGCCGCAAGACCATTCTCGTCGGTGGCCTGGCGCTCTATGCCGCAGCCAGTGTCTTCGCCCTGTTCAGCACCAATCTCGATCAGTTGCTGATTGCCCGCGTGCTGCAGGGCATCGGCTGTGCCGGAACCCGCGTCATCGCGGTCTCCATTGTCCGCGACTGCTATTCCGGCCGCCGCATGGGGCAGGTCATGTCGCTGGTGATGATGATCTTCATGGCCGTGCCCATTGTTGCGCCTTCCATCGGCCAGTTGATTCTTCTGGTGGCCGAATGGCACTGGATTTTCAGCACCCTGATGGGCGCAGGCGTTCTCATGCTGGTCTGGACCGCTCTCCGCCTGCCGGAAACGCTGCCTGAGGACGCCCGTCAGTCCTTCTCGCCCGGCTCCATCTCCCTAGCCTATCTCAAGGTGGCGACGACCCGCATCAGCGTCGGCTACACCATGGCGACGACCTTCATCTTCGGCGGTCTGTTTGCCTTCATCTCCATGGCGCAGCAGATCTATGTCGATATCTTCGACCTCGGCGTCTGGTTCCCGCTCGTGTTTGCCGCTGTCGCCGTCACCATGGCCATTGCCTCGTTCCTGAACTCGCGGCTGGTCACCATCATCGGCATGAGGCGCCTGTCGCATGGCGCGGTGCTGGTCTTCACCGCCATGGGCCTGCTGCAGGTTGCCCTGGCGCTGGCCGGTGTCGAGAATCTTGCCATCTTCACCGTGTGCATGGCCATCAACATGGCCAGCTTCGGCTTCATGGGCGCTAATTTCAACGCCATGTCCATGGAGCCGCTGGGCGATATCGCCGGAACCGCCTCCTCTGCCATCGGCTTCACCACCACGCTGGGCGGCGCCATTCTGGGCTTCATCATCGGCCAGAATTTCGACGGAACCCTGCTGCCGATGTCCCTGGCCTGCGCCGTCTATGGCCTTATTGCGATCGGCTGGGTGCTCTTGGCCGAAAAGGGCAAACTCTTCCACGCCCAGCATCCGTCAGGCGCAAAACCGCACTGAGGCGGTAAGCACAGGCGGCAGAATCAAAAAGGGCGGCTGCACCGGATGCAGCCGCCCTTTTCACTTACCAAACAGGTTGAAGCGTCACTCCGCCGCTTTCAGCCCGGCCGGATCGGCGCGCACCAGCGCGTCATAGTCCAGCATCAGCGTCTTGGTGATCTCGCCGACGGTGAAGCTGTACGGCCCGATCTCCGAGACCGGCGTCACTTCAGCGGCGGTGCCGGTAAGGAAGCACTGCTCGAAGCCGTCCAGTTCCTCCGGCATGATCACCCGCTCGATCACCTCGAAACCGCGCGCCTTGGCAAGGTCGATCACCGTGCGGCGGGTGATGCCATTGAGGAAGCAGTCCGGCTTCGGCGTTTGGATCTTGCCGTCCTTGACGAAGAAGACATTGGCACCGGTCGCTTCGGCCACCTGACCGCGCCAGTCGAGCATCAGCGCATCGGCATAGCCCTTGCGCTCGGCTTCATGCTTGGACAGGGTGCAAATCATGTAAAGGCCAGCCGCCTTGGACTTGAACGGGGCCGTAGCCGGGTCCGGCCGGCGGTATTTTGCCATGTCGAGGCGGATGCCCTTCAGCCGCTCTTCCGGCTTGAAGTAGCTCGGCCATTCCCAGGCGGCGATGGCCAGATGAATGGTGTTGTGCTGGGCCGACACGCCCATCATCTCGCTGCCGCGCCAGGCAATCGGGCGCAGATAGGCATCAACGAGGTTCATCCGCTTCAGCAGCTCTTCCTTGGCGGCATTGATGATCTCGGAAGAATAGGGAATCTCGAAGCCAAGCACCTCAGCCGAGGCATGCAGGCGCTCGGTGTGCTCGGCGCTCTTGAAGATCCGGCTGTTATAGGCCCGCTCCCCTTCAAATACCGCGCTGGCATAGTGCAGGCCATGCGTCAGCACATGCACCTTGGCATCGGCCCAGGGAATGAACTTCCCGTCGAACCAGATTTCACCATCGCGTTGATCAAAGGGAATACCAGCCATTGTTCTTGTCTCCCGCGCCTTGTCGCCCGGCGCAATCTGCTTCTGTTTGTCCGACTGAAGGGAACCCTGTTTCCGGCCTCTGGCCCAGTTCAGGAGTTTTGCATGCACCCGTAACAATCGGTATCTTGTTTTGACGAGACGGCGGGCCCGGATTCTCTTAAGGGAATGAGGGCCATGTACGATCCGGACAAACACCCGGCACGGGGGCGCATGCGACCGAACATTTCGTCAAGGTGCCGCTACAGGTAACAATCGATCAGAAATAAGTCAATATGGCTGACATAAATTTCAAGACAGCACCTGCAGCGCCCCAGATGGCCCAAGACAGCACCCCCGTTTCAGGCAGCGGGACCACCGGGTCCACGCCTTATGACCTGATCGAACTGCTGTTCTTCGCCTACCGGGATTTCACCGCAGACCCCGATCAGCTGCTCTCCGGGCTCGAATTTGGCCGTGCCCACCACCGGGTACTCCACTTTGTCGACAGAAATCCGGGCATCCGCGTGTCGGATCTGCTCGCCATCCTGCGCATCACCAAGCAGAGCCTTGGCCGGGTGCTGAAGCAGCTGGTGGATGAAGGCTTCATCGACCAGCGCCCCGGCGAAACGGACCGCCGCCAGCGGCTGCTGCACACCACGGACAAGGGCCACAAGCTGTCACGCAAGCTGGATGCCCTGCAGGCGGTGCGCATCAACGCAGCGGTGGATGCCCTGCCCGGACAGGATGCCGCCATCGTGCGCCAGTTCCTGTTCCAGATGATTGATCCGGAGCGGCGGCCCGAGGTGGCCCGCATGCTCTCCAACATTCCCCAAAGCGGCAGCAGCGGCCCAGCGCCCGAGCTGGCCGATACGGAGGCTTGACGCAATGACACGGGTGCCGGACGACAACGCCATCCACATCCTGCTGGTTGACGACGACAGCCGCATCCGCGATCTGCTGGGCAGGGTGCTGCAGGAAAACGGCTACCGGGTGACAACAGCCGCCAACGCCGCCGAGGCCCGGCGCTGCCTGTCAGGCCTCGCCTTTGACCTCCTGATCCTCGACATCATGATGCCGGGCGAGAACGGGCTGGATCTTGCCGCCTCGCTGCGGGCGGACAGCCCTGTGCCCATCCTGATGCTGACGGCCCGCGCCGAGGCGGAAGACCGTATCGCCGGGCTTGAGGCCGGGGTGGATGACTATCTGCCCAAGCCCTTCGACCCGCGCGAGCTGATGCTGCGCATCGCCGCCATCCTGCGGCGGGGCGCAACGCGGCGCGTGGACCGCCAGCCGGAAATCCGCTTCGGCCCCTTCGTCTTCGTGACGGAGCGGGGCGAGCTGCGCCGGGGCGACAGCCAGATCCGCCTGACCGACCGCGAGCGCCAGATCCTGACCATTTTCGCCGAACAGCCCGGCGCCACCGTGCCGCGGCACAAGATCGTCGGTGATGACAGCGGCCTTGGCGAGCGCACGGTGGATGTGCAGATCAACCGGCTGCGGCGCAAGATCGAGGATGATCCGGCCAACCCGGTCTATCTGCAGACGGTGCGCGGCATCGGCTACAGGCTGGCCTGTGACTGAAGCGCGCGCCCGCCTCCGCAGCCTTTTCGCAGGCTTTGGCGCATTTCTGGCCCCCGCTGCGAAACTGGCGGGAAAGCTGCTGCATCCGCTGCTGGTCCCCTTCGCCTTCATCTACGGCCGGGTGGCCGGGCGGATCTACCGTCATATGCCCAAGGGGCTTTTCACCCGCGCGCTGCTCATCATCGTCACACCCATGGTGCTGCTGCAATCCGTGCTCGCTTTCGTGATCATGGAACAGCACTACCAGCAGGTCACCTTCCGCCTGTCACAGGCGGTGGTGCGCGAGATCGCGGCGCTGGTCTATACGCTGGAGAATTACCCTCAGGATGCGGATTACCGGCTGATCGAGGAAATGGGCAGCCGGACGCTGGACATGTCCGTCTCCATCCTGCCGCCCGAGCCCTTGCCCTCTCCGCGGCCCAGGGCCTTCTTCGATCTGGTCGCAGAAAATCTCAGCCGCGAGATTTCCCAGCGCATCGGCAAGCCCTTCTGGGTGGACACCATCGGCCGCTCCCGCTTCGTCGAGATCCGCATTCAGCTCAAGGACAAGGTGCTGCGCGTGGTGGCCCGCCACAGCCAGACCTATGCCTCCAACTCGCATATTTTTCTGGTCTGGATGGTCGGCAGCTCGCTGGTGCTGATCTCCATTGCCATGCTGTTCCTGCGCAATCAGATCCGGCCCATCGAGCGGCTGGCCAATGCGGCGGAAGGCTTCGGCAAGGGCCGTCCGGTGGATGATTTCCGCCCCAGCGGCGCACGCGAGGTGCGCAGGGCCGCACAGGCCTTCATCGAAATGCGCCGGCGCATCGAGCGGCAGATCGACCAGCGCACCACCATGCTGGCCGGTGTCAGCCATGACCTGCGCACGATCCTCACCCGCTTCCGCCTGCAGCTTGCCCTCATCCCCGAAACACCGGAGACCGAAGGCCTCAAGCGTGACGTGGACGAGATGAGCAACATGCTGGAGGATTATCTCGCCTTCACGCGCGGCGACAATGGCGAGGCGGTGGAGACGGCGGACATCACCCTGATGCTGGAGGAACTGGAGGAAGCCGCCGAGATTTCCGGTGCGAGCGTTTCCTCAAGCTTCACCGGCGAGCCGGAGGTGGAATTGCGGCGCAATGCCGTGAAACGCAGCCTCATGAATCTGGTCATGAATGCCGCAAGGCATGCCAGCCATGTCGATATCCAGGGCCGCCATATGGACGGCTGGCTGACCGTGATCATCGACGACGATGGCCCCGGCATTCCGGAGGAGGAGCGGGAGAACGTCTTCCGCCCCTTCTACCGGCTGGACGAAGCCCGCAATCAGGACGCCTCCGGCAGCGGCCTTGGCCTTGCCATCGCCCGCGACATAGCCCGCAGCCACGGCGGCGACATCCAGTTGGAAGAAAGCCCCCTCGGCGGCCTCAGGGCCCGCTTCCGCATTCCGGGGTAAAGCTCAGAACAAGCGCCCGCCCAGCGGGGTGTCCTGATCGGGGGTGATGAGGACGACTTCGCCATCGGCATCCGGCACGCCGAGCGTCAGGACTTCGGAGCGCATCGGGCCAATCTGGCGCGGGGGAAAGTTGACGACCGCCAAGACCCGGCGGCCGACGAGGCCTTCCGGGGTGTAGTGTCTGGTGATCTGGGCGGAGCTTTTCTTGATGCCGATGTCCTGGCCGAAATCGATCACCAGCTTGATCGCCGGCTTGCGCGCCTCGGGAAAGGGCGCAGCCTCGATGATCTGCCCAACGCGGATATCCACCTTCAGGAAATCGTCAAAACTGATCGGCTGCGCGGGAGCGCTCGGGGTCATGGCAGGTCTCCGGAAAATCCATGCGAAAGGATCTTCACAGTGCCGCGCCCGGCGCAACCGCGCAAGCCCTTGCAGACAGGCAGATAACGGCTAGACCGGCTGAGCCGCAGCCTCTCCGCCAGCCTCAGAGGTGGCGCCTGGGGCAGCTTCGCTGCGCCGGGACTTGCGGCGGGACATCGCCTTGCCGGCGAGTTTGATCAGGCCGCAGGCCACGGGGCGCGTCACCCGCTCCACCGCTCCCAGCCGCCGCAGCCAGTCCTCGCCCCGGTCCAGTTCCTTGTCGAGGGCGGCCATGGTGCGCGGCAGGCTTTCGTCTTCCTCCTCAAGGAAGGTTTCGAGCACACGGGCGAAGGAAACCGCCAGCCCCTGCTGCACCAGACGGCCCTTGATGCCGGGAATGGAAACACCGGCAGCCGCCAGCATCCAGCCCTGCGAGCGCACGGCGATACCGTTCAGGCACATGGCCAGCGCCGGATCACGCATGGCGTCCTTGCGCAGCTGGGCCAGCGCAGATTTGTGGGGGGCCAGCGCATCCAGGCGCGTCATCAGCACGTCGAACAGCCGGTCACGCGGCGGCTGGTCAAACATGCTGTCATCGCGGCCATCCAGCACGGCGGCATCCACCTGCCCGGCAAAAGCAGCTAGAAGCTCGCTCTTGCCGGAAACAGCCTGCCGGAGAGCCGAGGGCTTCAGCCCGGCGGCTTCGGCGATATCAGTCAGGGAAATGTCCGCGTAAGAACGGGTGGCGAGCAGTCCGAGAAAAGCCTCGACGGCCATCGTCCGGTCATCGGGACGTGGCGCGGCTTTGCGGCCGCTCTTCCCGGTCTTGCCTGCGGTGCCTTCTGCTTCCGGTGCCATGTCCGCCTCCTTCTTGGATGCCTTGGCAGGATGTATTCCTTTTATAGGTAGGCACATCCTGTCCGCATGGAAGAGGCAAAGGCAAGCAATGCGGCAGCCCCGTCAGGAGCCGGCCAGTTCCCGGGCGCGGCGGGCAGCAGCTTCGACAGCTGCATCCATCAGCGGCTGCAGGCCGTTTTCCGCCATCAGCACGGAAAGAGCCGCCGCCGTCGTGCCATTGGGCGAAGTGACGTTCTGCCGCAGGACTGCGGGCGTGTCGTCAGATTGATGCATCAGTTCCCCTGCCCCGCTCACCGTTGCTTCGGCAAGGCGGGCGGCGAGATCCGCCGGAAGACCGGCGCGGCGCCCGGCTTCCGCCAGGCACTCGGCCAGCAGGAACACATAGGCAGGGCCCGAGCCGGAGACGGCGGTGACAAGATCGATCTGCTCTTCCGAGGTCAGCCACTCGACGGCACCGATCGCCGACAGAAGCTGCCCGGCGGTCTCGCGCTGAGCTGCCGTGACGCGGGCGTTGGGGTAAAGCGCGGTGATGCCCCTTCCCACCATGGCAGGCGTGTTGGGCATGGCGCGGATGACGGCGATATCGCCGAATGCCGCTTCGAAGGTGCGCACCGGCGTGCCGGCGGCAACCGACAGCACCAGCGTATCGTCAGCCACCGCAGGCTTCAGCCCCGGCAGCACATCGCCCATGATCTGCGGCTTGACGGCCAGCAGCACCATACCCGCCTTGACGCCTTCCGGCACCTTCGACGCATGGGCAATGCCGTGGCTGTCCAGCTGGGCCACGAGAGCGGCGGACGGCGCGGGATCAACGACCAGAAGGCTGGCGGCATCAACGCCGCGGGCCATCCATCCGGCGATCATTGCGCCGCCCATCTTGCCCGCGCCGACAACGGCGAACGGGCGCTCAGCTGAAAAACTCATGCTTCTCCTGCGGTCTCGAACAGGGCGCACTCCAGCGCCTCCTGAGCTGTCTTGCCAGCCCAGACAACAAACTGGAAGGACTGATAATAGCGCTCGCAGGCTTCCAGCGCATTGGCCAGCAGCCCTTCGATCTGAGCACCGGAAGCTTCCGCACCGCCTGCCAGCAGCAGGGACTGGCGGAACATGATGACGTTTTCCTTGCTCCACAGATCGAAGTGACCCATCCACATCTGCTCGTTGACGAGCGAGAGGAGGCGCATCACCTCGGTCTTGCGCGGCTCGGTGACCTTCAGATCGAAGGCACAGGCCAGGTGCAGGGCCTCCAGCTCCTCCATCCAGGAGAAGGAGACGTGATAGTCGCACCAGTATCCGCCGATGGAAATGGTGATCTCGTCATCATCCGAACGCTCGAAAGCCCACTCATTGAGCGCAGCCACGTGTTCGATCAGATCGACGGGATTGTCGGGGCGTTCAAAGTCGATTTCGATGAGGCTCATGGCGATCCTCCCCGTTTACGGGAGCCGGATAAGGGGCGGATTTCCGCAAATCCAGCGTCTTCCCCTGAACAGAGGCCGCGCCAAACCGCCAAAGGCAGCAGGGTCAAAACAGGACCCATTTCGGGGCGCGTGCGAATCCCTGTTTGGAATCAGTATATAAACTTCCTTCGCAAATGCAGCAGGAAACCGCCCTGAGGTTTTGATCAAATCCTGTGGACGATTGTTTCCGGCGCACCGGCGCAGGCCGCTTCACGGCATTGTGACGGCGGAAACACCTCCCGCCGCCGCTGCATTGCAGCCATTCGGGCTTCATCAGCCCTCGGTCTTGGCCTTGCGGGCAGGCTTTGCCTCGGTTTCAGCCAGCTTTGCCTCCAGCGCCGCGATCCGGGCTTCCAGAGCCTCGATCTGGTCCAGCGCACGCACCGCCATGTCGCGGGCGACGTCGAAATCCTCGCGCTTCACCAGATCCATATCGGCCAGGAACCGTTCGGCCTGGGCACGGAAAGCGGTCTCCACCTCACGGCGGGCTCCCTGCGCCACACCGGCGGCGTCAGTCATGAGCTTGGCGAAATCGTCGAAAATCCTGTTCGGGCCCTGGGTCATGACGCACTCCTGAAGATGGTGACGGCCCACCCTTGCGCTTGCTCTCCGGACCAATCCGGCGAGGCACTGCGAGCCGTGTCACACAGGTATTGACCTTTTGCTCCAAGTTCAAGGCGGCAATGCAGCGCCTTGACGCACCGGGGGGAATGCGCAAGGTCTGGTGCCGCTGGCAAATCGCCCCGGATCAACAGCACTGGACCCTGCATGCCCGTTCTCGCCCTGCCCTTCCCCGCCGTTGACCCGGTCATCTTCGAGGTTGGCCCCTTCGCGTTGCGCTGGTACGCGCTGTCCTACATCGTGGGCATCCTGCTGGCCTGGCGCTACATGCGCCTTGCGGTGCAGAAGGACAGGCTGTGGCAGGCCGTTCCCCGGCCCGGCCTTGTGGATATTGACGATTTCGTCACCTGGGGCACCGTCGGCATCATCGTGGGCGGGCGCTTGGGCTATGTGCTGGTCTATGACCCGCTGACCTATCTCGCCAATCCGGTGGAGATTTTCGCCGTCTGGAACGGCGGCATGTCCTTCCACGGCGGCTTTGCCGGAACCGTGCTGGCCATGGTGCTGTTCGCCCGTGCCCGCGGCATCCCGCTGCTGACGCTGTTTGACCTTGCCGGGATTGCCGCGCCCATCGGGCTTTTCTTCGGGCGGCTCGCCAACTTCATCAATGACGAATTGTGGGGCCGCCCCACGGATGTGCCCTGGGCGGTGGAGTTCCCCTCCGGCGGCTACATCCCGCGCCATCCGAGCCAGCTCTATGAGGCAGCGCTGGAAGGCGTGCTGCTGTTCCTCGTCCTGCGCCTCATGTCGCACCGCTTCGGCCTGTTGCAGAAGCCGGGCTTCCTGGCAGGTGCCTTTGCCGCCGGTTATGGCATCACCCGCTCCATCGCCGAAGAGTTCCGCATGCCCGACGCCCAGATCGGCTTCCTGCCCGGCGGCTTCACCATGGGCATGCTGCTGTCCGGCCCGATGATCATCGCCGGCATCGCACTGATGGTCTGGAGCTGGCGCAGAGCCAGGGCCGCATGAGGAGAGACGCCCTGCCCGCCTCGCCGCTGAAGGAAAAGCTCATCCGCCAGATCGCGGCGGAAGGCCCGATGACGGTGGCCGCCTATATGGCCGCCTGCCTCGCCGATCCGCAGCACGGCTATTATACCACCGCCGCAGAGCCGTTTGGCGCGAAGGGCGACTTCATCACCGCGCCGGAAGTGAGCCAGATGTTCGGCGAGCTCATCGGCGCCTTCGTCCTCTCCGCCTGGGAGGCTATGGGCGCGCCGCAGACCGTGCGGCTGGTGGAAACCGGTCCCGGACGCGGCACGCTGATGGCAGATCTGTTGCGCATGGCAAGCCTGCGCCCGGCCTTCCTGCACGCTGCCAGCCTGCATCTCGTCGAAATCAGCCCCCGGCTAAAGGCCCGGCAGGCCGAAGCGCTTGCCAATGCGCCGCTTACGCCGAACTGGCATGACAGCCTGCGCGAAGTACCCGAAGGGCCGGTGATCCTGATCGCCAACGAATTCTTCGATGCGCTGCCCATCCATCAATATGTGAAGACGCCGGAGGGCTGGCGCGAGCGGATGGTGGGGCTGAGTGAGACCGGAGACCTTGCCTTCGGCACTGGTCCCGGCCGCCTGCCGCTGGCGGCCATTCCTCAAACCGCCGCAAACGCCCCGCTTGGCGCCATCCTCGAAACCTCGCCGCTCTCCGCCGCCATTGCGCAGGAAGCTGCCGCCAGAATCACCGCGCATGGCGGGACAGCCCTGTTCATCGACTACGGCTACCTGCGCTCTGCCCCCGGCGACACCCTGCAGGCGCTGCGCCGCCACGCCTATCAGGATGTGCTGGCCGAACCCGGCCTTGCCGATCTGACGGCGCATGTGGATTTCGAGGTGCTGGCCGCTGCCGCCCGGCGCGGCGGGGCAACCGTAGCCTCACCGCTGACACAAGGCGAATTCCTGCTGCGCATGGGGCTGCTTGAGCGGGCCGGGCAACTGGGCGCTGGCAAGGACGCCGCCACGCAGGAACGCATCCGCAGCGAGGTGGAGCGGTTGGCGGCGCCTCAGGAAATGGGCGAACTTTTCAAGGTGCTGTGCGTTGCTCAACCAGGCCTTGTTCCCGCCCCGTTTGACAGTGAGGCTCTTCCGCCGCACGCTGGCGCAAATTCCGGAGAGGCTTGATGATTACCGCTGACCTTCTGACCCTGCCCGGCGTCCTTCGCCATGGCTTCTTCACCCGGCAGGGCGGCGTTTCCACCGGCATTTACAGCAGCCTCAACATTGGCCTTGGCTCCGATGATGACCGGTCGCATGTGCTGGAAAACCGCGCCCGCGTCGCTGGTATGCTGGACGTGGCACCGGAGCAGCTCGTCTCGCCCTATCAGGTGCATTCGCCCGATGTGATCGCCGTCACCCGTCCCTTTACCGAAGGCGAGAACCGCACGGCGGATGCGCTGGTCACCGCCACCCCCGGCCTTGCCATCGGCGTGTCCACCGCCGACTGCGGCCCCGTGCTGTTTGCCGATCCTCAGGCCCACGTCATCGGCGCGGCCCATGCAGGCTGGCGCGGCGCGCTGACCGGCGTGCTCGACAACACGCTGGCGGCCATGGAAAAGCTCGGCGCAAGGCGGGAGAACATCATCGCCGTGCTCGGTCCCTGCATTTCGGCCGCCGCCTATGAGGTCGGCCCGGAGTTCCACGAGCGTTTCGAGGCGGAAGCGCCCGGCTGCGGCCGCTTCTTCGGCACGTCGGGGCGCGAAAACCACTTCATGTTCGATCTGCAGGCCTTCATCATCGCCCGTCTGCAGGCGGCAGGCACAGGCCGGGCCGAAAGCCTTGGTCTGTGCACCTATGCCGATGAAGCCCGCTTCTTCTCCTACCGGCGCACGACGCACCGCAAGGAGCCGGACTATGGCCGCCAGATTTCCGCACTCGTGCTGACAGGAGACTGACCCGATGGCGCTGCATTTCACCGACGCGGAATTCGAGAGCCGGTTCGAGCGGCTGAGGATCCGGATGGAAGACGAAAAGCTGGATGCCATGCTGCTGTTCGCACAGGACAGCAACTACTGGCTGACGGGCTATGACACCTTCGGCTTCTGCTTCTTCCAGTGCCTCGTCGTTACCGCCGACGGGCGCAAGGTGCTGCTGACACGCTCGGCCGACGAGCGGCAGGCAAAGCACACATCCAACATCTCCGACATCCGCATCTGGGTAGACCGGGGCGGCGCCAGCCCGGTGGGTCAGCTGAAGGACATGCTCTTCGACATGGACCTGCTCGGAGCCCGGCTCGGCATCGAATATGACACCCACGGGCTGACCGCAAAGCTGGGCCGCGAGCTGGACGAAGCCCTGCGCAGCTTCGCCGAACTGTCGGACGCCTCGCACATCATCCCGCGCCTCAGGGCGATCAAGAGCGCTGAAGAACTGGTCTATGTGCGGCAGGCCGCAAAACTCGCAGATGCCGCCTACCTGGCCGGCCTCGACGAAATCCGCCCCGGCGCGGATGAAGGACGCATTCTGGCAGCGATGCATACGGCCATCTTCGAGGGCGGCGGCGACTATCCGGGCAATGAATTCATCATCGGTTCGGGCCGTGATGCCCTGCTGTGCCGCTACAAATCCGGCCGCCGGGCATTATCACCGCAAGACCAGATCACGCTGGAACTGGCCGGCACCTACCGGCACTATCACGCCGCCCTGATGCGCACGGTGGCGGTTGGCGCCGCAACGCCCCGCCACATGGTCATGCACGAAGCCTGCTGCGAGGCCTTGGCGGCCGTTGAAAGCAAGCTTCAGACCGGCTGCACCTTCGGCGAGATCTTCGACGCCCATGCCGGTGCCATGGATGCCCGCAACATGCTGCCCCACCGGCTCAATGCCTGCGGCTACTCGCTCGGCGCCCGCTTCACGCCCAGCTGGATGGACTGGCCGATGGCCTATAGCGGCAATGATGCAGCCGTCGAACCGAACATGGTCATCTTCATGCACATGATTCTGGCTGATTCGGGTTCGGAAACGGCCATGTCACTGGGCCGGACCTATCTGACTGGCGTGGATGGACCTGTTTCTCTTTCGGAACTGCCTCTCGACCTTCCGGTCAAGGCAAGCTAAACCTGTCCACACACAGGATTTCCGGCGCTCAGGCGACTGCGGCCGCCGCCACCAGAAACGGTATTCGGGAACAGATGACGACACTCATGTCCTCCACGGCCAAGAGGCTTTGCGCCGCGACCCTTCTTCTCGCCGTTGCGGCCTGCAACCAGACAGCGCCCACACCAAGGACTGTCGCCCCGTCCGTGCCGGGAAACCAGGCCCTCACTCCGGCTCCGAAGGTTCCCGCAAGCCAGGCCACCTTTGCGTTTGAGCCCTTCACCGGTGCTCCGGGCAACACGGCGGACGAACTGGCGCAGGAGATCGGCGCCCGGGCGGGCACCGAGCGGCTGAAGCTGGTGCGCCGCATCGACGCCAAGCCGACCTACCGCGTCAAAGGATATCTGACGGCCACCGGAACGGCGGCTGGCGGCTCGATCTTTTTCGTTTTCGACGTCTTTGATGCCAATGGCGTGCGCCTGACGCGCATCTCCGGCACCGAGGCCACCTCCGGCGTGAGCGGTGATCCCTGGACCGCTGTGGATGTGTCCACCCTGAAGCAAGTCGCGGCCCGTACGGTGCTTGAGCTGAAGGCCTGGGTAAACACGTATTGAGCCTTTGAAGCATCAATTGCACGTCTAAGTATTCACCTTAGGTGCAACGCAGCAGAAAAAAGCAGCCGGATGGCCTTTTGTGGTGTTGTCGGAAGGCAGCGGGGTTGTTACAACGCCGCCGCCTGAGACAAGCAAAACTCAGGGTGCTGCGCACCGCCCTGGTGCGTGACATGGACGCGTAACTGAAGACGTGAGGCAGGGGCCTTCCGGGTCCGGCGTTGCCGCGTCGCACAAAAGGACCAGTCGCCCATGAAAATTGTCGCGGGCAACTCCAATCGCGCGCTTGCCGAAGAAATTTCCAAATATCTGGATGTTCCTCTGGCTGCCTGCCAGGTGCGGCGTTTCGCTGACCAGGAGATTTTCGTCGAGCTTCAGGAAAACGTCCGTGGTGAGGATGTCTTCGTGGTTCAGTCCACAAGCTACCCCGCCAATGACCACCTGATGGAACTGCTGATCATCATTGATGCGCTGCGCCGCTCCTCGGCCCGCCGCATCACCGCAGTGATCCCCTACTTCGGCTATGCCCGCCAGGACCGCCGCGCCTCGGGCCGTACGCCGATCTCCGCCAAGCTGGTGGCCAATCTGATCACCGAAGCCGGCGCCGACCGCATCCTGACCCTTGACCTGCATGCAGGCCAGATCCAGGGGTTCTTCGACATCCCCACCGACAACCTGTTTGCCGCGCCAGTCATGACCCGCGACATCAAGGAGCGTTACGCCACGGATAACGTGATGGTCGTGTCGCCGGACGTCGGCGGCGTGGTGCGCGCCCGTGCACTGGCCAAGCGAATCGATGCGCCGCTCGCCATCGTCGACAAGCGCCGCGACCGTCCGGGCGAATCGGAAGTCATGAACATCATCGGCACCGTCGATGGCATGGACTGCATCCTCGTGGATGACATCGTCGACAGCGGCGGCACCCTGTGCAACGCAGCAGAGGCGCTGCTGAACAAGGGCGCCAAGTCGGTGACGGCCTACATCACCCACGGCGTTCTGTCCGGCGGCGCAGTTGCCCGCGTCTCTGCCTCCAAGCTCAAGGAACTGGTGATCACCAACTCCATCGAGCCGACCGCCGCCATTAAGGCCGCCGCCAACATCCGCGCCGTCTCCATCGCCCCGCTAATGGGCGAAGCGATCAACCGCACGGCGCTGGAAGAATCGGTTTCGAGCCTGTTCAACTGAGGCGGCCGCACGCCTTGGCCAAGATGAAAAGGCATCCGGAAACGGGTGCCTTTTTCGTTTCCAACACAGTCCGGCGGCCGGCAGGTTGCCCGTCACGAGTCAGGAAGGAATAGCTCATGACCCAGCATCTGGAAGCAACCATCCTTGGCGTCTTCACGGGCAAGGCCAGGGACCGCTGGGAAGGCAAGGCCCCGAGTGCCATCGCCAAGCAGGCGGCGCAGGACAGTCTCTGGCTGTCGAAGACAGGGCTTTCCGGCGACGAGCAGGCAGACACGGCCGTTCATGGCGGACCGGAAAAGGCACTGCATCACTATGCTGCCGATCACATGCCGCACTGGGCTGCCGCATGGCCGGAGCAGGCGGAGTTCTTCAAGCCCGGCTGCTTTGGCGAGAACATCTCCAGCCACGGCCTGACCGAAGAGAGCCTGTGCCTTGGTGACATCCTGAAGATGGACGGCGCCACGGTGCAGATCTGTCAGGGCCGCCAGCCCTGCTGGAAGCTGAACATGCACACCGGCCTGCCGGGCATGGCCCCTGCCTTCCAGAAAACCGGCTTCACCGGCTGGTACTACCGGGTTCTGGAAGAAGGCAATGTGGCGGCGGGCGGCACGATCCGCCTCATCGAGCGGCTGCATCCGGACTGGCCGCTGAGCCGCGTGATCGCTGCGCGCTTCAATCCGCGCCTTGATGCGGCAGAGGCCGCAGAGCTGGCGGCCATGGAGGTTCTCGCCGAAGGCTGGCGCAACGCCTTTGCCCGCAAGGTTGATCCGGCCTTCGTGGAAAACACGGACCGGCGTCTGAAGGGCTGAAAGCGCAAGCAATCCGGGGCGCATTGCTTGCGCTTTCCCGGCCTTTCGGCTATAGACCCGCTCGCGCCCGCACCCCTGGAGGCGGCGCAGGGACCGATCCCGTCACTCTGGCCAATGGGTCAGGGAGGCGCCGGTCCATTTTTACATCCGAAGGAGTACTGTCATGGCTGCCAGCTACGAGCTGAAGGCATCTGTGCGGAACCGGGTGGGCAAGGGGGCCGCTCGTGCATTGCGTCGCGAAGGTCTCATCCCCGCCGTCATCTATGGTGACAAGAAGGCCGCGCTGCCGATTTCCATTCCGCTCAAGGAAACCACTCTGGCCCTGCACAAGGGCGGCTTCCTGACGCACATCGCCACCATCGAGGTGGACGGCGAGAAGCACCAGGTCATCGCCAAGGACTTCCAGCGTCATCCGGTCCGCGACGACCTGACCCACGTTGACTTCCTGCGCGTGTCCGCCAACACCACCCTCGTGGTCAACGTTCCGGTTCACTTCCTGAACCAGGAAACCTGCCCGGGCATCAAGCGCGGCGGCGTGCTGAACATCGTCCGTCACACGGTTGAAATGACCGTTCCGGCGAACGCCATTCCGGAGTTCCTGGAGCTGGATCTTGCGAACGCCAAGCTCGGCGAGTCGCTCCACATCTCCGCCATCAACGTTCCGGCCAACTGCCATCCGACGATCACCGACCGCGATTTCACCATCGCCACGATCGCCGCTCCGGCTGGCCTGAAGGACGTTGAAGAAGAAGGTTCGGCTGAAGCCTGATTTCAGGCTCGCCGGAATTTTCCGCGAAAGGGGGCGCATTGCGTCCCCTTTTTGCGTCAAGCCTCCGCCAGGCTGACACCCTCAAGACCTGACCCGGCGATGCCGTCGCGCGCCAGTTCCGCCAGCCGCTGAAAATGAGCCTGACGCGGCGAGCCCTCCCGCCAGGCCAGCACGATATGCCGCTGCATGGGCCAGTCGCCCGGGCTCCGCAGCACCACCTGCCGCTCCCGCGCAAATTCGGAAGCCACATAGGCGGCCGGAAACAGGGAAAGCCCCATGCCGATGGCGACCATCTGGCGCAGGGCGTCAAGGCTGGTACCTTCGTAGTCCTCACTCATCACCGCGCCGGACGCCGCGCACAGCGCCTGCACCTGATCATAGAGCCGGTGGCCGCGCCCCAGCGTCAGCATCCGCTCACCCTCGAGGTCGGAAACGGACAGCCCGGGCCTGGCAGCAAGAGGATGGCGCTGGGGCAGGCCCAGATAGATCCGCTCGCAGCATATCACCTCACAGGCGAGGCGGCTTTCCCGGACCGGCAGGGGCGTCAGAATGCAATCCACATTCCCCTCCCGTACGGCCGTTTCCAGAAGTGATGGCCGTTCCTCCCGGATGTAGAGCTGCAGGCCCGGCACCTGTTCCTGCAGAAGCTCGATGACGCCGGGCAGCAGATACGGCCCGGCCGTGGGCGCAACGCCCATGCGGATCAGACCGCCCAGCCCCTTGTCGGCCGCCTGCGCCTCGCGGACAAACTCATCCAGCGTTTCCAGCACCGTTCTCGCATAGGGAAGCAGGGCATGGCCAGCCGGCGTCGGCTGCACGGCACTGCCGCCCCGGTCAATCAGCACCACCCCCAGCCGGTCCTCCAGCAGCTTCAACTGCGCCGACAAGGTCGGCTGGGAAACATGGCAGGCGCGAGCGGCGCGGCCAAAGTGGCCATGCTCGGCAACGGCGACAAGATACTCAAGCTGGCGGTGCGAAGGGCGGTAGGGCATGTGATAGATATTATCTATCACAGCCATATAGTCTATGTATTTTTATAATCGCGCGAAGCACTCCATATGAGAGACGCTGGGTAATGAAAGGAGGAAAACATGCACCAGAAACTGGTCGCCTTGCGCGTTCGTCATGCCATTCTCGACGCAAAGATCGAGCGGGAGGCCCGCCGCCCTCACACCGATACCATCCGCCTCACAGCCCTCAAGAAACTGCGCCTCCGCCTCAAGGAGCAAATCGCGCAGGTGGAACGGGAGTTCTTCCGCAAGGAACTGCGGGGGAACGGGATGGCGCGCGCATGAACGCCGGTTTTCCAGCCTTCTGGTTTGCCATGCATGGCTTCGGCCCCATCCGCCCCGCCGGGCGACGGAGCCAGCGGCTGACCGAACTTGACCGGCGGATGTCCGAATTCCTGACGGAGAAGCAGGGATCGGGCGGCAGCGAACTGCTGCCTCACGTCGCCGGTGAGCAGGCTCGCATTCGAGAGGCCTTGCGGGAAGGGGAGTAAGTTACAACGTTCCGGCAGTGCGCACCCCGGCACTGCACCGCTCCGCAAGACCATGAGAAAGCAGCCAGAGAGTGGGCCGTCTCGACAGGGGCGGCCCATTGCTGTAAGCGGACGCTGACACCGCGCGGCCCCAAGGCTGGCGCCATTTCCCGTTTGCGCAGCTACGGACATGCCATGCAGATCATCGCAGGCCTCGGCAACCCGGGCGGACAATATGCCCGCAACCGGCACAACATCGGCTTCATGGCCGTGGACGAGATCCACCGCCGCTACTCAAGCTTCTCGCCCTGGCGCGCCCGCTTTCAAGGCGAGGTGAGCGAGGGCACCATCGGCGGCGAGAAGATCATGCTGCTGAAGCCCATGACCTACATGAACGAATCCGGCCGCTCCGTCGGCGAGGCCATGCGCTTCTACAAGCTGGAGCCGGCGGATATCCTCGTCATCTATGACGAGCTGGACCTGCCGCCCGCCAAGTTCCGCATGAAGACCGGCGGCGGCCATGGCGGCCACAACGGCTTGCGCTCCATCACCGCCCATATTGGCGACGCCTACCGGCGCCTGAGGCTCGGCATCGGCCATCCGGGCGACAAGAAACTTGTCTCCAACTATGTGCTGGGCGACTTCGCCAAAGTGGATGGCGAGTGGCTGGAGCTGATCCTGGGCGGTATCGCAGATCACGCGGAGCTGCTAGCAAAACGTCAGGACAGCACCTTTGCCAACAAGCTGACCCTGCAGTTGGAGCCGGAGAAGGCACAGCGCCCTGAGAAGCGCAAGGCTGCGGAAACCGGCGATGCCACCACCCCGCCCGCGCCGCGCCCGGCCGCCAAAGGGCAGAGCCACATCCGCCAGGCCCGCCAGCCGAAGGCCCCTGCCCTGCCCACCTCCGGCCCCATGGCCGAGATGCTGAAGAAGCTGCTGGGCAAGAGCGGCGGGCAGGACTGACCCGCCTTCCGTCTTCGCAATGCTTGACCTTGCCCGCCCCCTCGGGCAAGAAGCGGCTCAAATCTTCGATCAAACCGAAAGCGATCTCCCATGGGTTTCCAGTGCGGCATCGTCGGCCTGCCCAACGTCGGCAAGTCCACGCTCTTCAACGCGCTCACACGCACGGCGGCGGCTCAGGCCGCCAACTATCCGTTCTGCACCATCGAGCCGAACACCGGCGAAGTGGCCGTGCCGGACCCGCGCATGACGGCGATTGCCAAGATCGCGGGCAGCAAGGAAATCATTCCGACCCGCATCACCTTCGTGGACATCGCCGGCCTCGTGCGCGGCGCGTCGAAGGGCGAAGGCCTCGGCAACCAGTTCCTCGCCAACATCCGCGAGGTGGACGCCATCGTCCACGTGCTGCGCTGCTTCGTCGATGACGACATCACCCATGTGGAAGGCAAGATCGACCCGATCTCCGACGCGGAAACCGTCGAGACCGAACTGATGGTCTCCGACATGGAAAGCCTTGAGCGCCGCCTTGCCCCGATGAAGAAGAAGGCACAGGTCGGCGACAAGGAAGCCAAGGCCATCGCCCCGATCATGGAAGCCGCCCTCGCCCTGCTGCAGGACGGCAAGCCGGTGCGCACGCTGAAGCTCGCCGATGCCGAGGAAGAGAAGATCCTGCAGGGCCTGAACCTGCTCACCTCCAAGCCCGTGCTCTACGTCTGCAACGTGGAAGAAGGCTCGGCCGGAACCGGTAACGAGCTGTCGGCGAAGGTTGCCGAAATGGCAAAGGCACAGGGCGCCGGTTCGGTTGTCATCTCTGCGGCCATCGAGGCGGAAATCTCCCAGCTCGACAATGAAGAGCAGAAGGAATTCCTCGACACGCTCGGCCTTGAAGAGCCGGGCCTCGACCGCCTGATCCGCGCCGGTTACGACCTTCTGGGCCTGATCACCTATTTTACCGCAGGCCCGAAGGAAACCCGCGCCTGGACCATCACCCGCGGCACCAAGGCGCCGCAGGCAGCCGGCGTCATCCACTCGGACTTCGAACGCGGCTTCATCCGCGCCCAGACGATTGCCTTCGACGACTATGTCAGCCTCGGCGGCGAAGTGGGCGCCAAGGAAGCCGGCAAGGCCCGTGACGAAGGCAAGGAATACATCGTCAAGGACGGCGATGTGATGCTGTTCAAGTTCAACACCTGACGCCAGCACCAGAAAGACCAGCGCATCATGACGAGCTTTGTGATTGACGTTCCGAAGATCCCCGCCCTGCCCGTGGCAGGCACTGATGCGCTGTTTCCGGTGCGGCGGGTCTATTGCATCGGCCGCAACTATGCGGCTCATGCGGTGGAGATGGGGCACGATCCGAGCAAGGAACCGCCGTTCTTCTTCCAGAAAAACCCGGACAATCTCGACGCCTCCGGCACCTTCCCCTATCCGGGCAAGACGGCGGATGTGCATCACGAGGTGGAACTGGCGGTGGTGCTGAAGTCCGGTGGCAGTGGCATCACGGTGGCCGATGCGCTTTCCCACGTCTATGGCTATACGGTGGCCCTCGACATGACCCGCCGTGACCTGCAGGCGGTGGCCAAGGACATGGGCCGCCCCTGGGACACGGCCAAGGCTTTCGAGCATTCCGCCCCCATCGGCCCCGTGGTCCCGGCCGGTATCTGCGGTCATCCGCAGGCAGGCGCCATCACCCTCTCCGTCAATGGCACCCTGCGCCAGAGCGGCGATCTCAACCAGATGATCTGGAAGATCCCGGAGATGATCGCCTATCTGTCGGACTATTTCACGCTTGCCGCCGGCGACGTGATCCTGACCGGCACCCCCTCGGGCGTCGGCCCGGTTGTGCGCGGCGACAGGCTGGAGGCCCGCGTCGAGGGCTTTGCACCGCTGACCGTCGACGTCGTGTGATCAGCCCGCAGGTCCATCACAGCTTCTGGCGGATGACACCGTACCAGCCAAGGCCGGCATAGGTCTCGTAGCCCGGCGTCCTGTGGAAGGCGACGGTGGCGCCGTCCCGGTCCACATAGAAGCCATGCTCCTGGCCGCCGGTCTGGAGCTGGAACTGCTCGCTCAACACGCCCTTGCCATCCGATGAGGCCAGCACACGGCCATTGCCGCTGACCAGCATCACGCGTGAGCGCTCCCGCTCCTGCGGTGTCAGGCGCACGCCGTCGACAATCGCCTTCGCCTGCGGCTCCCAGTCGAAGTGGACAGCCAGCATGCCGATCGGACGGCCATTGCTGCGCCCTCCCTCCCGCACGCTGGCAAGATAGGTCGCCACCTGCCCATTGCCGAGCAGCGGCTCCCGGGAGATCTCGTCCGCCACATAGTCATCACCGGAGCGCAGGGACCGGCCACGGCCGAACCAGCCGCGGGAAGACACATCCGCGCCGGCAACCTTGAAGCGGTCCGGGCGGCCATTGGCGATCACCCGGCCGTTGAGGTCACACAGCCACAGATCCGTATAGACCGTATAGGCCCCGAGAATGACACCCAGCCGCTCGCTGGCATAGGCAACCGCCTCCGGCGTGGAGTTCTCCGCACAGCCAGCGACGGCCGAATCCGTCGCCCACCAGCGCACGTCACAGGTGCGTTCATAGAGGTTGCGGTCGATCAGTTCGATGGCGTTGAGCGCCAGATCCGTCAGGCGCGAGCCCTGCGCCTGCAGCGCCATCTGGCGAGTCAGCGTTTCCAGCGCTTCGATTTCGCCCGCCAGCTCCTTGGCCAACGCGCCGGAAATGCCCTCGACGGCGGTGGAAATCTCGCGCACTTCCTGCGCCACCACCAGAAAGCCGCGGCCCTGATCGCCTGCGCGGGCGCTCTCGATCATGGCATTGAGCGCCAGCATCCGCAGCCGCCCCGTTACGTCCCGGATCTGGCCAACCTTTGTTGTGGTCAGTTCACGCACCTCGGAGGTTCGTTCCACGATGTCGGACAGCGCCGGGGCACGCTCCGTATCGGCAATCAACTGATCCATCTAAATATCTACCTGCCGCTCAGCTCCGAGGAGCCTGATGTCAGGAATGTATTACCGTCAAAAATCACTAACAAAAAGGAAAGCAAACCCATTGCCGGAATAATTTCATCAATGGAAGCGGATACTTAAACCCATTTGCCTAACGTCAAGCCAAAAGCAAAACAAATAGGCAGATCCGGATGCAGAGATTTTTTCCTGCGCCCATTCAAACAGGCCACGCAGATACTTTTGTTCAAAAAACAGGCAGTGATTTGAACGGCATACCCGCCGCCCTCTGGGCCGAAACGCCACGCCCGGACTGGCTTGTCCTTGCGCTTTCCCCTATGGTTCAGTGCGGGCGGTCCACAGCGGCCGGATCGCGGCGCGCGGCAAAGGCTTTGCGCCGCTTCTGGTCGAGGTGATCTACCCCTATCTCAACGGCAGGCAGATGTCGGTCAGAAGATCGGACGGGGCCGTGTCGCGGGGGTTGTTCAAGTAGATTTCCATGGCCGGCCCATCCGCCGGTTCATGGCCAGATGCCGGCAGCCAGGTGCCGTAGAGCCAGTCATAGGCGGCCTTCATGTCCGCATACGGCCCCTTGTGCCGCAATACGGCATAGCGCTGCGCCGGAACCTCGATGCGCTCCAGCGGCGCAGACAAGGCGATGTCCTGCCGCAGCTCGACCGCTGCGGCCGAACGCAGCTCCTGCTCCTGCACCACGGACGGATCGCTGTAGTAAAAGCCGATCAACATGCCTGTCTTGTCCATCAGGCCACGACTGGCAAGGCTGCCGATCAGATGTTCAAAGGCACGGCCGATTTCGATGTAAGGGCCCTTGTGCGCGATTCCGGCCAGCACGCGCTGCGGTTCCTGGCGGATGACGATGTCATGCATGGGAGAAGCTCCAAGGTCAGCCGGCCGCTTGCGGGCCGGCGGTGTCCAGTCCTTGTCAAAACGGCGATGCGGACCCGCGTCCCGGTATGTGGCCGGCGGCAGGCCATAGGACTGACGGAAGGCGCGGGTGAAGGCAGTCAGGCTGCCATAGCCGGCCTCCCGTGCCAGCCGTTCCAGATCCGTCTCGCCCCTGGCCAGCGCCGTGGCTGCCCGCTGCATCCGGAGCCGCCGGACCATGGCAACCACACTTTCACCGAAACATGCCTGCCACACCCGGTGCCAGTGCCACCGCGACATGGCAGCGATATCGGCGAGCTGATCGAGATCAAGCGGCTCGTCGAGATGATCATGCACATGCTCGATGACGCGGGCAAAGCGCCGTTCGTAGGTTCTGGCCGGGGTCAGGTCCGAAGGAGGCTGGAAGGTCATGTTGCTCGCTCACTTTGACGCACTGGGCCTATCATGGGTGGTTTTGACATATCTTGCGGTTTAGATTGCGGGGAGTTCCCTCATCCTTTCCTGATCGGATCGCGCAGATGTTCTCCCGGTTTCTGTCGACTGGCCGCCGCGACTTTTCATCGCTGAGCGAGGCCGAAATTCTCGCCCTCGCGATCTCGTCCGAAGAGGACGACAGCCGGATCTATAAGGCCTATGCCGATGGGCTGCGGGATGATTTTCCCGCCTCTGCCGCCGTGTTCGATGCCATGGCGGAAGAGGAGAATGGCCACCGGCAGCAATTGATTGCCCTGTTCCAGGACCGCTTTGGCGACAGCATCCCACTGATCCGGCGCGAGCACGTGCGCGGATATTACACCCGCAAGCCTGACTGGCTGGTCCGTCCGCTCGGCCTTGAAAAAGTGCGGGCGATGGCGGAGCAGATGGAGGATCAGGCCGCCCGCTTCTACGAGGAAGCTGCAAAGCGCACCAGCGATGCCGCCACCCGCAAGCTCTTGGGCGATCTCGCCATGGCCGAACGCGGCCACGAGAGCCGTGCAGAGGCCCTGAGCGAGAGCCTCACCCCCACGGATGTGCGGGCCGAGGAAGACAAGACCGCCCACCGCCAGTTCATTCTCACCTATGTGCAGCCGGGCCTTGCCGGGCTGATGGATGGCTCCGTCTCGACACTGGCCCCGATCTTTGCCGCCGCCTTTGCGACGCAGGACACCTGGCAGACCTTCCTCGTCGGCCTGTCCGCCTCCGTTGGTGCGGGCATTTCCATGGGCTTCACGGAAGCTGCGCATGATGACGGGGTGCTGTCGGGGCGCGGCTCTCCACTGAAGCGCGGTCTTTCGTCCGGTATCATGACGACGGTTGGCGGACTTGGCCACGCCCTGCCCTATCTCATTCCGGATTTCTGGACAGCCACCAGCCTGGCTGCGGCCGTCGTCTTCATTGAACTCTGGGCCATTGCCTGGATCCAGAACCGCTACATGGACACGCCTTTCTGGCGCGCCGCCCTGCAGGTGGTTCTTGGCGGATCACTGGTGTTCGCCGCCGGGGTACTGATCGGCAACGCCTGATAACTTATCTGTCATATAGACATCCAGTGATTGCATTATATCAATGCACGTTGATTATCGATACTAAGCGTCAGCTTTACAGGCTGTCGCAGCGGTGGTCTTGCTTTTCATGGAGCCAGCGGGCTGCGAAGAGTCGCAACTTGCCCATGGCTCTGTGGGGAGCATGATGAAAAGCTTCAATTTTCTTGCAGCGGCAGTTGCCGCAACCTTGACCGCAACCGCACCGCTGATGGCGGCCGGAACCGGGCAGGAAGGCTACTTCCAGATCTACAACAACACGGACAGCAACACGGTCGTTGGCTTCTACACCAACGGCGGTGACGGCTGGAGTGACAACTGGCTGAGCAACCGTCTGGCTCCGGGCGACAATGTGCGTGCCACCTTCCACGCCAATTCTGGTCCTTGCGAGCAGACTTTCCAGGTGGGCTGGCTCGGGACGGACGGCAGCGAAGTGCTGGACGACCCGATCTCCATCGACATCTGCGAAGCCTCGAACGTCTATCTGGACGACAACGAGATGTATTACGATTGAGGCCAATCGCCGGAGCGGGCGGCGGCCGCCCGGATCTGGCGCATGGTCTGACCCGCTGGCATTCAAGCTCCGCCAAAAGGAGCATTTGCCAGAAGCGGAATGAGCCCCATCAACCACTGGCGCGGGCGGTCATGGCAAGATAAAACAAGTCCCATGACCGCCCACCGCTACTTCGAAGACTTCTCGCCCGGCGAGACCATCCCCCTCGGCACGAAGACCGTCACGAAGGATGAAATCATCGCCTTCGCTGCGGAATTCGACCCTCAGCCCTTTCACCTTGATGAAGAGGCCGGCAAGGCCTCGCTGCTGGGCGGCCTCGCCGCATCGGGCTGGCACACCGCATCCATGTTCATGCGCATGCTGGTGGACGGGCTTCTGGCGCAGTCCGCCGGTCAGGGCGCGCCGGGCATCGACACCCTCACCTGGCGGCGGCCGGTCTACCCGGGCGACACGCTGAGGGCGGAAGCCAAGGTGCTGAGCTGCCGCCCCTTGCGCTCGCGGCCCGGCCTTGGGCTCGTCACCTTCGCTTTTTCCGTCTTCAATCAGAACGGTGACACCGTGATGGTGCTGGAAAACCCGATCCTCTTCACCTGCCGTGAGGCAGCAGCGGAGGCGGGCGCATGAGAACCTGGTTTGACGAGATGGAGCTGGGCGAGCGCGTCGAGCTTGGCTCCCACCACTTCACGGCCGAAGACATCGTCCGCTTTGCCGCCGCCTTCGACCCTCAGCCCTTCCACCTGACGGAAGAAGGTGCAGCGGCCACACACTTTGGCCGCCTCTGCGCCTCCGGCTGGCACACGGCCTCCGCCTTCATGCGCCGTCTGATCCTGACCATGCAGGAACTGGACGCGGCCACGCTCGCTCGCGGGGAAACGCCGGTGGAGCGCGGCCCCTCGCCCGGCTTTGAAAACCTCAAATGGATCAAGCCCGTTTTTGCCGGCGACACGATCACCTACGCAAGCGTCGTGATTGCGAAGGATGATATCCCGCAGCGCCCGGACTGGGGCGTGCTGCGCGGCCGCAATGAGGGCACCAACCAGAACGGCGAACTGGTCTTCAGCTTTGAAAGCAAGGTCTACCTCCGGCGCAGGCCGCAGCAGGCCTAACCTTCGTATTGCCGCAGCCTGGCACCAACTCTCGATCAGCTTGGCCCATCAAGAGCTGCTCAAGCCCGTACGGCGCCTGAGCCATTTCAAGGCGTGATGCGTCAGCATCGAAAGCCTTGGTACAAAGCCTAAAGGCTTCGGCCGAGCACCACTTCGTCATGCAGCGGAATGCCGTACTCGCCCATGAGCGGGATTTCGGGCTTGAGCTGGCGCTCGTCATCAATGACGCCCTGCACGATCCGCTCCAGCCGGAAGCCACGCCGCTGATAGAAGCGGAAGGCATCCAGATTGTCATTCGATGTGCGCACCATCAGCCGGGTCATGCCATGGCCGCGCGCATCATTGACCACCGCATCCAGCAGCTGCGTACCCGTGCCTGCCCAGCGGCTGAGCGAATCGAGGGTCAGGATTTCCCATTCGCTCTCCCGGCGGATGACCGTGACAGCCCCGGCGAGCTGCCCGTCGTCCTCCGCCAGAAAGCCCGGCAGTGCCGAGGCATCGACCATGACGCCATCCAGCAGGATCTCCACGCCCGCCCACCGCTCTTCCAGCAGCTGTGCGAGCGACGCCCGGTCCTTGTCTTCAATCGGCCTGATGATGACTGCCAAAGGTTCCTCCTAACGGATGAAAATACGCCCTTCGAGCGGTGTGCGGGCCTGCCAGCCCTCCCGCTCCAGCTCCGGCACCAGATGCTCTTCCTCGGGGAAACCGAGGCAGAGATAGCCGATCAGCTCCCAGCCGGAAGGCACGTCCAGCGTTGTCTTCACGGCCTGCGGATCGATGATCGACACCCAGCCGAGCCCCACGCCATGCATGCGCGCGGCAAGCCACAGACACTGGACCATGCCAACGGCCGAGAAGGCAAGTGTCTGCGGCATCGTTGCACGGCCAAGCCCATGGCCCTGCTCCGGGTCCGGATCGCAGAAGACCGCCAGCTGAACCGGCGCTTCGCGCAGGCCCGCCAGCTTGAGCCTTGCGTAAAGCTCCGCCTTTTCGCCCTCATAGGCAGCAAGGGCGCGGTTGTTTTCCTGCTCGAACAGCCTCGTCACCGCGTCCCGCCGGGCCGGACTGTCCACCCGGACGATGCGCCAGGGCTGACTGTTGCCAACGGACGGCGCAAGGTCGGCCAGCGCCAGAACCTCATCCAGCAGGCCATCCGGCAGACTGTCCTTTCGGAAGCGGCGCACATCACGCCGCCAGTGCAGCAGATCGGCAAAGGCAGCCCTGAACGCAGGGGAAAAATCCGGTCCGTGCCCGTGCTGCCCCGCCATGATCAATGCCCCGGGAAAGACAGCAGCGTGCGCACCGGCACGCCCATGGCTTCCAGCCGCTGACGCCCGCCCAGGTCCGGCAGGTCAACGATGAAACAGGCGGCGACAATCTCCGCCCCCTGCCCGCGCAGCAGCTTGCAGGCAGCCTCCGCCGTACCACCGGTGGCGATCAGGTCATCAACCACGATCACCCTGTCGCCCGGATTGATGGCGTCGCTGTGCATCTCGATTTCATCAAGGCCATATTCCAGCGAATAGGCAACACTGACCGTCTGCCAGGGCAGCTTGCCCTTCTTGCGGATCGGCACAAAGCCGGCAGACAGCTGATGCGCCACGGCACCGCCCAGAATGAAGCCGCGCGCCTCGATGCCGGCAATCTGCTCCACCTTGGAACCGGCCCAGGGCTGCACCAGCGCATCCACGGCCCGGCGGAAGGCGCGGGCATTGCCCAGAAGAGTGGTGATGTCGCGGAACAAAATGCCGGGCTTGGGGTAATCCGGGATCGTGCGGATGGCCTGCAGCAGCTCGTCGGAAACGCTGGGAATGTCCATATCGTCCTCTTAGGGCGCGTCGTGTCTTGAGTGGCCACTGCCCCGGGGCAGAGCCCCGGCTGCAGGGCCTTTGCCAGATCTTATATCAAGGCGCGGCTGCCGGGGGCAAAGGCATAACCGCCTTGCCCACGGTCAATGCGCCGCAGCGCTCAGCCCCTGTCGAAAAGCACCCGGCCTGCCACGGCATCAAGCTTCGCCAGCAAGGCCGGGTCGCGCCGCTCTGGCGCTGTCATGATTGCATAGTCGAGGGCCCTGTCCGAGCCGACGGGGCAAGGCTCATGCTCGCGCGGCAGATCACGGGCAAGGCGTGCCACCAGCTGCTGGGCGTGGTGGGCATTGTCATGCAGCACCTTGATGATCTGCTGGATATCCACCTCGCCATGGTCCGGGTGCCAGCTGTCATAGTCGGTCACCATGGCCACCGTCGCGTAGCAGATCTCAGCCTCGCGGGCGAGCTTGGCCTCCGGCATGTTGGTCATGCCGATCACATCACAGCCCCAGGAACGGTAGAGGTGGCTCTCTGCGAGGGAGGAGAACTGCGGCCCCTCCATGGCCAGATAGGTGCCGCCGCGCCGGTATTTGAGGTCTTCCGCCCGCGCAGCCGCTTCCACATGATCGACCAGCCGGGGGCTGACCGGATAGGCCATGGACACATGCGCCACGCAGCCCGTGCCGAAGAAGCTCTTCTCCCGCGCAAAAGTCCGGTCGATGAACTGCTCCACCAGCACGAAGGTGCCCGGCGCCAGTTCTTCCTTCAGCCAGCCGCAAGCCGAAACGGAGATGAGGTCCGTAACGCCGCAGCGCTTCATGACATCAACATTGGCGCGGTAATTGATCTGCGAGGGAGAATGCAGATGGCCGCGGCCGTGACGGGGCAGGAACACCACCTTGAGGCCATTGATCTGGCCGATCCGCACCGCATCGGATGGCTCGCCCCAGGGGCTGCCGACGCCAACCCACTCCGCCCCCTCGAGGCCCGGCAGATCATAGATCCCCGACCCGCCAATCACGCCCAGAACCGCCTCAGTCATCGGCACCCCCAAATCAGACCGGCCTGATTAGGTCCGGTTTGCCGGTGCTTGTCAAACCCGGCAAGAGCCCCGGAAAATGCGAAGGGCCGCCCGATGGGACGGCCCTTCTCAGCATTTGCGGTCACCCGGCGGGTGCCGGTATCAGTGCTCGACGTTGCGCCACAGCTTCTTCTTGGTGAAGTAGAGCATCGAGGCGAAGACGATCAGGAAGATCATGACCCGGAAGCCCATCTTCTTGCGCTCTTCCATGTGCGGCTCAGCGGCCCACATCAGGAAGGCGGAGACGTCACGGGCGTACTGGTCCACCGTCATCGGCGTGCCGTCGGTGTAGTCGACCTGCTCATCCGAGATCGGAGGGGCCATGCCGATGAAGGAGCCGCTCATGAAGGCCGGATTGTAATACTGGCCTGCAGGAACCGTGACACCCTCCGGCACTTCCTCGTCGTAGCTCACGAGCAGCGCATGCACATAATCGGCGCCCTGCTCGTTGTACTGGGTGAAGGCGTCGAAGATGAACCACGGGAAACCGCGGTGGGCAGCACGGGCCTTGGCGATCAGCGAGAAGTCCGGCGGATAGGCGCCGCCATTGGCCGCACGGGCCGCCTGCTCGTTCGGGAACGGCGAGGGGAAGCGGTCGGCCAGAATGGCCGGACGCTCGAACATGTCGCCCTCGTCATTCGGTCCATCAACCACGGTATAGTCTGCCGCAATTGCCTTGGCCTGATCTTCGGTGAAGCCCGGGCCGCCCGGCTGCGCCAGGTTGCGGAAGGCCACGAACTTCAGGCCATGGCACGAGGCGCAAACCTCGCGGTAGACCTTGAAGCCGCGCTGCAGCTGGGCCTTGTCATAGGTGCCGAAGGGACCTGCGAAGGACCACTGCTCACGCGGGATGTGCGGCCCCTCACCCGCTGCGAAAGCGGGCGAGGCGATGGCAACCGCGAGGGTTGCGGCAAGCGATACGCCAAGGGCGCGGACGGTCTTGATCATGGTGCTCATTTCAAAAACTCCTGACCCTTTCCGTCACTTCGTCTGAGGTGCAGCAACTGCAGCCGCCGGCTTGCCGGAACCGCTTGCCAGCACCGCTTCGGAGATCGAGGCCGGCAGCGGCAGCGGCTTCTCAAGGAAGCCCAGCAGCGGCAGGATGATCAGGAAGTGGGCGAAGTAGTAGATCGTGCAGATGCGCGACAGGATCACGTAGATGCCTTCTGCCGGCATCGCACCGAGATAGCCGAGGGCCACCGCGTTGATTGCGAAGATCCAGAAGAACTGCTTGAACAGCGGGCGGTAGACGCCCGAGCGGACCTTAGACGTGTCGAGCCAGGGCAGGACGAACAGGATGGCAATGGCGCCAAACATGGCCAGAACGCCGCCGAGCTTGTCCGGCACCGCACGCAGGATCGCGTAGAACGGCAGGAAGTACCATTCCGGCACGATATGCGCCGGCGTCACCAGCGGATTCGCTTCGATATAGTTGTCGGCATGACCCATGTAGTTGGGCACGTAGAAGACGAACCAGGCGAAGAGGATCATGAACACCACGATCGCGAAGGCATCCTTGACCGTGTAATACGGATGGAACGGAACCGTGTCCTGACCGGACTTCGGCTGCACGCCCGTCGGGTTGTTGTTGCCCGTGGTGTGGAAGGCCCACACGTGCAGGATGACAACGCCGAAGATCATGAACGGCAGCAGATAGTGCAGCGAGAAGAAGCGGTTCAGCGTCGGGTTATCGACGGCGAAGCCGCCCCACAGCCAGGTGCGCACGGCTTCACCCACCAGCGGGATCGCCGAGAACAGGTTGGTGATCACGGTGGCGCCCCAGAAGGACATCTGGCCCCAGGGCAGCACGTAGCCCATGAAGGCGGTGCCCATCATGATGAGGAAAATGATCACACCCAGGATCCACGAGATTTCGCGCGGGGCCTTGTAGGAGCCATAGTAGAGACCGCGGAAGATGTGGATGTAGACGGCGATGAAGAACATCGACGCGCCGTTGGAATGCAGGTAGCGGATCAGCCAGCCGAAGTTCACATCACGCATGATGTGCTCGACGCTGTAGAAGGCTGCCGTGGTGCTGGGGGTGTAGTGCATCACCAGCACGATGCCGGTGATGATCTGCGAGATCAGCATGAAGAAGAGAATGCCGCCGAAGGTCCACCAGTAATTGAGGTTCTTCGGGGTCGGGAAATCAACGAAAGAGCCGCGAACGAGCGAGATGACCGGCAGACGGCTCTCAAGCCACTTCGCCGCCGCGCTCTGCGGAACGTAATTGGAATGTCCAGCCATGGCTGTCTCCTGGGGTCTACCGGTCAACCGATCTTGATCTTGGCGTCTTCAACAAACGCAAACGGCGGTACGAGGAGGTTCTCCGGAGCAGGCCCCCGGCGGATACGCCCTGCGGTGTCATAGTGCGAACCATGGCACGGGCAGAACCAGCCATCGAAGTCGCCGGCATTGCCCAGCGGCACGCAGCCCAGATGGGTGCAGATGCCGACCATGACGAGCCAGGCTTCCTTGCCTTCGGCGGCGCGATTCGCGTCGGAGGCATCGGCGGTATCGGACAGGTTGAGGTTGCGCGCCAGTTTGTCCGGCAGTTCGGACAGCGGCACAGCCTTGGCCTCTTCGATCTCCTTGTCCGTACGCTGACGGATGAAGACCGGCTTGCCGCGCCACTTCACGGTGATCGACTGACCCACCTCGACGGCGGAGACGTCCACCTCGATGGAGGCCAGAGCAAGAGCCGAAGCGTCCGGGTTCATCTGGTCGATGAAGGGCCAGGCGACAGCGCCCGCGCCCACAACGCCCATGGCGCCGGTCGCAAGATAGAGGAAATCACGGCGGGTCGGTTCCGCCGAATCCGTATGAGCCAAGGTCGCGTCCTCTCGAAACCTGTTTAACGTATACCGAATGCCCACAGGCAGACAGCCTCGCCCTCCCCTCCGGAACGGTCGGCTGCCCGGCGCGGGCATTAACGGCAAACGGGTGCGGCAATCGCCCGCACCACACCAAGCGGTGGTCTTTTTGCACCGTTCTGCCGCATTGTCCAGATGACCTTCGGCCAGAACGCTAAATGTCGCACCGCTTGGGATGCCGTCATCACCTTTTTGATGCCCTGAAAAGGCCCCAATTGAAAGCCGGATCGTTTGATCTGGATCAAACTTCTGCAGCTGACTGCAAAAATCCGCCAGACTGATGCGACCACAGCTGTGCATAGAGGCCGCCCCGGGTCAGCAGTTCTTCATGACGCCCCTCTTCGATGATTCGGCCCTTGTCCATGACGATGAGCCGGTCCATGGCCGCGATGGTCGACAGGCGGTGCGCGATGGCAATCACCGTCTTGCCTTCCATCAGGTCGAAGAGACTGTCCTGAATGGCTGCCTCCACCTCGCTGTCCAGGGCGGATGTCGCCTCGTCCAGCAGCAGGATGGGGGCATTTTTCAGCAGAACCCGGGCAATGGCAATCCGCTGGCGCTGTCCGCCGGACAGCTTCACGCCGCGTTGACCCACCTGGGCCTGAAGGCCGCTGCGCCCGTCCCTGTCCTCAAGTCCCTGAACGAACTCAAGGGCATGGGCCTTGCGCAGAGCCTCGATCACCTCCGCTTCCGACGCCTCCGGCTTGCCGTAGGCGACGTTCTCATAGATGGACCGGTGCAGCAGCGAAGTATCCTGCGTAACAACACCGATATGAGCGCGCAGGTCATCCTGGCGGACACGGGCGATATCCTGCCCGTCGATACGGATTGAACCGCTCTCAAGGTCATAGAACCGCAGCAGCAGATTGACGAGGGTGGACTTGCCCGCGCCGGAGCGGCCGATGAGACCGATCTTTTCGCCCGGACGGATCGTCAGATCCAGCGCATCGATGACACCCTTGACCTTGCCATAGTGGAAGGAGGCCTTGTCGAAGACGATCTCGCCTTTGGTGACCGTAAGAGGCGCTGCATCCGGCACGTCCTGCACCTCCCGCTCACGCGCAATGGTGCCGATGCCGTCCTGCACCGTGCCGACGTTTTCGAACAGGCCCGCCACTTCCCACAGGATCCATTGCGACATGCCCTGGATACGCAGGACGAGCGATACGGCCACCGCCACATCGCCAGTGGTGACCACTTCATGCTGCCACAGGAAGATGGACAGCCCGGCCGTGGAGAACAGCAGCAGCGTATTCAGCGTGTTCAGCGAGATGTTCAGCAGAGTCACATAGCGCATCTGGCCGAAGACGGTCTTCATGAAGCCCATCATCGAATTGCGGGCATATTCTTCCTCACGCCTTGCATGGGAGAAGAGCTTGACCGTGGCAATGTTGGTGTAGGCATCCACCACGTGGCCGGTCATCACCGAGCGGGCATCCGCCTGCTCCTGCGAGATCGCCTTGAGGCGGGGAATGAAGACTCGCAGCACGCCGACATAGGCAAAAGTCCAGACCACCAGCGGAATCGCGAGATAGAGGTTGGCATCAGCGATGACGATCAGCGCGCTGGTCAGATAGACCAGCACATAGACCATCATGTCGACGATCCGCGTCACCACTTCGCGCACGGCCAGTGCCGTCTGCATCATCTTGTTGGCGATGCGGCCGGCAAAGTCGTTGTGGTAGAAGGTCATGCTCTGGCGCAGCAGATAGCGGTGCACGCGCCAGCGCACGGACATGGGATAGGTGCCGATCACGCCCTGATGGAACAGCAGCTCCCAGAAGGCCTGCGTCAACGGCAGGCACAGCAGGATGACACCGGCCATGAGCGAGAGCTTCACCCAGTTGTCGGTCCAGAACGTCGCCCGGTTGGCCTCGCCCAGCCAGTTGACCAGATCGCCCAGGAAGGCAAAGATCGCGACCTGAAAGATCGCGATCATCGCCCCCAGCACACCGACACCGGCCAGCAGCGGCCAAAGCGGCTTGGTATAGTACCAGCAGAAGGCCCCAAACCCCTTCGGCGGCACATCCAGCTTAAAGTCCGCGAAGGGATCGATCAGACGTTCAAATCTGGAAAACATTGTTCAACTCCAGAGATTTACGGCCCTCGCCCGCAGACCGGGCAGAACCGCGCAGACGCCTGATTTTAAGGCGCTGCCAATAGGGACGGCGGCCACCGAAGGCCAGCGAAAAGACGAAACTGACCAGCGCACCGGCAAGCACCAGCGTGCCAAGGAACAGCTCGATCAGATGCGTGCGGTACTGCGCTGCGCTTTGCACCGCATTGCCGATCCGGACAGCCTCCAGCGACCACAGGTCAGCGAGGAGAACCGGCAGGAATATCAGCATGGCGGCACCAGCCGTTGCAGCGGAAAAGATGGCAACAGTTGCCCCGCCAAGGGCCAGGCGCTGGCGCCAGGACAGCCTCACACACGGCAAGGACGCAGCAAAGTCATCCGGACGCGGCAGGTCCGGCGGATAAGGCAGATCGAAAGGATCCAAAGGATAACGAACAGACATGGTTCTGCTCCAGACGGAATCGGACTGATGAGGCACGGCTGGCGGAACGCGCAAATGAAAGACGCGCAGCACCGGAGGAGTCCGGTTACGCTTGAAGCCAGTCGCTATTCAGCTGGAATGTTTTGAAACGCCGTCTCAGGCTGCCGGGTGGCAGGAGATGGGAAACGGGCCCACGAGAGCAAGGGCTACGGTCATATGGACACGTGACGTATTGGTCATGAATACCCCTCCTCTGTTAGCTCGGTTGACGGCAATAGACAGCGCGGCAGAACGCGCCTGACTTTCTTAAACTGTTCGGTTGAAATCGCAAGGCCTCAAGCACAGCTCAAACATGCTTTACCTTCCGGCTGTTGCCATGAGGCAACAATGCAACCAGTCCTTGAGAGGCTCCGCCCCCTTCTCCAGCGCCTGTCCGGATCAAAGTGAACCTGACAGACGCCGGGTTTCTTTGTTTTCATTTGTCTTTTCGGGAAAACCGGTGGCCGCTTTCCCCTGACAAACTCCGGGCCCGCCTTCAGGCACGCCCTCCGTCTGCGGGCAGACATAAAAAATGCGGCGGAACCCGTCCGCCGCATGTCACCGTCCTGTGGATTGCCTGCCTCAGGCTGCGCGGATGCTGGTGAGGAACTGACTCACCTGCGTCTGCAGGCTGGCGGAAAGATGGGTCAGTTCACCCGCTGCCGCATGCATTTCATCCGTGGCCGAGGTGCTGGCCTGCATTGCTTCTGCAAGGCGGTTCATGTTGCCCCCCACGCGCTCGGTGCTGGCATTGGCCACGTGGACCGAACGGGAAATCTCACCGGTCGCCTGCATCTGGCTCTGAACCGAGCCATGAACGGCTTCGGAAATCTGGCTGATCTGCTCGATGGTCGCGGTGATGGAGCGGATCGCCCCGACCGCCTGCTCCGCCACGAACTGCACGGAGGCCACCTGGGAGGTGATTTCTTCCGTTGCCTTGGTGGTCTGGCCGGCCAGAGCCTTCACCTCATTGGCCACCACGGCAAAGCCGCGGCCCGCTTCGCCCGCACGCGCCGCCTCGATGGTGGCATTCAGGGCGAGAAGGTTGGTCTGGTTGGCAATCTGGCTGATGAGTTCGACAACTTCACCGATCTGACGGCCCGTCTCCGACAGGCGGCCGACGATTTCATCGGTCTGGCGGGCTTCAAGCACGGCAGCGCTGGCGATCTGGGAAGCGTTTTCGACATCACGGCCGATGGTCGAAATGGAGACTGCCAGCTCTTCGGCAGACTGGGACATGACACGCACCGACTGACCGGCCTCTGCCGTTGCGGTGGACACTTCATCCACGGCGCGGGAGGAGTTGCCGACCGCCTGGCGCAGATCGAGGGCATTGCCGCCAACCGCATGCGCCGTGCTGGTCAGGGCTTCCACGACGCTGATGACCGAGCGTTCGAAATCGCTGGCCACGTCGTGCATCAGTTCCCGGCGCTCCTGTTCCATCTGGGTCTGCTGGGCCGCCTGGAGTTCAACTTCCTCCTTGGCGCGGGCTGCCAGCTTTTCACGGAACTGGACGACGGAGCGCGCAATGGCACCGATTTCATCGCTACGGCTGGCACCGTCGATATTCACATCCAGCTGCCCCTGGGACAAAAGATCAAGACCATCCTGCAGCCGGTTGAGCGGCCGGGCAACGCCCAGGGCCAGCACCACGGCCAGTGCCAGGAAGGCAATACCGATGGGCGAGCAGACAAGAACAATCTGCAGCATCTGATCGATGATCAGGCCATCAAGCAGCGAGGAGGCCTGCGGACCGAGAAAAGCCTGTGCCTGCGACGGGTCTCCCAGAGCAGAGGTCAGCGCTTCACGGAACACATAGAACGCATACCCCGTGCCGGCCACCATGATCAGGGCCGACGTCACAACCAGGACAAGAAACCGGCCAAGGATCGAAAGGCGGATGCCCGTACTTACATTATCGTGCATGTCCATTCCCGATGGTCAGAAGAAACGTTCTTCGGTCCGATACCATGGGCAATAGTACTAGGCAGCGAGCGTAAAGATTTTCTTCACGCGAAGGGATAAATCGTTCAGGACAACAGCTTATTCGTGATGGCATAGCCAGCGGCAGCCGATACCGCACTGAGGAATGCGCCCCAGGCAATGTCAACGAAAACAACCTCCAGCGGCCAGTTTCTGAGAGTTGCATAATTTGTCATGTCATAGGTTGCATACGCAATAAAACCTAGGACCGCACCACAGACCACTGCTGTCCAGATGCTTTCAGACTTCAGTGCAGGCAGCACAGCGAAGAAGACAAGACCGCCGACGTAAAGCAGATAGAAAATCGCCGCCGCACCGAGATTGGGCTTGTCCATCATCAGATGCCCGATGCGGTCAAAATAGAAACGCGTTGCCACTTTTCCGAGCCACACCGCGTCAATCGCAAGAAATACGGCGGCAGTGGCAAGGTAGGCGGTGATGATCTGACCCATGCGGAAGTCCCCCTTCTGGGAGATCTTACGTGGCCTCACGTCTGCCGGATCACGCAAGACGGATGTCACCTTTCCTCAACAGCCATCATTTCCCCGGCAGGCAGGAACCCGCCGGACTGGCGCTCCCACAGATCCGCATAGAGCCCGCCGCGCGCCAGAAGCGCCTCATGGGTGCCCTCCTCGACGATCTTACCCCTGTCCATGACGATCAGCCGGTCCATGGCCGCGATGGTGGACAGGCGGTGGGCGATCGCCAGCACCGTCTTGCCCTGCATCAGCGGCATCAGATTGTCCTGAATGGCAGCCTCGATCTCTGAATCCAAGGCAGAGGTCGCCTCATCCAGCACCAGAATGGGTGCATTCTTCAAGAGCACGCGCGCAATGGCGATGCGCTGGCGCTGGCCTCCCGAGAGCTTGACGCCACGATCGCCGACCATGGTGTCGAGCCCCTCCGGCAACTGCTCGATGAAGTCGCAGCGCGCATCGATGGCCGCTTGCATCACCTCATCGTTCGTTGCGTTCGGACGGCCGTAACGAATGTTCTCGAGGATCGAGCGATGGAACAGCGAGATATCCTGCGGCACGACCGAAATGGCGTGACGCAGACTCTGCTGTGTGACGCGCGAGATATCCTGACCGTCGATACTGATATTGCCGTCCTGCACATCATAGAAGCGCTGGAGCAGAACGAACAGGCTCGACTTGCCGCCGCCGGACTGACCGACAAGACCGACACGCTGTCCGGCATTGAGCCGCAGCGTGAACTTGTCAAACACCCTGTGTCCGCCGGGATACTGGAACGCGATGTTGTTGAAAGCAATCGCCGCGCCCGACTTTACCAGCGGCTCGGCCTCCGGATGATCGCGCAGCTCATGCGGCACAAGCAATGTCGCAACAGCCTCCGACAGGCGTGCGACGTGCTGGGTGACGTCCACCAGAGCAACAGCGAGATCGCGCGTGGCATGGAGGATGGAAATGCCGAGCGTGCAGATCAGCACCACTTCGCCGGTCGATGCCCCACCGCGCTGCCAGAGCATGATAGCCCAGCCGAGAAGACCGATGGTCAGCACCACGGTAATCGCCGCGTGGACGAGGCGCAGACGTTCGAGATAACGCAAACTGCGGCCACGCGCGTAGAGTTCGCGATCGACGGTGTTGTCAAAGCGCTTGTGCTCGAAGCTCAATCCACAGAAGGCACGAACGAGCGGCAGGTTGTTGACGACATCGACCATTTCGCCATCGACGGACGCCGCCTTGTCGGCAAAATCGTTGTGCAGGCTTTTTCCGGACGCCGCCATCTTGAACATCAGCACGACGACGGCGCCGGCAATGACGGTCAATCCAGCAGCCATCGGCAGGCTGACGGTGCCGATCAGCACGATCGCAGCGAACGTTGCCACGATTGGCGGCATCACGTTCCAGATGAACATGTTCTCGATCGTGAAAACCGCATTCGACGTCGCCGTGATCCTGCTGGTCAGCATGCCGGGAAGACGGTCGGCGAAATAGTTCGGTGCATGTCCGGTAAGATGGCGGAAGATATCGCGCCGGAGATCACCCGTGACATTGACGAATGTATAGCTGGCGATCCAGCCGGCGACACGCCACAGCAGCATGTCCGCAGTGATCAGTGCGATCAGGATACCGAATGCCCACCAGATCACGGTTCCGGCATTGGACGGGCCTGCCGAAAGACCGTCGACCAGATTCTTGATCCCGTATTGCGTGCCGACCGAGCAGGCAACTGCACCAAGAATGGCTGTCACGATAATGGAATGAGAGAGCGCCCGCTTCCTGATGTATCGCATCACGAAGGCGAAAGGGCGGTGCGCATATCCGGAGAGACAGTCCATGTGCGTTACTAAACCCCTTGAACAGCAACGATAAGACAAACGGACAGCTCAGCCCGCAAACGATAGCGATGCATCGCGAATTCCCCACGCTCTCGCCTTTTCAGCGCAACAATCGACCTGCATCACTGGTTCCGAAACTGAAAGAGCGTGATGGCAGCAGCAAGACGACAGTGTGGACGAAAGTCGCAGATCAGTAAGGAACTTCGCAGCTGCGAGAACGTTCCCTCGCCTGGCAAAGCCGGCGCCTTCAACGCTTTCGGATCGTTAGCCCTTCACTTCCAACATGGGAGATATGTAAATGCGCATCGCGCAAGTGGCTCCACTAACTGAAGCTGTTCCGCCGAAACTCTATGGCGGCACTGAACGTGTTGTGCATTGGCTGACTGAAGAACTTGTCGCGCAAGGGCATGACGTCACGCTTTTTGCCAGCGGCGACTCGCAAACTACCGCCAAGCTCGATGCCGGCTGGCCGAAGGCGCTGCGCCTCGATGGTTCGGTGCGCGATCCCAATGCATTGCATATGGAAATGCTCGAACGCGTTCGTCAGAAGTGCGACGATGGCGAATTCGATGTCCTGCATTTCCATCTCGACTACTATCCGTTCTCGCTGTTCTCCCGGCAGCCGACACCGTTCGTCACCACGCTGCACGGTCGTCTCGATCTGCCGGAGCATCAGCCGACCTTCACGACATTCTCGAAGATTCCGGTCATATCGATCTCAGATGCTCAGCGCCGTCCGGTTCCGCAGGCGAACTTCATCAAGACGATCTATCACGGCCTGCCCGAAACCCTGCTGACGCCGCAGAACGTCAAGCCGAGCTATCTGGCGGTGCTGGGCCGCATTGCGCCGGAGAAAGGCGTCGATCGCGCCATCAAGATCGCCATCCGCGCCGGCATTCCGCTGAAGATCGCCGCCAAGGTCGATCGTGCCGACGAGGAATATTACGAAGCCGTGGTGAAGCCGCTGATGGATCATCCGCTGGTGGAATTCATCGGCGAGATCAGCGATCGCGAAAAGCCGGAATTCCTCTCGGGAGCCTATGGCCTGTTGCTGCCAATCGATTGGCCGGAACCGTTCGGCCTTGTGATGATCGAGGCCATGGCCTGCGGCACACCGGTGATCGCGTATAATCGCGGTTCGGTGCCGGAGATCATCGATCAGGGCCTCACCGGCTTCATCGTCGAGGACGAACTGAGCGCCGTGAACGCAGTGGGGCGTCTCGCAGACATGGACCGCAATGCGATCCGCAAGCATTTCGAGAAGCGGTTCAGCGCGCGTCGCATGGCGCAGGATTATGTCGAAGCCTATCGCAGCCAGATGGAGCAGAAGATTCAGCTTCGGCTGGTCAGCAGCGCCGAGTAACCCGTGCATATCTCGAACACTGGAAAGAGCGGCCGCGAGGCCGCTCTTTTCTTTTGAGACGATCCTTCCCCAGGACTCTGGCAGCTGAACGAGCTCTCGCGTGACGATGGAATGGACTGCGACCTTCGGTCGCGCCATAAATACCGGGTTCCCCTGCAGCCCGATAGGTCCCCATGTCCGCCGTCGCTCGCTTCGAAGTCATCCTCCTCCTGATGGCCGTCATCGTGGGGCTCGATCTGGCCGCAAGACGTCTGCAATTGCCTCGCGCAGCCGCATTGATCCTTGGCGGCATAGGCCTCGCACTGATCCCTGGCACACCCGATCTCGAAATCGATCCTGAGCTCGTTCTGGTGCTGTTCCTGCCGCCGCTGCTGATGTCGAGTGCCTGGTTTACGTCCTGGCGCGATTTTCGCGCCGATTTGCGCATCATCCTGCAGCTCGCAGTCGGCGCGGTGTTCTTCACGACGCTCGTCGTCGGCGTGGTTGCGCATCTGGTGATACCCGACCTGCCTTGGGCCGCCTGTTTCGCGCTCGGCGCAATCGTGTCGCCACCCGATTCCGTCGCCGCGAAGGCTGTGCTGCAGAAAGTCGCGTTGCCTCACCGGATCATCGTGTTGCTGGAGGGCGAGAGCCTCGTCAACGACGCATCCGGCCTTGTGTTGCTGCGCTTCGCCGTTGCCGCAGCGTTGACCGGCTCGTTCAGCGCCGGCGCTGCGACCGTCAGCTTCTTCACCGTCGCCATCGGAGGCCTGATCGTCGGCGTGGTCTTCGCGTTCGGCGCGATGCTAGTGATCAAGCGCATCAGGGAGATCGATCTCGCCATCGCCTGGACCTTTCTGGTCGCCTGGCTTTCCTACATCGCGGCCGAAAAGCTGCATGTCTCCGGCGTGCTCTCCACGGTCGCCTGCGGCATGATCCTCGGCTGGAAGCAGCACGAATTATTCGGCGCGGCACTTCGTACCCGCGCCACCGCAACGTGGAGCGTCATTGTTTTCGTGCTGGAATCGCTGGTCTTCATCCTGATCGGCCTGTCACTGCGCGGCGTGCTGCACCGCCTCGGCGGCACCGATGCACTAATCGCCATGGCGCCGGCGACAGCCGCGATCATTGCCGCGGTCATCCTTGCGCGCTTCGCATGGATGTATCCCGGCACATATCTGCCGCGGATGTTGATGCCCCGGCTGCGCGCCCACGATCCCGCGCCGCCATGGCCGGTGCCGTTCGTGATGAGCTGGGCCGGGTTGCGCGGCGTGGTCAGCCTCGCCGCTGCGCTGTCATTGCCGGAACAGTTTCCGGGCCGCGACATGATCCTGGCCATCACCTTCGCCGTCATTCTGGTGACGGTCCTGATTCAGGGCTCGACACTGGCGCCGCTCGTCCGACTATTGATGAAGGGTGACTACACGGTCCATCATCATTCCACGCTCAGTGAAGCGCAGGCCCGGGCACGTGTCGCCGCCGCGCAATTTGCCGCCATCGAGAAAGCCTCGCGCAATGAAGATGGCACCCACCGGCATCCGCGGCTGTTCGAGCAATACACCTATCGGAAAGGCGCGGCGGCACGTTATGCCGAGGAGGCGGAAACGCGGGCCTCGCATCGGATCGACCATTTCACCACGGTACTTGCCGCCATCGAAGCCGGCCGCAAAGAGCTCTTGACAATGCATCGTGCGGGCGAAATCCACGACACCGTGTTGCAGAGCATCGAGGAAGGGCTCGATCTCGAAGAAGTCAATGCAAGGCGGCATATCTGAGGGATGCTGACGCTTCCCTGCGGCGGTCGCAGCCTTTAATCTTCGGCTGCAACATCAACACAACACGCGCGACCAGCGCGCGGCGAACGGGAGAAAACCCATGAGACTTCAGGGCCTGTCCACCATCGTCACCGGCGGCGCATCCGGCTTCGGCGCCGAGATCGCCCGTTCCTATGCGCGCGAAGGCGCCAAGGTCGTGATTTTCGATCTGAATGCCGATGGCGCCAAGAAGGTTGCGAGCGAGATCGGCGCCAGTGCCATCGCGCATGGCGGCAGCGTCGCCAGCAAGGCTGATGTGGATGCCGCCGTGAAGCTCGCGGTCGATACCTTCGGCAAGCTCGATGTGGTCGTCAACAATGCGGGCTGGACCTTCCGCAACAAGCCGATGCTGGACGTGACCGAGGAGGAGTTCGACCGCGTCTTCGACGTCAATGTGAAGGCGATCTTCCTGATGACCAATGCCTGCGTGCCGGTCATGAAGAAGCAGAAGAGCGGCCGCATCATCAATATCGGCTCCACCGCCGGCGTGCGCCCGCGTCCGGGCCTCACCTGGTACAACGCCTCCAAGGGCGCGGTGAACCTGATGTCGAAGTCGATGGCCGTGGAGCTTGCGCCCGACGGCATCCGCGTCAACTGCATCGCGCCTGTCATCGGCGAAACGGGCCTGCTGGAAGCTTTCATGGGCGTGCCGGATACGCCGGAAAACCGCGCCAAATTCATCGGCACGATTCCGCTCGGCCGCATGTCGCGCCCGTCGGATATCGCCAATGCCTGTGTCTATATGGCGAGCGAGGAAGCTGAGTTTCTCACCGGCGTGATTCTGCCGGTCGATGGCGGGCGAACCATCTAGGGAAATTCGTAAACCATCTAATCCGGTGAGATTCGATTCACCAAGTCCCTTAAGCAGTTCAGCCCAGGTTCATGCGATGATCCCTGCATGATCGAGGGACAAACCTCGGCAGGGAAGGCGTCAGGGTCAGGCCGGTCAACGGCCTGGCCCCGCTCTTTGGGGATCATCATGGCAGCAAAGAAAAAAGCGGCTCCGCGCAAGAAGGCGGAGACCTTTGAACCCGTTCATCCGGCTTTCGCCGTCCTGCGCACGGCCACCCGCAGCGTCGTCAATATGGCGATCGTCAGCGCCGCCTGCGGCACCACGCTGCTGACCTTGATGGCTGCGTTGAAATTCCAGCTCGCCTAAGCGCCCTTCATCTCGTTGAGAAGTGTCGGGATCAGTTCCGACACCGTGGGATGCACCGGAACCGCCCATTGCAGTTCGGTGTAATCGGCGCCGGCATTCATGATGTCGAGAATGCCGTGGATCGCTTCGTCGCCTGAGGTGCCGAGGATCGCCGCGCCGAGAATCTTCTTGGTCTCCGCATCAACGACCACCTGCATCTTGCCGAAGGTCTCGCCCTTTTCCACCGCGCGGCCGACATGCTTCATCGGTCGCTCGCCGATCAGCAGCTTTCTGCCCGTGGCCTTCGCCTGCGAAGCTGTCATGCCGACACGCCCGAGCGGCGGATCGATGAACAGCGCATAACCGGGAATGCGGTCGCTGACCTTCCGCTTCTGACCATCGAGCAGATTGGCGGCGATGATCTCGAAATCGTTGTAAGCCGTGTGCGTGAAGGCACCACGACCATTGCAATCGCCCATCGCATAGATGCCCGGAACGTTGGTGGCGAGGCCGTCATCGACCTTGATGTAGCCGCGCTCATCCACGACTACACCGGCCCGATCCAGATCGAGATCGTCGGTATTAGGCCGGCGTCCCACAGCCAGCAGCACGTCGCTGCCGATCACCTCCGGCGCGCCCTCGCTGCAATCGACGCCGACGGCAATGCCGTCCGGATGCGGCTTGAAAGTGATGCATTCGGCGCTCGTCCGAACATGAATGCCTTCGGCTTCCAGAATCTCGCGGATCATCCCGGAAATGTCGGGGTCCTCGCGGGAGACCAGACGTGGTCCTTTCTCGACCACCGTCACCTCGGCACCAAAACGGCGATACATCTGCGCAAATTCGAGACCGATATAGCTGCCGCCAACCACCACGAGATGTTTCGGCACGCGGTCGAGCTGCAGCATGCCGCTATTGGTGAGATACGGCACGTCGTTCACGCCCGGGAAATCCGGCACCACTGGACGGCCGCCGACATTGATGAAGATCTTCGGTGCCGTCAGCAGCTCATCGCCGACACGCACCGTGTCTGCAGTTTCGAACCTCGCATGGCCATCGAGGACCGTGCAGTTATTCATCTGGCGCAGCCAGCTTTCGACGCCGTTGCGCGAATCCATGATCACCTTGTCGGCCCGCGCCTTCACGCGCACCATATCGATACGCACGGGTGCATCGATCATCACACCATAATCCGCACTGCGGCTCGCGAGATGGGCAGCATAGGCACTCGCCACCAGTGTCTTGGTCGGTTTGCAGCCGGTATTGACGCAAGTGCCGCCGAACAAATGGCGTTCGATGATCGCGACTGTCTGCCCGGCGGCAGTCAGGCGGCCCGCAAGTGGAGGACCGGCCTGGCCGGCTCCGATAATGATGGCGTCGAAATTGCGTGCCATGTCGAAGCAAGCTCCAAAAGGATGCAGAATTTAATTGCAGACCATATCGGCACAGAATGCGAGCGAGAAGACGGCGCCTCGCCCTGCTCAAGCAGCGGCCACGGCAAAGCCGATACGTGGAAAATGAACGGCCACCACGCCGACCTCCGGATCATCGCGCCGGATCACGACGCGCTCGCGATTGGCAGCAAGACATGTGCCTCTCACGGAATCGAATCCCCAATCGGTCGGCGTCACCGTCAACGGCGTCCCGATCGGCCATTCAGATTCGGCATTGCTGACGGATTCCGGGTCGGCAGCGCGAGCCACATCGAGCGCTGCATCCGGTGTCATCGTCTCGCCGCTGCCATGTCCGAAGGTGGCGATACGGTCCATCCATGCCAGCACACCCGGATGGTCGGACAGGCCCTCGCCCTCACCGAGATTGCCGCGCGCATACCACAGCGGGTGATATACGGCGGCATCCGCCAGCGAAGGCTTCTCGCCCAGGATGAAAGGACCGCCATCGGCAAGACATTGATCGATCCATGTCAAATGATGCCGAAATTGGTCTCGTAACGACGGCACGCGCGAGCGCATCTTTTCGCTATCCCAGCCATCGAATTGACCGGCGGTGAATACCGCACGATCCGCATGCAGTTCCGGCGGAAAACGATCGCCGTTGAGGCCGAAAACGAGACCGAGCGAGGTTGCGAACAAGGCCTGGTCGGCCCAGCCCGCGATCATGTCGGCACGGCCGCGTGTCTCTTGCGGATACAATGGGGGATCGGGAAAGCGCTGCTCGAGCTCCGCGAGAATGAGCCGCGTATCGCAATAGATATCGGCATCGACCTGCAACACGGGAATGCGGCGATAGCCGCCGGTCAGCGGCACGAGGTGCGGCTTCGGGGCCATGCGCGGCTGCTCGACTGAGCACCATCGCAGGCCCTTCAACCCGAATGCGACCCGGACTTTCTCAGCGAATGGCGAACGCGGATAGTGATGAAGAATGAGTCCCCGATGAAGGACAAGATCCCGCGCTGCCACGTCGAGAAGTATCCCTCGGTCAGTGTTTTGTCGCCGACGGCGCGTCCTGCATCGCCTCGAATTCGGCGAGCGGATAGACGAGGCCATCGGGACTCGTGATCTCGATGTCCCAACTGCCGTCTTCCAGCAGCTCCTTGGCTTTCTTGACGGCGCCCGCAGCGTTGTCGCGGCGGAGTGATACGGTGCCGGACGTGTCAGTCCCTTTGACGAAGAAAGGCAAGTTCATCCTCCTTCTGCAAATCTACTGTTCGCGGCGTCATCGCCGCGTCACACGATATCTGATCACAAGCGGATGCGTAGCGCCAGCAACTTGGAGGCGATGGCGACGCGGTAACTTCAAACTTTCGCGCGCTGCGACGCCGGCCCCGTCAAAGCGAAGAAAGTCAAAGCACCGACGGTCAAACATACCGCCATGACGATCAACACGGCTGGGAGCCCGAAATAGGCTGCGACGGGGCTGGTGATCGATTGCATCACCGCCGTCCCCAGGAAGAAGGCCAGATTGGCCGCGGACAACGCCTTGCCGATATTCTCGGGCGCAACGGCTTGACGGACCATGGCGTAGACGAGCGGCTGCATCGACACGAGGAAGCCGAACGTCACCAGCAGGATGCTATCGACAGCCACCGGCATCAGCGGAATACCGAGCAGCCGCGCCAGCGGATAGCCGGGAGCGCCGAGCGCCATCGTGAGCAACAGGACGGCGGCAATGAGATGCACGCCGAGCAGCAGTGCGCGCCGATGACCAAACCTGCGATCGATGACGCCGGACACCGCCGGCGCCACCACCAGCGCCAGAGTGAACAGCAGCAGCACATTGCCGGCCTCGATGCGCGACAGGCCCTTGACCGTCATCAGCCAGGGCCCTGCCCAGAGCCCGCGCAACACGAGCTGCATCGCCAGCGAAACGAAAGCGAGAATGATGATACCGCGCAGCGCCCGCGAAAAGGCAAGGCGCAACACCGAAGCCATTTCGGCACCGAGCGCTCGCTGCTGACCTTCCGGCCGCACAGTCGGCACGATCACTGCAATCAGACCAGCCACGACGACAGCAGCAGCGGCGGCGGTCCAATAGCCGGCGCGCCAGCCCCATTGCTCGACGATATAGGCAAGCGGGCTGGCCGACAGCAGCAGACCCGAATTGCCGAAGGACAGAATGACACCCGACCACAGACCGAATTGCGCCGGCGTCAGCCGCTTGGCGGCGAGTGTAATCGGGCACATCAGCATGCCCGATGTCGCCATGCCGATCGCGGCCTGCGAGACGAAGAAGGACCATGGCCCGGTCGAGAAGGCAGCGATCGCCGCACCGGCGATGGTGCCGGCAAACAGCACCAGCGACACCGAGCGGATGCTGTAACGATCCAGCGCAACGCCGATCGGGATCTGCAACATGGCGAAAAAGAAATGATAGGCGGAGGTCAGCGCCGCCAGCGTCTGCGGCGTCACGCCGAGATCGGGCGCCATCACGTCGATCGCCAATGCCGGCGTCGTCCGCAGCATGTTGGACAGCACGTGCCCGCAAGTGAGAATGAGCAGCGCAGCCATCAGCGCCACGCTCACGCGTGGTTCGGCAGTTTCAGGCTTTACGGGAGACAGAGTTTCGGCAGCGGTCATGATGACGCTCGCCTACGAAAAAATGTCGCAGGCTACAACCACCACGAAAGCCGTGGCGGTCATGCATGGCCGATGCTGCGCTGCAGCTAAACCGCAGCGACGATCTTCACCGGCACCGATTTATAGGCCGGCGTACCCGAGCGCGCATCATGCTCGTCGAGTGCGACCAGCACATTGGCTTCGGGATAATAGGCTGCGATCGAGCCTTTCGGAATGTCGTAGGCCACCGCCGTGAAGCCGCGCATGGCGCGCTTCAGACCGCCGGACGCATCCAGCACCACATCGATGACATCGCCATGGGCGAGGCCACGACTGGTGAGATCCTCGGCATTGACGAAGACAATGTCGCGACGTCCGGTGATGCCGCGATATCGGTCGTTCATGCCGTAGATCGTGGTGTTGTACTGGTCGTGGCTGCGCAATGTCGTCAGCGTCAGCGCATGCTGGTCGGCCCCGTCCTCATAGACGCCCGGAAACACCAGGAACTGGGCCTTGCCGCTGTCCGTCAACCATTCGCGTTCCGACGCGGCATTGCGCAGGCGGAAGCCGCCGGGCTTCTTGATACGCTCATTGTAGTCCTTGAAGGACGGAAATACCCCCTCAATGGCATCGCGGATCTTGTTGTAGTCGGCGACGAGGTCTTGCCAATCCACCTTGGTGTTCGGCAGCGTGGCGACCGCAATGTCAGCCACGATGCGCGCTTCAGAACGCAGATGCTCCGACGCCGGCTGAAGCCCACCACGCGAGCCGTGCACCATGGACATCGAGTCCTCCACGGTCACGAGTTGCTTGCCGCCCGCCTGCACGTCGATCTCGGTGCGGCCGAGGCAGGGCAGGATGATCGATTCCTTCGCGATCAGAAGATGCGAGCGATTCAGTTTGGTAGCGATATGCACGGCGAGATCGAGGCTGCGCATCGCCGGATAGGTCACTTCCGGATCCGGCATCGCGACCGCAAGATTGCCTCCAAGCGCGACCAGCGCCTTGGAGCGGCCATCACGGATGGCCTTGATCGATGCGACCGCATCATGCCCATGCGCCCGCGGCGGATCGAAGCCGAACACCCGCTTGATGCCATCGAGCAGGGCGTCGTTCGGCACCTCTGTGATGCCGACGGTGCGATCGCCCTGGACATTCGAGTGCCCGCGCAGCGGCGAAATGCCGGCGCCGGGTTTGCCGAAATTGCCCCGCAGCAGCAGCAGGTTGGCGATGTGCTGTACATTCGCCACGCCATGGCGGTGTTGAGTGATGCCCATGCCGTAATTGATGATGACACTCTTCGCGCTGGCATAGATGCGGCCGAGATTCTCGATCTCGGCGCGCGTCAGGCCCGACGATTTTTCGATCGCTTCCCACGAGGTGGCCGCGAGATCAGCCAGCAGATCGTCAATGCCTTCGGTGTGTTCAGCGATGAAGGCGCGGTCGAGGATATCCGCTCCGCCGCTTGCACGACTTTCGGCATCGAGCGCCACCACTGCCTTCATCATGCCCTTGAGCACCGCGAGGTCGCCGCCGACCTTGATCTGGTAATAGACCGACGACAACTGCGTCGCATGGCCTGTCAGCATTTCCGACGGATGCTGCGGCGAGATGAAGCGTTCGAGCCCGCGCTCGCGCAGCGGATTGATCGACACGATGGCCGCGCCGCGCTTGGCGCAGGCACGCAGCGTGTTGAGCATGCGCGGATGATTGGTGCCCGGATTGTGACCGATGCAGAACACGGCGTCGGCGTGGTCGAAATCCTCCAGCGTCACCGTGCCCTTGCCGATACCGATGGATTTCGGCAGACCGACACTGGTCGCCTCGTGACACATATTGGAGCAATCGGGGAAATTGTTGGTGCCGTATTCACGCACGAACAACTGATACAGGAACGCCGCTTCGTTGGAGCAGCGGCCGGACGTGTAGAATTCCGCCATGTTCGGGTCAGGCAATGCGCGCAGGCCGGCACCGATCCGGGTCATCGCATCTTCCCATGAGATCGGGAGGAACTTGTCGCTCGCTGCATCATAGGCGACCGGATGAGTCAGGCGCCCCTGGTTCTCCAGATCGTGGTCGTGCCACTGCCACAGCTCGCTCACCGTGTGCTGCGCGAAAAATTCCGGTGTGGTGCGCTTGGCCGTCGCTTCCCACGACACCGCCTTGGCACCGTTCTCGCAGAATTCAAACGACGAGGTATGCTTCGGGTCAGGCCATGCGCAACCGGGACAATCGAACCCGGCAGGTTGGTTCATGGTCAGAAGCCCGCGGGTTTCATCGACAACCGCGAGCTGGCTACGCACCACATCCGCCACCGCCTTCAGAGCGCCCCAGCCGCCGGCGGCGCTGTGATACTCGCCGACGCCTTCGACCTTTTTCTTGACCAACTCAGCCATCGCGAGCCCTTCCGATTCCCGGCCCATATGGCCGCCGTTATTCCGCCTCGTAGCACTATTCGCTGCGTTGCAGCGAATAGACTTTCTCAACTTTGATTGACCGGCGGTGCCCGCGTATTGAACGATGCGCTTGTCGAAACATAATCTTCGTACCTATCGCCCGATTGATTTCTTGAATGGAGTTCGGATGTCCTCGTCGCTGTTCGCCCCGCTGCAAGTCGGCCCTTTCACGCTGAGCCACCGCGTCGCCATGGCGCCGCTGACCCGCATGCGCGCGGAGAAATCATCGCTGGCCGCCCGCGCTCTCAATGTCGAGTATTACGCACAGCGCGCCAGCCAGGGCGGCCTCATCATCGCCGAGGCCTCACAGGTGATGCCGGAGGGACAAGGCAGCCCGAACACGCCGGGCATCTATTCGAAGGAACAGATCGTCGGCTGGAAGCAGGTGGTCGATGCGGTGCATGCGAAAGGCGGCATCATCTTCCTGCAGCTCTGGCATGTCGGCCGCGCCTCCCATTCGTCGCTGCAGCCCGGCGGCAAGCTGCCGGTCTCGGCCTCGGCAATCGCCATCAACGCCACCACGCGCATCGCTTCCGGCGAAACTGTCCCCTATGAAACGCCACGCGCACTGGAAACCAGCGAAATCCCTGACATCATCGAGGCCTACAGGCAGGCCACACTCAACGCCCGCGAAGCGGGCTTCGACGGCGTCGAGGTGCATGGCGCCAATGGCTATCTGCTCGAACAGTTCCTGCAGACCCGCAGCAATGAACGTACCGATCAATATGGCGGCTCCATCGAGAACCGGGCGCGTCTGCTGCTCGAAGTGACAAAGGCCGTAATTGACGCCTGGAGCGCCGATCGTGTCGCCGTGCGGATCTCGCCCTATGGCGTATCGAACGATTCCGGCGAAGCCGATCCGATGCCGCTTTACACTTATGTGGCCCGCGAACTCGACAAGCTCGGTCTCGCTTATCTGCATCTGGTCGAACCGCGCACCAGCGGTGTCGGCCGCGCCGAAGTGTTTCACGAGAATGTGCCAAAGGCTTATGAGCTGTTCCGCCCGCTCTGGAAGGGCGTGCTGGTCACCGCCGGCGGCTTCGACGGCGCTTCCGCCGAGGAAGCCGTGTCATCCGGCAATGTGGACATCATCGCCTTCGGCCGCCCCTTTATCGCCAATCCGGACCTGCCGGCGCGCATCAGGCTGAATGTACCGTTTACCCCCTATAACCGCGCCACCTTCTATGGCGGCGAGGAGAAGGGATACACGGATTATCCATTCCATCAGGCCGGCTGATTTTGGCACGCCATTCCCGGCGGATACGCAGAACCACGGCTTCCCCCGCCGTGGCCCTGTGTTAATTTGCCGTCATGAACGTTCAGTCCAAGATCGCCATCAGGCACTCCACCTGCCCGCATGACTGCCCCTCGGCCTGCGGGCTCGACATCGAGGTGATCGACGGCCGGTCGATCGGCCGGGTGCGCGGCTCGAAACAACAGACCTACACGGCTGGCGTCGTCTGCGCGAAAGTCGCGCGCTATGCCGAGCGCATCCATCACCCCGAACGGCTGATGTATCCGATGCGCCGCACCGGCCCCAAAGGCTCCGGGCAATTCGCGCGTATCACCTGGGACGAGGCACTGGACGAGATCGCCGCCAGGTTCGACGAGGCCGAGCGCGATTTCGGCGCGGAATCCGTCTGGCCCTATTACTATGCCGGCACCATGGGCCTGGTGATGCGCGACGGGCTCAATCGCCTCACCCATGAAAAGAAGTATTCGCGCTTCTACGGCACCATCTGTTCCACCATTGCCTGGGCCGGCTTCGCTGCCGGAACCGGCAAGATCGCCGGCGTCGATCCGCGCGAGATGGTGAAGTCGGACCTGATCGTGATCTGGGGCACCAATCCGGTCTCCACACAGGTCAATGTGATGACCCATGCGACCAAGGCCCGCAAGGAACGCGGGGCGAAGATCGCGGCCATCGACATCTACGACAACGACACCATGAAGCAGGCGGATATCAAGATCCTGCTGCGCCCGGGCACCGATGGCGCCTTCGCCTGCGGGGTGATGCATGTGCTGTTTCGCGACGGCTTTGCCGATCGCGCCTATCTCGAGAAATTCACTGACGCCTCGCCCGAACTGGAAGCGCACCTGGCCACGCGCACGCCTGAATGGGCGTCGAATATTTGTGGCGTGCCGGCCGCCGAGATCGAGGCCTTCGCGCATCTGATCGGCAACACACCGCGCAGCTTCTTCCGCCTCGGCTATGGTTTCACCCGCAGCCGCAACGGGGCTGCACAGATGCATGCCGCCCTCTGCATCCCCGCGGTGACCGGTGCCTGGCAGCACGAAGGCGGCGGCGCGTTCTTCAACAATGGCGCGATCTGGAAATTCGACAAGACACTGATCGAAGGCCTCGATGCCATCGATCCGAAGGTGCGGCGCCTCGACCAATCCAGAATCGGCCGCATCCTCACCGGTGATGCTGATGCACTGCAAAACGGCCCGCCGGTGAAAGCGATGCTGATCCAGAACACCAATCCCATCACCGTCGCGCCGGAGCAGGCGCTGGTGCGCCAGGGCTTTATGCGCGACGATCTTTTTGTGGCCGTGCATGAGCAGTTCATGACCGAGACGGCCATGATGGCCGATCTCGTTCTCCCCGCCACCATGTTCATGGAACATGACGATCTCTATTACGGCGGCGGCCATCAGCACATCTCTGTCGGCGCCAAGCTGATCGACGCTCCGGAAGAATGCCGCTCCAATCATGCAGTGCTGCAGGGACTCGCTGCACGTCTCGGCGCCACCCATCGTGGTTTCGCCATGACGTCGCGCGAGATCATCGACGAGACGCTGAGGTCCAGCGGACGCGGCGGCATCGACGAGCTCGAGACCGATATCTGGCGCGACCTGCAGCCGGATTTCCGCGCGTCTCACTATCTCGACGGCTTCGCCCATGCCGATGGCAAATTCCATTTCAAGGCCGACTGGGCCAACGTGCCGCTCGCCAATGCCGGCCTGATGGGCGCATGGGAAGACATGCCATCCTTCCCCGACCACTGGGCTGTGATCGAGGCGATCGACGAGGCACATCCGTTCCGGCTCGCCACCAGCCCTTCGCGAAGCTTCCTGAATACGAGCTTCAATGAAACGCCGTCATCGCAGGCCCGCGAAGGCGCGCCTACGGTAATGATCCATCCGGTCGACGCCGCCGATCACGGCATCGCCGATGGCGACGCCGTAATGCTTGGCAATCCGCGCGGCGAGACCACGCTGACCGCGCGCGTCTTCGACGGCGTCAGGCGCGGCGTGCTGATCGCGGAATCGATCTTCCCGAACAAGTCCCATCTCGGTGGCCGCGGCATCAACATGCTCACCGGCGGCGAAGCCGTGGCGCCCTATGGCGGCGCCGCGTTTCACGACAACAAGGTGTGGGTGAAGAAGGCGTAGGCCAACAATGCACGCAACCGTAGGGCGGATTAGCCGAAGGCGGAATCCGCCGGCCGAGTGAATGTTATGAGGACCGCGGCGGATTACGCTTCGCTAATCCGCCCTACGTCCTCGCATCCTCCAAAATCATGTCCGAGGCCTTCTCCGCGATCATGATTACCGGTGCGTTCGTATTGCCCGACATCAGATCCGGCATGATCGACGCATCTATCACTCTCAGACCTTCGATCCCGCGCACCCGAAGGCGCTGATCCACCACCGCACGCGCATCGCTGCCCATGCGGCAGGTCGAGGTCGGATGATAGACCGTGCTGCCGCGCTTGCGGCAGAAGGCGAGCCAGTCCTCGTCCGTTACCACGCCCGGGCCGGGATCGACCTCCTTCGTAATGAACGGCTTCATGGCCGGCGCATTCAGAATCTTGCGCAGGATCTTCAGCCCTTCGACATTGGCGGTGCGATCCGTTTCCGTGGCCAGATAGTTGATCCGGATTTCCGGCGCCACCGAAGGATCTGCGCTCCTGATCTTCAGCGAACCGCGGCTTTCCGGCCGCAACTGGCACACCGACGCCGAATAACCGGAGAAGGTATGCAGCTTCTCGCCCATCTTGTCGGTGGAGAACGGCAGGAAGTGGATCTGGATATCCGGCGAGGCCATGCGCGGATCGGTCTTGAAGAAAGCGCCGGTGGTGCCGGCGGCGTAGGTCAACGGGCCCTTGCGGAACGCGGCATATTGCAGACCCATCATCATCTTGCGGACGGGATTGTTGACGAAGTCATTGAGCGTGATCTTCTGCGGGCACTCCATCACCATGCGCACCTGCATGTGATCCTGCAGATCCGCACCGACACCGGGCGCATCGAGCAGCACATCGATGCCATGCTGCTTCAACAGATTCGCAGGACCGACGCCGGACAGCTGGAGCAATTGCGGCGAATTATACGCGCCGCTCGACACCAGCACTTCCTTGCGTGCGAGTGCCGTCCTGATCTTGCCGTGCTGCTTGAACTGCACGCCCACCGCACGTTTTCCTTCGAAGACGAGCCGCTGCGCCGGCGCATCGGTCTCGACACGCAGATTGCCGTGACCGTTCTTCAGCGCCGGCCGCAGATAGGCGCGCGCCGTCGAGGCGCGACGGCCGCCTTTGGTCGTGGTCTGAAACCAGCCGGCGCCTTCCTGCGTCGCGCCGTTGAAATCGTTGTTCACGGGAAGGCCGGTCTCCGCCGCGGCTGCGATAAACGCTTCCGATAGCGGATCGGGGCAGCGTGAATCCGACACCGGCAGCGGACCGCCGACGCCGTGATAGTCGTCAGGCCCGCGCGCCTGATTTTCAGCCTTCTTGAAGTAAGGCAGCACGTCGTCATAGCCCCAGCCGGCATTGCCTAGCTGCCGCCAGCGATCGTAATCCTCATGCTGGCCGCGCACATAGAGCAGACCGTTGATGGAGCTGGAGCCGCCAAGCACTTTTCCACGCGGCTGAAAAACCTTGCGGTCATTGAGACCAGGCTCGGGCTCGGTCTCATACATCCAGTTGACGGATTTTTCCTTGAACAGTTTGCCGTAACCGAGCGGAACGTGAATCCAGATATTGCGGTCCTGCGGACCGGCCTCAAGCAGGAGCACCGAATATTTGCCCGATGCCGAAAGGCGATTGGCAAGCACGCAGCCGGCCGAGCCGGCACCCACGATGACGTAATCGGCTTCGATGGCATCAGCCGACGCGCGATGCGCCGACGCAGTTGAACCGCTCATGTTTCCCCCGAATGGTTTTCAGCAACTGAAAACGGAAACAGAGGGGATGTAAATGGGACGAAAACGGCGCATGGCCGGCATGCGCCGCTTTGCACGAAGCCGTTGAAATCGTTGATCGCGTCAGAGTGGCGCCACAGGCAACCACTTTGGTGCGGAAGAGATGGAATTTTGTGCGCTGCCGCGTGCATGGCCGCATGCATCGCCGCGGCCAAATGGTGCTTGCCCTTGCCACTCGTCCCGGTAACAGTTTTCCGCAACGAACCGGCGCACCGCCGGACCAACAACACGGGAAACGCACGTGACGGACAGCAAACTTTCCGGCCCGCTGAAGGGCACACGCATCGTCGAATTCGCCGGCATCGGCCCCGGCCCCTTCGCCTGCATGCTGCTCGCCGATATGGGCGCCGAAGTCATTACGCTGGTGCGTCCCAAGCAGATGCCGAAGGGTGCGTCAGCGCGCGGTCGCAAGATCGTCGAGGTCGACCTCAAGGACAAATCAAGCATTGCGCAAGTGCTGTCGTTGCTCGACGGCGCCGATGCGCTGGTCGAAGGCTATCGCCCCGGCGTGATGGAGCGCCTCGGTCTCGGCCCGGATGTCGTGCTCGGTCGCAACAGGAAGCTCGTTTACGGCCGCATGACCGGCTGGGGTCAGGAGGGCCCGCTGGCGCAGGCGGCCGGCCATGACATCAACTACATTTCCATCACCGGTGCCCTCGCCGCCATCGGCGGCGCCGACAAGCCGGTGCCGCCGCTTAACCTCGTCGGCGATTTCGGCGGCGGCTCCATGTATCTCGTGATGGGTATGCTCGCGGCGCTGCTCGAAGCGAACAAGTCTGGCCAGGGCCAGGTGGTGGACGCCGCCATGTGCGACGGCGCGGCATCGCTGATCACGATGTTCTTCGACATGACGGCCGCCGGCCGCTGGAAGGAAGAGCGCGAGGCCAACATGCTCGATGGCGGCGCGCATTTTTACGGCGTCTATGAATGCAGCTGCGGCAGCTTCATCTCGATTGGATCCATCGAGCCGCAATTTTACGCGCAGCTCCGTGAACTCGCTGGTCTCGATGAGACCTGCTTCGATGCACAGATGGATCAGAAGCAGTGGGCCGCGCTGAAGGACAAGCTTGTCGCTGTTTTCAAGACCAGGAGCCGCGACGAGTGGTGCAAGATCATGGAAGGCACCGATGTCTGCTTCGCGCCGGTACTGACCATGTCCGAAGCCACGAAGCATCCGCATATGGTGGCGCGCGAGGTCTTCATCCAGCACGACGGCGCAACGCAGCCAGGACCCGCACCGCGCTTCTCGCGCACGCCATCAGCAGCGCGGATGCCCGTGAAGGCGGAGCTGGGTGAGGCCGTGAAGAGCTGGGCCTGATTGTAGCCCGGATGGAGCGAAGCGTAATCCGGGACTCAGAGCATCAGCAAATCGCCGGTCCCCGGATTGCGCTCCGCTCCATCCGGGCTACGGATCAAACCGGCAGGCCGTTCTTCTGTGCCAGCTCCTTCAGCGACACCTGCGGGCGAGCGCCGATGTGCTGGATCACCTCGGCGGCCGCCAGCGCACCAAGCTTGCCGGCATTTTCGTAACCGACATTGCGCACGAGACCGAACAGGAAACCGGCCGCGAACAGATCGCCCGCGCCGGTGGTATCTACCAGCTTATCGATCTTGTGCGCGGGCACCGCCACCACGCCTTCAGACGAGACCACGACACAGCCCTTCTCGCTGCGCGTGACGACGCCGAGCCTGGTGTCCTTGCGGAGTTCGCCGAGTGCCTTGTCGAAATCATCGGTCTCATAGAGCGAGCTTAGCTCGGCCTCGTTCGCGAAGATGATATCGACAGTGCCATTGCGCATCAGGTCGAGGAATTCGCTGCGATAGCGGCCGACGCAGAACGCGTCCGACAGCGTCAGCGCGACCTTGCGGCCGGCGTCATGGGCGATCTTCGAGGCCTTGACGAAGGCCTCCTTGGCACTGGCCGGATCCCACAGATAGCCTTCGAGATAGATATAATGCGAAGCTGCGATCGCGGCCGGATCGATATCTTCCGGCGTCAGGTCCTGCGCGGCGCCGAGATAGGTATTCATGGTGCGCTCGCCATCCGGCGTCACCAGAATGTAGGAGCAGCCCGTGGCCGGACCAGCAGCGGCCGGTTTGGTCTCATAGGACACGCCGGCAGCGCGGATGTCGTGGCTGTAGAGCTTGCCGATCTGGTCGTCTTTCACCTTGCCGACATAAGCGACATTGGCGCCGAGGCTGGCGAGGCCGACAATGGTATTGGCAGCCGAGCCGCCGGACATTTCGGTGGCCGGCCCCATCGCGTCATAAATCGCCTTGGCGCGGGTTTCGTCGATCAGCGCCATGCCGCCCTTGCTCATCTGATGGGTCGCAAGGAAGGCGTCATCGGTCTGCACCAGCACGTCGAAGATCGCATTGCCGATCGCAAGCACGTCGTATTTCGCTGAAGTCATTAAGATTATCCCGTTGCGGCGATTGCGGGGACGGGGCGAATGGTCTTCAACTCGCCCGCGGCCAGATGGCTGCGACTATCACACCCCGCCCGGCGCCAGCAAGGATGCCTCCCCGTGACGGTTCCATGATCCGCTCCATTTTGATGGTTTCCACGGGCACGCTGGCCTCGCGCCTGCTCGGCTTTCTGCGCGATGCGATGGTCGCCGCGCTGCTTGGTGCGGGCGCCGTTGCGGATGCGTTTCTGGTGGCGTTTCAGCTGATCAATGTGGTCCGCCGCCTGCTCACCGAGGGCGCGCTGAATGCCGCGCTGATCCCGGCCTGGTCGCGCATCAATGCGCTTGAAGGACCCGAAGCGGCGGCCGCCTTCGCAGGGCGTGTTCTCTGCACGATCGGCACGGCGGTCCTTGTCGCAGCGGTTCTGATCGGCATAGCGATGCCGTTCGTGATTGCACTCGTGGCGCCCGGTTTTGTCGGGATGCCGACGCTGCAGCTCGCAGTCGACCACGCGCGGCTGATGTTGCCCTATCTCGCCTTCGCCGGTCCTGTGACGGTGATGATGGGGCTGTACAATGCGCAGGGTCGCTTTGCGCTGACGGCTTTCTCGCCGCTGCTGTTCAATGGCGCGCTGATCGCCGTCATGACGCTATTGCTGGTGTGGCCGCAGCAGGCAACCACTGCCGCTATGGCGATGGCGGCGACCGTCGGGATCGCCGGTTTTCTGCAGTTATCGATGCTTTTGCTGCGGCAACACGGCGGCAGGCTTGCGGCGCCCTTGCGGCTGTCGCTCGACGCCAGGATGCGCGGATTCCTGCGCAAGGCACTGCCCGGAATGGTCGCCAGTTCCGGCCCGCAACTCCTCATCGTCGGCGCCGCGATCGTCGCATCGACGATGCCCTCGGCCGTGTCGTGGCTGTACTTCGCCAATCGCCTGATCGAACTGCCGCTCGGCATTGTCGGCACCGCGATGGGGACTGTGCTGATCCCGGAATTGACCCGCGCTGCAAGCGAGGACGATCACGCGATGATGACCCATGCGCAATCGCGCGGGATCGAACTCGCCATCGGACTCACTTTGCCGGCCACGCTTGGACTGATCGTGCTGAGCCATCCGATCGTACGACTGCTGTTCGAACATGGCGCCTTCACCGCGCGCGATGCTGCAGCGACCGCGCATGCGATGATGTGGCTCGCGCTTGGATTACCCGCGCATGTGTTGATCAAGGCGCTGTCGCCAGCCTTCTTCGCACGCGAGAACACGCGGACGCCGTTGGTGGCGACGCTGATTGGTCTGGCCGTCGCGATCATTGCTGCCTATTTGCTCGGCGCATCCTTCGGCGCGAGCGGCATCGCGGCGGCGATTGCGCTGGCGGCCTGGAGCAGCGCGATCGTGCTGATGATCCAGGGCGGCCGCTCATTCGGCTGGGCCATCGATGCGGATGCGAGACGGCGGCTGCCAATCATCGCATTGGCGGCGCTGGCGATGGGCGGGCTGCTGTGGCTGCTTGCGCAAGCACTGCCTGCCGCCGATCACAAGCTCGGCCAGACCGCCTTGCTGGCGCTGCAGATCGCAGCCGGGCTGGCGATTTACGTAGCACCGCTGATGCTCGCCGGCACGCTGCGCTGGCGGGATATCCGCGCCGCGCTCAAGAAGCCCCGCGAACCCGCCGCCTGACCTCACGACATTGGTCATGGACGCCGCGCGGCGCCTATGGCAAGGGACGCCGCGGCCCGCATTCCACCACGGGCCTAGAAGGAACTAGGCTATGTCATCTGCTCCACAGGCATCCACCCAGCAGACCTCCACCCAGCACGCATTCACCCAGCGCGTCTTTTCCGGCGTCCAGCCGACCGGCAATCTGCATCTCGGCAACTATCTCGGCGCCATCGTCAATTTCGTCAAATTGCAGGAACAGTATAGCTGCCTGTATTGCGTGGTCGACATGCATGCGATCACCGTGGCGCCATCAGTCTGGGGCGGCCCGGACGAGCTGCGCCGCTGCACGCGTGAAGTCACCGCTGCTTTCATCGCCTCGGGCATCGATCCGAAGAAGCAGATCATCTTCAACCAGAGCCAGGTCGCCGGTCACGCTGAACTCGCCTGGGTATTCAACTGCGTCGCCCGCCTCGGCTGGCTGAACCGCATGACCCAGTTCAAGGAGAAGGCCGGCAAGGACCGTGAGAACGCGTCCGTCGGTCTCTACGACTACCCGGTGCTGATGGCTGCCGACATCCTGCTGTATCGCGCCACCCATGTGCCGGTCGGCGAGGACCAGAAGCAGCATCTCGAACTCGCGCGCGACATCGCACAGAAGTTCAACAATGACTTCTCCGAATCCATCGCGAAGCAGGGTCACAACGGTCCGTATTTCCCGCAGCCGGATCCGGTCATCACCGGACCGGCAACGCGGGTGATGAGCCTGCGCGACGGCACCAAGAAGATGTCGAAGTCCGACCCGTCGGATTATTCGCGCATCAATCTCACCGACGACGCCGACGCCATCGCGCAAAAAATCCGCAAGGCGAAGACCGATCCGGAGCCGTTGCCATCGGAAGAAAAAGGTCTCGAACCGCGACCGGAAGCCGACAATCTCGTTGGCATCTATGCCGCGCTGTCGGGGCGCTCGAAGTCCGATATTCTTGGCGAATTCGGCGGCGCGCAGTTCTCCGGCTTCAAGGCCAATCTCGTCGATCTCGCCGTCGAAAAGCTTTCTCCCATCGCGAATGAGATGAAGCGGTTGTCGGCGGATCACGCTTATGTGGATGCAGTGCTCGCCGATGGCAGCGACCGCGCGCGGGCGATCGCGGATGAAACCATGGTGTCCGTGAAGGACATCATGGGCTTTGTACGCAAACGGTAACGCGACTGGATCCAATCCCTGTCCATCTCTTCGCCACAATTGTCGCGACGCAAGCTTACGCTTGCGTCGCGCTTGTCGAATGCGCATGCGCCGTGGCAGCATGAGGGAATGGGCCAATTATTTGTCGGAGCATGATCTGATCCGAAAACCGGTCTCCACTTTTCGGGATCATGCTCTAGCATCGGGACATGCATGAGCACTCAGCGACTTAGTTATGAAAGCGGCCACAAGCCGAAATGCCTCGTGGTCGTCGACGACAGCGAGGAATGGGATCGCGCGGTGTATTACGCCAGCCGCTGGGCCATACGTGTCGGCGGCGGCGTGGTGATGCTGCGCGTGATCGAAACGGAAGACCGCAACCAGCAATGGCTCGGCGTTGCCGAAGTGATGCGTGCCGAAGCCGAGGAAGGCGCCAATGCCGCGCTCGACCGCGCCTCCGGCCGCGCCAACGGCCTCGCCGCCATCACGCCGGAACGCGTGATCCGCGAGGGCGAGCCGACCGCGCAGATCCTCGACGTGATCGACAAGGACGTCGACATTTCCATGCTGGTACTGGCCGCCTCCGCCGGCGCCGAGGGGCCGGGGCCGATCGTGACCATGATCTCGAAAATGGTCGGGACATTCCCCGTGCCGGTGGTGATCGTGCCGGGCAGCCTGACGGATCGGGATATCGACGGGTTGTCGTAATCTCCCGTAGCCCGGATGGAGCGCAGCGAAATCCGGGGACCGGCGACATGCTGAAACTCTGAATCCCGGATTGCGCTACGCTCCGTCCGGGCTACGGCTGCCATAGCACCTTGATTCGTGCGCTTTCCGTCGCCATCTGCTAGGACACCCCCACGCGCCGGCCTTGAACCGGCGACGCAGGAGAGAGCGATGTTCATCCAGACCGAAGCCACCCCCAATCCCGCCACGCTGAAATTCATCCCTGGCCGGGATGTGCTGACCAGCGGCACCATGGAATTCACCTCGCCGGACGCCGCCGCGCGCTCGCCGCTGGCGGAAAAACTGTTCGCCGTGCAAGGCGTCACCGGCGTGTTCTACGGCGCCGACTTCGTCACCGTGACCAAGGACGACAGCGACTGGCAGCACCTCAAGCCGGCAATCCTCGGCGCCATCATGGAGCACTATATGTCCGGCGCGCCGCTACTCGCCGATGGCAGTGCACCGGAGGGCGACATTTCCGATGAAGACGAGTTCTTCGACGAGAACGATGCCGAGACGGTGGACACGATCAAGGACCTGATCGAGACCCGGGTGCGCCCGGCGGTCGCCAATGACGGCGGCGACATCACGTTCCGCGGCTTCAAGGACGGTATCGTCTATCTCGCCATGAAGGGTGCCTGCTCGGGCTGCCCGTCATCCACGGCGACGCTGCAGCACGGTATCCAGAACCTGCTGAAGCACTTTGTGCCGGAAGTGCAGGAAGTGCGGCCGATCTAAATTCGGCCGCCTCATGGTGAGGAGGCGCCATAGGCGCCGTCTCGAACCATGAGATGTGAGAACTCCATCTTTCGAGACGCGCGCCTTGCGCGCTCCTCAGGATGAGGGTGGATTTACTTGATTGATACTGGATCGCCCGCTCCAGGCACGCATTGCGCGCAAGGCGGGCGATGACAGCAAGAGCGAACGACTACCTTCCGATACTCGCGGCTTCTTCCGCAGCACGGTGCATGCTGGACGACATCTCGTTCGTCACCACGCTCTGCTCTTCCACCGCCGCTGCGGTCGCCGTCACATATTCGCTGACGTGCTGAATCTCGCTCTTGATCGCGTTCAGCGCATGAACGACATCCACTGAAATGCCGTTGAGGCTGCCGATCTCGCTCGAAATCCTGTCGGTCGCCTGCTTCGCCTGCGTCGCGAGATTCTTCACCTCCGATGCAACCACCGCAAATCCGCGCCCGGCCTCGCCGGCACGCGCCGATTCGATCGTCGCATTCAGGGCCAGCAGATTGATCTGGCCGGTGATATTCCCGATCAGATCCACGATACCGCTCATCGCCTGCGCTGCTGCGGAAAGCCGCTGCGCCTGACTGTCGGCCGCTTCGACCTTGCCGACCGCCGACATCGCGGTTTCGCGCGACTTCGTCATGGCTTCGGAGATCTCGCGCACCGACGCATTGAGCTCTTCCGCACCGGCTGCGACCGATTCCATCATGTTGCGCACACGCTCGCTCTTCATTCGCGCAATCACCTGCGCGGTGACGTCGGAAGCGTATTTCACCACCTTGTAGGGCGCACCATTGAGATCGAAGATCGGATTATAGGACGCCTGAATCCAGACCTGCTTGCCGTTCTTGCCGACGCGCTTGTATTCGGCAGTCTGATATTCGCCGCGGCGCAGGCTCGCCCAGAACGCCCGGTAGGTATCGCCACCGCGCTCTTCGGACGGCACGAACATGCTGTGATGCTTGCCCTGGATCTCGGACAGCACATAGCCCATCACCGACAGGAAATTATGGTTGGCATTGAGTACGATGCCGTCGAGATTGAACTCGATCACGGCCTGCGATTTGCCGATCGCCTCGATCTGTCCGGAGAAGTTCGCTGCGCGCAGCTTCTGTTCGGTCACATCGGAAGCGAATTTGATGATCTTGATGGGCTTGCCGTTCTCATCGAAGATCGGATTGTAGGTGGCCAGTATCCAGACCTCCTTGCCGCCCTTCCCGCTTCGCTTGTATTCGGCGGCCTGATATTCGCCGCGGTTGAGGCTGGCCCAGAAATCGCGATAGGCGGCGCTGTCGCGGTCTGCCGGCGTCACGAACATGCTATGGTGCTTGCCACGAATGTCGTTCAGGGCATAGCCCATGACGTCGAGGAAGATCTGGTTGGCAGTGACAATGGTGCCGTCCAGATCGAATTCGATGACTGCCTGCGCGCGTTCGATGGCCGCAATCTTGCCCCTGTCCTCGAGGCTCCGAATCTTCTGCACGGTGATGTCGCTACAGAACTTGACGACGCCCATCGGCTTTCCCGCTTCGTCCAGAATCGGGTTGTAGGAGCCGTGGATCCAGACCTCTCGACCATTCTTGCCGAGACGCTTGAATTCGCCGGATTGATAGATGCCGCGATTCAGAACGGCCCAGAAATCGCGATAGGCGGCGCTATTGCGCGTATCGGGCAGCACGAACATGCTGTGATGCTTGCCCTGAATTTCGGCAAGCGTGTAACCCATCGTCTTCAGAAAATTCTCATTGGCCGTGATGATCGTGCCGTCGAGATTGAATTCGATCAGCGCCATCGACTTGTTGATCGCCGTCGCCTGGGCAAGCGCATTGCGCGCGGCCTTAGTCGTCAACCACTGCATCTCGAAGACTTTCTCTTTATTAGTTGCCGGGAAATCGTTTCGTCAAAAATAAACAAGACTGGCTGGCGAAGGTGAGTCGGACACGTCTCCGCTGGCTGGTATCCTTCTCCCACGCATCTCCGAAAAATTGATTAAGTAGGACCACCGGATGATGCGCGGAAAGGCTCGCGGCGATCGCCAATCGAGCGGTAGAATCGCAATCGCCCCGGTAAGTCTCGGGTTTCCTTGCTATCTTTCAATCAAAGATAGTTTCTATAGGTTTGCGGCGCTTCGTTTCCCGGCTGCGCGCCACGGGCGAAAGCGGCATGGCTTTACCCGCATTCGAATACTATAGGTAGGCGACCGGACCGATCCTGCCGGCCTGACGAGACCACGAATCGCCCATGATCATCCTCGCCATCGATACGGCACTCGACGCCTGCGCCGCCGGCATTCTCGACACCCGGACTGGGCAGTTGATCGCACATGAGTCGCTGCCGATGGCGCGCGGCCATGCCGAAGCGCTGATGCCGCTGCTCGGGCGGGTCATGCAGCAATCGGGCGTCGCCTTCGCCGAACTCGACCGGATCGCCGTGACCACCGGCCCCGGCAGCTTCACCGGGCTGCGGGTCGGCCTCTCCGCCGGCCGCGGCATCGGCCTTGCTGCCGGCAAGCCTGTGGTCGGCGTGACCACACTGGCGGCCTATGCAGCTCCGGTGGTGAGCCGGAACGAGGAGGCGCCGGTGATCGCCGCCATCGATGCGCGGCACGACCACGTCTATGTCCAGGCGGTGAGCGGCAACGGCACGTCGCTGCAGCGGCCCTGCGTCATCCCTATCACCGAAGCCGTCGAAGCCGCCCGCTTCGGCGCGCCGCAACTGGTGGGCAATGCAGCCGCCCTGCTGGCGGCGCGCTGGCCGCACGATGCACCGCAGCCGGTCGGCATCGACACCCAGCCGGCGCCGGAGATTTCCTGGGTGGCGTGGCTTGGTGCGGCCGTGGACCCCAACACCGCCTTTGCACGGCCGTTCTATCTGCGCGCGCCCGATGCCAAGCCGCAATCGAGCCTGATGGGCGGCCTTGGCGGGGCGCAGCCGACATCATGACCTTCGGTTCCCTGATTCGGCTGTTTCGCAGCACGCCGGCCGTGGTCGAGCCGGCTGTGCCGAAAGATGCCGCTGAACTCGCACGCCTGCATGGCGCGTCGTTTCATCGCGGCTGGGGCGATGGCGAATTCGACCAGATGCTGCGTGAGCCGAACACGCTGATCCACCGCCTGCGACAGGGACGTCGTCTCATCGGCTTTGCCGCATCGCGGCTCGCCGCGGATGAAGCCGAGATTCTCTCCATTGCGGTATCGCCGGAACAGCGCGGCCGCGGCCTGTCGCGCGACCTGTTCATGACCCATCTCGGCCATCTCGCCGGCCGCGGCGTGCGCACAGTGTTCCTCGAAGTGGAAGAGAACAACATGCCCGCGCGGCGGCTCTATGACCGCACCGGCTTTGCGGTGGTCGGGCGGCGCGAGCGCTATTACAAGGAAGCCAACGGCGTCGAATTGAACGCCCTGATCATGCGCCGCGACTTGTCCTGACGCCGCCCGGATGGCAAAAGAAGCCACGGCGAGAACAGACCTATGACTACGATGAAATCAACATCTTCCAAAGTGAGCGGCATCGAGGCGCGCTGCGCTGCAACGGGCATGCGCATGACGGAACAGCGCCGCGTGATCGCGCGCGTGCTGGCGGAAGCCGACGATCATCCGGATGTGGAAGAGCTCTATCGCCGCTGCGTCGCCATCGACGACAAGATCTCGATCTCGACCGTGTATCGCACCGTCAAGCTGTTCGAGGATGCCGGCATCATCGAACGCCACGATTTCCGCGAAGGCCGTGCGCGCTACGAGACCATGCGCGATACGCATCACGATCACCTGATCAATTTGCGTGACGGAACGGTGATCGAATTCACATCTGAAGCCATCGAGAAATTGCAGGCTGAAGTCGCCGCCAAGCTCGGCTACAAGCTCGTCGATCACCGGCTCGAGCTGTATTGCGTGCCGCTCGACGAGGACAAATCCAAGCAGTGAGCTTCGATCTCGTCATTTTCGATTGCGACGGCGTACTCGTCGACAGCGAGGCCTTGGCCTGCGTGGTGCACGCGGACGTGCTGACGGCCTATGGCTATCCGATCACCTCGGCACAGGTGCATGAGCGCTTTCTCGGCCGCTCGGCGCGTGAGGCGCGCGCGGAAGTCGAAGCTGAGATGGGCCGCATATTGCCGGACGACTACACGGACTCACTGCGATCCACGATCGATCGGGTATTCGGCGAGCAGTTGCAGCCGGTGGCGGGAATCGACGATGTGCTGGCCGGCCTCACGCAGAAGAAATGCGTCGCGTCCTCCGGCACGCCGACGCGGATTCGCTCGAGCCTCACCACCACGAAACTGATCCATCATTTCGGCGAGCATCTGTATTCGGCGCTGCAGGTGGAGCGCGGCAAGCCGGCGCCGGACCTGTTCCTGTTCGCCGCGGCGCAGATGGGCGTCGCGCCCGACCGCTGCGTGGTGATCGAGGACAGTATCCATGGCGTTACCGGCGCCGTGGCGGCGGGCATGACGGTGTTCGGTTTCCATGGCGGCGCCCATTGCAGCCCGGCCACCGCCGGGGCCCTGCAGGCCACCGGCGCGCATCTGGTGTTTGACGACATGCGCCGGCTACCGGCGCTGATCGCCGCCGGCGTGCCGGGCGCACGGGCCTTCGATCCGACCTAACCCGTTGTAACAATTATATTTTGCCGCTGGCGCTGGATTTATCGGACGCGAGCCTATAATTGAACTTCGCGCGCACGACGCGCTTTCTCCAAGATTTCAGGTTCCATGACCGCGCCGCGCAAGCTGCACATCAAATCCTTCGGCTGCCAGATGAACGTCTACGATGCCCAGCGCATGGTGGACACGCTGGCGCCTGAGGGCTTCATCGAGACAGCCAATGCCGACGATGCGGATCTGGTGATCCTCAACACCTGCCACATTCGCGAAAAGGCCTCCGAGAAGGTCTATTCCGAGCTCGGCAAGCTGCGCCTCGCCAAGGCCGAAGCGGCCCAGCACGGCAAGCAGATGAATGTGGTGGTCGCCGGTTGCGTCGCGCAGGCCGAGGGCGACGAGATCATCCGCCGCGCGCCGGTGGTCGATGTCGTGGTGGGACCGCAGAGCTATCACAACCTGCCGCAGCTGCTCGCCAAGGCGAAGGCCGGCGAGCGGGCGCTGGATACGGAATTCCCGGTCGAGGACAAATTCGGTTTCCTGCCGCCGCCGAAGCCGGCGGCGATTCGCGCCCGCGGCGTCTCCGCTTTCGTGACGGTGCAGGAAGGCTGCGACAAGTTCTGCACCTTCTGCGTGGTGCCTTATACCCGCGGCGCCGAAGTCTCGCGTCCTGTCAGCCAGATCATCGCCGATACCCAACGCCTCGCCGACAACGGCGTACGCGAGATCACGCTGATCGGCCAGAATGTCAACGGCTATCACGGCGAAGGGCCCGACGGCCGCACGTGGGCGCTGGGTACGCTGATCTATCGTCTCGCCGAGATCCCCGGCATCGCGCGCATCCGCTATTCCACCAGCCATCCCCGCGATGTCGAGGACACGCTGATATCGGCGCATCGCGATCTGCCGCAGCTGATGCCCTTCGTGCATCTGCCGGTGCAGTCCGGTTCCGACCGGATTCTGGCAGCCATGAACAGAAAACATACGGCGGAAGACTACCGCCGGGTCATCGACCGTTTCCGGTCAGCGCGGCAAGACATTGCTTTTACGTCGGATTTCATCGTCGGCTTCCCCGGCGAGACAGAACAGGATTTCGCCGACACACTCGCACTCGTCACACAAATCGGTTACGCTGGTGCGTATTCGTTCAAGTATTCGCCGCGTCCGGGTACGCCGGCCGCGGAATTGCAGGAGACGGTGTCGCAGGCCGACATGGACGAGCGATTGGCGCGGTTACAGGGTTTGATCGACAGCCAGCAGGCAACCTTCAACAAGGCTGCCATCGGCCAGACCGTCGATGTGCTGTTCGAGCGCGCAGCGCGCAATCCCGGCCAGATCGTCGGCCGCACGGCCTTTCTGCAGCCAGCCCATGTGATGGCCTCCGAAGACATCATCGGCCAGGTGCTGCCGGTCCATATCGAAAGCCTCGAGCGCTACAGCCTGATCGGCACGCTGGCGCATGACGTCCGCACGAACGGCACGTCCGCATCAGCTTCGCGCCCTACCCTTTCATCGCCTGAGTTATCGCAGTCAGTCCTCACCGCCACGGGAGCCTGAATTCTTGGCAAAGAGTGCATCGGATTCGTCTACGCTCGCTGCTCGCAAACCCGACTTCACCGCTCAAGCCGAGACGCAGGTCGTCATCGACTTCGACGACAACCGCGCCGCCTCCGCGCTGGTCGGCCCTTACGGCCAGAACCTCGCGCTGATCGAGCGACGCCTCAATGTCGTCGTCGACAGCCGGGGCAATCATGTCACCCTCACCGGTACCCGCGATGCCTGCGATGCCGGGCGGCGCGTGCTTGAAATGCTCTATACGCAGGCCGCGCAGGGCATCGAGCTGGCGCAGGGCGATGTGGAAGGTGCAATCCGCGCCACGCTGGCGCAGGGCTCGCTGTTTCCGTTCGATCCGAAGCATCCTTCGAAGCCGATCTCGAATTTCGAATCGATCAATCTGCGCAAGCGCCCGGTGCGCGCGCGCACCGCGGCGCAGGACTCCTATATCCGCGCACTCAAGAGCAACGAACTCGTGTTCGGCGTCGGCCCGGCCGGTACCGGCAAGACCTGGCTCGCAGTGGCGCATGCCTGCATGCTGTTCGAGCGCAAGGAAGTCGACCGCATCATCCTGTCGCGTCCCGCAGTGGAAGCCGGCGAACGGCTCGGCTTCCTGCCAGGCGATCTCAAGGAAAAGGTCGATCCGTATCTGCGCCCGATCTATGACGCGCTGTACGACCTGATGGATGCGCGCATCGTCGAGCGCGCGCTGCAGGCCAACGAGATCGAAATCGCGCCGCTCGCCTTCATGCGCGGCCGCACCCTGACCAATGCCGCGATCATTCTGGACGAAGCGCAGAACACCACATCGATGCAGATGAAGATGTTTCTGACCCGCCTCGGCGAGAACAGCCGCATGATCATCACCGGCGATCCCTCGCAGGTTGACCTGCCGAACGGTCAGGTTTCCGGCCTCTCCGAAGCCGTGCGCCTGCTCGACGGCGTGCAGGGCATCGCGCAGGTGCATTTCAAGGGCGAGGACGTGGTGCGCCATGAACTGGTGGCACGCATCGTCGCCGCCTATGAGGGAGCGGCGCCCAAAGCCCAGGCCGCCAAGAACTGATGCAAATATCCAATACGAACGACGGAGACACGGTAGTCTCCGTCGATGAGAAAACCTATCGACCGATGACCACCCATGTTCCACCCGCGACCGAAGTTCTCGTCGTTTCCGATTGCTGGTCTGCCGAACCCGAGGCCGACGCGATCATTCACCGCGCCATCGAGGCAGCATCGAGCATGGTGGACGACGACACCGCCGATGCCGAACTCGCCGTCATGCTGACGGACGACACCGGCATCCGCACGCTCAACAACAACTGGCGCGGCTTCGACAAGGCGACCAACGTGCTCTCCTTCCCCGCACTGCAGCCGCCAGAAGGCGCCGAAGTGCCCGACGACATGCCGAAAATGCTCGGCGACATTGCCATCGCCTATGAGACGACGCGCCGCGAGGCGGACGAAGAAGAAAAGCCCTTCGCCAATCATCTCAGCCATCTCGCCGTGCACGGCTTCCTGCATCTCGTCGGCTACGATCACGAGACGACGGAAGAAGCCGAGGAAATGGAGCAGATGGAGCGTGAGATTCTGGCGACACTCGGCATTCCCGACCCCTATGCCAATCAGGGCGAGGTGATCTGACATGCCGGAGGGCGATAGTAATAACGGCAACCCGAACGGGACTGCCAACCTGCCAGCCGTGGTGCATGACGGCGAGGTCATGCGCCCCGCCGCCGAGAGCTGGCTGACCCGCGCGATCCGCTCGCTGTTCGGATGGAAGACCGGGTCGGTACGCGCCGATCTGCAGGTGGTGCTCGACGCCTCCGAGCCGGAAGAGACCGGCTTCTCCACCGTCGAGCGCACCATGCTGCGCAACATTCTCGGCCTCAATGAGCGCCGCATCGCCGATGTGATGGTGCATCGCTCCGACATCATCGCGGTGAAGCAGGACATTTCTCTGGGCGAGCTGATGAGCCTGTTCGAGAGCGCCGGCCATTCGCGCCTGGTCGTCTATAACGAGACGCTCGACGATCCCGTCGGCATCGTCCATATCCGCGACCTGCTCGGCTATATGACCATCAAGGCGCGCAGCGAGCCGAAGCCCACTGCCGCGAAACGCAAGAAGCCGCTGCCTGCGGGACTCGACCTGCGCACGGTCGATCTCGCGCAAAGCGTCGTGGAAACCGGCATCATCCGCAAGCTGCTTTACGTGCCGCCCTCCATGCGCGCCATCGATCTGCTGGCGCAGATGCAGGCCGCGCGGCTGCATCTCGCGCTGGTGGTGGACGAATATGGTGGGACCGACGGACTCGTCTCCATCGAAGATATCGTCGAGCAGATCGTCGGCGAGATCGACGACGAGCATGACAGCGAAGAGCCGCCCTCGATCGTCAAGCAGGGCGACTATTTCATCGCCGATGCCCGCACCAGCCTCGAGGACGCGCGCAAGCTGATCGGACAGGATTTCGAGACCGGCGAAGACGGCGAGGATGTGGAAACGCTGGGCGGCTATATCGTGACCCATGTGGGCCGCCTGCCGGTGCGCGGCGAGGTCATCGCCGGCCCCGGCGAATTCGAGATTGAAGTGCTCGATGCCGATCCGCGCCGCGTCAAGCGGC
>WPCJ01264886.1_pt1 | contig 79508 bp, 85 predicted proteins | sample 5399831 | NCBI WGS metagenome assembly WPCJ01 (sample SAMN12869470, study PRJNA574797) | sludge metagenome | isolation source: wastewater treatment of pH10 | place: China:Beijing | collected 2019-05-20
GCGTCCAGCCCGACGACGCTGCAAACATCCTTTCCAAGATCGATACCAAGAACCTTGATCTCATTCATCGGCTCACCTCCGTGCCATCCTTACCAACGACGCAATAATGCGCCGAGGGAGAGGGGCGAGCCATTCCATAAGGCCTGCCGGGGAGGCAGGCCAAGCCGCTCTCTGTGTGCGGAGAGCGGGGGGGCATCGTTGGAAGCTAACTCTGCCCCGAATCCCTTGCCATATCGGCCAGGCGAACCGCACGCCTGTTGGTGGCGACCAGTGCGAGGCCTCCCAGGATCAGGATGACGCCCGCCCCGAACAGCATGCCCAGCCGGTCGCCAAAGATGAGGGCTGCAGCGGCAATGCCGAAGACGGGCTGAAGATACTGCACGCTGGCTGCGATCCGGGCAGGAACCACCCGCAGCAGATACAGCCACAGGAAAAGCCCTGCAACCGTCACCATGACGGCCAGGTATACGATGGCCCAGATGGCCTGCGCCGTGATCTGCACAGATGCGTGCGCCAGCTCCCACCCAGCGAGGGGCAGGACCGCGACGAGACCCGCCAGTGCATTCCATGCAGCGACGGGCAAGGCCCCGTGTTTCTCCGCAAGCTCCGCGCTCCAGATGAAGTAAAACGCGATAATAACAGCCGACATCAGCATCCAGGCTACTCCGGCGAGAGTCGTCCTTGTCATGTCGTCAACGCCCGATCCGCTCCCTGCGGCCACCAGGGCAATTCCGCTGAAGGCCGCGAGCAGGCCGATCCATTGCCGAGCCGTAACAGGCTGATGGAGGCGGATCGCAGCGAACACGACCACGAAGATCGGGATCGTCGCCGAGATGATCGTTCCAGCGGAGGCCGATGTGCCCTGAACGCCGAAGGCCTGCGTGACATTCCCTCCGGCGATGCCCATCACCCCGAGCCCGACGATGCCGGGGACGGCTCGCCACGGCACACGAAGCCGACCAGTCGCCAGCGCCAGAAACAGCGGCACCGCCACAAAGAACCGCAGCGCGGTCAACGTGATTGGCGGGATCGTCTCAAGGCCGATCTTCGTGATCGGGATTGACAGACCCCACATGAGAGCCAGCAACAACATCGCCCCCAGGTTTTTCGGCGACAGAGCCGCACCTGCCATTGGGGAAAGAACTGCTACGCCGGGGGTGTTTCGGGTCATGGTCGGATTGGCAAAAAGTGTGTGTCTGTGTCATGTCTACAGACGCACGGCCCATGCTGGCAAACCATTATTCCTCACAGGATGCGTGAAGAAATCTCACGCATGAAGTCAGATGCCCGATCGCCTACCTCCGCTGCAGACCCTTCGCGCCTTCGAGGCGACCGGGAGGCGCTTGAGCATGACGCTGGCGGCGGAGGAGTTGCACCTGACCCATGGAGCGGTGAGCCGCCAGATCAAGGCGCTTGAAGACGATCTTGGCGTCCAGCTTTTTCAGCGCATGACGCGCAGGATAGAACTGACCGACGCCGGCGCTTCGTTCTTCAGCGCCATCACCCGATTGCTGTCCGAGCTCGCCCGGGAGGCGGACGGCATTCGTCGTAAGGGTGACGACACCCGTCTTGTCGTCAGTTCGGGCGTATCTTTCGCCAGCAAATGGCTGACAAGCCGTCTTCACAGGCTTATGGCCCGGTATCCGGATTTCGACATCGTGCTTGAAGTCACGGATGTCCCGATCGATTTCGCAGCGGGCCATGTCGATGTCGTCTTGCGTTATGGCACGGGTGGGTATCCCGCCGCCGCGGCCGAGCGCATCATGAATGAAACCGTCTTCCCGGTCTGTTCGCCAGACTATCGCGACCGCATGGGCGGGCTTCGATCTCCCGAAGACCTGGCCAACTGCCGGCTGATCCATGAGATCGGCATGAACACGACGTGGGAAAGCTGGTTCGCTATGATGGGCTTGCCATACCCGCAGGCTCGGGGGCCAGGCTACACGCTCGGCAGCATGTCGATCGAGGCTGCCATTCGTGGAGAGGGCGTGGCCCTGGGGCGGAGTGTGCTTGTCGCCGAAGATCTCGCTGCTGGCCGCCTCCTGGCGCTGTTCCCGCAAGCCAGACTGGATGTGGAATGGGGCTACGATCTTGTCTACAGCCATGGCAATCAGGATCACCCGAAGGTACGGGCGTTTCGGAGTTGGATGGCCGACGAAGTGAGGGCGTTCGTGCGCGGTACCCTATAAGGCACCATGCCCGTTGTCAGGGTGTTCGCTGGGATCATATTGGCTCTGGGGGAGGAGTTAAATCACCGCAGCTTTAGGGTTGTGATAAACATCAAAAAGAAGACGATCTTGTATGACGATCACGACACGCAGGTTGGCCTTGATCTCGGCCGTTCGCGGCATGAAGCGATGATCTGGAAAGCAGCCATTTGCAGATGCCGTCGTCATGAACCATATCTGTCGCGTACAGTAAGTCACAAGGTGACACTGCTTTTGGGACTTTTGCGATCAAGAGGGAGATGTAGGATGAGAAGCTATTTTCCGTATATCATCGGTGCCTTCGCTGGGGCACTGATAGCAATTCTCCTCTCGAACTTATTTGATGTTACCGGGATACCTCAACTGGCGATGTTCGGATGTTTGCCTGCTCTAGGTGGCGCTTTATTAGAACGTTTCGTCCAACGTTCCTCACAAAAATACTGACTTTCCAGACGTCGCAACAATCAGCCGCACATAGACCGGGAATAAAGTTGGTTTCATCATCTTAAGGGCGGAGCCTGGCGCTTCAGGGACTGCGATCTCACAATCGATGTGCTGGTGTCCGCCATGTCATCGAAGCCGCTCATGGCCTATCAAGATCGAACGTCAGGCTTGTTGCCCGCCTCAGTGTGTCGCTGGATGTTGGCCAGGAAGAAGTCGCCGCATCTCCCCCTCTCATTGTCCAACCGAGGGCCGGACTTGCTGCAAGCCGAGGTTCTTGTGCCAAGAAAGCGGGTCAATTGACATCAAAAGGAGGCAAGCCAATGTCAGCGATTGCCAGCGTGTTTTCACAATCGTTCTTCCACGGAACCAAGGCCGATCTGACCCCTGGAGACCTGATTGCTGTCGGCTACCGGTCCAACTTTTCCGAAGCCAATCCGCTATCCTGGGTATATTTTGCCGGCACGCTGGACGCTGCGATCTGGGGCGCAGAACTGGCCGCCGGCAGTGAGCGGGAACAGATTTATGTCGTGGAACCAACCGGGCCGATCGAGGACGATCCCAACCTGACGGATAAGAAGTTCCCTGGTAATCCAACGCTGTCCTATCGCTCTCGCGACCCGGTACGGGTCATTGCCGAAGTGACGAAGTGGCAAGGGCACCCGCCTGAACGGCTACAGCAGATGAAGGACGGCCTAGCCCGCTTGAAGTCGGAGGGCGCCGCCATCATCGACTAACATGATCGAAGAACGACGGCTTCCGCCCTGCGACGCATGAGGCCTGTTTCCCTTTCCACGAGGTCGAGCCGTTCTGGTATCACGGCGCGAACCGTGATCAGCTAGTCGGCAGGTGTCGACCCCATCTCGGTCATTGGTGTCGGCGATCCTCGCTTCCGAAACCGGACCTAGCTGAGGGTCATCGTCAGCGGTTATTTCTGCTGTGAGGGACAAGTCAGTTATCGCCGGTTTGGGACTTTTTCGGCACCTTCTTACGTTATTTGCGCGTCAGTCCGTTGCAGCCATCGCCAGCCGGGTTGAACCTGCGCGGGACTTTCGCTTTTATGTCGCCATGGTTCGACCCTTGCTGAGTTCCGCATTCCGTCAGATATGGGTGCGGATCGCCGCTACGATCGGCGTCATCGCCGCCATTGCGGCGACATGGTGGATGAAGGTTGAGGAAGCGCGCGTTCCGGATGCGCCGCCGCGTATCGCTTTCGATCAACCCGTGAAGGTGGGACGCGGGGTGTTCACGCCGCGAAGGCTCACCGTCGAAAATACGGCGCCTTCGCCGGCGGCCGGCGCCAAGGGCAGCCGGAAACTCATTCTCGCGGGCCGGCTGGAGAATGTGACCGGCGAGAGCCAGGTTGCGGTATTCGGTTTCCCTGAACTGCTGCCTGTGCTTTCCTCGGGCGGCAGGAAATTTCCCGCCCCACAGGTCATTCTCGACCGCGACAAGGAACCTCTGAGGCAGCTCCATCCCCGCGTAGCCGAGGATGTGTCGATCGTCTGGGACCTGCCCGAGAACTGGCGCGCGCAGGAGGTGGCGATCGAATTTTCCGCAGAGCAGTTCAAGCTAAAGGACAATCTCTATGCCAAGGCAAGCTGGCTCATGCCCTACCCGACGGGCGTGCTGACCGCACGGCCGGAGGGCGGCGCATGAAGCATCTCGCCAATCTGGTGGCCGCACTTCTCGGAGCCGGGTTCCTCGGGGCGATGATGAACACGCTGCCGGACTACAATAGCAGCTTCCAGCCCTTTGGCGTCCATGCCGACGAGAACGGCGTCGGGCAGGGACGGCTGTTCAAGGCGAAGCTGGTCGGGCTTCGGTCTGCCGGCGCGATTTCCTATGCGGCCTTTGGCACTGACGTGGTGCGCGACACATCCGCAACGTTCCTTGTCGCCGAGCTTTCCATAGGCGCTCACAAGGAATCGCGACAGATCGAGGCGATCTGGCTCGGCGCGACGGGGCGCCAGTACAGCCAGACGATTCGTATCGAAAACGTGCCGCACACCCTGCTTTCCGCCTGGTTCCAGCCGGGGCTGGAAGACACGGCGCTTGCAGTGTTCGAGTTGCCCGACGACGAGATCGCCGGCGGGACGCTAGCGCTGCTGGCGCGCGGCGATCCGATTCTGGACAGCGCCGTGCACTTTGCCGCGCCGCCAACCCTGCCGGAAAAGCAGGACCTGCTGAGGCTCGAACCATGAGGCATGTCCTCTGGCTCGGAATCGCGCTTGCCCTGTTCGCAGTCACGCTGGTCGTGACGGGCTGGTCCGATTTCAGGGACTTCGCCCACCAGAGGGAATGGAACGTGGTGCGGGCCGATGCTGCTGAAGGCGAACTGGAAGGCCTTCGTGTCAGGGTCACGGAAGCACAGGCCGTGGTCATCGAGAGCAGGCCGGAGCGCGGCCTGCTCTTCGTGCGCCTCGATCTTGAGGCATCGTCCGAGACCGCGTCGGCATGGGTCGATTGCCGCGCCAGCATCCGCGGCGAGAATGGCGAGATCTGGTTGCCGCTATACGATATGGCGGTGAGCGGGGTCGTGCAGCTTCTTGCATCAGACAACAAGGACAACCGCCCCTGCAACCTCTCGGGCCTTGTCGAATCCGGGCGCACGACGGTGGACCAGCTTTACCGCCTTCCAAGGGCTGCCCTCGACCGGGTAACCCTGCACATCTCGGGCCCCGGCACGCGCCCGTCAGCGCTTGCTTTCGAGATCAGTCCGAACGTGCGCACCATCAAGCCCGAGCAATAAAGCGTCTTTGCCCTGTCCGCCTTGCGACGCCGGCGCGACGTTCGCGCGAGCCTGGGCGCGCCCGGCAAGTTCCAGCCCGGCGGCGAGGATGCAGAACTGCACGACGACGATGACGACACCATCTTGCGGCTGCCCCGGCATGCCGAACAGCATGTTCAGCGGCTTCTGGGCGAGCCGCCAGACCAGCGGATCCTGCGGGCCAATGAGATGCGCGGCGCCATTCCATGCCCACCGTCCCAGCCAATCGGCCAGTCGCCACAGCACGATGACGGAAACGGTGAGCGCGACGCCGGCCGACGCGGCCAGCATCACGCCGTTGACGACCGCGTGCCATCGCCTGACGACGCCGCCCCAAAAGTAGTCGATGAAATCGGTAAGCGGCTTCGGCAGGCTGGTCCAGCGGTTCAACACGCGGTCTGTGACGCGCCTTGTCGCGCTCGTCATCATGTTCAGGTCGTGGCCGTAGATGATGGCGCCGAGATTGAACCAGATCAGCGGCAGGGCCGAGTACCAGAACAAAGAAGTCAACCATTGCGAAAGCTCGAACTCGGCGGGCCAGTCCACCGGGCGCGCGGCCGGGCTCGTCACCTCGGCCCTGGCCGCCGATACCAACGATCGCAACAGCTCCTGCGGCGAAGGAAATTGCGCGAGCCACCCCGCCAAGTCGGCCTGCCATTTCGAGATCAGATAGAGGCCGAGCATCGCCCATGTCGCCTCGCAGGCGACGACAAGCAGGGACCAGAGACCACTGCCGGTCTTCTTGTGCAGTTCCTTGGCGGTTCGGCGAAGCGCCCATATGACCAGAACCGCCACCGCAATCCACAAGGAACCCTCCACCTCCAGCGCAGTCGGCCCGAAATTGTCCGGCTTCTGGAAATCGATCCGGCTCATCTGGGTGTCGAGGAACAGCTTGGAATAGTCGCGCAGGGTGTTCGACAGAAAGCCCCATCCCGCATAATAGCCGTAGAACGGAATGAGGACGGCCAACAGGGCGCCGGCGAAGACGCTACCGTCGCGGACCTCCGATGCCTTCGCTTCCGGTGTTTCCGGCGAGGGCGGGTCCTTGCGTCTTCGTAGCAGCGGCAGCCCGTCACGCAGCACGATGAACATTGCGGCGAAGACGACGAGCTGGAGCAGAATGATCGGCGCAAGCGCGATCAGCCCCGCGAACCGGCTGAGGAGCCCGATCTCGACCGCGCCGCGCAGCAAGAGGATGTTGAGCAGATAGCCGCCCATCCAGATGGCGCCGAGGGGCGCCCCGAACCGCAGGAGAAGCTTTGTGCTCAGTTGGATATGGGTGCCGACGATATGCAGGGTCATGGTACGCCGTTACCGTTTACGACCAACGCGCTTTCACGACTTTCATAAAATGAACTGCAAAAAAAAGGCCCACAAATGCGAGCGCAGCCAGAACAACAATATGCATAACGGCGTGCGCCACGAATGTGGCGCCGTCTACCTCATAGCGAAGCCAGCGGCGATACCCGTATGACCCACCGTATACCGTACCGTCCATTATCAACAGTATTACATTGTAGGTCGCCCATGAAAAGAACCCTGCCCCGCTTGCAATCATTCCGATCTGCTTGATCCTCTTGATGAGGATCGCCCTGGCTTTTCTGCGAGCTTTTTTCATATGCGCGAAGCCTCCATTCGCCCCGTGCGCCTACGGTTATCGGAAACTCGCGGGCAGCTCGACTTCGGGAAAGCGCATCGAGCCAGCCTCACATTCATGCCATTTGTGGAAGGCATTGGCCTCATCCTGCTTACCGCGGCACATGCCGCGTTCGTTGAGGGCCATTCCATAGATCGCCATGGATTGGCACGCGACCGCCACCTCGACGTCTCGATGAGGATTGCGCACGCATAGGTCCGCAGCCTTGTCGTAGAGGGCGATCAATTGCTCATTCGTTTCCCGCGCATGGGGAAAATGCCCCGTCTGCGCCGAAGCGGGCTGACTGAAAGCAGCGATCGCCAGAATTGTCGCGCTGCGCCATCCATCGACGATCCAACCTGCTAGATATGAGCAAGCAGCGCGCCCTGCTTCATTGTATTGTTTCATGCAGGCTCTCCTTTATAATTTCGTCGAGCGATGTACGGAGACCTTATTGATGAAAGCGTCGATGGCAGCTTTCTGGCTCTCCCATTCGCTGGACGGACAGGCAGCGACGATCAACAGTTCCACGGCCTCCACCCATTGGGTCGCAATCCGGTTGCGATACTCAGCGCCGTCGTTCCCACGATAGCGAACCTCCTCCGACATGAAGCTTACCGGATTTCCGATGTTGGCTCGCAGCACGAGGTCGGGAGCTTTGGTCCTCATCACATCGCCGACCTGCGCGCTCAAGCGTTTCACATAGGCTTCGATCGTATCGGCCGTTGTGCGGCCCGCCGCCTTTGCCGCATCCGCACCGAGATTTTGTACGAAGGTAATCTGGCAGCCGCCCTGCGCCTGTCGAAACCGATACATGCCGTTCTGCCCGACAATGTCCGGTCGCCAGTCATCGACGTTGAGCGGCATCTCAAAGGCTGCCGTAGATCCTGGAGTCTGGGCGGAGGCCGGAAGGCCGCAAAGGAGGCCGCCGACAAGAAAAACGGCTGCAACAATTGGTCTCATGGGATTTCCTCCATAGGAGTGACGAAAGCGGTGACAAGGAAACGCCGCTATGTGCCGGGCGGGTAGCCTGCCGACGGCCTCTTCACAGCCCCTTTATCCATGCGTTTGGCAACGACTGCGATGTCGAAATGCAGGACGTCCTCCCGGACACCGAACTTTTCGTACAAGGCGATGGCCGGGACGTCGGCAAGATTCGCCTGGACATAGACCACCCAGCCGCCCCACTCGGCGGCAAGCTCGTTGCCGAGCAGGATCGTTCAGCCACTCCTCCGAATTGTTCCTGGACGATCCGGCCGACATCCACTCGCGCAATTCGCGCGGCCAAAGTAAGATTCCAGCTTGTGGTCCGTGTTTCATCCTGACTTCCTCAAGACCGAGACATGACGGATCAATCTGTTGTAAGAAGCACGATACAAAAGAATGAATTGGGATTCAATACTTAATGGCCTACCGCCGCACACCCAAGATGCAAGGCCGGATCGACGCCGCGCGCGAGCAGATCGTGACGGCGGCGCATCGCCTCGTGGCGGAATCCGGCTATGGGAGGACGAGTATTCCCGACATTGCCAAGGAGGCCGGCGTTTCGACAGGCAGCGTCTACGTTCACTTTCCGTCGAAGACGGCTCTGTTTTCGGAAGTGTACAAGCGCGCTTCCCGACATGAGATCGAAGCCTTTCGCGAGGTTGCCGAAGCGAAGGGCACAGCACCTGAACGCTTGGCTCGAATGGTCGGAAGCTTTGCCCGGCGGGCGCTAGCCGGCCGCAAGCTGGCGTGGGCCCTGCTTGTCGAATCCGTCAATCAGGACATCGACACGGAAAGGCTGAAATTCCGTGAGCCATACCGGGCAATCATCGAAAACGTGATCAACGAGGGTATCGAAGCAGGTGAGTTCGTTCGCCAGGACGCCGGGATCACCTCCATGTGCATCGTCGGGGCTATCGTGGAAACCTTGGTCGGGCCTCTGAGCAAGGCGTTACAAGCCGGCGAGGAGAAGCGCCTGGTCGATAATCTCATGCAGACTTGCCTCAGATCCGCAGGTCCCATCGACCTGAATGTCCCGCAACTTGTGTCAGCCGTCCATGACCGGCTCTAGTGGACCTGAGATCCCCGATTTTGGATCGCCGGCTGGGGAACTTTCTACTCGATGAGGTGCACGCAGACGGAGCTGAAAAGGACGAAGGCGACCACGCGCCGTATTGCGAAGGGATGGTGGAGATGCACCATAAAGATCGTGTCGAGTTCTCGGATTTACACGGTGGACGACGCGCACGCGGTGGTGGCCGGGAAACGTGTGAAGCTACCGATCTCGATGGCACGATTAGATTTGCTCGATTTCTGCACGATCAGTCACAGTGTGTTGCCGGGCTGAAAGTCGACCACCGATAGCCAGAACACCAGGCTTTATTCCGGCAGACGCGCGGCCGAGGCCGCCGAGCTGCGCTTGTCAACCAGTCAGGCCTACGATCTGCTCGTACGCTGCCCCTTGATCGGACCGATATCACGGCAACTCCGGCTAGATGGAAAGAAAAGAAGCGCCAGCCAGTAGCTACAGCAGAGAGATATCCGCCAGATTTCCGTCGTACACCTCGGTGGTTTGCTCGTCGGCGAGAAACCCCACGGTCATTATCCGGGTCTCCGTGGCCCAATAACTTTTCGAGCGGTCGAGTTGGGAGATTGCGTCGTCATTCTCCCAGCAAGTGATCACGCTATGCTCCGTCGCATTACCGCCCATCAAGATGCCCGTGCCGATACTCGGATCGAACAGGCTGCCGCCGCGCCAGCCGAGCCGCTGCAAGCCCAACCACATCGTCTGGACGATGAACCTCAGCGTGAAATGCGCATACTGTGTGCGGCGCCCGTGAGGTGTAGACACGTCGCACTTCGACCAACTCACGCGACCGGATATTGGCAGGCAATCAAGGAAAACCAACCCGATCAGCAGGTGCAGAAAGTAGCTCAATTCCCGCTAAAATCTGTTCAAGGGTTGGGGAGAAGTTCAGCTCAGCAAACGAACAATTCCTGCGAAATCGTGGTGATCGGCTCATAACCGGTCTCGGTCACCACGATCGTGTCTTCAATCATCATGCCACCCCAGCCGAGCTCATAGAAGGGGGTTTCGACGCAGAGACACATGTCTGCCTGCAATGAGGTCTCCACGCCGGCAGCAATGATCGGCATTTCATAGCCGCCAATTCCCAATCCATGTCCACAATGGTGTCGGCGATAATCGGGAATGCCATGCCTGCGCACGGTTTCGATGGTTTTCCGGAACAGGCTGTCGGCGGAAACACCCGCCCGGACCAGTTCAAGCTCCCGATGCAGCCCCTGCACGATGGCGTCGTGACGCTTGGCGATCAGGGCATCCGGCTCACCAATAACAAATGTTCGCGCCATATCGGAGCAGAAGCCGTCTACAACGCATCCGGCATCGATGCGCAACAACTCGCCCCGACCGATTTCTCTCCCCGTTGGATAGGCATCAGCCAAAGCCGTACGCGGCCCGGAAGTCACGCTGACAAAATAAGGTCGCGCGCCACCTGCTACCATTTCGGAGGTCATAACCGCGGCAATCTCCGCCTCGGTCATGCCAGGCCGCAGCGTGGTTCGTACCGTTTCGAGGCCCAGTTCGACCAGCTTCGTGGCATGGTGGATGCGCTCCAGCTCACCCGGCAGTTTAATGCAACGTGCTTCAGCGAGAGCTGTGAAAACCGACACCGGCTGGATCGGCTGCAGCCGCTCCAGCAGTGGTGCTGCCATGGGATCGTTCATTGATACCAGATCCAGGCCAATGGTATCGCCGGGATGAGAAACAGCATCGACGGCGGCAATGAGAGCGGCATCGAAATCTGGATAGGTCGGGCACCCGACATCCAGATCAAGCTGATCGGAAGCCGATTCGAAATAGAACGTCCCGTAACGGAAGAGCGCATCTGCACCACCGACCCATTCGAGAGCCGGCCCGGCATCGGCGGCACCCGTGACCAGCACCAACTTCGATGCAGTTGCCACGACAGCCGAGCGGTAACCGGGCACAATATCCTGCGCCATGCTGAAATAGCCTGTCAGATAGCCCCGGTTGGCGGGCTGGAACGCCACCACCACGTCGGCCCCTACTGCTGTCCGGCTGAAAAAGCGTGTCCGGCGTTCGGCGGCCAGAGCAAGCCCATCCTGTCTGAAATTCATCTGGTCCCCTTTTGCCGGAAAGCCGGGGCAAGACATGCCTGCGCCAATATTGTAATCACAATTCTGCACGCTTATACAGGATTTTTGGTCGTCGCAAATAGCGGGGAGGACATGGCGACAGACAAGGACAAGACTGCTTCATTCGATCTGGTGCTCGAAGGCAATGGGCCACGACACCAGCAGATCGAGCGCGCCATCCGTGCGAAGATTCAGAGCGGCGCCTGGCCACCGGGTTATCACATTCCTCCGGAAGAAGAGCTGGCGCGCCATCTGGGCGTTTCGCGCAATCCGCTGAACAAAGTTCTCCGCAATCTTGCTGACGCCAAGCTTATCACCCGACGCCCCCGTCTCGGCACTTTTGTCAGTGAACGCACCGACAATCATGCTGTCATCGGCGTTATCGACATTCAGAACGAAATCGAGAAAAGTGGACGCCGATACAGTTTCGACGTACTGGAGCGGCGAGTCATCACAGCTCGTGAGTTCGAGATATGGACCGATGTCGATGGCGACGAGAAGCTGCTTCGGCTTTCCTTGCTGCACAAAGCCAATGACGTCGGTGAAGTTTTCGAGGAGCGGCTTATTCGCCTCTCCGTCGTTCCCGAAGCAGAGGCAGAATCCTTCCAGTCCGTTTTGCCCAATCAGTGGCTGCTGGCACGTCTGCCCTGCACCAAGCTGATCAATACGGTTAAGGCCACCCTGCCCGGCCGCAGGATCGCCAATGCTCTTGGTCTCGCGCAAGGGGAGCCTCTTCTTGTCTCCGAGCGCCGTAGTTGGGCCGACGACGATGTCGTAACCTGGGTCAGGCTATCCTTTCCCGGATATCGCAACGAGTTTGTCGGTGAGTTCAATCCGTTGCTGCCCGCTTCGGGCATTACCTGACGTCAGACCGGCACGGCGAACCCTATCAGGGCATCTCCCGGTGCGCTCAATATCGGGAAGCGTCGGTAGATGACGATGCCATCGGCGTTAAGGCGCAGTTCGGCAGGACTGGTCAGCGGCGAACTGATCTGATGCATGTAGCCGGCAACATCCCCCGCCCGCACGAGCTGCCCGACTTCGATCAGCGGCTCGAACAGGCCGTCCGCCAGAGCGTAGATCGACGTCTCCGGTGGAAGCATGCGCAATTCCCGCCTGCTTTCAGGCTCAGGCGCTGCCAGCTCGGGGGCGACGCCCAGATGCCGCAATACACGCCTCACACCCGCCTCGCCGATGGCAGCACCGCGTTGCGACAAACCCGTTCCGCCTCCCAGTTCTGTGGTGAGCGCGGCAAGGCCATGCGCGGCCGCCGAGGCATAAAGTGTCGTGTCTCCACCTCCCCCGCGTCCATCGGTCAGTACCGTATTGGGCGCTGCGAAATGCTCAAGCAGGGTCTCTATGCGTTCCGCCTGTTCCCGATTGCGGCCACGATGGGCAAAGGCAACCGGCAGATAGTCCAGTGAACTGCCGCCTGAATGAAGATCGATCACATAATCGGCCAGCGGAAACAGGGCCTTCACAACGAAATGCGCGATTTGTTCCGTGACCGTGCCACGCGGGTTGCCCGGAAAGACGCGATTGAGATTGCCGCCGTCGAGCGGCGAGTTGCGCCGCCCCGCGACGACTGCGGGCTGGTTGAGCGCAGGCAGCATGATGACCCGTCCGCGCAGCCTTGTTCCAGCCAGCTCCCGCGCAAGCCGCCGCAGCACGATCTGCCCCTCATATTCGTCGCCATGGGTACCGGCGGTAAGCAGGACCGTTGGACCTTCGCCGCCGTTGAAGCACAGCATCGGAACGGGAACCCAGCCATAGGCCGAGCTATCCGTGGAATTGGGCACCCGGGCAAAATCGGACTGGATGCCGCGTTTGTCGAAATCGATTGTGGTCCACACTTGTCCCGTCATTTTTCTCTCCTGCCGGGCGATGGTGTTCCGGCGGTTTCGGTGCTGAAATACGAACTTGATGGTATGGCCAGCACCAGCGATGCTGCGCCGATACAAATGACCGAGGCGGCCAGCAATATCGGCGTGGCTCCGAAATGGACCGAAAGTGGACCGATCGCTGAAAGCCCGACAGGGGCGAGGCCATAGGAGACGATGAAGTCCAGCGACGATAACCGCGCCAGCTTGTCAGGCGATACTTCCTGCTGGATGGCGGTGAACCATATGACGTTGAACAATTCCAGACCCCAGCCGGCAATGAAGTAGGCAATCAATGGAATCCAGAAATGCTCCGGGACCAGCAGGCTGAGCGGAACGAAGCCGTAAATGCAAAGCCCTCCAATCGCCCATCGCCCCCGGTAGTCTGGTTGCCACCGGGCAACTGTGAGGGCGCCCGCCATCGCCCCGCATAGCAGCGCCATAGTACATCCGGTCAGCAGAACGGGCCCGTCATATACCTGATTGCTGAGCACGGGCAGGAGAACGGAGGTCACCGAATAGCCAGCCCCTATAACGAGAGCCAGCGCTCCGAGCCCGGCAACGAACCAGGAGTGCCGCAGGGCCTCCCTGAAGCCTTCTGCAAGGTCATCCGCGATGCGATTGAGCAGAGTGCGTCGCGCGTCGCCGGGGCTTCTGTCCGTGTGCGGCGTTTGCGGCCATGGTGGCAACATAGCGCTTAGAAGCCAAAGAAGCGCAATTGCGACAAACGCAACATTGAGGCCCGCAGTCGCGGCAAGAAGCGTTGCGGCAGCCGGCCCTGTAAGATTCGTCGCCCGCACGGCAAGGCTCAGCGCTGCATTCGCGCTCTGCAGGTTTTTGGGGGCCACGAGCATCGGGACGATCGCCTGATAGGCTGGACGGCAGGCACCCTGTCCCGCGCCGGAAAGAAACATTCCAAGAGCAAATACCATCTGAGCGCAGACATCGTTTGCACCCAGATAATGCATCACCAGAACCGTGCCGCCGGCAGCGATCAGGCCTGATGCAAACAATATGCGGCGACTGCCGAGACGGTCCGCCAGAATGCCGCCGATCGGAACGGCGATCAGGAAACCAACTGTTCGGATAGCCAGCGATGATCCAAGGACTACGGAAGAAAGGACCCCATTCGACACTGCAAATCCCATGAGGAAAGGCAGCGCCCATGTTGCCATCCCTGATGACGCACTCCCCGTCCAAAGCCGTACAAATTTTCCGTCAGGCAGGGTGAAACCTGAGTTTCGCATAGCAAACCATACCGATGAGAAGGAACGGGAGTTCTATGTCTTCAGGCCTGCGATCCTGTCGAGTATACGCACCCAGCTCCGCGCGCCTTTGTGAAAGCGCTCCACGTCATAGTGCTCATCGGGTCCGTGAATGGCATCGTCGGACAGGATGAAGCCGATGATGATGCACTCGACCGAAAGCACGTCGCTGAACATTTCAGCCAGCGGCACCGATCCACCGCTTCCCTTGTGAACCGTCGGCGTCTGCCATTCGGCCTCGAGACCATCTGAAACAGCTTGCAGGAAGGGGTTCTCCGGCCTTGTTACCAGAGCCCGGCTGCCATTGGCGCCTTCGAATTCCACCCGGCAACCGTCCGGCACCTGTCGGCGCACGAAGGTTCGAAATTTTTCCCGGACAGTTTCGGGGTCCTGACCGTTCACAAGCCTGAACGACAACCGCGCCTTGGCCGATCCGGGCAGAACCGAGCGCTCGCCGGGCCCCTGATTGCCAGCGGTAATGCCATTCATGTCGACCGTGGGCCGCCCCCAAATGGCTTCGAGCGGCGAATAGCCCGCCTCGATGGATCCTCCGCGCAGATCTGTGCTTTCAAGCATATGCGCCCCTTCGCACAGGGACTGCCACTGGCACCGCAGGGTCTCGGGAATATCCGGCACGCCGTCGTAGAAGCCGTCAATGGCGACCTTTCCGGTCGCATCGTGCAGGCTTGAAAGGATATTGCTCAGAATACGGATCGGATTTGCTGCCACCGCGCCAAAAAAGCCGGAATGGAGATCGGGATTGGGTCCAAAGATCGTAACCTTCTCATGAACCAGTCCCTTGAGCTGGGTGGTGAGGGCTGCCTGCGTTGGCGACCACATATCGGAATCGCAGATGAAGGCGACATCGCATTGCAGCTCATCCCGGTGGTCGCGGATGAAGGCGGGTAAGCTGGCCGAGCCAGCCTCTTCCTCGCCTTCCAGCAGGATGGTAATTTTGCCGGGAAATGCGCCGCGCGTTTCCTTCCAGGCTCTCAGCGCCTCAATGAAAGTCCACAGCTGGCTTTTGCTGTCCGAGGAACCACGGGCATAGAAGCGGCGCAGTCCGTCTTCCATGATCAGCGAAGGTTCGAAGGGCGGATGGGTCCAGTCCTCCAGATTACCCACCGGCTGCACATCATAGTGTCCGTAGAACAGCAGGCCCGGCCCCTCCTCGTGCATGTCCGGCCGCGAATGGGCGAGCACGACCGGCAGCCCGGCGGTGGGAACGATGCGGGCATCAAAGCCAAGGCCCGACAACTCGCCCTGGAGCCAGCCGGCCGCAGCCGCCACGGAACCCGCGTAAGCAGGATCGCCCGATATCGAGGGGATGGCCAGCAGCGCCAGAAGTTTACGGATCGCCGTGTCCAGATTGGCATCGACATTGGCCAGAACGCCCTCGATCGCTGTCATGCTCGTTTCTCCGCCGATACGCTCAGAATTCGAAACCGAATTCGGTTTTGAGATAGGCTCGCAGCGAAGCGATATCGGGCGCTATCGCATGTGCCTGCGCGGGCTTCGTCGGCTCCTTCAGACCGGTGGAACATCCCATGAGCACGATGGGGCCGTCATTTTCAAAGCGCTCAACCATGTTAAGTGCCGCCAGAGCTGCGCTCGATGAAATCTCCTGCCAGAGTCCTTGCTGTGCCATCGCCCTGTGGGCCGCCCGCGCCGCCTCGTCGGTAACGACCATGGCGATGCCCCGACTTTCCCGGATGGCCACGACCGAGCGATAGCCGTTGACCGTGGTTGCCGTCCCTGACTGCACGGTCGGCCCGGCCGCTACCGTGACGGCCGCACGTCCGGCCTTCAGTGCATGATAAAGCGGGCCGCGTGCTGCAGGCTCCACCGACACCAGTTGCGGGATCCGGTTTATATGCCCCAGCCGCTGGACCTCCGTGAAACCCTTGTAGATGCCGTAGAGCATTTCGCCATATCCGGTCGGCACCACAACGGCGGCCGGGATTTCATCATCAAGTTCGGCCAGAATTTCGTAGGCGATCGTCTTGTAGCCCTCCGGTCCCCAGGGATGGCCGGTATGTGTTGTTGTCAGATTGCTGACCGGATAGAAGCCAGGCAGCTCCTGCAACTGGCGCATGGCGGGCCAGCGGTCGTCGGCGCTCAGGTAGATCGGATAGGCGCCATAACCGAGGATCATGTCGCGAAACGCTTCACTGACTTCAGGCATGGTCAGGACGATACAGCTGAGGCCGGCACGACTGGCCATGGCGGCGGCCGACACGCCGTGATTGCCGGATGAGGCAACGATAATGGTTTGTGCATTCTCATAGAGCGCAGCACTGACCGTGAAGGTATTGAGCCGATCCTTATGGCTCCAGGTTGGATTGCGGCTTTCGTCCTTGACCAGAACGCGGCGGGCGGCATGCGCCGGCGCCAGTGCGGAGACATCTACCAGCGGCGTATTGCCCACCGGCATATTCACCTTCGGATGGCGCGGCGGCAGCAACTCTTCCCAGTTCGACCAGTTGCTCTCGCGCCGGAATGTCGCCTGCCGAACCGCCGCATAGTCATAGTCGACTTCGAGCGGATACTGGATGTCGGGCGTCGCGCTCTGGATGCAGCCATGCAGTTGGGCCGGCAGCAGCGGATATTCAAAAACCTCCGGCCCTAGCGACCTCTGCGTCTTTGCCAGTGATGCTGTATTGCCGAAAATATGTGTCATCGATGCTTACCACTATGTTTTGAACAGGCGCAGCTATCCGTCAGGCGCCGCAAGGCGGCTCCTAGTCGGCGGCTAAGTCAGTCTTGCTGGGCTAGTTGAGAATCTGCTCGAGAAATTGCTGTGTTCGGGGATGCCGAGGCGCGGAGAAAAAGTCAGACGGCGGTGCTTCTTCTACAATTCTGCCCCGATCCATGAACACCATGCGGTCGGCAATGCGCCGCGCGAAGCCCATTTCGTGCGTGACGCAGACAATGGTCATGCCGTCCTGCGCAAGGTCTGCCATGGTATCGAGAACTTCCTTGACCATTTCAGGGTCGAGAGAGGAGGTGGGCTCGTCAAACAGCATGATGCGCGGCTTGACGCAGAGCGAACGCGCAATGGCAACGCGCTGCTGCTGCCCGCCCGACAGCTGTCTTGGATATTTGTCGGCCTGCTCCGGAATGCGCACCTTTTCGAGATAATGCAGCGCCATCCGCTCAGCCTCGCGCTCCGATACCTTGTGCACCCAGCGCGGCGCCAGTGTGCAGTTCTCCAGAACAGTCAGATGCGGAAAGAGGTTGAATTGCTGAAACACCATTCCGACGTTTCGCCGGACTGAATTCAGTATGCGTGCCTTGGATGTGAGGTCGATGCCATTGACGACAACCCTCCCCTCGTTGAAGGGTTCCAGGCCGTTGATGCAACGAATCATCGTCGATTTGCCCGAGCCGGAGGGACCGCAAACCACGATTCGCTCTCCCTCCCGCACGGTCAGGTCGATGCCATCGAGCACCCGGAACGTACCAAACCACTTGCTCATGGAATAAATGGTGATGGCCGCGTGATCGGCATGCTCGATCATGTCCGGACCTCCCTGTTTCTGGTGAATGCCTGAAGAGACCACCACCGGCGCGACCGGGGCTGCTCCGGAGCGGACAGGCCGATCAGCGAAAACAGTTTCGCAAGGACGGTCCGGCAGAGGATGGCAAGGCAGATATATATGGTTCCGGCGATGAGCAGGGGCTCGTAGACATCCAGCGTACGGGCACGGATTTCGTTGGCATAGCCCATGATGTCCATCACGGTGACCGTGAAGGCCAGAGCGGTGGACTTGCACAGCATGATGACTTCGGTTGTGTAGGCCGGAAAGCCGTTGCGCATCATCGCCGGGAAAATGGCGACCCGAAAGGTCTGGAACCTGCTCAAACCCAGCGAGCGCGCAGCCTCAACCTGCTCTTTGGGTGTCTGGTAGTAGGCGCCGCGCATGATTTCGGAGGTGAAGGCAACTTCTACCAGCACCAGACACATTACCGAGCACCAGAACGGGCTCGAAAACGCACTCCAGAGAAAGGTTTCGCGCACCACTGGCAAAAGGGGAAAACCGTAGTAGACGACATAGAGTATCAGCAGAAGCGGCACGCCGCGTATGGCAAACATTGCCATCCATACGCTGCGGGATACCGGGCCCCTGAAGACGATCTGGAAGGAGGCGACGGTAGCGGCCAAAACAAACCCGATCATCAGAGAGATGATGAAAAGGGTCAGCGTCGTGCCAAGACCTTGCAGGATCTCGTGGGCATAGGCCATCAGCTTTTCCATCAGATGCCTCCTGCCGTGGTCTGCGAGCGGCGCTCAAGGTGTTTGAACACGCGCGCCGAGACGGCGGCAAACACGATGAAGATGATGATGGCGATGCCGTAGAAGGCGAAGGGCGTCCCGGTGGAGCGGGCGCCAATTGAAGCAACCCGCACGATGTCGGAAATGCCGATAATGCTCAGCAGCGCAGTCTCCTTCATCGAGATGAGCCAAAGCGCACCGAGATGTGGGATGATCTTGCTATAAACCTGCGGCAGGATGACCAGAACCAGTGACTGCAGCCTGGTCAACCCCAGCGCTTGCCCTGCCTCGTGCTGACCAGCTGGAATGTCCGCCCATCCCGCTCTGAACAGTTCGGTGGCATAGGCGCCCAGCACGATGGAGGTGGACATAATGGCCGGTACGAGCGGGCTCAGGCGAACATTGGCCCCTCCCGAAAACGCCGAGAGTGCAGCCTGAAAAACGCCGTCCAATGTATAGAAGATCAGCAGCAACAACAGAATGTCGGGAAGGCTGCGGAACACATAGGTGTAACTGTTTACAATGGCACGGCTGCCCGGAATGGGGGCACGTGAGAACAGCGTGAGCCCGATGCCAATCAGCATGCTGAAAAAGAAACTGGATACCGCCGCAAGGATGCTGATGCCAAACGCATTGGCAAACTGCCATCCCCATCCCGCAGCCAAATAGCCGAGCATCGAAAACCGCCTTGATCTGATTTTTTACTGAGGCTTTTACTGGGTCGCCGCCGCAGAAACGATCTGCTTGTCGGCTGTGCTATTCGTAGACGGGGATGCCCCATTTGTCGGCCAGTTCACGCCAGCTCCCGTCCTTTTTCATCTGGGCCAACGCCGCGTTGAACCGATCGCGCAGGTCGGCGTCCTCTTGCCGGAAAGCCATGCCGATGCCCTCGGAAACCGCATGCGGCTCGCCAACCTTCACCAGTGCAGCAGACTCGCCACCCTCGCCGGTAAAAGGCTCGACGTCGCCAAAGGCCACATCAATGCGACCAATCCTGAGATCGGCGATCAGTGCATCCATGGAGGGATACATCTGGATAGCCGCTTTCGGGAAATGGGTTTCAATATAGGCGGCGTTTGTCGTCCCCTGCTGGACGCCAACCACCTTTCCGGCCAGAGCATCGGGCGTCACGTCGACTTCCTTGCCTTTGACCGTGCCGAAGAAGGAATAGGTCCGTGCGTAGGGCTCGCTGAACAGCACACTCTTCTTGCGCTCGGCGGTAATCCCCATCCCGCCGATGATGACGTCGAACTTCCTGGCCTGAAGCGCCGGTATGATGCCGCTCCACTCGTTGGTGATCCAGCTGCAATTGGCTTCGATGATGGCGCAGATCGCGTCGCCGATATCGATGTCGAAGCCTTCGAGAGACCCATCCGCCTTGGTCATGTTGTAAGGGGGGAACCCACCTTCATTGGCAAGCACAAGATCGCGCGCCGACGCCCCCGACGCGAAAGGAATCGCGATGGCTATGGCAGCCGTACAAAGGGCCGCAAAGCGGTTCATTTTCATAGGTGTAACCTCCCACTTCATTTGTAATTACAAATCCAAATTATAGCGCTGTGCATGTTTGTCAAGGCGCTTCGAAAATAAGTTGGCGAAGCTTGGTGCAGCCAGCTATGTTTACCTTTTCGAGGAAATGGCATCCGGGTTTTTGTTGCAAACGTTCCGGAAACTCCCCGCATGCTGCGGTGGCGGTGGCTCGAAAGCTCGCAGTCGTTCTGCACGCGACGTGGCGTAGCAAGACGCCGTTCCAGGCCTGGCCTGCGGAAATGGCATAAGGAGATAAATCTGGAGAGTGGTTTGAACAAGGTTTAAGGGTTCCGCCCTCGCGGGCGGGAAGAGGCGTCCTCGTCGGGACGCAGGCAGGGTCATCCCGGGTTGGGTCTTGCCGCTGGTATGTGCTGGACCGCGCGTTCGACATGGTGAACCCTGCTTCGAGACGCATGGTGCGGCGGTCGCAAGGGCCGGCTTTCTCTCGCACAACCACTCCAAGGGTCGTACGCATGTTGCTCGCACGTTGACTGGCCAAGGAATTCCGAATTGCCAAGTCCATACCGAATGAGGCTTTAGGCCGTTCCTCGCTCCTGCCAGCCAGGTTGTCCACCTATTGACGGGGGCAGTCTCAAGCTCCGCGGCAAGCATCGACGATCTCCGCGTCAGTCAGCATGTCAAGCCGTAAAAGAGTGAGAGGCCTCCGCCCCGTGCCCATCCGCGAGCCGAGATTGGCCAGGCTGTCTCGAACCAGAGCGATCACATTTTCCATTTCAACATGCTCGCTCGGAACGGAAACGTCCGCTGATGTGTTGACCCTCCTCAAGCCCCAAGGAGGAAATACGATGGACCACAGCAAACACGTACGCCTGACCAGCTCGGAGCTGACCCCCGAAGTGCTCGAAGGCGCAACGATCTACGGGCCAGATGATGAGACGATCGGCTCCGTATCCCATCTCCACGGAAGTCAGGTGGTGATCGACGTCGGCGGCTTCCTCGGCATCGGCGCCAAGCCCGTCGCTGTCGATGCGCGAGAACTCGACTTCATGCGCGATGAAGATGGCGACGTGCACGCCGTGACGGCCTGGACCAAGGACCAGCTCAAGGAAATGCCGGAACACGTCGACTAAGGAGATGGTGCAATGCCGGGCACATAGTCGAGAGCTACGAAAAGAAGGGCCGTGAATCTGAAGCTTCGGCTTCCTGCTCGAAGGAAGAACGTTCGGCCTCAGCCAGCAGAGCGGCGGAAACACCCAAACGCAACGCCGGGCAGATCCATCATTAGCTGGTGAGGGAGCGGCAAATCCGCTTCCTCACTTCTTTTAAGCGTACCCGGCGAGCAAGCCCTGCCGCTTGTCGGTAGGTGGTATATGTGATTTCCTTGGAGTGGCAACACTGAGGGGAAATTGATATGCGCCTTGCTTTCGCGCTGCTGTCCATACTTTCAACTGCTGGTATCGTTCACGCTTCAGATGATCCGGCCGCAGATTATCAGAAAGCAGATCGGGAGCTGAACAACACCTTCAAGCAGATCGAGCACCGACTATCCGATGATCCTGGTGGCAAGTCCCGACTTGTCCATGCGCAGCGGGCCTGGATCGCATTCCGGGATGCCGAATGCGCCTTCCAATCCAGTGGTGAAGACGGCGGGAGTGCCGCACCTCTGGTTATCGCAGCATGCAGGGCCGCACTCACGTCGGAGAGAGCCGACCAGTTAAAAACCTACCTCAATTGCGAGGAAGGCGATCTGGCCTGCCCTGTGCCGTCTGAATAATTCAGGTCGGCGCGCCGTTCATTTCCCACCCGGGGCTTGGCTAAATGTCAGCCACCCACAATTTGTAGTTGGCCCAGACGCTACGACCAACTTCCTCCTCTGCCGCCCATTCGGCATCGTCCTGGTCGAGAAGAGTGAGAAAGCCCCCGTTTTTGGCTTCCAAATCGTCAGGCGTATTATAGCCCTGTTCACACTCCTCGCAGTGGCCATAGACATCGCCACTAACCAGATTGCGAAACAGGAACAGCCGGCCCTGGCGGCAGCTTGGACATGTTCCGATGTGAAAGCGATCTGCCATCGACAGCACCATATCGGTGATGGCAGCGGAATACCACCAGCGTCCGGGCGCCTCCAATCAGCCCACTGCCTTGTCCTTGGGTGATTATCTACCTTCGTGCGGAAAGGTCAGTGGGGCGTTTTGCTAAAACGCCCTCTCGATGCTGCTCTGCTCCTCGGGGTTGTCGGGACGGTTCAGGGTGACCGTACAGCGAACCAGGAGATTCCAGTCAGACCCGTGTGCCCCGACGCGACAGATCAGCTTGAGCGTTGAATGAGCCAAATGCTGCCGATGACGAGGGCGATGCCGATAATCTGCAACACCATGAGGGACTGCCCGAGGAACACCCATCCCAGCAGCACCGCCGTCAGGGGGCTGAGGAACAGGAGCGAGGACACAACCGAAGGCGCCAGCCGTCCAATCCCGCGGAACCAGAGCGCGTAAGTCAAAGCCGCGCCGATCAGCCCGAGCCAGACAAGGCCCATCAGATTGGAGAGCGTTGGAACCGGAATGGAACCATCGACCAGCACGACGACAGGAGCCAGCAGGAGACCACCCGTGGTCAACTGCCATGCTGTGAAGGTGAGTGCTGACACGGATGGCTGCCACTTGCGCACCAAAGTTACCCCCATGGCCATGGAGGCCGCACCAGCCAGACCGGCTGCGATGCCGATGGGGTCGAGCGCGGCGTCCGGCGTCAGGACAAGCAAAGCAACACCGATCATGCCCGCCAATGCACCCAGGACCGCCGGGGCGCGAAGCCGGACAGACAGCAGAAGCGAAGCTAGAAAGACGACGATCAGCGGTTGGGCCGAGAGTACGGTGCCGGCGACACCGCCAGGAAGTCTATAGGCGGCGACGAACAACATGCTCAGGAAGATCGAGATGTTGAGCGCCCCCAGGATGAAAGAGCGCAGCCACCAGATGCCGGTCGGCAACTGGCGTACGATCGCCAGCAGGAGTACGCCTGCCGGTAACGCTCGCAGCATGGCCACGGTCATCGGAGAGAATCCGGCCAGGAATTCGGTCGACACGATGTAGGTGCTGCCCCAGACAATCGGCGCGAGGGCCGTCAGCGACAGGTCTGAAAGGTTCTGTTTCATGATATCTGAAGGACCTCGGAAAGTAGACGACGCGGCTTCTGGGGCCAGTTGCCTGATGCTGCGCGACCGACAGGAAGAAGCATGACGGGGATCTCGTCCTCGGCGAGCCCGAACTCACGAGAAACGGCGGCTGCGTCGAACCCGATCATCGGGCCTGACACGAACCCCATGGCCTCGGCTGCGTAGATCAGCGTTGCCGTTCCGAGGGTTGCCGAGCGGATGGCCTCATCGCGGCTCGCTGCGGGATCGTCGGCATATTTTGCATGGACACTTTCCTGCCAAATCAAAGCCATCGCTTCCGGCATCAGGCCGGTTTCAACAAACGGCCACAGCCGCTCCCCCAGGCTTTCATGATCGGGCGCCTGCCCGCAGATAATGAAGGTTACAGCGGCTTCGGAAACTTTGACCTGACCATAGGCAAGGTCTCGCAGTTTCGCTTTGGCCTCCACTTTCCGCACGGCAATGAAGCGCCAGTTCTGAAGATTGAAGGCCGTGGGCGCACGCGTTGCAAGCCGTACGAGGTCTTCGATCTCGGTATTCGTCAAAGTATGGGATGGATCGAAATGATTGGCGGAAACGCGTCGCTCGATCAGGTCAATCGTCGGATGGGGCATTGGTATCTCCCGGCAAAATTTCGTTGCCACGGAGATATAGAATTCCCTATTGGATTATAATATCGCTATATTGAAAGACATTCATAGCCAATAGGGAAGAATGAGATGGACCGATACACGGCCTTGCAAGTGTTTCGGCAGGTGGCAGAGTTGGGGAACTTTGCCGAGGCAGGCCGGAGGCTCGGTCTTTCACCCCCTGCGGTGAGCAAGAACGTGGCGGAACTCGAAGCGCATCTAGGTGTGCGCCTGATCAACCGGACCACCCGGCGCATGGCGCTGACCGAAGAGGGCAAAACCTATCTCGAACATATCACGCGAGGCCTGGATGCTCTGATCGAAGCTGAAGCAGCGCTTTCGCCGGCGAAATCGTCGCCTGTCGGCACGCTGCGGGTCAGCGCCCCGATGACCGTCGCGCTTGTATGTCTCTCGGAAGCCATCTCCGACTTCCTCTCGCGCTATCCCGATCTCAGCCTTGAACTCCATCTCGATGACCGTCGTGTGGACATCGTGCGCGAGGGGTTCGATCTTGCCATTCGAGGCTACAGCAGCCTTGAAGATTCAAGCCTGATTGCGAGGAAGCTCGGGGTAATGCAGCATGTGCTGTGCGCTGCTCCCGCCTATTTCAAGACTCATGGAAAGCCGCAGGCGCCCTCCGACCTGAAGGCTCTGGACCACATCCGCTTTCCCTATGGAGGCAATGCCGATGTCTGGGAGTTCGCAAGGGACGGTCAGAGCGAACGCATTCCGGTCAAGGCGCGCTATTCGGTATCCTCCAGTCTTGCTGTCCGGGATGCGCTGCGCGCTGGCATGGGTGTCAGCCTGATCCCACTTCCATATATCGTGAAGGACATTCGGGAGGGGCGTTTGGAAACGGCACTAACTGACTGGGCGACGGCGGAGATCACACATTATGCTGTCTATCCCTCACGTCAGCACGTCGCACCGAAAATCCGTGTCTTTCTCGATTTCCTTGTCCAGCATTTTGGGCGTGATCGGGTTTCAAACGGTTAGCTCGCCAGTTCCTTAGCGCCGAGGCTGATGTGTTTAGCTACAATGTCGATATCCAGCCGCAAAAGGCAGCTAGGCGCCCTCTTTCGGACGCTAGCTGCGTGCGGGATAGTTTCCAAAAGCCCACATTGCTATGACGCATCTGAAAACAACCCGGCTCCTATCCGGCCGCCAAACACCGCCGACTACCGTAGTAACTGATGGATTACTCTTTGGACATAAATCGATAGCTATTAAGAGACATGGCGGTGAGATCGATAGTTTCCGCATTCTCTGCCAGTTTGCCGACAGCCAAGGCAATTCCGTTGCTACACCCGCGACATCGTTGACGTTGATTGGGTTCTTAGGGCTTCGCTACAGGATAGACAGTCTGCCAGTCGGACTTTATGTCGACCACGGTCCAGCCGCGACTAGGTGCCTCGTCCGAGGCCTTATCGAGCTTGCCGACAGGCACCTCGCGATCATAGGCAAATTCACGCTCGGCATCGGTGTGGTGGACGATCATTGCGAAGCGAGGGCCGTCATTGAATGTCGTCCACTGCAGCATCTGCAGATCACCATCTGAATTTCCTGTCGCGAAGACGGGCCGCCGATCGATGAAGCGGTTAATGCCGACCGGCTGCTCGGACCGACATCTATGAACTCCATCTTCGCCTCTTTCTTCAGGACATGGGATGAACAGAGGGCGCCACCCATCGACCGTGACGGATGACCAATACTCGATTATCGGGCCACTGTTGCCGAAAACGAGCCGGCGCGCCCGGTGACGACGGATCAGTCTGCATGGCGTCTTGGAGGCCATCTTCTATCTGCTGCGCACTGGCTTGCCAATGGCGGCAGCTGCCAAGCGATTTTCCTGGCTGGAGCACCCCGAATCCCACCGCGTTCGTGGAAAAACACGGCGCGTTTGAGTTTATTGGCGGTCTCGCACTTGTTGAGGTCGGGCTGGCATACCATTCGATCATGTCATATCGCATTTCAGAACTGGACGCTCATCTACGACCTGCTGTTCAAGACGGCATCGGAGACGATACTGACTACCGCGGCCGATCCCAGCCGCGTCGGCGCGTGCATCGATGATGACATTCTTAATCCAGCGTCGGGGCGATGTCGCCCATTGCCCACATGAAGCCATGGGGGGAGTGAGAAACACGCTCCAACCGCTCAAATACTTCGGCTTCCGTGTGGCTCGTCACCGGGAACTCCTCTTCCAGCGCAGCCTGCAATTCGGGCGGCACCTTCCATCCCGGATCGATGCCTTCCATGTTCGGTAGCTCGTGCGCGATACCCTTGTGGCAATCGATACAGGTGGCCTGCCCCGAAAGCAGATAGCGCGTATGAATCTCGGCAGCGCGTGGGGCTTGCCTGGACAGGTCCATCGCGACCGAGGAATGACAGTTGCGGCATTCGAGACTGTCATTGGCTTTCAGTCGCGCCCATTCGTGCTGGGCGAGCTCAAGCCGTTTCTCCATGAATTTCTGGCGAGTGTTGATGGTGCCAAAGATCTTGCCCCAGACTTCTTTCGAAGCCTGCATCTTGCGGGCGATCTTGTCCGTCCACTCGTGCGGCACGTGACAGTCCGGGCAAGAAGCTCGCACGCCCGAGCGGTTGGAGAAATGCACGGTGCGGGTCAGCTCCTGATAGACATTGGATTCCATCTCATGACAGGAGATGCAGAACTGCTCGGTATTGGTAAGCTCCAGCGCCGTGTTGAAGGCGCCCCAGAAAATGACGCCACCGAGGAAGCCGCCGAGCGTCAGGAAGCCTAGGCTGAGCGTGGCGGCCGGCGTTGAGAGGATACGCCAGCACCAGAGCACGGCCGCCTTGATCCGCTCCCACATCCTACTGGTCTCCGGCGTGGCCAACGCCGAGCTCGCTCATGTCCACGAAGGTGTTGTCGATGAGGGGGCGCGTATCTGCCTGCGGCACGTGGCAGGCAGTGCAGAAATAGCGGCGCGGCGATACATCGGCCAGCATCTGCCCCTCGCGCGTCATGTAGTGGGTGACGCTGATCATCGGCGCACCGGATCCTTGCGTGAACTCGCGCTTGTGGCAGGACATGCAGCGGTTGGAATTCACCGACAGCTGATAGCCTTCGATCGAATGCGGTATGATCGGCGGCTGCTCGGGATAGGCGCGCATCTTGCGGATGTCGTCCACGACCCAGTGCGGGACGGGCGGCGCAGCGGTATCCGCCATGGGCTGTCCAGCACCGGTCAGGGGCGGTACGATTTCTGCCGCCATTTGCGCCAACGCCGCAGTGCCGGCGGCGGCAAGCAAGCCGGCGGCTAGAAGGACGCTTGCACGGCGCGTCAGGCGGGGACGATCTTGACCGCGCATTTCTTGAAATCCGTCTGCTTGGAGATGGGATCGGTGGCGTCCAGCGTGACCTTATTGATAAGCCGGCTGGCGTCGAACCACGGGACGAAGACTACCCCCTGCGGCATGCGGTTGCGTCCGCGCGTTTCCACCCGGACGCGAATTTCGCCGCGCCGCGAGGCGACACGAACTTCAGCCCCCTGGTTGATGCCGCGCCGCCGCGCGTCGTCTGCATTCATGAAGCAGACGGCACCCGGAAAAGCCTTGTAGAGTTCCGGCACGCGCATAGTCATGGACCCTGAGTGCCAGTGCTCCAGCACGCGGCCCGTCACCAGCCAGACATCGTATTCGTCGTCCGGGGATTCGGCAGGCGGTTCATAGGGCACGGCGAGGATCACAGCCCGGCCATCCGGCCTGCCGTAGAATTTCACCCCCTCACCCTGCTTCACATAGGGGTCGAGCCCCTCGCGGTAGCGCCATTTCGTCTCTTGTCCGTCGACGACCGGCCAGCGCAGGCCGCGCACCTCATGGTAAGTGTCGTAGGGCGCAAGGTCATGACCATGGCCACGGCCGAATTCGGCATATTCCTCGAACAGGCCCTTTTGCAGATAGAAGCCAAAATCGTTTGCCTCGTCATTGCTGTATTCGGGATCGAGTTCGGAAAGCGGGAAGCGATCGACCTTACCGTTGCTGAACAGCACGTCGAACAGGGTTTTGCCCCTGTAGTCCGGGTTGGTATCAAGGATTTCGGCCGGCCACACCTCGTCGGTGGTGAATCGCCTGGAGAACTCCACAAGCTGCCACACATCCGACCGCGCCTCGCCGGGGGCATTCACCAATTGATGCCAGATGTGAGTACGACGCTCCGCATTCCCGTAGGCGCCTTCCTTTTCAACCCACATCGCGGCCGGCAGGATGATGTCGGCGGACAGCGCGGTGACGGTCGGATAGGCATCGGAAACGACGACGAAGTTGTCCGGGTTGCGGTAGCCGGGATAGGTCTCGTTCGAACTGTTCGGCGCAGCCTGAACATTGTTGTTGACCTGCACCCAATAGAAATTGAGGCGGCCATCATGCAACATCCGGTCCTGCTCGACCGCGTGAAAGCCGGGTTTCTCCGGAAGCAGGCCGTGCGGCAGCTTCCAGATTTCCTCTGCATGTTTTCTGTGCTCGGGATTGGTGACCATCATGTCGGCGGGAAGACGATGCGCGAAGGTGCCGACCTCGCGCGCCGTGCCGCAGGCTGAAGGCTGGCCGGTCAGCGAAAACGGGCTGTTGCCGGGCTCGGAGATTTTCCCGGTCAGAAGGTGAATGTTATAGACCATCTGATTGGCCCACACGCCGCGGACATGCTGGTTGAACCCCATTGTCCAAAGCGACATCACCTTGATATCCGGATCGGCGTAGAGCTCCGCCAGGTCATGCAGGAAACCGGGCTCGACGCCTGAAAGCTCCGAAACCTTCTCCAATGTGTATTGCGCCACATGCGCCTTGAACGCCTCGAAATCGATAGGCTCCATCTTGCCCGCGTCGGCCGCGCCGGACGCATTCTGCTCGAGCGGATTGTCGGGCCGCAGCCCGTAGCCGATCCCGGTCTGGCCGCGCATGAAGACGGCGTGATCGCGCACGAAAGCCTCGTTCACCCGACCGGTCGCGATGATATGATGGGCAATGTAGTTGAGGATGGCCAGATCCGTGCCGGGCTTGAAGATGATCGGTATGTCGGCAAGATCCATCGACCTGTGGGTGAAGGTCGAGAGCACGGCGCATTTGACGTTCGGATGGCCAAGCCTGCGATCCGCCACCCGCGTCCAAAGGATCGGGTGCATCTCCGCCATGTTCGAACCCCACAACACGAAAGCGTCGGCGTGTTCGAAGTCATCGTAACAGCCCATCGGCTCGTCCATGCCGAAGGTGCGCATGAAGGCGTAGGCTGCGGAAGCCATGCAATGGCGGGCGTTTGGATCTAGATTGTTCGACCGGAAGCCGGCGCGCATCAGCTTGGTGGCGGCGTAGCCTTCGAAAATGGTCCATTGGCCGGAGCCGAACATGCCGACGGCTTCCGGTCCCTTTTCGCGCAACACCCGCTTGCACTGTTCGGCCATCACGGCGAAGGCTTCGTCCCACGACACCGGTTCGAACTCGCCATCCTTGTCATAGACGCCGGCGCGCTTGCGCATCAGCGGCGTCGTCAGGCGATCCTTTCCGTACATGATCTTGGAAAGGAAATAGCCCTTGACGCAGTTGAGGCCGCGATTGACCTCGGCCTGCATGTCGCCATGGGTCGCAACGACGTGACCATCCTTTACGCCGACCATGACACCGCAGCCGGTTCCGCAGAAACGGCAGGGCGCCTTCGACCATTTGATTTGGAGCGCCTCGACACCACCGGCAACGGGCTGGGCGGCTACGGGAAGCGAAATGCCCGCAGTCGCTGCGGCGAGGGCTGCTGCATGGGCCTTCAGAAGGTCGCGCCGGTTGATCGCTGCCGTCATGAGGGCTCATCCTTTCCGCTTTCGATATGCTCGAAAACCATGTTGGCGGAGATTACGCCCTCGATAAACGACATGCGCGTCAGTGTTTCGCCAAGGAAGCCGCTGGTCGGCCCCTCGATCGTGACTACGATGCGGCTGCCATCGCTTGCATGTACGTCCACGCCGGGCATGACGGCGAGTTGTCGGCTGACGTCATCCCGCCTCGGCGGCAGGACCACCACCACTGCGCTCGAAACATGATGGCTGGGTAGGGGCGCGCCCGTCAGCAGCGCGCGCCGTGTGAATGTCGATTTTGCAATCATGCCTAGCCTCCCGGTGGGCCCGGTGGGCCGTAAACGATCTGAAACATCCATACGAGGAAGCCGTAACCGCCGACAACTCCTATGGCGACGATCGGCCAAATGCCAAAAGCAAGGACGAGGAAAGCAAGCAATTCCTTGCGTCGGCCAGACGCCGGTGGCTGGGCATCAGTGGCCCCAGCGGATTGTGCCGTGTCCTGGGTCATGACCTCCTCATGGGCCTTGGACAGGTCAAACAGTCCCACATGTCCCATGCGGGTACTCGGTCAAAGACTACTCAAAAACGCCTCTGCTTCAATCCCCAATCATGACCATGCACGGAAACAGCTGGGAGACAATGGCGGGCGCGGACGATCCGAGAATGTTTTGCGTGTCCTAAACTGCCTGTTAGTCTCGCCCCTCCGGATCAGCAATGCGGGACTCTCACCTTTTGCACGCGCCATTTTCGCTCAACCAATTCATTGCTCCTTCGCTTCCCATTCCCTGTGAGTCAGACTTTGCCGCTTTCGCCGGCCAGGCCTAGCGCTGATAGGGCTTCGTAACCGGCCGGCAAGGCTATGCAGCCTGAGGCACCACGAAGGACCTGCAGATCTTCGGCGGCAATCGCTTTCGACCTACCGGAGCTTCAACAAGTACGCGATGATTTTTTGGTCGCCGAGATCCTGATCGATGCCGAGAACTTCAGATGCGAACAGGTCGTGAGTACCGCATCTTTGGAAGCCGAGGCGTTCATACAATTTGCAAGCCGACGACATGAAAGCTGCTGTGTGGAGCGCAAGACCCGCAGCCCCCTGCTGGCGCGCGCGCATTATGCACCATTCACAAAGCATGCGGCCGTAGCCGCGTCCCTGTACTGAGGGGGCAACTGCTAGAGTCCGCAGACCCGCCAGCCCCGAAGGCCAGCCCATACCTTCGCGTGTCGCATCTGCGTAGTAGGTGACCGTTCCAAGGAACCGCCCCTTCCGCTCGACTACTATGACGTTCGCCTCACCCCACCGTCCAGCTAAATCCCGGGCGTCCTTTAAGTATGGTTCAAAGAGGTGTGGCGACAGCTCTTTTTTGAACGGGGCAAAGGCGTTTGCTACGAGCGCGGCGACGGAATCTAATTCGTCGCGCCTTGCCAAGCGGATAACAGGTTTCGGGGGAACTTTCTGCATATCCTTACTCCGCGAAGACGCAGAGGATACGCTAGGACCCTGCGCGAATGCCAAGCACGGTCATACCGTGTTGGCACCAATCCGGTTCCGAGTCGTTGGGAGTGCGACTGCATGCGGAAAATCGGTTTCGTTTCATGTGACTAGCATACATAAGCCAAAAACTTATGTCAGCAGGCTATGAAGTCTGTGAATTCTCAACAATAGGAATTGAGGTCTTTGCAGGCTGGCAACATTTGGGCGACCTCGGCGGAAAGCAGTCATTCCATAAACGACAGTACCCCCCGCCTCATGGTACGGTGGGCAACGCTTCACCCCCCGTCCTTGCGCACGTATCGCGCCATCGCGCTGGCGGCATGCCGAATTCGCGCTTGAAGGCGCGGTTGAACGCTTCCTCCGATTCATAGCCGACGCTGTGGGCCAGTTGAGCGATCGTCTGGCGTGTCTCGGTCAGATGCATTCTTGCCGGCTGCAACCGCCAGATTGTCAGATAGCGGATCGGCGGTGTGCCTACGAGCGTCGTGAAGCGTTCGACGAAGGCGCTGCGAGACATGGCGACTTCCCGTGCCAGCACATGTGCCTCGCTGGTGCTCGCATTCCTAATCGATCCCGCCACGACGGTCACGAGGAAGGGCACGGTGGGTGACAACACGAAGATTCCGCCGGCCTTTGCGATACGCGCGCTGAAGAAACTCGCTCCCTTGCGAAGGCTTTGGCAAAGTTGGCGCCTTGGTGTGGTGACGACGAATTGATCGGGCTCATCGGGAAATCACGGATCCATTATGAAAGTTCGCAAAACCCTGGATACGAGGTAGACTGTTTTCAGGAGAAGATGGAGCGAACCGGCAGCGAGATCATCCAGTTTCGTGATATTCCGCTGCGGCTGCACAGGCTATGAAACTCTGTCAGAGCATACGCTTCTGCACCTCAGCCGATGGCACCCGCATCGCCGTCGCGTCGTGCGGGGATGGGCCGGTGATCCTGCGGGCTGCACACTGGCTGAGCCATGTCGACTACGATCTCGAAAGCCCGGTCTGGAGGCCGTGGCTTCAGGTGCTTTCGGCCCGCAACCGGTTTGTGCGCTACGATCCGCGCGGCTGCGGGCTTTCGGACCGGCATGTAGCCGACCTGTCCATCGAAGCGTGGCATGCCGACATGGACGCGGTGGCGGCGTCGATCGAGGAGCCGCGCTTCGTCCTCCTCGGACTTTCGCAGGGCGGCGCTCTCGCCATCGCATATGCCCTCAGGCATGCCGAGCGTGTATCGCATCTGGTGCTGCTGAACGCCTATGGCCAAGGCAGGCAGGTCCGGGCCCAGACGGAAGCCGAGCGGCTGGAGGCGGAGACGCTCGTCAACTTCGTTCGCATCGGCTGGGGACGCGACAACCCGGCATTCTGCCAGTTCTTCACCAACCTTTTCATACCCGATGGGACGCCCGAACAACATCGCTGGTGGGGCGATCTCGAGAGGATAACGGCAACTGCCGACGTCGCCGCGCAACTGCTCTGGCACATGCAGCGGATCGACGTGTCGGATCTTGCGGTCAAGCTCCGCATCCCGACATTGGTCGCACATAGCCGCGGCGACATGCGCGTGCCGTTCGACGAAGGCTGCCGGCTTGCGGCCGCGATCCCGGGCGCCCGCTTCGTGCCACTTGAGAGCAGGAACCACGTACTCTTGCCGGACGAGCCTGCCTGGGCGGTGTTCCAGACCGAACTTGCGGCCTTCCTCGAGCAGGATTCCTTCGAACAGTCCCATCCGATCCCTGCTGCCGGGCTGACACCCGCCGAGGCGGTGATTCTGGGCCTCGTTGCGGAAGGGCTCGACAACCGTACGATCGCGGACCGCATCGGCAAGAGCGTGAAGACTGTCCGCAACCAGCTGTCGGTGATCTTCAGCAAGCTCGGCGTGCACAGCCGGTCTCAGGCGATCGTCATGACGCTGTCTGCAGGTGCCGACCGCCGCAGGCGGGGTTGACCGTAGTCTGTCTCGCAGACGGGACATCTGTCCCCTTAAATCGGCGGATTTTCTTATCCGCGCGGGACAGCCGCCTCATGCCCGCCGCCAGGGCAGACCTCATTCTTGGGCTGACGGAGCGGCAGATGCCCTTCGAAGACAAGGAGGAGCCCAACATGACACAACTCGACGAAACCATCCTCAACGAACTCGTCGGCCGCGTCCTTGGCGACCTTGGCGGAGCTGTCAGCGTGCCGCTGGTGCGGATTGGAGATGCGCTCGGCCTGTACAAGACCCTCAAGGAGATCGGGCCGGCGAACGCCGACGAGCTTGCTGATGCCGCAGGCTGCGCGCCGCGCTATGTGCACGAGTGGCTGGCGGCACAGGCGGCCTCGGGCTATGTGCGCCACGAGGGTGGACGGTTCTGGCTGACGCCTGAGCAGTCATTCGTGTTCGCGGAACCTGATAGCCCGGTCAATCTGATCGGCGCGTTCGACACCGCCGCCGCGATGGCCGAAAACCAGCCGAAGGTGCAGCTGGCCTTCAAGACCGGGCGCGGCGTTGCCTGGGGGGATCAGGCAGGGTGCATGTTCTGCGCCGTGGCGAGGCTGTTCCGGCCGGGTTATGTGAACGCCCTCGTGCAAGAGTGGCTGCCCGCGCTCGATGGTGTCGTAGACAAGTTGAAGGCGGGCGCCACGGTGGCCGACGTCGGGTGCGGCCACGGGCTGTCCACAATCCTGATGGCGCAGGCGTTCCCCAAGTCGCGCTTCACCGGCTACGATTTCCACCCGGCATCGATTGCCGCCGCGACCGCGCACGCCCGGGCACACGGGTTGACGAACCTGCGCTTCGAGGTCGGTAAGGCGCAGGATTTCGAAGGACGCGATTTCGATCTGATCACCTGCTTCGACTGCCTGCACGACATGGGCGATCCCGAGGCCGCGGCTGCGCATATCAGAAAGGCGCTGAAGGACACCGGGACATGGATGGTGGTAGAGCCGATGGCTGGCGACACGCTGGAGGACAATATCAATCCTGTCGGACGGCTCTATTATTCGGCCTCGACGATGATCTGCGTTCCCACTTCTCTGGCGCAGGAGACCGGACTCGCGCTTGGCGCACAGGCGGGAGAGAAGCGACTGGCCAAGGTGATCCGGTCCGGTGGGTTTGCTCATGTCCGGCGGGCTGCCCAGACCCCGCTCAACATGGTGCTCGAAGCGACCTGACGGCAAAGGATGGCGCCCGCGTTCGGTCATATGCGGCGCGGGTGCGTCTGCCGAGGCCTGCACTGCAGGATCTTTGTATTTCTCCTGCGGGGCCGGCAGCGGTCAGTCTACTTCCAGACGGCGACAGAGGATAGCCGCCATTCAGCAACCGAGCTCGTGTCGCTCGTTCCGGGCTGGCGGTTCCAAACCTCGGAAGCGGTCACTCGCAGGTTCAGGAAGAGCACTCAAAGGTCAATCTACTGTCATTGCCGAATATGGATTGCGCGGCACATATACGACCCAACTTGCCAGCAGAGCTCGAGGTCCGTCGGAAGCCGACCTTGCCGCTTATGCTGATCCTTGCGCTCCGGTTCCTACCGAAAACGACCGCGGGATCGATACAATGCGCATGTGACGATGGGCTGGCTGTCAATGCGGGAAGGCCAAGCCGCATATCGGAACTCTTCCATCATTGATTTCCGACCGCCCTCCCAAGGGCCATCTCGCTGGCCCTGTTGTCGGCCACGCCCCAGACCGGCTCCGAAAGCGGCACCACCCATGGTGCTGCGGCGAACGGCGACAGTTCGGCGCTCGCAAGGTCGACGGCAGTATCGACGAAGGATTGACCGGGACGGCCGTTCAACGATTTTTCGATCTCCGCATAGACCGCCACATCCGTATAGCCTGCCTTGCGCCAGACGCTTTCCAGATATCCGGCGAACTGGTGGATCATGTCGGGACGCACCAGCATCTTTTCGGCCTGACGCCCGGTCAGGTAATCCGTAGGCTTCACGCTCCATCTCCGATCGTCGGCAACCACGTGAAACGTTCCTTCCGCGCTCCTGTCGTAAATGCGCATCCGCCAGGAGAAGCGGTGCCCTTCACCACTCCAGCGCACGTCGGAATCAAAGGCGAGAGACCGTAGCGGCACGGCGACCTGAACGACCACCCAGAGCCCGAGCGCCAACAGGACGATCCGGGCCAAAGGTTGCCCGGCTGCCGGACGGGATATCGATGGGCGTGGCGGCATCTGCCCGAACCGGTCGGCCAGCCACCATGCGAAACGGCGCGGCCAGTCGGGATCGAAGAAGATCGTGGTTGCCGCGATGGTGAGCCATGGAAAGATGCCGATGTTGAAGAAGCCGGAATTGGCAGCATGGAACACGCAATAGATCAGGAAGACCGGCAGCCGAGTCCGCCGCCATAAAAGAAGCGGAGCGCCGACGATATGCAAGACGATGGTGCCCCACGCGCCTGCGATGATGATCCAGTCATACTGGAAGAGAAAGCCGAACGGGTGCTCGCCTGCCTGCTCGCGCAGCCATAGCCCGAGCGGCTCGCCGACCAGCCAGTCCGGCGTCAGTTTGACGAGGCCGGCGAAGATCAGCATGATCTCGGTCTGCGCCCGGATGGCGAATACCGCCGCATAAGGGATATGCCCACTTCCCCCACGGGGGAAAAGCCAGGCGTCGAAGGACAACGTCCGATGCGCCGGCAGGAAGCACATGAGCACGAGATACAGCACGACCAGATAGAAGTGGTTCAGATACTCGGCCTTGTCGAGCAGGAAGAAGTAACCGAAGCCGACGGTCAGCACGACAATGAACAGCCGGTAGCAAAATCCGATCATTACGCAGAATGCGGAGATGCCCACCAGCAGCCAGGCGATATGAATCCATGGCTCGGGGAGCGGCGTCACCCAGCCGAAACCGGGATAAGTGAAGTGGAATTCAGGTGCGACCCAGTAACGCCACACCCGATCGTATTTGATGAAACGCCAGCAATCCCATACCAGAAGGCCACCGAGAGCGATGCGAAACAAGGCAAGGGACTGGCCCGATACGGGCGTGGAAAGCCGCGTTGCAATTCGGGATAGGAGGGGATCAGGCATGCCCATGTTCATGATACCATCCTTCGCACCTACAGTGTTGCATGGAATACGGCGGTTGCTCAGGCGTTATTCCACCGATTGCAGGAAAAAATGAAACCCACAATGACCAACGGCCATCTGGAAGTGATCTATGACGGCGACTGCCCGGTCTGTGCGTCATGGATGCGCATGGTGCGGCTTCGCGAACGGGTTCATACCGTCGAACTCATCGATGCCCGGTCCGGCGACCCGCGGGTCACGGCACTCGCGGCCACCGGCTACGATCTCGATGAAGGCATCGTTCTTATCTGGAACGGACATGTCCATCATGGCGCCGAAGCCATGCGTCTTCTAGCGATCCTCTCCGCCGAGGACGGCTGGTTCAACCATATTCAGCGACGGATCTTCTCTTCGCCATCGCGGGCACGGCATCTTTATCCCTGGCTGGCACGCGGCCGCCGGCTTCTGCTCCGGCTGCTCGGACGCAATCCTGTTGGCGCCGGAAAAAAATTGGTGCCTCCCGGGAATAGAATGGGTGGGAGGCCGTAGTCCTTGCAGGGCCCGGACAAAGGGGTCGCAAGCAAGGAGAAAACTTATGAAGCGCCTCATCATCTTTCTGGCCTCCGGGGCGGCCTTTGCCGTGATCGGTGCTACGCCCGCTCTCGCCGACGACGACCGCCGCCTGCTCCGGCACCTCGGGCATGGCATCATGGATCGTGACCTTTCGGAGCACTATGCCCGGCATGGATTCCACGACGACGATGCCCACGGGAGCAAATGGGGCAATTCCCGCTTAAATCGGGACGACGACGATGACGACGATGATGGCGGGCGCAGACGGCATGGCGGCGGACGCGACGATGATGACGATGACGATGACGATGATTGATCGCGTCGCTGCCGATCCGTGCTAGCATTGCCACGAAGGGCTGCGCTGTGACCAAGGGCGGCCCTTGCTCCATCAGCCGGCAGCGGCAGGCCCGGTCCGTGAGTAGAAAGAGATGGAACCATGCCTAAACTGCTTCTGGCCCTGCTCATCTTCAGCCTGGCATTTGCAATCGAGCGCGCGCCACCCGGCGATTTCAACCTCGTCAAAGCCGCTCTGGCGGATGATGATGACGACGACGATGGCGGTGGGAGAGGCGGCTTCTCGGCAAGGAATGACGACGATGATGACAATGGTGTTTTGCGCAGGTCCGTTCGGCGGCGGCAGGCGTCGCGCCCTGCAGCACCCCCTCCTCCCCCGCCAATTCGTGCTCCCGACGAGATCGTGGTGCAGGGGCTGAACGATGGCGATCTCGATCAGTTGCTCGGTGCAGGTTTCTCCATAATCCGCGAGATCAATCTGCAAGACGGGCAGTCGCTGCGGCGGTTGCGCAAACCTGCCGCATTGACGCTGGGCGAAGCGAGAGATGCCGTCCGACAGTATGAATCGGGCGGGAACGCCGATTTCAATCACTTCTATCGTGGCGAGAGTGGCACGGCCTGCCTGAGTCCCGACTGTCCCGCGCGCCAGATGATTGCATGGCCGGTGTCTTCGGGTTGCGGCGGCACGCCGCCCCGGATCGGCATGGTGGATACCGGCCTAAATGCCGGCCACGAGGCTCTTGCGAATTCCGAAATCGTTGTCCACCGGCTGGAAAGCGGCGACCGGCCTTCTGGCGCGATGCATGGAACCGCCGTGGCGGCACTTCTGGTCGGCAGCCCTTCTTCCCGGGCGCCGGGATTGGTGCCGCACATGTCGCTGGTCGCCGTCGATGCCTTTCACAAGGTCGGGGCGGACGAACGCGCCGATGTCTTCGCCTTGATCGAAGCGCTCGATCTGCTGGAGCGGCAGAGAGTCCGGATCATCAATCTGAGCCTGTCCGGACCGCCCAATATGCTGCTGGAGCGGAGGGTTTCCGAACTTGACGTACGCGAGGTCCTGGTGGTGGCAGCCGCCGGCAATGGCGGCCCGAATGCCGACCCCGCCTACCCGGCCGGATATGAGACGGTTCTGGCGGTGACCGCAGTGGACCGCCGCGGCCGGATCTACCGCCGCGCCGGCCGTGGCCCGCATATCGACCTCGCCGCTCCCGGTGTGGCCGTCTGGACGGCGGCGTCGATCCGGGGAACACGCACCAAAACCGGTACGTCCTTCGCGGCGCCTTTCGTCACGGCCACGGCCGCGCTGATGCTGGAGGCGGATCCAGATCTCGTGCCGGCCAACCTGCGCCGTCGTCTGCTCGACAGCGCGAACGATCTCGGAGAAGCGGGCCGCGACGATATATTTGGGCACGGCCTTTTGAAAATTCCGCCCCTCTGCGAGAACCGGAGGGGCTGAGGGCGAGCCGTCGGAAGAGCACGGCAAGAGCTACTGGACTTTTGCGCCATGCCCAAGGATAACGGACATGCCGCGATCCTGTCCGGCCTGCGTCAAGAACAACATCGCCTGCCGCGAGCTTATGGTGGACCCCAGGGCCGATATCGGAGAGCAGATCATCGCGTTCCTGCCGAACATGCGGCGTTTCGCGATATCACTCTGCCGGTCCCCAGACGTGGCCGACGACCTCGTGCAAACCGCATGCGAACGCGCATTGCAGCATGCGGAGAGCTTCATTCCCGGCACGCGCTTCGACGCATGGGTGCTGCGCATCCTGCGCAACATCTGGATAGACCAGCTCCGGCGACAGAAGACGGCAGGCCCGCAGGAGGATGTCTCGCAGCGCTTCGATCTTGTCGGATCGTCAGGCGAGCGCGAGGCGGAAGCCCGGCTGACGCTTGGATCGGTATCACAGGCCATTTCGGCGCTAGCCGACGAGCAGCGCGAGGTGCTTCTGCTCGTCTGCGTGGAGGGACTGTCCTACCGCGAAACCGCGGACGTGATCGGCGTTCCGATCGGCACCGTGATGAGCCGGCTCGCTCGCGCCCGCAAGAATATAGCGGCGGCAACCGGAATAAACCCGAACGACGGCCGTTTAGGCCAATCTTAGGCAAGGAACGGAAGATGGCGATCTTCTCCGATGAAACGATCATGAGCTATGTCGACGGCGAGTTGGACGAGGCAACGTCGGGCGAGATCGAGACCGCGCTGGCGTCGGACGCCGAATTGCGTGCCCGCGTCGATCTCTTCGCGCAGACTCGTCTTGCGGCACGGGAGGCGCTGGAGCCGATGCTCGACGAGCCGGTGCCCCAGAACCTCAAGGCTTTGGTAGAGGCGATGGTGGCAAGGTCGAGGCAGTCGGTTGCCGACCCCGTGCCGCATTCCGCAACCGCAAAGCGCGTACTCGTCCCGGCAAACGACTGGCAACGGCTCGCTGCGGCGGCCTGCATCGCAGGCTTGCTCGGCGTGACGGCCGGTTACTACATGGCGGACGGCAGCATGGAGCCTTCCGGGCTCCAGATCGCAGCCGCGGACCCACAAGCTTTGTTTGCGGCGTTGCGGACGGCGCCCTCCGGCGAGGAACTGACGCTGCCCGGCAGCGCCGAAAGGTTCCGGGTCATCGCCAGCTTTCACGACCACCAGCAAGCGCTCTGCCGCGAATTCGAGCTGGACATGGCCGACAAGACGAAGCTGACATCCGTGGCCTGCGACGACAACGGCCAGTGGCGTGTCCGGTTCGCGGTCAATGCGCCGGAGGATACGGCCAGCTACGCGCCGGCGTCGTCGGGTGAAGCACTGGATGCCTATCTGACCGCGATCCAGGCAGGTGATCCCCTATCGGCCGACGCGGAAAGACAGGCGCTGGAAAAGCTGGAGCAGCGCGGGGAATAAAGGTCCCGCCCGCCCGTTCCTCCCACGGACCGGCAAGGTCCGATCAACAGAGGAACAAGACCATGAACAAGCTGAAGATGACCACGGCCATGGTAGCCGGCACGGCGGCTCTGACCGTCGGCGTTGCCGCGGCGCGCGAGAACCCCTTGCCCGTCAACCCGGTTCAGCTGGAGCGGCCGGCGCAATCCGAAAGGAAGATGTCGAGTAGCGCGGACGGATCATATATCGTGGCTGGCAACAGCTCGTCGAATTCGTCGAGTAACTCGAGTTCGAACTCATCATCCAATTCGTCGTCGAATTCGTCCAGCAACTCAAGCTCCAACTCTTCCAGCAACTCGAGCTCCAACTCCTCCAACAATTCCAGCTCGAATTCCTCGTCCAACTCCTCGAGCAACTCCAACTCGAACTCCTCGTCCGGTTCGGGCTGGAATTCCCGCTCGAACAGCTCGGCCAACCGGTCGCCGTCGCGCCGGACGGATCCGATCACCCGGCACATCCGGAGCTTCCTGAAGAACTTCTAGACCCAGGGCGCAAGTGGCCAGACAAAGGAACGCCCGGCAGACCATGTCTCCGGGCGTTCTTTTCCGGGTGAAGAAAGGCGCGGCGCGGTCAGGAGCGGACACGCGCGAACTTGCGGTACCAGCCTTCCCCGGCGATCGTCTGCCGGTGGACCTTTTCCTTCTCGGCCGCTTCCCCTAGAGTTTCGGCGCGGATTTCGGCCTCGGCGAACACGTCCTCCCGACGGAACGGTATGACCTGGACCAGCGGCGTGCCTTTCTCGATCGTGTAAAGCCCGTCCGCAGCCGTCACGAAGAAGGGGAAGTGGATTTCCGCCACGTAATTGTCCGTGTCCACCACGCCGGCCGCGCATTCGAAAGGCTGGCCCGGCCGGTTGAGCGGCGGAACGAACAGGCAGCTCCAGCCCGGGGCCGTGCGCACCGCCCAGTAGTTGTGGAATTTGCAGGGCGGGCTCGGCTCGCGCGGATTGCCGGCGACCTGATGCGCGCCGTGATTGCTAACCATGATGCGGTCGAACTCCCAGCCGGCATCGACGATGGTGCCGCCTTCCCTGATGTCCAGCCGCACCGTGGCGGCCAGCGTCAGCAGCCATCCGCTCATCATCGCATCGAGAAACGGCATGCAGCGCTTCACCGTCAGGCCGTTGTTGGTGGTTGACACGTGGTCACGGCTGACGGGCGGAAGCTTGCGGAACCAGTCCGGCAAATGGGATTTGGCGGTAATAGGCGGCGCGATCACGCCCTCGTCTTCTGGCCGGCACAGGAAAGTCAGATTGTGCGCTCCGGGCGATCTCCAGTGGAACATGTCCGTCTCCTTGTCGATAGTGACGGGTCAACGGACGAACCCCGGCAATATTCCATGCCGACATTCGATCGGCGACTTTTCTGCTTTCCGGGTAGAGCCCGGCGGCAGCATTACATCTGGGCTAGGCCACGAAATTTCCATCGCCACGTCGAGTTCGGCTTGATCGAAGGGAGGCGCGCAGGCGCTCGCCAGTTGCGAAGACCCATCTCGCATCGGATGCCGTTGGATGCGGTTCGATAAAGGAGAACAGGACGTACTTCGACCGCGTCGCGCTCTGACAGAACTCGGTCACTGGTCGCTGAGACGAGCCGTGCCACCACGGCATCCTCGGTACGATCGCTGGCACGCGGTCCGGCCGCCACATTGGTCGGCTTCATCCCGGTTCTGGCTCATCTTGCGCGTGCCCTCGACGCGAGTGATCGGAAGGCGTACGCTAGCTATTCCGCTGCGTTGTGACCTGACGAACCGGACCGGGGCTTCCATGACTGCTCACGGCTCCCGTAGATGCTTGCAAAGATCGGTCAGGCGGATAACGGCGTAGAGGAGACCTGCCTCGTCATCGAAGAATTCGGACCTGCCATACGCGTGGATAACGACGAAGTTCCAGGACGGAATGATCTTGTCATGCTCCCGCCTAGAAGGGTTCCAGCTCGGCGTTACATAAGCGAAAGCTGTCCCTCACCTAACCACCAGCTTGAGCCACTCAGTGGAGGCCCCGGGCTGCGAACCGAATGCCATATCGACCCTATTCCTTGGCGGCGCGCCACAAGACCTTGCGTCTTCGCCAGAACCTGCACCGCGTCGAGCACGTCCCTGGTCGAGAAGATCGCGCTGGCCGGCATTGGGGCTTCCGCCCGGCTCAAGCACGATCCGTTCGGACCCGTCATGACCGCTCCCGGTTCCTGCCCAGCGGGACGACGTGCGGGGTACCGACCACGGGGTCGGGCACGACGAGGCAGCGCAGGCCGAAGACCTCTTCCACCAATTCGGCCGTGACGATCTGCGACGGCGCTCCCTCGGCAACGACGGCGCCGTCCTTCATGGCGATCAGATGGGTGCCGAAACGGGCGGCGTGGTTGAGGTCGTGCAGCACGGCGACCAAGGTGTGTCCGGCATGGTTGAGGTCGGTGAACAGTTCCATCAGTTCGATCTGGTGCGTGATGTCGAGGAAGGTCGTGGGCTCATCGAGCAGCAGGATGTCGGTGTGCTGCGCGAGCGCCATCGCCACCCACACCCGCTGCCGTTGCCCGCCCGAAAGCTCGTCGACCAGCCGGCCCGACAGATTGGTGACGGCAGCGGCAGCCATGGCATCCAGTACGGCCTGCTCGTCGGCCTCGGTCCACGTTCGCATGAACCCCTGATGCGGATATCTGCCTCGCGCCACCAGATCGGCGACGGTGATCCCATCGGGAGCGATCGAGGTCTGCGGCAGCAATCCGATCCGCCGCGCCACTTCCTTGGTCTTGTAGGACTGGATGTTCGCACCGTCGAGGACGACCCGCCCAGCAGAAGGCCTGAGCAGCCGCGACAGTCCGCGCAGCAGCGTCGACTTGCCACACGCATTCGGGCCCACGATCACCGTGAACGACCTGTCCGGAATCGACACTGACAGGTCCTCGCTGACGATGCGCTTATCGTACCCGATGGATGCTCCCTCGACGTGGAGCCGGGAACTGGCGGTGTGTCGAGCGTCGGGCATGGCGGATCGGGCTTTCGGAGTCGCGGAACGGATGGAGTGGGCAAAAGTGTTCACAGGCGTCGCCTCGCTTCGATGAACAGCAGCCAGCCGAGATAGCCGCCGCCGATCATCACGGTGATCAGGCCGACCGGCAGCGGGGTCGGGGCGATGTGTTGGGCAACGAAGTCCGCCGCTCCCAGCAGCAGAGCGCCTGCAAGGGCGGCGGGCGCGAGGGTGATCCCGGCGGTGCGGCCTAGCCTGCGGGCGATCTGCGGAGCTGCCAAAGCGATGAACGCGATGGGCCCGGACGCCGCGGTCACCGTCGCCGTCAGCGCCACGCCCACGACGATCAGGCCCAGCCGAGCGTCTGCGATTCGTACCCCCTGGGAGGCGGCGGTATCGTCTCCCAGTTCCATTTGCCGCATCGGTCGGCTCAGCACTCCCGCGAGCATCAGCAGCGCGGCGATGAGCGCGCCACCGAGCGCGACCTGATCCCAGGACACTGCGTTGAGCGACCCGGCGCCCCAGGCGGCGGCAGACATCGCCACTTCCAGGTCGGCTCGGAGCATCATCCAGGTGTTCACAGAGGTGAGCATCGCGGAGACTCCGATTCCTACGACGATGAGCCTGAACCCCTGCACGCCGCGCCGCCAAGCGAGGACGTACACCAGCATCGCGGTCGCGATGCCGCCCAGCAGAGCGCCGCCCGCAACCTCCAGGTAGCCGCCGTCGATCAGCATGATGACGATCAGCGCACCGGTATAGGAGCCGGAGTCGAATCCGATCACGTCGGGCGATGCCAAAGGGTTGCGGGTCAGCGACTGGAACATCGCCCCGCTGACCCCCAGCGCAGCGCCGAACACCACCGTCGCCGTCATCCGGGGCAGCCGCCATTCGACCACGATTTCGTGAATGAGGCCGGCCTCTCCACCGGTGAGGGCGGATACCACCTGGCCGACGCTGAGCTGATACGAGCCGGTCGCCAGAGCGACCAGCGCGAGCACGATCACCGCGACCGCAAGCGCGACGCAGACGACAATGCTCCGCAGATCGATCCGCAACCCGAGCCGCCTCCTGCGCACCACGAGCGTCGGCCTCCCGAAGTCCACTCGGTTCTCGCACATCGCGCGACCGAAGCGAGACGAAACGATGCTCACAGCCCGCTCGCTTTCCTGCGCCGTACCAGCGCGATCAGCACAGGGGCGCCTACGAACGCCGTCACGATCCCGACCGGGATCTCACTGGGTGCCATGACAACCCGGCCGAGGACGTCGGAGGCCAGCAGCAGGCTCGGAGCAAGCAGCACGCTGTAGGCGAAGATCCAGCGCTGGTCCGGGCCCACGATCCAGCGGGCGACATGTGGGACCATCAGTCCGACGAAGCCGATCGGCCCGGCGATCGCAGTCGCGCCGCCGGCCAGCAGGGTGATCGCGGCCACGCTAAGTATCCGGGTCCGCACCAGCCTGACTCCTTGCGACGCCGCCAGTTCATCGCCGAGAGCCATCGCGTTGAGCGATCTGGATGTGATGAGCGCCAGCACAAGCGCCACCCCCAAGAGCGGTAGCACCGGCCACACGATCTCCAGCGGACGTCCCAGGATCGAGCCCGCACCCCAGGTGCGCATCTGATCGAAGGCGTCGGGGTTCGTCATGGTCAGTGCAGAAGTGGCACCCCCGAGAACCGCGCCTATGCATACCCCCGCAAGCACCATCACGACCGGGGACTGGCCGCGTCTGGTCGACCCGAGAGCGAGCACCACGATCGTAACGACCAGCGCTCCGACGAACGCGAACCACATGTAGCCGCGGATGTCGCTGACGCCGAGCAGTCCCACGGCGACCGTCACCGCGAAGGACGCGCCCGCGTTGACGCCGAGAATGCCCGGATCGGCCAGAGGATTGCGGGTCAGCGCCTGGATCAACGCGCCAGAGATTCCAAACGCTGCGCCCACCGCAAGCCCGACGATCGTGCGCGGCAGCCGGAACTCGCGGATCGCGAAGTGATCGAAGTCACCCGACGGATCGAACAGGGCATCCCACACCACCGATGGCGCGATCGCCTGCGACCCGATCATCACGCTCAGCATCGTCACGACGATCAAGGCGACCAGAGCAACGACCAACCCGGCAAATCGACGGCGCCGGTGCGCGATCAGCGGCGTCGGCGGTTCCTTGTCCGTGACAGGCGTCACCCCCATGAGAACTCGCCGGGTGATGCCCTCACTCATCCTTCGGGAGCGCTGCGAGGCCACGGTCGAGCGATTCCATGTACCGCGAGTTGCCCGGGTAGGACCTGTCCAGCGGGCAGTAGATGCCGACGGTGCGACCGGACTTCACGGCAGGAAGCGCCTGCCACGCGCTGGACTCCGTCATTGGGCGGAATGCTTCCGTCACGTTGCCCCTGTGATCGACGGGATACAGGATCACGTCGTAGTCGGCCAACGCGCCGATCTGCTCGTACGACCGGCTTTGGCCTCCTTCGCCCAGATCGGCGATGTTGAGACCGACATCCGCCCGCACGACCTCGGTGCAGGTCGAGCCGTTGAGATGGAACACAGCCACCTTGGAGAACTCCCCACTGCCGACTTCGACGAACGTGTCGTTCTTGATGGTCTCCGCGTACTTTGTTTTGATCGCGGCGACCTGCTTGTCGTAGTCCGCCTTCTGCTTGTTGAGAACGTCGACTTTGTTGCTGGCCTCCGCGACTACCTCGACACGTCGTTTCCAGTCGCTATGGAAGCCCAGGAGAATTGTCGGGGCGATCGCTTCCAATTTCTCCTTCATCTGCTCGAAGTCGGCGTTGGGAACCGAGATGAAGATAAGATCGGGCTTGAGGCTCGCCAGCTTCTCGAGGTCGGCTTCGCTGGCGCTCGTCCCGAGAAGTGTCGCTGCTTCGTACGCGGCCTGCTGATCCTCGAGCAAGGCATCGAAATCGCCCTGCCTGAGCTTCGTGACCGCGATCGGCTTGCCGCCGAGCGCGAGGAATGACCCGTTGGCCCTGCCGAGAGTTGCGATCCGCTGCGGGTTGGCGGGAGCCTCAATTGTCCCGTTGTCAGCGTTGATAGTGCGGGTTTCCTGCGCCGAGGCACCGATGGCTGCAGAAAGAACGAGCGAGACGCCCAGCAAGGCGGCGGTCAGAACCGCAGTGGGCCGTCTCAGGGAGGGCATGATCATGGCTGTGTTCTTCTTTCTCTTCCTTGGGCGGAGAGGTGGTTGAAACTCTGGACAACTACGCCGCGAGGTGACGTTTGAGGAAGTCACCGCCATCAGAATTGAAATGCGGTCGAAAGGCGGAATGTGCGCGGTGCGCCGAGCTGGATGTATCTGGTGTTCGTTCCCGACCAATAGTCCTTGTCGAACACGTTATCGACATTGAAGCGGACCGTGATCGGCTTGTCGTTCCATGGCGAGTCGAAGGTGTAGCGCGCGCCGAGATCGACGACCGTCCAGGACGGGATCTTCAAGTCGTCCCTGGAACTGCTGGCTATTTGATCGCCGGTGTAGGTGATACGGCCGGTCAGGGTCAGACCTTGCAGGAACGGCGTATCCCATTCGGCGCCGACCACGGTCCGTATGCGCGCCGAGCCATCTGCCCTGTTGCCGTCATTGAGACCGCCCTGTGTCTTCGTCAGCCGGGCGTCGAGCAGCGTGACGCCGCCCATCAGGCGAAGGCCGGGCATGAACTCACCATAGGCGTTCAGCTCGATACCGCGATTGCGCTGTTCGCCGTCGAGGGTCAATGTCTGAGGGTTGTTGACAGGGTCGATAGGGTCGTCAATGGCAATGGTGTTCGGCTGGGCGATCTGGAACGCCGCCAGCGTCGTCGTCACCGTACCCCAATCGACCTTGACGCCCGCTTCGTACTGCTTGCTGACATAGGGTGGAAAGACTTCGCCAGCATTTGCGTACGACGTGCCGACTATAGTTCCCCGCTGCAGGTTTTCTATATAGTTGGCGTAGAGTGAGACGTTCTCCCATGGCTTGACGACCAAACCGAAAGCCGGGGTCCACGCCTTGCCGTCATAACTGGAGGTTTTGTCGCCGGTTGTCGTGTTGAAATTGTCGGATGCCACTTCCTGGTAGCGGATGCCTGCGGTGAACTGGATCCGCTCATCGAGGATCGACAAGGTGTCGGCGACGCCGATGCTCGAGACGCGGCTTTCGCTTGTTTTCTTGGGATCGCCTGGATTAGTGAGGAACGGAGCGGGGCCGAAGATCGGATTGTAAAGGTTCGTGGTGTAGGTATACGGGGTTGAGAATTCCGCCGATCCATTCTCCATCCAGGACTGTGAGAGATTGAGGCTGAGGGCATGGTCCACCGATCCGGTCGACGCCGTCGCCCTCAAACCGCCCTGCATGGACAATACGTCATAGGAATAATTCGAGTACTCGGCGCTGTTCCACCCAAAAGTTCCGTCCACATTGCGCAGTGTCGGTTGGCTCGGGCCTATCAGTGTGAGATCCAGTTTCTGCTTGCCGATGGCGCCATAAGCCGTGACATTGTCGGTAATGTCGACCTCGCCCCGCACCATTCCCCCGGTCAATCTGCTACGTTGTTCGCTCCATTCGGGATGGAGGCTGGTTCCGGCGTCGGGAGCCTCCGGAATGAAGGCGACGCCGCCGCGGGCACCGGAAGCAGACAACTGCTGCAAGATTTGCGGGCTGGCTTCATCCATCTGATGAAAGATGTCAGCCGATAATCGGACTCGCTCGCTGCGATAATCCAGATTGAGCGCCGCCGATCCCACTTCCGCGGAGATGGGGTCCACTGACGTATCACCCTTGCGGAATGCACCATTGAAGCGCATGCCGAACTGCTTGTTCTCGCCGAAGCGTCGGCCGAAATCCACATGGGCACCCAGTTGCGAGTTCGAAATGTAGCCGGTGGTCAGCTCGGTCAGCGGTTCGTCATCGGCTTGCTTGGTGACGAGGTTGTACGAGCCGCCGACACCGCCTGCTCCGGATGCCGCCATGCCGTTTAGCAGGGCGCTCGGCCCCCTGAGCACTTCGACACGCTCGATGTAATTCATGTCCGGCGAACGCAGTGGAGCCATGCCGGGCAACCCGTTCAGGCTACCGAAACCGGATGAGTGACCGGTCGAGAAGCCCCGAATGGTCATTGAGGCGTCTTCATCGCTCGGGCTGTTTTGTTTGGTCAGTATGGAAGGATCATTCGACAGAACATCCTGAACGGTCTGGGCCTGCTGATCTTTGATCGTCTTGTTCGTGTAGTTGGTCTGGGAGAACGGCGTGTTCATGACATCGCGATTACCGAGCATTCCGACCTGGCCGCCGCGTGCGACCTGACCGCCTGCGTAAGGCTCCATAGGCGCCATCGTCGAGTTCGGATTTGCGCCCTGGCCTTGGACGTTGATCGTATCAAGCACCAGCGAACCATTGGCATTTATGCTTCCTGCTTCGGCTGACATTGTCGCGTCGAGGATCGTCACCGTGTTGGCATTGGTGAAACTGTAGCGCAGGCCGGAACCGGAAAGCATCAGCGCCAATGCCTGTTCGGTCGACATGGTGCCGGTGACTGCTGGAGCTGTGGTGCCGGCTGCGATCGAGGTTTGATAGGCGATCTGAATGCCGGTCTGGTCGGCGAGGGAGCGCAGGGCACGATTGAGCGGTTGGCGCGGAATGTTGAAACTATGTGCGCGCGCCGTCTGTGCGGCCGCTTGCGGGACGGGCAGGACAGCCGGGAATACACCGAGGTAAAGCGCCGTGCTCATCATGAGCGCCGTCAACAGCCGGCGGTGTGCCCGCCGGGAAATGTCGTGTGCAGCACTATCCTTGTTCATCGAACCCCGTACCCTCTCTGAAAAACAGCCCGTGTGGGCCACTAGCCGAAGGGCGTGGGTAGTCCTGTGCCTGGTCCCTTCACTACATTGACGCGTGAGGGGGTGTTTTGCCTAAAGACGGAATCGCAACTTTTTTGAGAAAAGTCTCGCGGCGGTCAAGTGACGAGGATGACGACGCCGGGAATCCGGCGCGCCACGAGACCCTGCGTCTTTGCAAGCGCCTGCACCGCGTCGAACGCGTCCCTGGTCGAGAAGATCGCGCTGACCGGCACGTTGGGGCCTACGCCCGGCCTGAGCACGATGCGCTCGGGCACATAGCGGCCGAGCTCGGCGATCGCCGCCGAGAACGGCTTGCCCTCGAATATAACCCTACCGTTGCGCCAGGCCATGACGACATCGGTGTCGACAGCTGAAGCCGGCAACGGCCCCTCGCCAGCCACGTAGCTCGTCTGCTCGCTTGTCACGAGCTCGACCTTCCCGGCTGCCATCTCGTTGAGATCGGTCGGCGTGGCCGGCCCCGTCACGCGCACATGGCCTTCGCGCACCGTAATCGTCGCCACGCCCTCGATTGCCTTCGCCGAGAACGTCGTGCCCAGCGCATCGCTGTTGCCGCCGAGCGCAGCAACCCGGAACAGCGAGGACGGATCGGGGCGGACCTTGAACTCCACCTCCCCTTTCAGCAAGGTGACGAGGCGAAGCTGAGGTGTGAAGTCCACAGCGATCGCCGTGTCGGTGTTGAGCGTGGCGACCGAGCCGTCAGGAAGCGGAATCTCGGCCTGCTCGCCCACGGCGGTCGTAAAATCCGCGTTCCACATCAATTGCAGACGCGGCACGGCGACCACGGCTGCGACGGTCGCCGCCGCGGCGACGCCGCCTCCAATCAGAAAGCTGCGCCGGCTGATGAGGCCGTGCCCCTGGTGACGGAGGGGCGGACGAAAGGGCGGCATGCCGTCAGACTCGCCGTCAAGAACCTGCAATTGCTGCCAGAACATCCGCTCGCGCTCGAAAGCTTGGCTGTGATCAGGCGAGCGGTCGCGCCACGCCTTGAAGCGCTGGAGATCCATGTCGCTGACATTGCCGGAGGTGAATCGCAAGCGCAGCCTGTCGATCGACATGATCCGGCAACTGCACTCCCAGCGCGAGGCGTCGATCGACGACCAGTTCCGCATCTACTGTGAGCAGGCGAAGCGCGAGAAGTGGAAAATCGTCGGCACCTACAAGGACGCGGGCATCTCCGGCCCGAGCATGATCCTCCGGCCGGGCATTCAGTTGCTGCTGTAGGACGCGCAGGCGGGCCATTTCGATATCCTGCTCGCGGAAGCGCTGGATCGCATCAGCTGCGACCAGGCTGACGTCGCCACCTTCTACAAGCATCTGAAGTTCGCCGGCGGGCCGATCGTCACCCTAGCCGAGGGCGAGATCAGCGAGCTTCATTTCGGTCTCAAGGGCACGACGAGGCTGCCGCGCTGGCTTCTCTCAGACGTCTTTCATCAATCGCAAAGCGTCATAGATCGCCGCGTGCGTATTACGGGCGGATATGGCGTCACCAATCCGAAAGAGCTGGAATTTTCCATCCGGATTTCTGACGATTGATTGCGACTCGCCTGCGAGAAGCTGGCGCTGACTGAGTTCTCCGAGATTCGATGACATGGGTTTGAGCTCGAAATAGATATCATCAAGCGGGATCGTGCCGTGGTTCACGACCACCTGGTTGACGAGCCGCTCCTTGTTGACGCCGCCGTAGTCGCTGCCAAATCGGGCGAGCAACATGTTACCCTGCCGCTCGACCTCCTCCAATCGAAACGTGACGGTGAAGGTTGTGTCGAGCTTCTGCAGGCTACGCATGTAGGGTACGAGATTCATCGCCATGACCTCCGGCGAGAAGGTCCGGTCCGGCGTGACGATTTCCACTTTGGCGCCGGTCGCCGCCACAATCTCGGCAGCCTGCAAGGCGACGTGATCGCCGGCATCGTCGTAGACAAGAACGTTGGAACCGGGAGGCACATCGCCGGCAATGATGTCCCATGCCGAGACCACGAACTCGTTGCCCTTCCTGAGAACTTCGGTGTGCGGCAGACCACCGGTCGCAATGATCACGACGTCGGGATTAAGCGCGGTCACATCGGCTGCTTCCGCCCATGTGTTGAACCGGAAATCGACTCCCTGCTCGAGACAGCGTTCCATCCGCCAGTCAATAATGCTGATCATCTCGCGCCGGCGTTCGCTTCGCGCGGTGAGCCGGACCTGGCCACCAGGATCCGAAGCGGCCTCCAGGACGGTGACGGCGTGACCGCGTTCGGAGGCGATCCGTGCCGCCTCGAGACCGGCCGGCCCAGCCCCAACCACGACCACTCTCTTTTTCCGCTCGCTCGCAGCAACGACGTGTGGCATCGAAAGCTCACGCCCGGTGGCCGCATTGTGGATGCAATAAGCCTCACCGCCCTGATAGATCCTGTCGAGACAGTAGTTGGCGCCAACGCAAGGTCGGATCGCATCCTCGCGTCCCTCGATGATCTTGCGCACGATATGCGGATCGGCGATATGGGCCCTCGTCATCCCGACCATGTCGAGTTTGCCGGATGCAATGGCATGGCGCGCAGTCGCGACGTCCGGGATCTTGGCCGCGTGGAACGTCGTCATGCCCGTCGCTGCGCGGATTTCACCGGCGAAGTCGAGATGGGGTGAGTTCGGCATGCCCTGGATCGGAATGACGTCGGTCAGGGCGGCGTCGGTGTCGATGCGGCCCCGGATGACATTGAGGAAATCGACCATCCCCGAATCCCGGAGACGGCGGGAGATCTCGATGCCTTCCTCCTTGGTTATCCCGCCCTCGGTCATTTCGTCAGCCGTGTATCGGATGCCGACGATGAATTCGTTGCCCAGGCGCCGACGGATCGAGGCCAGGACCTCAAACGTGAAGCGCAGTCTGTTGTCGAGCGAGCCGCCATATGGCGCATCGAGCGTGTTGGTCAACGGCGACCAGAACTGATCCATCAGATGGCCGTAGGCCTGCAGTTCGATACCATCGAGGCCGGCCATTTTCATGCGTTCCGCCGCATCGGTGTAGTCGGCGATGATCCGCTCGATATCCCAATCCTCGATTTTCTTCGGGAACGCCCGATGTGAAGCTTCCCGGTTATGCGAGGGAGAAACGGCGGTCAGCCAGTCACCCTTGGCCCACCCGGTTCTGCGACCGAGATGGGTAAGTTGGATCATTACGGCGGCGCCATGCTCGTGGCACGCGTCGGTGAGCTCCGTCATCCACGGCACAACCTCGTCCTTATAGGCCAGGATATTGTTGAAGACGGGCGGACTGTCGCGGGAGACGATGGCGGAACCGGCCGTCATGGTCAGCGCAACCCCGGCGCGCGCACGCTCTTCGTGATAGGCGCGGTAACGCTGCTTCGGGAGCCCGTCTTCCGGATAGGCCGGCTCATGGGACGAAATCATGATTCGGTTCTTGAGCGTCAGATGCTTGAGTTGGAACGGTTGGAGGAGCGGATCGCGAGACATGGCGTTGCACCGGAATCTATTTGTCGGAGAAGAAGTCGAGTCCGATGAACAGATCGACCAGGATGATGGCGATAGCGGCGGCGATGATGGTTGCTGCGGAAACGGCGGCGATCGTCGGATCGATTGAGTATTCGACATAGGAAAACAGCAGCACCGGTATCGTGTTGAGCTCCGGCGTCGTATTGAAGATCGAAAGCTCGACATTGATGAACGATGTGATGAAGGCGAAGATCGCGCCTGATACGACGCCAGGCCGGATCTGCGGCAGGGTCACATAACGGAACGTCTCCCAGGCATTCGCACCGAGGTCCCGCGAGGCATCTTCGAGCGTCTTCTGTTCAGGAGACAAAAGGGGCAGGACCGTTCGCATGACGTAGGGTGTGACAATGACAACATGTCCGACGAGCAGAGCAATGAAGCTTCGGGTCAGGCCGATGATGGTGCCGAACTGCAGAAGGGCCGCGCCGAGGACAAGGTGGGGAAGGACCAGCGGCGACAACAGGAGCGCCGAGAATGCCGGCTTTCCGGGAAACTGATGTCGGGCAACAGCGATAGCAGCAGGGATGGCCATCACGATAGCAATGAGTGTCGCCGCGGTCGCAAGGCGAGCGCTGTTCGCAAAGGCCGAGAGATAGGCACCTTTGGTCAGCACCACCTCGTACCAATCGAACGTCAGTCCCTGCGGGGGAAAAGCGAGAAAGCTGGTTGTGGTGAGCGACGCGCCGATGATGACCACGAGCGGAAACGTGAGATAGGCCAGTATCGCGAGCGAGATCAGACGGATGGTCCACGTAACCATGACCCTACTGCCCTCCTCTGCGGCTGACCATCGAGGCAAGCCCGATCATCGCAAGGGTGAAGACGAGCAGAGTGATGGCGAGCGCACCGCCGTAATGGAAGTCGAAGACACTGCTGTATTGCTGGAAGATGAGCATCGGCAGCACTGTGATCTGTCCGCCAGAAAGAAGCGCCGGCGTGACATAGGCGCTGACCGTCAGGGCAAACACCAGAATGGCGCCCGAGACCGCGCCGGGCAGCGTCAGCGGAAATGTGACATGATAGAATGTGGAGACCAGACCCGCGCCAAGATCGGCCGAGGCGTGCTCGTATGATGAATCCACTTTGGCCAATGCATTGCCGATTGTCAGAACCACGAATGGCAGCAGGATGTAGACGAGGCCGATCAGAATGCCGGTTTCGGTTCCGATAAATCGGACCGGCCGCTCCACCAGGCCTGTGCCAACCAGCCAGTCATTGATCATGCCCCGTCGCCCGAGCAGGATCATCCATCCGAAAGACCGCACAATGTTGCTGGTGAAGAGCGGAAGGACAACGAGGATCACGCACAGCCGACGCCATGCGCGCCACTTCGCGATCCTCACGAGGTACCAGGCCAGGGGATAGGCGAGCACCACGCAAATCAAGGTCGTGAGTAGGCCAAGCCTGAACGTTACCAGCAAAATATCCCAATGGTAGGCGTCGAACAGTATTCGGGCGTAGTGGGCGAAGGTCAGCTGGCCGTCGCCATTGGTCAGGCTGGCGATCAGGACCACGATAAGAGGGACGAGAAAAAACGCGGTGAAGAACGAGACGGGTAGTGCGATGAGGCCCGCGACGATGGCTGGTGTCGATCTCATACATCACCTGCCGATCACATGGACGTTGTGCCTGGCGACGCAAAGCCTGACAGCCTGACCGGCTGCGATTGGCACTTCCATGCCAAGGCGCTTTGCAATGATCAGCCCGTTGCCCGCACGCACGCGGATGCTGGTGACGCCCCCTACCCCGGATATCGTTTCAACGATCCCGCCGATTGAGAAACCATTTGAGACGTCGGCGTCGGTCGTCACTTCGACATGTTCGGGGCGGACAACCGCGATCCGTGACCCTGGTGAGGGCACGAAGCCGTCGGGCTGCGCAGCCAGATCGCAACCAGAGGGCGAGACGAAGAAGAAGTTGGCTTCGCCGATGAATTCGGCCACGAAGCGCGTTTCGGGCGCGCGGTAGATTTCGTTTCCGGTTCCGATCTGTTCGATCGAGCCCGCGTTCATCACGACGATGCGATCGGACATGGTCATCGCTTCTTCCTGGTCATGGGTGACGAAGATGAAGGCGATGCCGATCCTCTCCTGCAATTGCTTCAGTTCGATCTGCATGCGTCGCCGCAGCTGGAGATCGAGCGCGCTCAGCGGCTCGTCGAGCAGCAGAAGCTTGGGTCGATTGACGATCGCACGAGCCAGAGCGGCACGTTGCTGCTGACCACCTGAGGCCTCGCGCGGATAGCGCTCCTGGAGGCCGACGAGGCCAACCATTTCCAGGGCTTCCAATGCCCGCGAGCGTGCATCCTGTTTGGCCACGCCTGCCCGCAATGGCCCGTAGGCGACATTCTGAAGAAATGTCATATGGGGAAACAGTGCATAGTTCTGGAAGACGGTGTTAAGCGGTCGTTTGTTTGGCGGCAGTGCGGTCACATCTCTGCCGTCGATTTCGATCGATCCCACGCTCGGTTGCAGGAAACCGGCAACGAGGCGCAACAATGTCGTCTTGCCGCAACCGCTCGGCCCGAGCAGGGATACGAATTCACCAGGATTCACGGTCAGGGAAACGCTATCGAGCGCGGTATGCCTTCCGAAGCTCTTGGATACGTCCCTGATCGCGAGAATGGCCATGGGTACTACCGCCTCTGGATGCGATTAGGAGATGACGAAGCCGGCGCCGACGGGATCGTTTCGGTCGATTGTCCAGCGCGCGGTTCCGAGGAGACTTGCAGTGCCCTTGACGGTCGGACGGACCGCCCGCGTGCCGTTGAGGCTGGTCTCACCAATCAGGCACCCCTCGAAGGCACCGATGCCGAGGAGGCCCTCCGACAGGATCGGCTCATGGAGCTTCATCTCCCCGCGCGCCTCGTACATCGCCATCATGGCGCTTGTACCCGTGCCGCCCGCGGAGCGGGATATCTGGCCGGCGCTCCAGACATGGACGTTCTTGTACTTTGACGTCGAATTGTCCGGCTCGTGCCAGAAGGTCACGAAGTTGAAATTGTTGATATGCGGTTCGGACGGGTGCTGGAGCTGGATCTTCTGGCGAAGCTGCTCGCGTGCGACAATGCCGAGGCGCGAGAGTTCCGATCCGTTCTCCGGCGAGATGCGCAGCGACGTGCCGCGCAGGTCGATGATCCCGAAGTAGTTTCCACCCCAGACGATATCGGCCTTCAGCGACCCGATGCCGGGCAGATCGAAGGGCACATCCTGTGCCGCGACATAGGCTGGCACGTTCTCAAAGCGCGTCCAGAGGACATCCGGTCCCTCGTTGGCCACCTCAGCCGTCACCAGGCCGGCCGTAGTCTCGAAGCGGATAAGGGTCCGGTGCCCGTCGCCGCGCCTGACCATGCCAAGCGCCACCATGGCCATCGCGATCGCGATAGTCCCGTGACCGCACATGTGGGAGTAGTTCGTGCCATCGATGTAGATCAGCCCCGCATCGAAGTCCGCACTGGAAGGCGGCGTCAGGAAAACACCGAACATATCCTTGTGGCCGCGTGGCTCGCGCATCAGCGCCCGGCGCAACCAGTCATAGTTCTGTTCAAGGAACCGTCGCTTCTCCAAGATTGTGGAGCCCGCAGGATAGGGAATGCCGCAATGGACGATGCACAGCGGATCACCGTCGGTGTGGGTGTAGACGACATCAAAGACATCTTGCTGGCGGATCAAGGTCTAGCTCCATGATAGGTTTGAGGGGCTCGGGCGGATGCGCTAGGCCGACATCCGCCATGAGAGCCAGCGTTCAGCGCGCGATCTCTCTGTTCCAGAGATCGGTGATGGCGGATCGTTGGGCGTTGATGTCGTCCCATTTGATCTGGACGAGGCTGTCGATCGAACCTTTCGCTCCCCAGGGCATCTTCGGAGCGGTCTTTTCCGAGATGGTCACGCCCTTGACCGAGGGGCCGAGATAGAGCTTGTCGGCCAGGCAGGTAGACGCTGCGGGCGTGAGAGCCGAATTGATCAGCTTTTCCGCCAACTCGCGGTGTTTACTGTCCTTGACGAGGTGGATACGTCCATCATTGGCCCAGAACCCTTCCTTGGGCGTCGTAAAGGCAATCGGCAGTCCCTTGTCCGCAAGATCCCAGGCAGACACGTTGAAGTTCGCGCCGACAACCGCCTCTCCACGCTGAAACGCGTTGCTCGCGTTTCCAGACGTGTCGAAATACATCGCCGCCTTCAGCTCCTTCAGCTTGGCGAAGGTCTTGGTGAGATCTGGCGACATATTCCAGATGCGGTCGAGAAAAAGGATAAAGGGAACACCAGCGGCGTTCGCGGGCGCCGGTATGATGACCTCGTCCTGGTATTTCGGATCCCATAGGTCATTCCAGGATGTCGGTGGCGTCGTAACGTCCTTGGTGTTGTAGACGATACCGAGGGAGTAGAAGCCGACGCTGGCGGCAAACTGCTTCCCGTCCTTCTCGGCAACCGCCTGCGGCAGCAGGTTCGCGAGATTCGGGATGCGCTTGGGATCGAGGGTCTCAACCAGACCGTCGGCATTGGCGAGCTCGCTGATGCCGCCGTCCATCCACGCGACGTCGATAACTGGATTGGCGCGCTGTTGCTGCAGCTTGGAAAACGACGTGGTCGAGTTGCCGAATTCCAGCCGATAGGTCACTTGGTTCTCGGCAGCAAACGGCTTGATGACGCAGCTGTCGAAGGCTTCGCCCCAGTTTGCGCCCGGCACCGCGATCGTCATGGCTTCCTGGGCGTGCGCGAGGCGCGCCGTCATAACTATTGCCGATGCGGCCGCGAGAAGAACGCCGAGTCTATGCTTCATTTTCATTCTCCTTCCTATTCCCCGGCATAAAATGCGCCTTTGGACCAGCAATATGCAAACGCCAAGAACTCGCGATTGCATGAATCTGATTCATAGTATCAATTGTCAGCGCCTGAAATCGGCAGAAAGAGCGAACCGCATCATGGTCCAGCCACTGAACAGCTCGGTCGTGAGATCGGTGCTTACGAACTTCGTGATTTTTGAGACGGTCGCTCGGCTCGGCAATTTTTCGCGCGCCGCCGAAGAGCTGAACCTGACCCAATCCGCCATCAGCCATGCGATCCGAAAGATCGAAGACATGCTCGGGCGAAAGCTCTTCTACCGGACGAGACCGACTCTTGGCCTGACCCGCGAGGGCGAACAGCTCTTGCTTTGTGCCGAACAGTGCATCACGCTGACCCGGGCCGCCATAGGGTCAATTGCGAGCAGCCCGAAGGCGCGACAGGATGCTCTTCTGGTTGCGGTTTCCACATCAATGGCGCGCTATTGGCTGCTGCCACGAATTCCCGAGATCAGAACGGCCATTCCCGATTTACGTCTGTGGATCCAGACCGTGGATCGAGATATCGACCTCTATGCCGAAGGCGTTGACCTCAACATCGTGTTTGGATCGCAAAGCCACCCGGAATACGATCAGAAAGCACTTTGGTCAGAAAAGGTCATAGCCGTTTGCAGCCCTGAATTCCTCAGCAAGCATGGGCCGTTCCAGACCCTGGAGGAACTGTCTCAGGCGACCCTTATCCACTACGAGGAGCGGGTACGCCCCCGGATCAACTGGGACGACTGGTTCGCGGCGAACGGGCTTAGCCATGTGGCCATCGAACGAGAAGTCCGGTTTGCAGACTATGCGTTGGTGCTGGAAGCTGCGATGGCTGGCAGGGGCGTAGCGCTCGGCTGGCGTCCTATCATCGACGACCTGATCGTAACCAATCGGCTCACTATCGCACGACCGGAATTCGCGTCCGGTCATCAGCGATTTTCATTGCTCACCCCGAAAGGCGCTCTTTCAAAGGAGCCATCCAGGGCATTCTACAGCTGGCTCGCAAAAAACTATCTTTCGGGACAGGACCTGGCCTTCGCCGCCGACCAGCCCCACCCTGGCGATTAACCCCAAAGCAACTGACCCCGCCAAGAGGGCGGGGCCAGCCGGTGATCAGATAACCGTCGTGCTCAGGCAACAAGAAAACCCGCGTCGACAGGATCGTCGCGGTTGATGACCCAGCGGGCTGTGCCGAGGAGACCGGCTGTCCCCTTGACGGTCGGCCGCACCGCACGGGTGCCGTTGAGGCTCGTCTCGCCAATCAGGCAACCCTCGAAGGTTCCCGATCCCAGGAGACCCTCCGACTGGATCGGCTGGTGGAGCTTCAGCTCTCCGCGTGCCTCGTACATCGCCATCATGGCGCTAGTGCCGGTTCCGCCGGGCGAACGATCAAGCTGACCCGCGGAGAAGACATGCACATTCTTGTACAAGGCGCCCTCGATCGTCGGCTCGTGCCAGAAGGTGACGAAGTTGAAGTTGTTGATGTGTGCCGAGGCCGGGTGTTGGATCGCCACCTTCTCGCGGAGCTGCTCGCGGGCGATGATACCGAGGCGCGAAAGCTCCGATCCGTTCTCAGGCGAGATCTTGAGCGAGGTGCCGCGCAAATCGATAATCCCGAAATAGTTCCCGCCCCAGACGATATCCGCCTTGAGCGAACCTACGCCCGGCAATTCGAACGGAACATCCTGGGCCGCGACGTAAGCCGGCACGTTCTCGAAGCGAGTCCAGAGGACATCGGGCCCTTCGTTGGCAACCTCGGCCGTCACCAGCCCTGCAGTGGTCTCGAAGCGGATGGTGGTGCGACCGTTCTCGCCGCGCCGGACGAGGCCGAGCGCGACCATAGCCATGCCGACGGCGATCGTGCCGTGCCCGCACATGTGTGAATATTGTGTCCCGTCGATATAGATCAGCCCGGCATCGTATTCGGGGCTGGACGGCGGCGTCAGGAACACGCCGAACATGTCCTTATGTCCACGCGGCTCGCGCATCAGCGCGCAGCGCAGCCAGTCGTAATGCTCCTCAAGGAAGCGACGCTTCTCCAGGATGCTGGAGCCGGCCGGATACGGAATCCCGCTATGGATGATGCAGAGGGGCTCGCCCTCGGTGTGGGTGTAGACGACGTCGAAGACATTCTGCTGGCGCATGGCGAGGCTCCTTGATGGTTGTGCGGGCAGTGGGGATCAGCGGCGACGTTCGGACAGAACGTCGAGACCGATGGTGAGGTCGAGCAGCACGATGACGACGGCGGCGACGACGACGGTCAGGCCTGACACTGCCGCGATCGTTGGGTCGATCGTGTACTGGACGTAGTTGAACAGCTTGACCGGGATGGTCGTCAGCTCGGCCGTCGTGTTGAAGATGCTGAGCTCGACATTGATCCAGGACGATATGAACGCAAAAATCGCGCCACTGACGAGTCCGCTGCGGATTTGCGGCAGCGTGACGAGGAAGAAGGTTGTGAGCGGACGTCCGCCGAGATCTGCGGATGCCTCCTCGAGGCTGCGTTGATCCTCGGTGAGCTGGGGCAGCACCGTGCGCAACACAAAGGGCAGGATGATCACCACATGCCCGACCAGGAGCGCGGAGAAGCTGCGCACAAACCCGATCGCGCTGCCATACTGCAGGAGTGCAGCTCCAAGCACGACATGCGGCAGGATCAGCGGTGACATCAGGATCTCGGACAGCGGGCGTCGTCCGGGGAACGAATAGCGGGCAATCGCCAGCGCCGCGGGGACTGCAAACAGAACCGCGACGAGTGTCGCGACCGTAGCAAGCACCGTGCTCGTCGCAAAGGCCGAGACATACGAAGGGTCGCCCAGCATTTGACCGTACCACGCAAGCGTCAGGCCTTGCGGGGGGAACGCGAGATAGCTGGTTGCCGTGAGCGATGCCCCGACCAACACCACCAGTGGTAGGAGCAGGAAGGCCAGGGCAGCCCAGGATACAAGACGGATGGCGTGCGCGACCATATCAGACGCTCCTCCGCTCGCCGATCCGACCGGCGATCGCGACGAGCGCGAGTGTCAGCACCAGCATGGTGATGCCGAGCGCACCGCCGTAGTGGAAGTCGAACACCGAGCTGTATTGCTGGAAAATAAGCATGGAGAAGACGGTAATGCGTCCGCCGCTGAGGAGCGCTGGCGTGACATAGGCACTGACGGCGAGCATGAAGACCATGATCGCACCGGCCATCAAACCGGGAAGGCTCAGAGGAAAGGTGACAGTCCAGAAGGTCTCGAACGGTTTCGCACCGAGGTCGGCCGAGGCTTGCTCGAGCGCGGGATCGACCTTGGCCAGCGCATTGCCCACAGCCAGTACGATGAAGGGAAGCAGGATGTAGACGAGGCCGATCAGGATGCCCAGCTCGGTACCCAGGAATCGCATGGGTCGCTCGATCAGACCGCTGCTGACAAGCGTGTCGTTGACCAGGCCGTTGCGCCCGAGCAGCACCATCCAGCCGAACGATCGGACGATGTTGCTGGTGAACAGCGGCACGACCAGCAGGATGACGCAGGCGCGCCGCCATGGCGCCCAATTCACGATGTGCACCAGATACCAAGCAAGTGGATACCCGATCAGGACGGCGACGATCGTCGTCAAGGCACCGATGCGGAACGTCACCCAAAGTACGTCCCAGTGATAACTGTCGAACAGGATGCGGAAGTAGTTTGCAAGCGTCGGAGCGCCTTCCGGAGTGGTGAAACTGGCGATCAACACGACCATCATCGGAGCGATGAAGAATGCCGCGAAAAACAGAGCCGGGAGTCCGGCAAGTTGCGCGACAGTGCGCCAGCTGGCGGTCATGGCGCCTGCTCCGCGATGATATGGACGTCGGTCGAGCGAAAGCCGGCATGCACGGTAGCGCCAGGTACGAGCTTCGAAATCGTGTCCGGAGTGGTGCGTGAGATCAGGATGCAACCGTTCGTGCGCAGCGTCACAAACCCGTGGCTCCCGATATGGACGATGTCCTCGACCGAGGCCAGCACTGTAACGAGCCCTGTCAGTGCCTGATCCGTGACAATGGCGACATCCTCGGGACGCACAATGCCCAGCAGCTTGGCTGCGTGAGGGGCGGAACCGTTCGTGATGGAGACGGCGCCATCGAACAAAGTGAATCCGCCCTCCCCGGCACGCTTGACCGGCAGCAAGTTGGCCTCGCCGATAAAATCGGCAGCAAAACGCGTTGCAGGCTTGCGATAAATATCGGGGCCCCGTCCGATCTGCTCGATCTTGCCCCGGTTCATCAGCACGATGCGGTCTGCCATGCTCATGGCCTCCTCCTGATCGTGCGTGACAAACAGAAAGGCAATACCCAGTTTTTCCTGAAGCTGCTTGAGCTCGCGCTGAACCTTCTTGCGCAATTTCAGATCAAGTGCGCTGAGCGGCTCGTCGAGCAGCAAAAGCTTGGGCCGATTGACGATCGCACGCGCCAGCGCGACGCGCTGCTGTTGCCCACCCGATAGGCGAGCAGGCATGCGATCTGCAAAGCCGGTAAGCCCGACGAGGTCGAGTGCTTCCTCGGCCCGTCGCATCGCCTCCGCGCGGGGAGCCCCCTTTCGCCTTGGTCCATATGCGACGTTTTCAACCACGCTCATATGCGGAAAGAGCGCATAGTTCTGGAAGACGGTGTTGAGCGGCCTGTGATAGGGCGCCAATGCGGTGACGTCCTCGCCAGCAATGCTGATCGATCCGGCATCGGGCTTCAGAAAGCCGGCAATGCAACGCAACAGCGTGGTCTTGCCGCAGCCGGAGGGGCCGAGCAAGGCGATGAACTCACCCTGCTCCACCTGGAGATCGATATCGGCGAGTGCCGCATGTCCGCCGAAGCTTTTGGACAGGCCATTCGCAGAGAGAATCGAAGTGGTCATGACACACCTGTCCTTTCGATCCTCAGGGACTATTTGCGCGCGATCTCGCGATTCCAGGTGTCCACAATGCTGGCGCGCAGACCGTTGATCTCGTTCCAGTCGAAGAGCTGCAGGTTCTTCACTGAGCCATTCTCAGCCCAGGGCAGCTTGCGTGCCGCCTCCGGCTTTACGCTGACATCCTTCAACGAGGGGCCGAGATAGAGCTTTTCGGCTAAGCAGGCGGATGCTTCCGGAGTGAGCGCCTGATTGATGAACTTCTGGGCAGCCTCCTTCTTCTGCGTGCCCTTCACGAGGTGCAGGCGCGCATCCGTCGCCCATACACCTTCCTTCGGCACGACGAAGGCGATGGGCAGGCCCTTGTCGGCCAGATCCCAGGCTCCGACGTTGAAATGCGCACCGATGATCGCTTCCCCGCTCTGGTAAGCATTGGTGGCGGCACCCGACGAATCAAAGAACAACGCGGTCTTCAATTCCTTGATTTTCTTGAATGTCGCGGACAGATCGCTCGTCGGCACGTTCCAGATCTTCGACAGGAACATCACAAATGGCACGCCGGAGGAATTGGCGGGGGACGGGATGGTGACCGCATCCTCAAATTCTGGCTTCCACAGATCGTTCCAGGACGTGGGAGGCGTCTCTACCTGCTGCGTGTTGTAGGCGATGCCGAGCGAATAATAGCCCGTTCCCACCGCGTACGTCGTTGACCCACTCTTGTAGATTGCTTCCGGAAGCACGTTGGCAAGGTTCGGAATTGCGGTGGCGTCGAGATTGTCGGTCACCCCCGCTGCCAGCGCGAGTTCGCTGATGCCGCCATCCATCCATGCGACATCGATCGTTGGCGCGTCCTTCTGCTGCTGCAGTTTTGACAAGGTCACAGTCGATGTGCCGATCTCGGGGGTAACAGCGATGCCGGTCGATTTGGTGAATGGGTCCGCCACACACGCCTTGAAGGCATCGCCCCAATTGCCGCCATACCAGGCAATCGTGATCGATGCGGGTTGTTGGGCTACGGACGGTGCGGTGAATGCGATGGTGGCGCAAAGCGCGCCCAATGCCAGACGAACCAGACGGGTCATGCTCGTTTCCTCCCTAAATGCGCTTTTCGCGTTTTCTGCGGGGATTATTCGCTGAGAGCGGAAAAACTGCTAGAATATCGCAGCCTCAAACTTGAATAATCGCGACATGCCAAAACCGAGCCACAGCCAAGCAGACACCGATGCCAACGGCGCACATCCACAGGCTCCGCGCCTGCGCATCGGCTTCGTGCTGCTCGATCAGTTCACACTCGCTGCGTTCTCTGGGATCATCGACGTACTGCGACTGGCCGCCGACCACGGCGGTCGTAGTCGGCAGGTCCACGCTGCGTGGACGGTGATGTCACTCGATGGCGGGCCCAGATTTTCCAGTTGTGGCGCCGCGATGCAGCCCAATTCACCATTGCTGGATCCGACCGGCTTCGACTACATCGCAGTATGCGGCGGCAACGACTATCTCAACGATGCGCCGCCCGCGCAGTTGCTGCATTATTTGCGCCGGGCAGCGGCGAGCGGCGTACGTCTTCTCGGGATCTGTACCGGCACCTTCATGATCGCAAAGGCTGGACTTGTCGGGAAACGCCGGGTCTGCATCCACTGGAATGTGATGGATGCCTTCAAGGATCGCTTTCCGAACGTCAATGCCAGCGTCGAAAGGCTTTTTATCGATGAAGGCGATCTAATCACATGTGCGGGATCGACAGCAGCGATCGACCTTGGTCTCTATCTGGTTGCGCGACACTGCGGGCGCGACAAGGCTCAGCAGGCAATGCGCCACATGATGCTTCAGGACATCCGGCCGCCGGAAATGCCGCAGGCGCATTTTTATGCAGAGCTCACTGGAAACCTGGATGTTCGCGTCAAGCAAGCAGCCCAGTTCATTGAGCAAAGACTCGATAACCCTCCACCCGTCGCGGCGGTCGCTCGGTATGTGGGAGTGAGCACGCGCCAGCTTGAGCGCCTTTTTTCAGGGTGCCTGGGACAGAGCCCCGCAGCCTTCCAGCGCCAGCTCCGTCTCGAATATGCCCGTTGGTTGATCAAGAACAGCAGGCGCTCAATCACCGAGATCGCCATTGATACCGGCTTCGCCGATAGCGCCCACCTCTCACGCGACTTCAAATCATTATTCGGGACCTCGCCGCGCAGTTTCCGAAAAGGTCTGGGCGGCGAGGCTGCTACGTCCGCGAGCGGTTCTCGTCCCTTGTATGCTTGATTTGCTGATCGCCGAGAAGTGGGCCGATCTTTGATTGGCCGATCAAGGACCGAGCGGAGGCGAGCGGTGCTTGGAATGACCTTGACCAGGCGGCGCGCGCTTTCTTCACAATTGCCATGAATTCCTTAGCTCGCTCGGGATCGACTGCCTTCCAGGTATCGCCATCGATTTTGAGCGATGACCCGACAATACATCCGTTCGCAATCTTGAGGATGTCAGCCACGCTTGCATGCGCACGCCGGTGTAAAAAGCAGACAGTCCGCTTCCCTGCAGAGTTTCGGGCGCCGCGAGGCGTACGAAAGTCGCGGAAGACCGAACCCGCGGGATGGCAGGCGGTGTGCTATGGGGTTTGCGGCTGACGGCCGTGCCGGATTACGAGGCGGCCGCTCGCGATTTCTGCCGATCTTGTGCCGCGATACGGAGGTTGAAGCTCTGACGCTGGGCTGGACGACGCCCAAAGGCATCTTCTGGTGTGGCATACGAAGCCGACGCCGGTGTTCGGCACGCGGATGCTTCTTGCCCTGAGCACATCGTCCCGGGCGGGCGGTTTGATCGTGCCATGCCGGATCATGGCGAACACTTCGGGTTGCGCCAGGAGCGCGGCAGTCGGCGCTTCTGGCTCCGCCGCGCCGGGGTGCGATATGGGCGGCGCTCCGAGGAGCTCACGAATGTGCTCGAGACCCGCCTTGCGGTTGGGCCCGGTGAGGAAACCGTAGTGCCGGATGCGATGAAAGCCGCGCGGCAGGGTGTGGAGAAGGAAGCGTCGAATGAACTCTCCGGCCTCGAGCGTCAGGGTGCGATGGCGGGCAGTGCCTTCGCGGCGATAGGCGGGTCCGGCGAAGCGGAAGATGTCGGCGACCTCGATCGAGGCCCGCATCGTCTCAGCCGGACGAAGCCTCGTCGCCGTGGAACAGGGCGAGCCGGTCGAGCGGGCTGACGACGGCACGCACCGTGCGCGTGGCGACCTTGGCGTAGAGCGCCGTGGTGTCAAGCTTGGCGTGCCCCAGGAGAACCTGGATGACCCGAATGTCGACGCCGTCCTCCAGAAGATGGGTGGCGAAGGAATGGCGCAGCGTGTGGGGACCGACCCGCTTCGGGATGTCGGCTGCCCGCGCCGCCTCCACTACGATGCGGTGAAGCTGTCGCGTCGAGATCGGTCGGGTCCAGCTCTGGCCGGGGAACAGCCAACCCTCGCGATGAAGAACGCCTTGCCGGTGGCCCTCGAGCCCCCACTGCCGCAGCAGGGCCAGAAGATCGGCGGACAGCATGGCGTTGCGATCGCGCCCGCCCTTGCCGCGCTCGATGCGCAGCAGCATGCGGGTGGAATCGACATGGGCGACCTTCAGCGCTGCGACCTCGGCGACACGAAGGCCCGCGCCATAGGCGACCGACAACGCCGCCAGGTGTTTGAGGCAGACCGTGGCGCCGAGCAGGCGGCGCACTTCGTCCAGGCTCAGGACGTCAGGCAGGCTACGGGGACAACGCAGCCGGACCAGCTTACGGGCGAGATCAGGTCGGTCAATCGTATGAACGAAGAAGAAGCACAGCGCCGAAACGATGGCGTTCATCGTCGGCACGCCGAGGCCGGCTTCCTGTTGGGCCATCTGGAAGCGATGCAGCTCATCAACGGTCGCCGTGTCGGGCGACCTCCTCAAAAATGATGCCAGGCGGCCAATGTCGCGAAGATAGTTGCGCTGCGTCTCGGCCGAGAACCGGCGCAGCTTCATGTCGTCGATCAGGCGCTGGCGCAGAGGGCTGACCGATGCGGCGGGAATAGATCGGGTGTTCATCACAAGGCTCCGTTCGGTGAAAGGAGCCAGAATCTTCCGTCCGCACAGGGCGACGCTCAATCAGCCCATCGCGCTCGTATCAGACCGCGTACCACGAAGCCGCCGCCCATCCCGCGCGAGCGGGTTCGTTCTTCCACCCCAAAGCGTTACGATGTACCTTTCTATCCGCGATGCCGCAGAGCGCCGATGATCACCTTGAACGCGGGAAGATTCTGGCGACGGCTGGGATAATAGAGGAAATAGCCGTCGAAGAAGGGTGACCAGTCGCCAAGAACCTGGACAAGTTCGCCCAAAGCGATGTGCCGCTCCACGATGTTCTCCGGCACATAGGCGATGCCGTAGCCGTTTACCGCGGCGTCAATCATGGCGTAGGAGTTGTTGAACGTGAGTTGACCGTTCACGCGGACGCGCAACTCCTGGCCACCTTTCTCGAACTCCCACGCATACAGGCCACCGGCGGTCTCATGGCGCATGTTGATGCAGACGTGCTTGACCAAATCCTGCGGATGCTCCGGCATGCCATGTCTGGCAAGATAGTCGGGTGACGCTACCGCGACCAGCCGCCAGTCCGGGCCGATCCGGACCGCTATCATATCCTTCTCGACGCTCTCACCCAATCGGACGCCAGCATCGAATCCCTCATCGACGATATTGCGGAACGTGCTGTCGAGAATGAGCTCCACATTGATGTCTGGATACTCCCTGAGCACCGGCTTCAGCTTCGGCCAGACCACGCTTTCCAGCGCATGATCAGACAGTGTCAGCCTGATCGAGCCTGACGGCTTGTCACGCAATGCCGTCAGCGCCGCGATCTCTTCTTCGATTTCGGCCATTCGCGGCGTGATCGTCTGCAATAGCCTTTCGCCCGCCGGCGTCGTTGCAACATTCCTGGTGGTGCGGGTCAGAAGGCGGATGCCCATCCGGGCTTCGAGTTGCTTGATCGCGTAACTGAGGGTCGATTGCGCGACGCCTATCCTTGCCGCCGCCTTGGTGAAGCTGCGCTCCTCGGCAACGATCCTGAACCAGGTTAGCTGGTTGAAATCCGTCTTCTCCATCGGGTTTCCTTTGAGACCGCATGGAGATTATTCGATGTCATCGATTGATCCAATCAAATTGTGACGGGTAATCGTCTCAGCGCAGATCGGCTATATCCCGTCTGAACTCAGCACATCGGAGCAAGCGGATAATGGTTTCCGTCGCGAAAAATGCCGGGAGCAAGCCGGCCGCCTGGGGCGCCGTGCTGTCGATGGCGCTGTGCGTGGCGATGCTGATCGCCTCGGAATTCATGCCGGTCAGCCTGCTGACGCCAATGGCCAAAGGGCTCGGCGCGACCGAAGGCCAGACCGGACAGGCGATTTCGATCAGCGGGCTGTTCGCTGTTGCCGCGAGCCTGCTCGTCACCACTGTCGCCGGGACGTGGAACCGAAAATGGGTTCTGGTCACAATGACGGCGTTCCTGCTGCTATCGCTGGTTCTCGTCGCGGCAGCGCCGAACTTCGCCGTGTTGATGACCGGCCGCTCTCTACTCGGCATTTGCATTGGCGGCTTCTGGGCGCTGGCGACCGCCGTGATCATGCGACTGGTTCCTCAAAGCGACGTGCCGCGCGCGCTTGCCGTGATGTATGGTGGGCAAGCCATCGCAGCGGCCTTTGCCGCGCCGGCCGGCAGCTATCTCGGCGGCCTGTTCGGCTGGCGCGAGGTGTTCTGGGCGCTGACGCCCATCGTCGCCGTCAACCTCATCTGGCATGTGGTCGCGCTGCCGCCGCTGCCGGCTCACCAGAAGCAGGATTTCCGGGCGATGTTCGGCCTGCTGAAACGCCCCTACTTCCTGCGCGGTCTGGCGGCGTGCATGCTCTCCTGGGGTTCGGCCTTCACCATGTTCACCTATCTGCGTCCGTTCCTGGAGCAGGTGACGGGCGTGGATGTGACCATGCTGTCGGTCCTCCTGCTTCTCCTCGGCTGCGCGGGCTTCGTCGGCACGTGGGCGGCGGGGCGTTTCATCAAGGGTAACGTCGCGCCCTTCCTGAAGCTGCCGGCTCTAGTGATGGGCGGGGCCACGGTGGGCCTGCTGGTGCTCGGCTTCTCGGTCGCCGCAACGGGCTTGTTCATGGCAATCTGGGGCGCGATGAACACCATGTTCTCCGTCATCTGGATGACCTGGATGTCACAGAACGCGGATGATGCTCCCGAAGCCGCCGGAAGCCTGATGGTCGCGGTGATCCAGGCCTCGATCCTGCTCGGCGCGGTGGTGGGTGGACTGCTGCTCGACGGCATTTCCATCCAGGCGACCTTCATCGGCAGCGTGGTTCTGGCCGTGGTCGCGTTCATGTTGATTGGAAACGGGCAGCACATGCTGAAGTCCGCATAGAAGCTCCACGAACGGAGGTTCGAAATGACAAATCATCCCATTCGGTTTTCACGCCGCAGAGTCCTGGTGGCCATGGCCGGCAGTATTCTCGCTCCCGCGACTAGCCGTGCTCAGAACAGCTCGGCTCAAGCTCAGGAAGGAAACGCCATGCGCCTCAGACTGACCTTCGCGGATCAGGACTTCACGGCAACGCTGGAGGACAATCCGTCCGCCCGCAACCTCTTCTCGATACTGCCGCTGGACCTGACGATCAGCGACTATTCGACCAACGAGAAGATCGCCTACCTGCCGCGCAAGCTCACCGAGGAAGGCAGCGGCCGCTTCGGCAACGAGGCGGTCGGTGACCTCTGCTACTACGCGCCCTGGGGCAATCTGGCCATGTTCCACGACCCTTATCGCTGGTCACGCGGCCTGATCCGACTTGGACGGCTCGACGGGGGGCCGGCGCCACTTCTCTTGCGCGGCGAATTTCCTCTCCGCGTTGAAGCGCTGTCCTGACGTGCTGCGCCCGATCGCTTACCGAAAACCGCTAGGAGACCCTGCCATGACTGAGAGTATCAAACCTGGAAACGCCGTCGAAAATCGGGAGGTGCCCGATACGGGCCGCCGTAACCTGCTCAAGCTGACCGGGGTGGGCGTTGCTGCCATCGGCGCGGCGTCATTTTTCAATAGTTCCAAAGCAAAGGCTCAAAATATGACACAGGAATGGGACAAGGTTTTCCCCCAAAGCGAGAACGTCGACCACGAAAAGGTCACGTTCAAGAACCGCTACGGCATCACACTGTCGGGCGATCTCTATCTGCCGAAGGACCGTGCCCATAACCGCCTGCCGGCCATTGTCGTGAGCGGTCCGTTCGGCGCCGTGAAGGAGCAGTCATCGGGTCTCTATGCGCAGACCATGGCCGAGCGCGGCTTCGTCACGCTGGCCTTCGATCCGTCTTATACCGGCGAAAGCGGCGGTGAACCCCGCAATGTTGCCTCGCCCGACACCAGCACCGAGGATTTCATGGCCGGCGTCGACTATCTTGGCCTGCACAACTCCGTAGACCGCGAGCGCATTGGCGTTATCGGCATCTGCGGCTGGGGCGGCATGGCGTTGAGCGCCGTGGCTGTCGACAAGCGCGTCAAGGCTGTCGTGGCCAGCACCATGTACGACATGACCCGCGTCATGTCGAAGGGCTACAATGACAGTGTGACCCTCGAACAGCGCACGCAGACGCTGGAGCAACTGAGCCGGCAGCGTTGGGAAGACGCGGCGAACGGAAGTCCGGCCTACCAGCCGCCCTACAACGAGTTGAAGGGTGGCGAGGCGCAGTTCCTGGTCGACTACCACGACTACTACATGACGCCGCGCGGATACCATAAGCGGGCGGTCAACTCGGGTAACGCATGGACCCAGACAACGCCGCTGCCTTTCATGAACCTGCCGATCCTGACCTACATCGCGGAGATCTCTCCGCGCCCCGTCCTGTTCATCCACGGCGAGAACGCCCACTCGCGCTATTTCAGCGAAACCGCCTACGCGGCGGCAAGGGAGCCGAAGGAATTGATGAGCATTCCAGGTGCCAGCCACGTGGATCTTTATGACCAGATGGACAAGATCCCGTTCGACAAGTTGACCAGCTTCTTCAACCAGCACCTCGCTGCATAAGTCGCCGGCGGCGCTTGTGCCTACGGGTACAGGCGCCGCGATTGGTTGGGGAAACACGCTGCCAGCAAGCGGCCGCTTATTGGTCGCCACCTTGAGGGAGTCGCCAGTCTAGAATCGACTTCTTTGTCGCCGTTCGGAGTGCTTTTGCCACCGCCCGAAACCTGCCGTTCGTTCACTTCCGCCAAACACAGAGTCGGGGCCGAATCCGAACTGGCCGCAATCAGGTCAAGTTCTCGAATTGCTAACCGACAGCTTTCGCGAACCGATCGAAGGAACTAGCCATTCGGCACGGCCATTGCGGATGTAATATGCCTCACTGCCTCAGACGCACAGCTGTTCGGTAGAGCCGGAAGCAGTCGCCTCCGCCTATAGTTATAGGCATTGTCAGAGGGATTCGAGGAAGGTCCCAGACAACCCTGAGCGGTCGTTTCTGCCCGCGATGGGAACCTCTCGTGAGGGTTGAAAACGGTTCGTTTGCGCGATTTTGCGCCAAAAGATTGTACGGTCGGGCAAACGATGAGATCTCGTTCCCCAAATGGGTAGCGTAAGCGCTTGCCGGCACAATCGAGAAAGCCAGCCGGCTCCGGCGAAATGACATGAGTTTCAACTGTAACCAAATTTTCTACTCCTGAAATCGTGGCGCAACCCCGCGCCGCCAGATTCGCACCTGAGCAGACAGAAGCCACAGCCCACACCGAATAGGTGGCCACGAGCCAGCCGATTGCGGTTGTGGCATGCTGTGAAAGAGAGGTGATCATGACCAGTCAGCTTTCACGGACAGCGCGTCCGGCCAAGCATGCGAACGTCCAGCCGATTGCCACGTCGGAGCTTCCCTCCGCCGTCCCGCTGATGGCGCTTTCAACCGGCTTCTGGGCCTTCAAGACCTTGGCCGCTGCGCACGACCTCCATCTGTTCGACCACCTCTCCGGCGGGGCAGGCACCACGATCGCCGAACTTGCGGAGGCTCTCGCCTTGCACCCACGTCCGGCCGAGATGCTGCTGACGGGCTGCGCCGCACTCGGCCTTCTGGAGAAAACGGACGGCCGTTATCGCAATACGTCCTTAAGCGAAACCTATCTCGTGCGCGGCAAGCCGTACTACTTCGGTGGCTTCGTGCAGATGGCCGATAAGCGGCTCTACGCGGGCTGGGGCAAACTTACCGAAGCGTTGCGCGCCAATCGGCCAACCACGTGGGATCCGGCAGCCCAATCCTCGCTGTTCGAAGGTGAGGATCCGATGATGCTGGCGCTCTTTTGGGAAGCGATGCATTCGATGTCCACAATGAGTGCGCGCAAGCTCGGCGAAGCCGTGGATCTCAGTCATTTCCGGCGTCTTCTAGATATCGGCGGCGGATCGGGCGCGTATGACATCGAGCTTTGCAAACAGTATCGGGACCTGCGCGCGACCGTATTCGACCTGCCGTATGTCGCCGAGATCGCCGCAGGCAAGATTGCCGAGGTCGGCCTGACCGACCGCGTGGATACCGTCGGCGGCAGCTTCTTCGATGGTCTTCCGGAAGGGCATGACGTGCATCTCCTGTCAATGATCCTGCACGACTGGGACGAGGCAAAGAACCGCGCCCTGCTCGGCCGCTCCTTCAAGACTTTGCCGAGTGGCGGCGCAGTCGTCATCAGCGAGCTTCTCGTTGATAACGAAAAGAGCGGGCCAGTGCCGGCAGCGCTAATGAGCCTCAACATGCTTATCGAGACGGAAGGAGGACGAAACTACACGCCGGCCGAATATTCGGCGTGGCTCAAGGAGGCCGGCTTCCGCCAGATTGAGACGATCTGGTTCGACGCGCCGGCGGTGAACGGCGCCGTGATCGGTCGCAAGCCGTAAGGTGTAAACCGGAGTGGAATAGGCACTCTGCCGTTCACTTCCGACAATATGTCACTGATCTGGAGCATTAGGAGGCCGAAATGCCTCACACCGAAACCCGCAGCAACCGTCAGTCGTCGAGAGTACGCCCGCCTGGGTTCATGCTGAAAATCACAGCAACTGTAATCCAGGGTCTCAAGACCTGGCAACGGACCATCACAAGACGTCGAGCAACCGCGTATTTGTCCCCCGAACAGCTGAGAGATATCGGTCGTTCCGAAGTTCCCGAGCCAATACTTGAAGTCAAGCCAGGCCTGATCACGAACCTGATGTCGATGAAGTAGCGAACTGAATTCGAAAGCTGATAACCGACGATGAAGGATCGCTTTTTGGGCGCAAATGATGTCGTACGGGCGAACCCTTGCTTTAAGCGCCGCTCGAACGAGCTCGACGCGCGCCTGGGCTGAACCCGAAGATGAATGGCAGACGAAACGAAGGCAGCAAATGGGCGCTCCATCACCCGAACTTTGCAATCTATGGCTTGCCCGCGCGTTCAACGCACAGGACGTCGAAGCAGCCGCCGCCATGTACCACCCGGACGCCTCGATTGTTCGCGTCGATCAGGTGCACGGCGGAACCACAACCGCGCGCGGCGCTGAAGCGATCCGCGAAACGATGGCGGCCTATATTGGCCTGAAGCCCCACATGGACGTCGCCACGCATCATACGACCGTCTCCGGTGACTTCGCTATGACCCGGTCGCAGTGGCTCATCAGAGGCAAGGACCGGGACGGAAATCCAATCGAAGTACACCATCACGGGATGGAAGTGCACCGCAGATTGGCGGACGGTACCTGGGTGTTCTTCATCGATCATCCGTCCGGCGCTGACCCCGACTGGGCCGTCGCCGAACCCCCACCGACGGAATAGTGGCAGGCCGTCCACCTCGCTAGGAGATTGTTACGGGAGCTGTGAACAAGTAGCCTGCTCCACGCTCTGTGACGATCAGCTTCGGGTCGCTGGGATCCTGCTCCAGCTTGCGGCGTAAACGCAGAATCTGTACGTCGATGCTGCGGTCAAAAACCTCCTCATCGTGCACGCGGCTGGCGCTCAGCAATTGGTCTCGGGTGAGCATCTGCTGCGGAGAACGCAGGAATGCCATCAACAGATTGAGCTCGCCTGCGGTCAGCGGCACCGGCTTCCCCTCTGGAGAAACGAGTCGGCGCATCCGCATGTCCAGATGCCAGCCGGCGAACCGAAAGCGAATCCGGTTTCCCTTGCTGCGCAGGCGCTGCTGGGCGGCAACGGAACGACGCAGCACGGCTCTTATGCGCGCCAGCAGTTCGCGAGGGCTGAAGGGCTTTGTCAGATAGTCATCGGCTCCGAGTTCGAGCCCGACGATTCTGTCGGTTTCCTCGCGGCGATGGCCGGTGACGACGATGATCGGGGCTTCGGGAGGACTGCCGAGGCGGCGCATCAGATCGAGCCCGTCCTCGCCTGCGAGCTTCATGTCGAGGATGATCAGGTCGACCGGTTTTTCCTGCAGCACGGAGGCCATGGCCTGTCCGTCAGCCACCGCGCTGACGGTGAAATTTTCGCCTTCCAGGTACTCGGCGAGCATGCTGCGCATGTCCGGGTCGTCATCGACGATCAGCACGTGGTTCGCTGCTGGGGAGGTCATGATGATTGCTCCGAGCGCTCGTGCCGCTTCTTACCATTAAAGCGCCGATTTTTGGCGATTTCTTGTTGAAATGGTCGTACGCCCCACCCGGCAGCAGCCCGGCTCCCGAATCGACCGGGCGAAGAGAACGTTGGCCATCGGAGTGGCCGCAGCCGGATTCTTTCTGCTCTGCTTCGTGGCTTTAATACCATGGCTGCCGACGGCATTCGGCCAAGCGGCACAGGATGCCGGAGAGCCCATAGCGCCCCTACAGCCCTCGGAGGCAACTGATGCCGCCAAGGTGTCACTGGGCGAAATCCTCTTTCACGATGCGCGCCTGTCTGGCGCCGGAACGGTCGCCTGCGCCTCCTGCCACGACCTTGACGCCGGTGGAGATGACGGTCTTGAGCGTCCCGCCGGGGCAGACGGCAAACCGCTGGATTTCAATGCCCCCACGATATTCAATGTCTCGCGCAATTTTCGCTTGAACTGGCGCGGCGAGTTCCGCAGGATCGAGGAACAGAACGAAGCTGCCCTACTCGATCCCAACCTGATGGGCGCGAATTGGAATGAACTGCTTCCAAAACTGCAAGGCGATGCAGGCTATGTCCGCAGATTTGCTGCGGCTTATGATTCCGCTCCCACAAGGGACAGCGTTCTCGACGCACTAGCTTCCTTTCAACGTTCCCTCATCACTGTCGATGCGCGTTTCGACCGGCACCTTACGGGCGAAAAGGGTGTACTCACCTCCGGGGAACTGCGCGGCTACGAGCTCTTCAAGGAATATGGCTGTATCGCCTGCCACCAGGGAGCGAATGTTGGCGGCAACCTGTTCCAGCGGTTCGGCATCTTCGCCGATCCCTTCGCGGATCGCGCGAGCGAAGACGACAGCGATCTCGGTCGCTTTACCGTCACGGGCTTGGAGCAGGACCGTCATGTGTTCCGGGTTCCCAGCCTTCGCAACGTCGCGCTCACGGCGCCCTATTTCCATGATGGCCGCACCGCTTCACTCGAGGAAGCGATCGGCATCATGGCGCGCACGCAGCTCGGTCGCCAATTGCCAAGGGATGACGTCGCGGCGATCGCCCGCTTCCTGAACACGCTGACGGGCGAATACCGCCGGCAGGGTCCTGGCGAAGCGCCAAAGCCATGAAACAGCTTCCGTTCCTCGCGGCCATCCTGGCGGTGCTCCTCGTCGTTCTGACCTATTTCTTGGCGAAGGGCACTTCCATCGACGCTCCGCGACACGAGCGCGCGAACGCGCTGCAGTCGGTCATCCTGTATGACGCCGAGCTTCAAAGGGACGTGCTGCTCGGACGAGCGGGACTGCTGCCGAACTACGACCCACTCGTCAGATCCATGGACAATTTGCGAGTGGCCGCAGCCGGCCTACCCTCCGATGACGGGGGGACCTGGAATGCCGGCTCCGACATACGGCAGAAGACCGCCGACATCACCAACTCGGTCACGGAGCAGGAGGCGCTTGTCGAATCCTTTAAGTCGGACAACGCACTGCTGCAGAACTCCTTGTCCTATTTCAATCACCTCAGCCAGCGACTGACGTCCCGAAGCGGACAAGCGGGTGTGGCGAGTGAGATCGCCATGGTGACGGCAGCCATGCTTCGCTTCATCAACGCGCCCCGGCAGGATCTTGCGGACCAGGTCACAAATTCGATCTATATGTTGGAGCGTCGTGCGGCGAATCTGTCAGCGGAGGGCGAGGTCCGCTCGTTGATTTCCCACGCCCGCCTCATCATTCGAACGCTGCCGCGCGTCGACGGTCTTGTCGGCAGCATCCAGTCGGCCCCGCTCGGCAGTCTCGCGCGGTCGCTTCAGGGCTCCTATCTCGAAGCGAATTCCCGCGCAACCAGGCGCGCCAACGTCTTCATGAGCTTGCTCTACGGCGTTGCGATCGTTCTGATGGGTTATGTCGCCTATCTGTTCGTCCGGCTGCGCGCCAATAGGGATCGGCTCAAGGAAAGGCTTGAACTGGAGCGGCTGGTCGCCGCGATCTCTACCCGGTTCATCAATCTGCCGCGCAATGAAATCGGGGCCGCCGCGCAGGACGCGCTTGCGCACCTTGCATCTCACCTGAAGATCGCCGGAGCGGAACTCGCCCTGCCCGCGTCGAACGATCCCGACGGCCTCCAGCACGAACCCGGCAACGGCACTACCCCGACCGACAGCTTGGCCCGACTTATCCGCGGCTGGCGCGTGGAAGGTCATGAAAGGCAAGGCAGCGTTCATGTTCCGAACATCGCCGGTCTCCCTGACAGCTACGAGAAAGAGGCGCTGGCGCATCTTGGAATCCGGTCCCTGCTCTCGCTCCCGATGGATATGGGAACACGAGGCCGGGGGGCGGTGATCCTTTTCCACGAGCGCCCGCATGCCTGGGAGAAGGACGATATCGCGCTGCTTCGCACTGTGGCAGAAGTGATCGCCAATGCGACGATCCGTGAGCGGAGCGAGGCCGAACGCGAAGACCTGCAACTGCGGCTCAACCGCTCGCAGCGGCTGGAAGCGATCGGAACCTTGGCGGGCGGGATCGCTCATGAGTTCAACAACATACTGGGCGCCGTCCGAGGCTACGGGGAAATGGCTCTGGCAATCCTGACCAAGGATTCGCGCGCGCGCAGATACGTGCTGCAGATCATGAAGGCGGGGGAGCGGGCGCAGGATATCGTCGAGCAAGTTCTGGCTTTCGGTCGCCTTCGCGAGCGCGAACAAAAGCTGCTTGATGCCCGAACCGTCGTCGAAGAGGCGGTCGATCTCGTGCGGGCATCGCTTCCCGCCACCATATCCCTTCATGCCGAACTGGCAGTGCAGGATGCTGCCGTCATGGGCGATCGAACGGAGCTGCAGCAGGTGGTCGTGAACCTCGCGACCAATGCTGCTCAGGCCATGGGCGGCAGTGGTATGGTCCGGGTCGTTCTGCAAACGATCTTCATACCGCATGCACGCGACCTGTCGCATGGCGCGGCGCAGGCCGGGCGTCATGTTCTGCTACAGGTCTCGGATACCGGTCCCGGCATCTACCCCGCAGCGATGGAGAGGATCTTCGAACCATTCTTCACCACCAAGCCTGCCGGCAAGGGCACTGGGCTGGGGCTCTCCACCGTTCACGGAATCGTCTCCGCGCACCACGGCGCCATCGATGTGCAAAGCAAACCCGGACAAGGCGCGACATTCTCCGTTTACCTCCCGCAAATCGAGGCGGCGGTGCAGCGGGAGCCTGACCACGACCGATCCGTCCCACACGGCCACGGCGAAACGATCCTGATCGTCGAAAATGACGAGCCGCTCATGCTGCTCGGCGAAGACATGCTCGCGGCGCTCGGCTACGAGCCGGTGGGCTTCGGACATGGCAAGGCAGCGCTATCGGCATTCCGCGCCGATCCCGGACGCTTCGATCTTATTCTCACCGATGAGATCATGCCAGAGTTGAGAGGCACAGAGCTCGCGAGTATCATACACACCATCCGCCCCGAAGTGCCGATCGTGCTGATGACCGGATATACCATGACCCTTAAGCCGGAGCGATTGCAGGCCGCAGGGATACGCGAAGTGTTGAAGAAGCCGCTGCTCTCGAGGGATCTCGGCGATTGCCTCGCGCGGCAACTGCCCGCTTGACCAACTCTGTCAGTACCGGCGATGAATCCTTCCCCGTTACATCCGTAACGCAACTGCCCCTAGCTGAAATCACCCGGTAGCCGCGTCTCCGTAAGATCGCCATGTGTCGGCCTGCAACGCGACGTCGGCCAGCCGTAGCCTATTCAACCGAATATGAAGGGAGCCGACAATGGTCCGGTACACCACGCTGGGTGCAGGCCTCGTGCTGTGCGGGTTTCCCAGCCTTGCGATCGTCGGGTCCGTTCAGGGCATGGCTCAATCAACCGACATCGAGCGCGGTCGCTATCTCGTGAAGATCGGCGGATGCAACGACTGCCATACCCCGGGATATCTCACGACTGCGGGCAAGGTGCCGGAAAAAGACTGGCTTGTTGGAGACGCGATTGGATTTAGCGGTCCTTGGGGCACCACCTATCCTTCCAATCTGCGCGGCTTGCTCGCGAAGATGAGCGAGAACGAATGGGTGCGGTATGCCCGCTCGCTGCGGACGCGGCCACCGATGCCGTGGTTCAATCTGCAGGCTTTCGCGGAGGACGACCTGCGCGCGATGCACCGCTATATCCGCTCGCTGCCGAAAGACGATCGCAGTGTTCCCGATTTCGTGGCCCCCGGGCAGCGTCCCTCCACGCCACACATCGTCATGGTACCCCAGGCGCCGGGCTAACGGGGTTGGCCCGCAGGCGTGAGGCACGGCACGCTTTCCATCTCACTCTGACTTGGGCGCAGAGCGCCTCTGTTGCAGCTGTAACCCTCATTGCTCGCCGCTGAAATCGGCAAGTAGCAGACACGTGCGACATTGCCTCAACGAGTTTTCACCAATCGAAGACGAGCAAGGGAGAGAACCATGCAGAAGGCTCTTCTTGACGATAGCCAGCCAAACGGCATCGGGCCCGGATCGCATGACGAGGCTTCCTATGCGCTGGGCTATTCGAAACACGAGCTCAGGCGGCTTGCCTTGCAGGGCGCGTTTATTCGCAATCTCACCGAAGATTTCCTGCGGCGGGCCGGGCTCGCGCGCGGTATGCAGGTGCTCGATCTGGGCAGTGGGGTCGGGGACGTATCGCTGATTGCAGGTCAACTTGTCGGTCCTTCCGGCGCCGTGCTGGGTGTAGACCGTTCGATAGAGGCGATTGAGACTGCGGAAAAGCGGGTGACTGAAGCCGGACAATGCTATTGGGTCAGGTTCGCCGCCGCCGAACTCGATGACTTCGACCCGGACAAGAAGTTCGACGCAATCATCGGCCGCCTCATTCTGATGTACCTGCCGGACCCCGCGACGACGCTGCGGCGGCTCGCCGATCACCTTCGGCCCGGCGGAATCCTGGCGTTTCAGGAGATGGCGATGCCTTCAGTGCGAAGCGTCCCGGACGGATCGGAGTTCCGCCGCTGCAGGCGCTGGATCCTGGAAACCTTCGAGCGCGGCGGCTTCGAGGTGGACATGGGGCCGAAGCTGCATACGGCGTTTCTCGAGGCCGGACTGTCAGCACCGCAGATGATCGCCGCCGGACGCGTCGAAGCCGGTCCGCAATCCTTCGTCTACGAATATGTCGCGGAAACCTTGCGCAGTCTGCTGCCTCTCATGGAGCGACTTGGGATTGCTTCGGCTGAGGAGGTGCAACCCGATACGCTTGCGGATCGATTGCGCGCTGAAGCCACCGGGAATTCAGCCTGCATCATGCCGCCGCCACTCGTGGGCGCTTGGACACGCCTCGAGGTCCCACTGAACGAGAAATGACGAAATGCGTGAGATGACGGGGCAGCTATTCAGTTACTGTTGCGACCGGCACCAGCCCACAAGCCCGAATTTCCTGTTCGGAACAGACCACGATGACGTCCCTGGGCGTGGTGTAGCTGGGTAGCGCGGTGGTCATCGGCGCTTTCCGGTAGGGTCTGGTTGTCGAAGCCAACCCCTTTCTGGAAGGACCACCGATGACCGACGACATGATGAACCTGCGAGCGCTTGTCGAGAAGACACCTGACGCCGATCTCTTGCGCGAGATGATCGGCTTCGCCGCCGAGAAGCTGATGGAGATGGAGGTGGGAGCGGCCACTGGCGCCGCTTATGGCGAGAAGAGCCCGCTGCGCACGGCCCAACGCAACGGCTATCGCGACCGGGACTGGGAGACACGCGCCGGCACCGTCGAGTTGCGCATTCCCAAGCTGAGGAAGGGCTCCTACTTCCCAGGCTTCCTGGAGCCGCGCCGCATGGCCGAGAAGGCGCTGACGGCAGTTATCCAGGAAGCCTATGTGCAAGGCATCTCGACGCGGTCGGTCGACGACCTCGTCAAGGCCATGGGCATGTCGGGTATCTCGAAGAGCCAGGTCAGCCGCCTGTGCGAGGAGATC
>WPCJ01103089.1_pt1 | contig 79282 bp, 95 predicted proteins | sample 5399831 | NCBI WGS metagenome assembly WPCJ01 (sample SAMN12869470, study PRJNA574797) | sludge metagenome | isolation source: wastewater treatment of pH10 | place: China:Beijing | collected 2019-05-20
GGCGCAGCAGCTGCTCGGCGACATCTATATGGGGGATCTGGGCGACGGTTCGTTGACCGATTACGACGCCGGGCTCGAGCAGTTGCGGCCGGCCGCCGATGCCGGGTTTGCACCGGCGCAGCTCAGCGTCGGCTTTGCCTACGACACCGGACGCGGCGTGGCGGAGGACAAGACGATCGCCGCCTCCTGGTACATGCGCGCCGCCCAGCAGGGCGAGCCACGGGCTGCCAGCAACCTCGGCTATCTCTACCATGGTGGCGGCGGGGTCGAGCTCGACTATGCGCAGGCGATGTTCTGGTACCAGAAGGGCGCCGACCAAGGAGATGTCGTCGGCATTTATGGCGTCGGCCAGCTCTATGAGTTCGGGCAGGGCGTCGAGGTGGATTTCGTCAAGGCGGCCGAGCAGTTCCAGCGTGGCGCCGAGATGGGCGACAGCTACTCGCAGAACGATCTCGGCTATCTCTACGAGACCGGGCAGGGCGTCACCGCCGACATGGCGGAAGCGGCTCGCTACTACCAGATGGCCTCGGACCGCGGTTATGCGCTGGCGAGCGCCAACCTCGCGCAGCTCTACAGCACCGGTCGCGGCGTGGAGCGGGATTTCGACCGCGCGCTCGCGCTCTATTCCTACGCGCATGATCAGGGCGAAATCGGCGGGACGGTCGGGCTGGCACAGGCCTATCTCTACGGCGAGGGCGTGGCCACCGACTACGAGATGGCGCGCAGCCTCGCGCAGCAGGCCACCGATGCCGGCGCCAGCTATGGGCAATCGACGCTTGGCGCCATCTACGCTGACGGCATGGGCGTGCCACGTGACTTCGCCCGCGCCATCGAGCTGTTCGACCTGGCGGCGGCGCAGGGCAATGACTACGCCGCCGGCCGACTGGCGGAGGTTCGGGCCGAGCAGACCTGCGGGCTGATCGCGGCGACCCGTTACGAGACCGGCTTCGAGGTCTCGGGAGTCGAGCTCGAGCAGATCGACGCCGACAATGCCATCCCGGTCTGCGAGAAGGCCGCGGCGCTCGACAGCAATTCGCTCGAGAACAAGGCCTGGTACGCGCGGACGCTGATGGCGGGGGGACGGCAGGCCGAGGCGGTGCCGTTACTGGAGGCTGCCGCTGCCGGCGACTTCGCGCCGGCCGAAGTGCTGCTCGCCGACCTGCTGCTGTGGGGCCATGGCATCGACGAGGACCCGGCCCGCGCTGTGGCGCTTTACAAGGCTGCGGCGGCCAGCGACTTTCCGCCCGCCGAGTTCGGGCTCGGAGTGGCTTACCAGAACGGCCGCGGCGTGCCGGCCGACCCGGCCCTCGCGGCCAAGTGGTATCGGATGGCTGCCGAACACGACATGCCGGCGGCAACGGACAGGCTGGCCGATCTGGAACGTGGCGACCTCGACCTGCAGACCGGGGCGCAGCGGGCGGCGCCGCGGAGCTGACGGAACCGCTAGGCTGCCGGCTCGCGGATCACCGACGGGGCGGAGCGGGTTTCCTTGCCGTGGGTGACGGCTTCGATGTTGTTGCCGTCGGGGTCGAAGACGAAGGCCGCGTAGTAGCCCGGGTGGTAGGAGCGCTCGCCGGGGCCGCCATTGTCGGTGCCGCCGGCCCGCAGCGCCGCCTGGTAGAAGCGCTGCACCATGGCCTCGTCGCGCGCCTGGAAAGCCAGATGTACTTTAGAGATGTGCTGGCCGGGCCCGGGGCGGCTGATATAGAGCTCGTCGGCCTGAAAGGCGTGGTCGGAGCGGTTGCCGGGGGGAAGGTCCAGCGCTTCCAGCACAGCCGAGTAGAACGTGGCGGCTTTATCGAGGTCGGCGACGTTGAGGTGCACGTGATCGATCAGGCGTCCGGCATGAAACTGCATGGGCTGTCTCCTCGAGCAAAAGGTGGACCGGTTGCCGGCCAACGAAAAAGCCGGCCGCCACAGGCAGCCGGCTCGAACGTCTCGGCGACAGAGGCTTATTCGGCCTTGTCGGCGCTGTCGGAATTGAGCTGGCCGTACTTCTCAACGCCGATCGAATTGAGCAGTTGCAGCTGGCTCTCGAGGAAATCGATGTGGCCTTCTTCGTCGGCCAGCAGTTCCTCGAACAGATTCTTGCTGACGTAGTCGCCCAGCGATTCGCAGAGCTCGCGCGAGGCCTTGTAGGCCTTGCGGGCGTCATACTCGCCGGCGAGGTCGCATTCGAGCACTTCCTTGATGGTCTGGCCGATGCGCAGCGGCGCCACGCGCTGCAGGTTCGGATGGCCTTCGAGGAAAATGATGCGCTCGATCAGCTTGTCGGCGTGGTGCATCTCTTCGATGGATTCGGCACGTTCCTTGGCCGCCAGCTTGGTGTAGCCCCAGTCGGAGAGGATGCGAAAATGCACCCAGTACTGGTTCACGGCCCCGAGTTCGAGGAACAAGGCCTCGTTAAGCCGCTCGATGACCTGTGCTTCGCCTTTCATTACGACCTCCTTGGCGCTTACGACGCATGGCCGAAAGCCGCGCGTGCACCACAGGTGCATCGGCGGGTTCCTCGGCCAGTTGGAGGTGGTACTCTTCCGTCACAGTGATGATAATGTCCACCACATTCGGAACGCAGCCGGCGCATTTGCAGCGCTTCTGCAGCTCCCGGTAAACCATCGCAGGCACGATGATCTGCCAGGGATCCTCACGCAAAAGCCCAACGACGATCTGCTTGATCTCCCTGTCGGTGATCACATTGCACTGGCAGACAAGCATGGGCAGAAAAACGGCGTCGGCTGTGAGGTTCTGCCGGCATAGAGCGCCCAAGAAACCTGATTGTCAATGTCAGATAATGGCGCGCGCCGAATCGCGAAACCATTGCCGACCCCGACCGTATCTGTTCGGGCACTCCTCAAAGGTCTTTCCGTCATGTCGTTCTCGCTCGTCGGCCTGCTCAACTTCGCCAGCCCGAAGGCGCCTCGGTCGCGCCGGCTCGCCTCGGGCCTCAGCTACGGCGAGCGGCCGCGGCAGAAGCTCGACCTCTACGGCCCACGCACCGCGGCGGCTGCGGCGCCGGTGGTGATCTACATTTATGGCGGGGCCTGGAACGAGGGCGACCGGCGCGATTTCGCCTTCGTCGCGCGCTGGCTCGCCGCACTCGGCTATCTCGTCGTGGTACCGGATTACCGGGTGTTGCCCGAGGTCGAGTATCCGGTGTTTCTCGAGGACTGTGCCGAGGCGGTGCGCTGGACGCTGCGGCACGCCGCCGGGTATGGCGGCGACGCCTCGCGGCTGGCGCTGATCGGGCACTCTGCCGGCGCCTATAACGCGGTGATGCTGGCGCTGCAGCCGGCCTATGGAGTGGCCGACGCCATCGACGCGGTGGTCGGGCTGTCGGGGCCCTACAATTTCTATCCGTTCGATGTGCCGATCAGCATCCGCACCTTCAGCGGCGCTGCCGACCCGTTGGCGACGCAGCCGGTGAACCTCGTCAGCAGCGCGGCGCCGCCGATGTTCCTCGCCAGCGCCGATGACGACACAGTGGTGGGCCCGCAGAACACCGTGGCGCTGGCCCGCCGGCTGCGCGAGCAGGGCGTTGCGGTCACCGAGCGGCATTTCCCGCGCTTCACCCATCCCTCGACGCTGCTCGAACTGGGCAGCCTGCTCAGCCGCCACTCCAGCCTTGCCGGTGAGGTGGCGGCGTTCCTCGCCCGCACATTGCGGCTGGCGCCCTCGGACGGCAGCGCTATGATCGGGCCGGGCGAACAGGGAGCAGGGCGATGAGTGTGCGACAGAGGCTGGCGGCGAGCGCCGTGCTGGCGCTTGGTCTGGGCGCCGTTCCGGTCTCGGCCAGCGAATTGTTCGACGCCTGCGCCGCCAAGGCGGCGAGCTCCTATGAGCAGGGCTATGCCGCAACCGGCCTCGACAGCGGCGCCATCGATACGGCGGCGGCGATCGAGGCGTGCACTGCGGCGCTGGCGGAAGCCCCCGACTCGCCGGCACTCAAGGCCTGGCTTGGCCGGGCCTATGACGTTTCAGGGGATTCGGCGCAGGCGGCGAGCTATCTCGAGCCCGCCGCGAGCGCCGGTAACGTCCTGGCGCAGACGGTGCTCGGCGATATCCTGATCGTCGGCCAGGACGTGCCGCAGGACATGACGCGCGGCGCGGAACTGCTGAAGCTCGCCGCCGATGCCGGGTTCGCTCCGGCCGAGGACAGCCTCGGGCTCTCCTACGATTATGGCGAGGGTGTTGCGCAGGACTATGTCGAGGCGGCGCGCTGGTATCGGCGGGCGGCCGAACAGGGGCTGCCGCGGGCCATGGCCAATCTGGGCTCGATGTATGCCGAAGGCCTGGGGCTCGATCGCGACCTGGTGGCGGCAGCTGCCTGGTACCAGCGCGCGGCGGATCGCGGCGACAGCCGGGCGCAGTTCAACCTGGGCAAGCTGTACGAGACCGGCGCCCTGGGTGAGGCCGACTATGCCAAGGCGGCCGAACTCTACCAGGCTTCAGCCGACCAGAACTATGGGCTGGCGCTGAATGCCCTGGGCTATCTGAAGCAGTATGGCTATGGGGTCGCCCCCAGTCCGGAAGGCGCCGCAGCGCTTTATCAGCAGGCGGCCGACCAGGGGATTGCCCAGGCGCAGGGGAACCTGGCGCTGCTCTACGAGGACGGGATCGGCGTAACGCAGGATTTCGCGCTGGCGCGCCAGCTCTATCGGCAAGCGCTGCAAAGCGGCAACGGCGACGCGGCGGTCAATCTGGGGCTGATGTATCTCAACGGCGCCGGCGTGGTGCGCGACCTCGACAAGGCGTTGAACTTCACCCAGCAGGCGGCCGACCAGGGCAACCCGATCGGCCTCAACAATCTGGGCCATCTCTACGAGAACGGCCTGGCGGTGACGCTCGACACGGACAGGGCGCTGGAGCTGTATGCCGAAGCCGCAGGCCTCGGCTACCAACCGGCCGCCGACAACCGCAAGCGGTTGCAAGCGGCGCTGCAGGCGCCCACCGAAACGCCCAGGGTGAAGACCTACCCGAGGAGCAAGATCGACAACTGAGACCGCGGCTCGACCGGCCCCGCGCGGCGGTGGCGGTGTGCGCCGTCAGGTCCGCGCGGGTTCGCCTATGGCACTGTTGGCCGGGCGGCGTTCGGATTTGGCCGCGACCAGGGTGTCCCAGGCAGCCATGGCGCAGTTGATCACCACCTCCAACTCGGCGCGGCTGGCGCCGTCCCGCGCCTCGATCGACAGGCCATGCATGACGGTGGTGTAGTAGCGGGCGATGCCGGTCAGCTGAACGTTGTCGATGGCAAGATCGCCCTCGCTGACCCCGCGGACCAGCCGATCGCGGATCTCGTTGTACTGGGCCTGGCGGATGCCGGCGAGGAACTCGCGAACGGGGTGGTTCTCCACGGCACCGGTGGGCGCGGCGAGCACGAGCATGCAGCCGCGCGGCGAATCCGGGGTGGTGATGGTGTCGGCCACCGCGCTCAGCATGGCCTCGATGGCTTTTCGGGCGGTCGGCTGCTGGCGTAGCGCCAGCCTCGGCGGCTGTCCCTGCGTCGCGGCGTTCAGCGCCACAGCCTCGCGAAACAGCGCCTCCTTGCTGCCGAAGGAGGCATAGATGCTGGCCGACGCGATGCCCATGGCCCCGGTCAGATCCTGCATCGAGGTTCCCTCGTAGCCGCGCTCCCAGAACAAATCCATCGCGCTGCGGAGCGCGACGTCCCGGTCGAAGGTGCGCGGCCTGCCGCGAGCTGCCATGTCGTTCCCATTTCTTGGTCGATTGACAAATTATAGCTTGACGAAGCGTCGAGCGCCATGCAGTTATTTGTTTGTCGATCAGCAAACAAATGGTCGTCGTTCCAGCAAGGACCAGTACCATGAGCATCCCCGTCATCATGCGCGCCCTGCAGCAGGCATCTCTGAACGGTCCGCAGGACCTCAGCATGATCACCGACGCGCCGGTGCCGACTCCGGGGCCTGGGCAGGTTCTGGTCAAGGTTGCCGCAGCCGGGGTCAATATCGCCGACCTTTCCCAGGCGCGTGGTACGTTTCGCGGCGGCCCCCAGCCGCCATATCTGGCCGGGTTCGAAGCGACGGGCGAGGTGGTCGCGCTGGGCGAGGGGGTGACCAATATCGGCCTTGGCGCCGAGGTCATCGGCGTAGGATATGGCGCCTTTGCCGAGTATATGGTGCTTGCTGAGGCTGCCGCGATGCCGATCCCCTCGGGGTGGACGGGCGAACAGGCGCTGGGACTGCCGGTCAACCTGCCGACGGCGGTGGCAGTACTCAAGCCGCTGGGGCAACTCGCGGCCGGCCAGACGGTGCTGATCCACGCCGCCGCCGGCGCGACCGGCCAGGCCGCGGTGAAGATCGCCAAGCACTACGGCGCCGTGGTGATTGGCACAGCCTCGCCGGAAAAGCACGAGGTGGTGCGATCACTGGGCGCCGACCATGTGCTCGATTCCCGCAGCGACGATCTCGCCACGCAGGTGCTGGCACTGACCGGGGGCGAAGGCGCCGACCTGGTGATCGAGTCGGTTGGGGGCGATACCTTTGGCGCCAGCCTCGCAGCCACGCGTCGGGTCACTGGCCGGGTGGTCGTGACCGGGCTTCCCGCTGGCATGGCCTCGCTCAGCAACTGGGATCTCGTCTACGAGCACCAGGTGCAGATCATCGGCTTCAACATGGGCAAGCTGATTCAGGTCGCGCCGCGGATTTTTGGCGACGTCATGAGCGAGCTGTTCGCGCTCATTGGCGCCGGTGTCCTCAGCCCGATGCAGCCGACAATCTACGAACTGGCCGATGGACCACGAGCCCTCGCCATCCTCGAGGGTCGCGCCAGCATCGGCAAGCTGGCGCTGCGGGTCTGATGCTGCCTGCTCAGCCGTGCTCCTTCTCGCGCCGGCTGGCGAGCACGGCGATCGAGGCCGCCACCCGATGGGCGGTGGAGAAGAACTCGCGGTGGATCATGAAGCCAACGGTGACGAGGCTGGCGGCGACGGCCAGCCACTCATTGGCGAACCAGGCGACCATCGGCACGGCGAAGTAGTAGGCGCGGATACCGTTGTTGAAGTTCTTGGCAGCCAGCGTGTTGAGCTGGGCGATGCCGTCGATCTCATCGCGGGCGACATGCTCGGAGTGCTCGATGGCGCCAAGCAGGATGCAGAAGTGGTTGAACTGGCGCAGCGCCAGGGTGAACGAGAAGAAGCTCAAGACGAAGATCGCCAGGGTCGCGAACAGATGGATCTGCACGTCCTGGGCCGTGTAGCTGGCCTTCAGCCCGACAGTGGTGAGCGTATCGGTCAAGGCGGTGAGGTTGCCGAAGGCGGTGAACACCGCCAGCACCAGCAGCACCGAGGTCGAGGCGAGAAAGCTCACCGAGCCCATCAGGTTGCCGGCGAGGATGGCGTCGAGCGGAGTGTCGCGCTTCACCGCGTTCGCCACCCAGCGGCGGCGCTGCATCGACATGATCACCGACAGCGATGGCCGGTGCCGCTCCAGCAGCGGCACACCGTAATTGTAGGCGAACCAGCAGATCAGCGGGAAAAGTGTCGCGAACAGCGTCATGGCGCCCGGAGCCCTCGGGGGAATCGATGCTCCTTTATAGCGCGCCTGGCGATGCTCGGAATCGGGAGCGTAATGCTTCCGAACGAAACCGTTCAGATGAACGGCGGTGACAGCAGGGAAACGAAGCGCATGCCTTCAGCGGGATCGCGCGGTTCTTCGGCCGGCGCCGGCCACTTGCCGTCGAGCACCGCCGCATCGCGTTCGGTGCGGGTCAGCCGCCACTCGGGTCCGAAGAACGGCTTCTGCCGGTCGTCGCCCGGCGGCAGGTCGTCACGCGGGGTCAGGATTCCAACAAAGTGCAGCACGGCAAACTCCTCGGTTGGGTCGGCCCCGCCACCTACAGGGGGAAGCAGCGGGGCCGCATTGCCGCCGGGAAGGGAGGAGGGAACCCGGCGTATGAGGAGTACAATGACAAAGACTATCGGATTGGTCGAGAATTGAGATGCCAAATCGCGCCCGGCAGGGGGAAGCGATTTGCGCTGGCGATCAGCGTGGTGAAACACGGCAAGCGCCGGGCTGTGGACGCGCGCCGGCCTTGCGACTCCTGAGCCCTACAGGGTGCGCGCGTAGCGCATGAAGATCTGCTGGATCTCGTCCAGCACCACCTGCGAGAGCTGGACGTCGGCAGCGGCGATGTTGGTCTTGAGCTGCTCCATCGTCGTCGCGCCGATGATCACCGAGGTCATGAACGGCTTGGTCAGGCAGAAGGCGATGGCCATCTGGCAGACGTCGAGGCCATGTTTGTCGGCCAGCGCCATATAGGCGCGGATCGCCGGCTCGGTGTACTGGTTGTTGCGATAGGCGGAGCCGGCCACGGCGCCGCGCGTCCCCTCGGGCAGCGCCCCGCCAAGATATTTCCCCGAGATGGCGCCGGCGGCCAGCGGCGAATAGGCGAGCAGCCCGACATCCTCGTGGAAGGCCAGTTCGGCCAGGTCCATGTCGTAGTAGCGGCGCAGGAAGTTGTACTCGTTCTGGATGGTCTGCACCCTGGGCAGGCCGAGCTCCATGGAGAGCTTGAGATACTGCATGGTGCCCCAGGCGCTCTCGTTGGAGAGCCCGAAATGGAGGATCTTGCCCTCCCGCACCAGTTCGCCAATCACCTGCAGCACTTCGAGCATGTTGGGCAGCACGCTCTGCTTGTCCTGCAGATACGGGTTGTAATCCCACGAGCCTTCGAAGTGGTAGTGGCCGCGGCGCGGCCAGTGGATCTGGTAGAGGTCGATGCGATCGGTCTGGAGGCGCTTCAGGCTGCCTTCCACCGCTTCGCGGACGCTCGGGCCGTCGATGCCGCGACCGCCCCGTACCCAGGGCCGGCCACCACCGGCGACCTTGGAGGCCAACACAATGTCGTTACGGCGACCGGTGTTCTTGAACCAGGTGCCGATGATTTCCTCGGTCTTGCCATAGGTCGAGGCGTCGGGCGGCACCGCGTACATTTCGGCGGTATCGAAGAAATTGACGCCCTGCGCGACCGCGTAGTCCATCTGCTGATGGCCCTCGGCTTCGGTGTTCTGCTTGCCCCAGGTCATGGTGCCCAGGCAGATTTCGGAGACCGAGATATCGGTGCGGCCAAGCGTCTTCATCTTCATAGGTAATGCCCCTCGCGTTCGGCGCGCACCGTATGGGCACGGGCAGTTCGAGACAATCCCTTCCGAGGGGCGCGGAGGTTGCGCAGACCGAGCGGATCGGAGAGATTGCGCGCGTACTTTCAAGGATATCGCTTTTGCTCAGATCCCTGCAGCCACTCGCCGCCTTCGGTCTTGCCATTGCCGTGCTGCTGAGCGGCCCGGCGCAGGCGCAGGACGAGGCGGAGATCGCCAGGATCGGCAAGATGGACGCCAAGGAACTGGCCGGGTTCATCGGCGCCGTCACCCAGTCGGTGGCACAGGATACGCTGAAGCTGCAGCCGGCGGCGCAGCGACGCGACTGCGTCGAGCTGGTCCGGGCATCCAACGCCTTTACCCTGGGCTACAGGCTGCTGGCCGAAGCCGATGCCGCGCTTGGCGGCAAGCCGGAAAACGATGCGGTGGTGCTGAAGACGCGCATCGTGCAGTCGCGGGTCATCACCTTTGCGGCACGGGTGCGGGCGGATGAATGGCTGAGCCGAATCTGCGTCAATTTCGCGATGCCCGCCGACAAGGCCGATGAAGCGCGCTACGCCATGCCGGTCAAGCTGCAGACCAACGAGTTCACGCAGGCGGTGATCGAGGCGCGGCAGGCGGCCGACGCGAACCTCACCATCGCGGTGGCGGCAGGCATCAGCAAGAAATGCCCGGACGTGATCTCGGCGATCCAGTCGATCCAGCTGTTCGTGCCGTATCTCGAAAAGCTCTCGAAAGATGTGGCGAAGCGGCCGGAAGCCCTGGGGCCGCGGGCCAGCCGCCGTGGCCTCGAGGTGGCGCGGGGGCAGCTGATCAACGCCGGCAACAAGCTCTATCGCGAACTGGGCGCCGGCTGTCGCGCCACGCCGCCGGTCGCAGCGGAAGCCCCGGAAAACGAGGCGCCGCCGGCTGCCCAGTGAGGGCCGGCGGACCGCAGGTCAAAAAACTGTCACGCGGCGCGCTTTTTGCCTTGAGGTGGCGGAGATCACCCCCTATATACGCCCTGCGTCGACGGCGATGGCCGCACAAGAAGACGCAAAAAGCCAAGGCTTTGATATCTGACGCGGGGTGGAGCAGCCCGGTAGCTCGTCAGGCTCATAACCTGAAGGTCACAGGTTCAAATCCTGTCCCCGCAACCAGCTTTCCCCTGTATGGGGCAGACGCTGACAAAGTCTTGGGATTGAATGCAGCGAGAGGCCCGTAAACAGTGATGTTTACGGGCCCTTTTGCATTTTGGCCCGGCGTGATCTCGACGCGGGTCACGAGCGCGCGGACCTGGTCGAGCAGTTCGTCGGGTGGGGCGCTTTCGTCCATCAGATGGCGGTGCAGGTCCTCGACCATCCTGGCGTAGCGATTCGCGACACTCGGATGGAGGGTCACCGGTTCGGTCGCCTGCTCCATCGCATCCAGTTCGTTCTGCAGCTTCAGCCGCTCGGCTTCCATGGCTGGCAGGCGCGCCTCGATCGCTGGGGTGACCGTCCCGGCAATCACCCGATCAACGATCTGCTCGATGCCGCGCGTCAGCTCGGCGATGCGGCGACGCAGCTTGCTGCCGTCACGCCGGCGGGTCGAGGCGAGGAGTGCGCGCTCCTCATGATATGCCTTGAGGAACGCGGCGATCATTTCCGGATCGTCGAGGTTCTGGCGCAGGGACTGCAATACGCGATCCTCGACGTGCTTGCGCGCGATCGAGCGGCCGTTGGAGCAATCCTTTCGCTCGCGATAGCCAGCGCAGCCGATCCGGCCACGATCCAGTGTCGTGTAGCTGGCGCCGCAGCAGCCGCACTTGAGCAGGCCACTGAGGACGTGGCGCGGCGCCCTCACATAAGATGGATGCGGGATGCTTCGCTCGGCGCGTCGCGCCTCGACGGCTGCGAATGTGGCGCTGTCGACGATCGTGAGCTGCGGAGCGGCGGCGACAATCCACTCGCTTTCCGGGTTCGGCCGCGACACGCGCTTGCCAGTGGCCGGGTCCTTGATGAAGCGCTGCCGGTTCCAGACGATCTCGCCGGCATAGAGGCGGTTCTGCAGGATGCCGTTCTTTCGGATCGCCGACCCGACGATGGCCGACGCGTTCCATTTTCCACCCCGCGGGCCGGGCACGCCTTCCGCGTTGAGGTCGCCGGCAATCTGGCGGCCGGTGCGGCCGGCGAGGTAGGCGGTGAAAATGCGCCGGACCGTAGCCGCCTCTGCCTCGACGATTGCCAGTTCGCCGCGGTTGGCGCCGGGCTGATAGCCGAAAGAGCGGCCGCCGCCGATGGCCCCTTCGCGCACGCGCGCAGATTGGCCACGCCGGGTCTTTTGCGCCAGGTCGGCAAGGTAGAGTTCGCCCATCAAGCCCTTTAGGCCGATATGCATGGCGCCGACTTCGCCGTCCTGCACGGTCATGATGCCGATATCGAGGAACGCCAGTTCCTTCTTGATCCGGGCAAGGTCGGCCTGGTCGCGGCTGAGGCGATCGAGCGCCTCACAGAGAACAACGTCGAAACGCCGAGCGCGAGCATCGCGCATCAGGCTGGCGAGACCGAAGCGATTGACCGTCGAGGCGCCGGAGACAGCCGCATCTTCATAGGACGCGGTGACGGTCAGCCCTTCGCGCTCGGCCCACGCCTCGCACAGTGCGATCTGATCGGAACAGGATTTCTCGTTCTGACGGTCGGAGGAGAACCTAGCGTAGACTGCTGCTCGCCTGGTCATTGTCCTCGTGCTCCGTCTCTTTCAAGTGGTCGAGCCGGGCCAGCCGGCGGCCCATTGTGCGCGCGATAGCGAGCAGGGCCTCACGCGCCGCGGCATTATCGTGCTGCGGCGCGGTAACGGGTGTCAATGGCGGGTGCGCCTGCCTCATGCCGCACGGACGAAGTTCGTCAGCTCCTCGACCACGACGCGGAACTTGCGACCGCTGTCTGTGGTGATGAGGAAGCTGGCATCGTCGCGGTCCTCGCACCGGAGGTCGACGGCCTTGATCGGGTCGGCGTGCTGCTGATCCCGATCGTCGTCATGGTGAAGGTCGCAGAGTGTGACCAGGTGCTGCGCAAGCGCCTCGGCGTGACTGGCGTTTGCCATCAGGCCCTCGCAAACTGGCGCTGCTGGATGATGGCGAATGCTTCGGTGAGGATTTCGGGCCAGAGGTCGCGCAGCTCATTGGCAGAGTAGCCCTGGTGTAGACCGGCAAAGGCCTCGACGCTGCAGTTGGCCAGCGGCAGCGCCACCAGCGTGCCGGCGGCGTGGGCGACGCGTTCCTTGCGATAGTCGCGGTCGAGGTCCCACGGCATGACCGGCGTCGCTGGGTGGTCGTGGCGAACGACCTCACCTTTCATCAGGCGCTTGGCGGCGCCGATATGGGCGCCGATCTGTGCCTCGCTAAGGTCGCAGGTTTCTTCGGCATGCAGGAAATCGGTGATGGTGGTGGGCTGACCCTCGAGCCGCTTGCGGCGGATCACTTCCACCAGGCGCTCGGCAATGCTCATCTGAGCGATCGAGGGCGGGATTGGTGCCAACGGCACCACGTTGAAAGCGGTATGCATGATGCACTCCATCGGTTGTGGATGGAGCGATGATGTAGCAGTAAATGTTACACTGTCAAGTTAGTGTAACAATTAATGCGTCATTGTCGACCGAGGTGCCAGCTCACCTTCCCTAGAATCAGCACAGCAGCCAGAGGCACTTCGAAATTCTGATAGGCGGGATTGTCCGAGATGATCACGACCTTCACCGGTTGCGAAAAGGGGATGCGTTGGAGCCGCTTCACCTGGGGCGGGCTGGCTCCGTCGCTGATCATGTAGATGCCGTCGCTCATCATCGCGTTCTGCGACAGGTCGACCACGGCTCGATCGCCCGGCAGGTAAGTTGGGATCATGCTGTCGCCGTCGATCGGAGCAACGATCGACTGGGTTGGGCTTGTCCCGCTGTCGCGCAGGAAGTCGGCCGGGAACAGCCATTCGCCGGTGATGCGATGGCCGGAATAAGCCTCGCCGTTCACCTCAAGCGTCATGATTTCGCCCACGGCGCCTTGGCCTGCGCCCATCTTGATGTCGAGTTCCGGCAACGCACCCGGCACTCTCGGCCGGTAAGTTTCCCGGCTATAGGCCTCACCCTCGAACTCGGGCTCCGGGCGCCAGTTGCTATCATGCTCGGGCAGGGGCACGTAGGATAGGTCCGGCTTACCGGATGCCGGCGGGCGATTCAGCATAAGTTGCTCAGCTGTCACCTGCAGGTGCGGAGCCATTGCCTCGGCGCGGTCGCGCTTCAGCTTCCGATGGTCGTTCGCCAGGCGATTAATCGTCGCCCGGGACAGGTTCATGACATCGGCCAGCTGATCTTGCGTCAGGCCGGCAGCAGCGAGGAATGGTGCAAGCCAGTTCATGTCGCGGTTATCCGACATGGCGATGTCGCACGCTATGCCATGAAATGTTACACCGCGCTTGACTTGTAACATATTGTGTAGCAGTTCTTGCTACATGCAGCTGGATCGTTACATCGCAGAGCACACGACGGTCACCGACTTCGCAAGGAAGATCGGCAAGAGCCGGATGCAGGTTCATCGCTACCTTCGTGGCGAGAACCTGACCAAGCGCGTGATCGAGCAGATCTGCGAAGCCACCGACAACGCGGTCCAGCCAGCCGATTTCTTCGAACAGCCGCATGTCGTCACCTCCACTGAGAGTGCGTCGATATGAGCAGGGTCTCGCTCGCTCGCCGGGACGCGATCCGCGACATGGTCCGCAGCGGCATGCGGCAGCACGACGTGCGGCACACTCTGCGCATCGCGCCGCGCACGCTGGCGAAGCTCGTCCGCACCCCAGAGGTTCGCAGATGAGCTTGATGGGTGCGAGGTACGACGAACTGCACGCACAGCGAGTTGCCGAGTGGACGATCCGTCGGCGCATCGAGCGTCGCTACGCAGCGCTGAAGAGCTTCAGCCCGGCGATGCGCAAGCACTTCGCTGAGCGCGACATCCGCGCGGCGATGGTTTTGGCAGGGCTGCCGCTGCCCGCCGAGGTCTCGTTCGAAGATAAGGCGCGCCGGATCGCCGCTATGGCCCGGAGGAATCGGTCGTGGCTCAAGGGGCTCGATCCAGCAATGAAGGCCGCCGTGCTGGCCAATCTGAATGCTGGGGGCGAGTGATGCGCGCATCAATCCACCAGCCGAAGCCGGAGCATCTCGATCGCGTCGCCGACGATCTCCATCGCCATGCTCTCAGCCTCGTCGGCGTCGTAGGGGCCGAGCTCCGTCAATGTCTCAGCGATCCGCTGCGGCTTGAAATCTGCAGACGGGATGAAACGGGCGAGGGTGGCACCGAGCAAGCTGCTACCCGATTGCTCACGATCGTCCGGGCTGCTGACAACCAGGTCGGCGCCAATCGCCAGGGCCAGCTTAATCAACACATCGTTTGCCACGGCATGCGCGACATAGAAGGTCGCGTGGCTCGGCAGCGGATTCTCGTCCATTCCAGTTCCCTTCGGCACGCGCGTTTCCTCCCGCGCGGTGCCGTGGCCGGGGCCTCGCGCGCTTTCCTCCTCCCTGTAGCGCGCGAGGCCTCCCTTCGTCATGGCGTAAGTGGCGGCGAGGTTATGCCATGCTGACCCGGCGCCTGCCCGAGCGGGTGTATCTGCGGCTCAAGGGTGCCTTTGGCGACCTGCTGCACGCCAATGGTGGCGGGGTCGACGCTGCCAAGCGCACCCGACTGCAGCAGCCCGACCTCAGCCGCTTCCAGTCGACCAATCCCGACCATGCGCTGCGCTTTGCGCCGATCGACGTGGTTGCCGACCTGGAGCTTTCCGTCGGCGAGCCGGTCGTGACCCGCCTGCTCGCCGAGCTGAACAACTGCCTGCTCGTGCCGCTGCCCGAGGGCATGCTCGAAGGCGCGCTGGCCGAACGCACCGGCAAGTCGGCGAAGGAATTCGGCGACGTGATGGTGCGCATCGGCGAGGCGCTGCGCGATGGCGAGATCAGCGAAGACGAGGCGGCATCGATCCTGCGTGAAATCCACGAGGTGATGCTCGAACTCAGCGCCTTGGCCGAGGCCGTCCGCGTCGCCACGAAGCGGGAGGATGCCGATGGCTGACGCCCCGATCTCGTGCTGGCTGCACCAGGGCCCGAACTCGCAGGCGACCGTCTGCGTCAGCTTCGTCGGCACCCATAAGCAATTCGCGCTGACGCGCGGGCAATTGCACGAGCTGCGGGCGCGGCTCGATGAGGCCGAACGGCTGCTCGAACGCGACGACGGCGAAATCCAGTTCCGCAAATCCATCAAGCTCGGGGGCGTTCACGCATGAGCGACGACACCATTCCCATGTTCTGGCCAGAGGTCGGGCCGCGTCCGCACCCCTACGCTGCAGTGTTTCGCATGCTCGTCGGCGAGGAGCGGGAAAGCCTTGCGGCCAACGTCGCCGACAAGGGCCTGCAGGAGCGGGTGAAGATCTACGAGGAGAAGATACTCGACGGGCGCAACCGCTACCTCGTGCTGGTCGACGAAGGCGTGTTCGACCCTGAGATCGAGACCTGGCGGGATCGACCGGAGCTGTTCGAGGAGTTCGCGGGGACGCACGAGCAGGCGCTCGACTACGTTTGGTCGCTCAATGCCGAGCGCCGGCACGACACGCCGAGCCAGCGGGCAATCGCGGCCGAGCGATACGCAAATTTGCGGAACATCACCCAGGCCGAAGCGGCGGCGAAGTTCGGTGTGTCCGAGCGGCAGGTGAACTCTGCCGCCAAGGTGCTGGAGCAGGCTGAGCCCGAGGTGGTGCAGGCGGTCGAAGAAGGCCGGCTGCCGCTCTATCTCGCCGAGCAGGTGGCCGACCTGGACGAGGATGATCAGCGGGAGATCGCCGAGCAGCCAAAGCGCGAGGCCTCGGCCGTGGCGCGGCAGAAGCTGCAAGACCCGCCGCCGCTGGCCCAGAGCGGGCCGGTGGTGAAGGCAATGGACCCGTCATCGCTGGTGATGTTCGCAGCAGCAGTCTTCGCTGTAGGCGAGGCTGGAAAGGACGTTGATGCGTCCACGCTCGATGCTCTGGCGCGCGAACACCGATTGCTGGCCGATGCTGACGGCACCCTGAACCTCAGGCAGGAAGTGCGTCTGGCGTTCGACGTGGCCCGCAAGAGGACCAATGTCGGAGATGGCGACCTGCTCGGCAGCTCGCTGTACGCGGTGCTGACGGCAGGACTGCACGACGATCTTGAGCTGCTGATCGAGGACTACAGGCAGGCGCACAAGCTGTTCGACCAGGCCATGCGCGCTGGCGAAGAAGAGAGGGCCGGTGAAGCCAAGCAGATGCTGGAGGCCCTGCTTTGGCATGCGAACGGCAAGGCACGTTTCGGCATCAGCGTGAACGAGAGGCCGAAAGCTCTGGTGCAGGCGGCAGTGGCGCCACTGGGAACAGCACCAATGTGGGGCCAGAACGGCGTGTTCGAGATCGAGGTCGACGGACTGCCGGCTCTGGTGCGCTACAAGTTTGACGACTGGGGCTTTGGGCCGAGCTTCACGTTCCGCGCCACGCGGTTTGACCTGAAGTTTCCGCGCGGTGGCTGGGCTGAAGCGCGGGCTCGGTTCAGCGATCATTTGGGAGTGTCGGTCGAGGAAGCGGCTAGGCAGTCGCTTAGGCGCCTGGTGGAAATCCACACCGAGGGAAAGAAGACCACCACTGACGATCGAGTAGGCATGTACTACCCGGAGTTCGTCAACCGCATCGACCCATCAGACACCTACGACCAGATGGAGCGTGTGAAGCGTGGCGTCGAAATCCCTGCGGGGATGTGGCCGGCTCTGCCCAAATGGGAAGTTGACCCGTTGCCGGCGGCTACCGAGCAAGACTGTCGTGACAAACTCAATGCATGGAAGAGCGGCAAGCGGGGTTTCCCTAAGCCGAAGCACCTAGCCACCCACATCCTACTGCTGACCCACTCCGAAAAGCTGAAGCCGGTCGCAGATTTTCCGGCTTACGGCGCCTATGTCTACGAGAACAACGGCCATTGGTACTTCGTCGACAATGCCGAAGACCCTTCGGAGCATGCAGTTCGCGGGCGCATGGTCGAGGCTGACGCCGATCCTTCGCTTAGCGATGCTGACTGGGCAGCGGCGTATCTCGGTGCCCTTGCATCGCTGACCGAGCCGAAGGGCAAACTGCACCAGTCGACAGCAGCCGACGCCCTGCGGGCTGGCGTTAACGCCGGCATCAGCCGCGCGCAGATGGCCGAGGATCTCGGTCACCCGATTGGCACCATCCTCAACTGGACCCACAAACTCAAGCTGACCGGCCTTGGTGAAGGGCGTTCTGCGCCTCGGCCCCGCGCGGAGGCCGCAGAATGACGAACGTCTTTACCATCGAAGGGCGGGTGCTGGCCCGCGCGCTCGCGGACATCCTGCCACTCGTGCTCAAGCGGGTGTCGGTTCCGATCCTGGCGAGCGTGGAATTGGCTGTTGCCGGCTCGACGCTCAAGCTGACAGCCTGCGATATGGACATCGAGGTTGAGCAGTCGCTCGACGCGATCGATGCGAGCGGAAAATGGTCGGTGGCCGTTCGGCCGCATGTGCTGTTCGCAATTGCGAGGCTGGCAGGCGCCGCCGAGCTGGTTGTGCAGCGGACCGACGCCGGCATCAGCGTCACGGTCGATCAGGACACAGTCTACCAGTTGGAGGGCAACGACAGCGCCGCCTTTCCGCGGGTCGGTGGTGAGCGTGGGCGATTGCTCGAGGCCTTCAGCAACGGGCGCCTGGGTGAGTTGCTCGACAAGGTGCGATGGGCCGTCTCGACCGAAGAGACGCGATACTATCTCAACGGCGTCGCCTGGCTGTGGCGGGGCGGCGTTCGCAGATTTGCGGCGACGGACGGGCATCGCCTGGCGTTCGTGCGTTGCGGCAGCGCCGATGAGGATGCCGATAGAGTCATCCCCACCAAGGCGGTCGCGTTCCTTCGGAAAATGGGCCCCTCCGTCGCCCTGCACGACATCGCGCAGCGCGACGGCTCTGCAACCCCGCTGAGGTTATGGGCCGAGGCGCCGGGCGTTATCGTCCGCATGCGACTGGTCGAGATGTCGCCGACCCATGGGTATCCTGATATCGACCGGGTAACGCCAAAGGCAGAGAGCTTTCGCTCCAGCTTCGCGGTGAAGCAGGTTGACCTGATGGATGGCATCCGGCGCGCGCTTGTCCTCGATGACCGTCGGGGTGCGGGCCGGTGCCTCACCATCGCGAATGATGGCGGCCGCGTTTCGATCGGCGGCAAACACCACGACCTCGGCACCGCCCGTGTCGCGATCCGCTCTACCTGGCCGGATGGAGCGGAAACATTCGGCGTCAACGGCAGGTACCTCGCAGACATCGTGAGGCACTGCGTCGGCGAGATGACGATCCACCAGATCGATGCCGGCGCGCCGATCACCGTCCTCGACGAAGACGAGGCAGTGACCCGCGTTATCATGCCGATGCGGGTGTAGCCGATGCGCCCGACGGACAAGGACATCATCGTCTATCTGCGCAAGCGTTCGGGCTTCTATGGGCAGCGGGCAAAGCAGCGCAGCGGCAAACTGGCCGACCGCGATCGGGCAATTGCCCGGGCTTACCGCGCCGATGCTCGCCAGGTCGAGCAAACCGACCGGACCAGTGAGCGCGGGGCGTCATCATGACCCTATCTCTCTCCTGGTACCTGGTTGGCTTCTCGTCGGGCGTAGTAGCCTCCACCGGCAACTGGTGGTGGCTATTGCTCTGGCTGGCGGCGCTAGTTCTCGACTTCCTGGCGGACGCGTTCCGCAAGAGCAAGCTGGGGAAGGCCCTTGAGCGGAGGCGGCGGAAATGAACCTGCCGCTTACCTATCGGGAATTCCTCGAGGCGAAGATCGTCACCGCGCCGGTGGGAGGGTTCGAGGTTGCGCTCGCCGACATCAACCCATTACTGAAGCCGCACCAGAAGGCGATTGTGCAATGGGCGTGTCGCGGCGGCCGCCGTGCGATCTTCGCAGCGTTCGGGCTCGGCAAGAGCTTCATTCAGCTGGAAATCCTGCGCCTGGTGCTGGCCTATACCGGCATGCCGGTGCTGCAGGTCGCGCCGCTCGGCGTGCGCCTCGAGCTGATGGGCGACGCCCGGACGCTCTCGACCGGCGACCATCCTGACATCACCGACGAGCAGCGGGTCGAACTTGCTGCGTGGCTCGCGGCCGGGCCCGGCCGGGCGATCGATCTCAAGTTCATCCGCCGCACCGTCGAGGTGCATGGCGCCGGTCACTATCTCGCCAACTACGAGAGCATTCGCGACGGCAAGATCGATCCGCTGGTGTTCTGCGGCGTGTCGCTCGACGAGGCCTCGTGCCTGCGGGGCTTTGGCGGCAGCAAGACGTTCCGCGAGTTCATGCGGCTGTTCGACGGCATGGCCTACAAGTTCGTCGCCACGGCCACGCCGAGCCCAAACGAATACATCGAGTTGCTGGCCTACTCGGCGTTCCTCGAGGTGATGGATATCGGGCAGGCAAAGACCCGGTTCTTTAAGCGCAACAGCGAGAAGGCCGACAGCCTCACCATCCATCCACACAAGGAACGCGAGTTCTGGCTGTGGGTCGCCAGTTGGGGGCTGTTTGTCGAGCGGCCATCGGATCTCGGGTTCTCTGATGAGGGCTACGAACTACCCGGGCTCGACATCCACTGGCACGAGTTGCCGTCGAACCACCTCACCGCCGGCACCGAGAAATCCGGTCAGGGCCGGCTGCTGAAGAACGCCGCCGCATCCCTGAGCGATGCGGCTCGGGAGAAGCGCGAAAGCCTGTCGGTGCGGGTGGCCAAGCTGATGCAGCTGCGGGCGCTCGACCCCGAGGCGCACCGGGTGATCTGGCACGACCTCGAGGCCGAGCGTCACGCGATCGAGGCGGCGATCGGCGCCAGCGTCAAATCGGTGTGGGGCTCACAGGACCTCGACGAGCGCGAGAAGCGGCTGACCGACTTTGCCTATGGACGGCTCGGCGAGCTTTCGACCAAGCCGGTTATCGCCGGCCAGGGCTGCAACTTCCAGCGCTACTGCCACTGGGAGGTTTTCCTCGGCATCGGCCACAAGTTCAACGACCTGATCCAGGCGATCCATCGCTGCTACCGATTCCTGCAGCGGCACCAGGTGCGGGTCGATCTGATCTACACGGAGGCCGAACGGCCGATCCGCGACAGCATCGAAGCGAAGTGGCGCCGCCACGACGAACAGCGGGCAATCATGACAGACATCATCCGGCAATACGGCCTCTCGGCCGTAGCCATGGCTTCGTCGCTGAAGCGTGGCCTTGGGGTCGAGCGCGTCGAGGTGCGCGGCGAGCTGTTCACGCTCGTCAATAACGACTGCGTCGAGGAAGTGCGGCAGATGGCCGACAACTCGGTCGACCTGATCGTCACCTCGATCCCGTTCTCGACACAGTACGAGTACAGCCCGAACTACGCCGACTTCGGCCACACCGACGACGATCGGCATTTCTGGTCGCAGATGGATTTCCTGATCCCCGAGCTCAAGCGCGTGCTGGCGCCGGGCCGGGTGGCGATGATCCACGTCAAGGACCGGATCGTGCCTGGTGGGTTGACCGGGCTGGGGTTCCAGACCGTGTCGCCGTTCTCGGATGATTGCGTCGCGCGGTTCCGTCAGCACGGCTGGGCCTTCCTCAGCCGCATCACCGTCACCACCGACGTGGTGCGCGAGAACAACCAGACCTATCGGCTCGGCTGGTCCGAGCAGTGCAAGGACGGCTCGCGCATGGGCAACGGGCTTCCCGAGTATTGCCTCGTCTTCCGCAAGCCACCCTCGGACAACTCGAACGGCTATGCCGACAGGCCGGTGCACAAGGATAAGCGCGCTTGGGAGGCGGGCCGGTGGAGCAATGACGGCTATTCACGCGGCCGGTGGCAACTCGACGCGCATGGCTTCCACAAGTCCAGTGGTGATCGGCTACTGACGCCGGCCGAACTGCGCGGGCTCGACGCCAACGTCATCTACAAGGTCTGGAAACAGTACGACCTGGGTGCCGTCTACGACGTTGAGCAGCACGTCTACCTCGCCGAGGGGCTGGAGGAGGCGAGCGGCCTGCCGAGCGATTTCATGCTGCTGCCGCCGCACTCGAACCATCCTGAGGTGTGGAGCGATGTGGCGCGCATGCTGTCGATGAACACGCTGCAGGCGCAGCAGGGGCGGGAAATGCACCTCTGCCCGCTGCAGTTCGACATCATCGACAGGGCGATCCGCCAGTACAGCGAGCCCCGCGAGACGGTGTTCGACCCGTTCGGCGGGGTGATGAGCGTTCCCTACCGGGCGCTGAAGCTCGGCCGGCGCGGCCGGGCCGTTGAACTCAACCCCAGCTATTTCCGCGACGGCTGCGCCCACGTGGCGAGGATGGCCGAGGAACTGGCCACGCCTGATTTGTTTGGGGTGATGGGGATCGAGGAGGCGGCAGATGCGTGACGTGCTAGCCGACGTACTGGACAACTTCCCATTCGAGGGGGGTGCCGTGGTTCGTGGCACCCTCCAAGACACTCTCAGGCGCCGTCAGGAAAACTGCCCACTGCCCGAAAGGTTTTCCGTTCATATCGCAAACCTCGAATGCAGCGTTCGTCAAATCGCAGCCTCTGAATGTGATGTTGCCGTGCAGTCGCCCGCTGATCTCGCAGTCCCGAAAGTCGCAGCCTATGAAAGTAACATCGGACATGATGAAGTCACGGAGATTAAGTCGCCTGAAATTGAGGCCGCTGAACGCGACACGCGCCAAATAGCCGCCGTACACTTCGGTCGCCCCCTCATAGTCGAGGTCGTCAGGCCATCGATTTGCGTTGGGTACGTGGGTGCACGCGACCAGCGCCTGGATTTGCACAGAGGTCGTAGTGGGCCACTTGTGCTGCCAAGTTGTGTGCTCACGCTCAACCTTTCGACGGATATCGTCGCTGCCTTCTTTGATGACGGCTTGCAGGCACTTGAATGTTGGCCCCAGGTATCGACCGGGGAATTGCTTGGCTACATCGAGCGCCGACCAAATGCCGCCGATACGCGCTGTGCTGCTGTCCGCTCCGATCAGCTCAACCGCCTTCTGGAAGCGTGTAGCAGCGGCGATCTCTTGGTTCGCCTTGTAGGTGCGGTAGCCGACAATGCCCGCTGCAACGAGGGCGCAGAGTGTTCCGATGCCGGCTATCGCGCCGATGTATCCGCCGCTGCCGATCCAGAAGCTCGCGCACTTAGTTGGCTCGCAGCTGATGCCGTTGGCGACGATGAAGATCGCCGCACCGATGCAACACCCAATAAAAAGCCATCGGCCGATGGCCTCGTTGTTGTCTGTCATTGGTTGCCCCCGAACTTTCACTGCGCAGTAACGACCGCCATCCCTCAGTTCGTCAATGGTGGTGGCGTGCAATGACCCGTCGATCGACCGTGATTGCGTTTCATCGTCCTCGGTTCGAGCGGATGCTTCGGGATCTTCGTCTCGATCCCGGCTCGGTGCTGCCTGATGGCGAGTTGGCGCTGGTCGACGACATCACTCGGTGCCGGCTGACGCCACCGCTCAACAATCAGACGCTGGCTGAGGGGCTCGCTTCGGCGGTGAAGCTCGCGGCCGTGCTGCTGGAGGATTTGCCATGAAGGACTGGAATGACCTGACTGAGGCCGAAAAGCTTGCCGCGCACGAGGCGCGGATCGATTCCGGCCACACTTCAGTCGCGCGCTACGAGCGTCGGCTGGAAGAGCGGGCCCGGGCCAATGCGTTCGATGAAGCCATTAGCTTTCTGGAAGCGCGCGGCTTCGGCGATGCCTCGGCGGCGCTCGAGGCCGCCGCGTTTGAGCGGGCGTTTTGCTGATGTCACCGCGCCAGAGGAAAGCCGATAATCGACGTGAGCGCGCGCTGCGCACGCACTACGAGAGCGGTATCTTCGAAGCCGTGCAACCGCGCGTTGCCGAGCTGACAGGCCCAACGCATCAGCTCGGGCGTCCTGGGCATCTCCCGTTCTCGAACGCGCTCGCACGCGCTCTCCAAAGCGCCAATTTCGTATTCGGTCATGTAGCTCTCCTCCTGATCCAATTCGAGATAGGCAGCCGAATGGCCAGTTCAAGGGCAGGCGGTGCCGTTGGAGGAGGTGTCTTAGTCGTTGGACGCAGTGTCTGCTGGAAGCGCCAGAACACGCGCCACCAAGGCCTGCGCCTCGGCGATGACATGCTCGGGCTGGTCGGCGCGCAGCAGAAAGCCGACGAGCGTGCCGGCCTGGTCGATGAGCCATATCGGGGCCCGACCGTATCTCTCCGCCTGCCTGACCTCGGTTCGAAACCTGCTCAACTGTGCGCCGGGTTCGGTGCTCATTGCACGTGCCTCCTAAGCGGCGATGTCCTTCACGGAGATCACGAACTGCTTGCCCATGGCGCGCAGCCCGGCCTCGAGCGCAGGCAGTTTCGTGGCATGGTAGGGGTCGAGCATGCGGCGGACTTCCGTTTCGGCCTTGCCGAGCTTGCCGGCCAGCGCAGTGCGCGTGGTGCCGGAAGCACGGAAGGCCTCGATGAACGCCACCTTGGCAGCCGTGGCGGCGCCGATCGACACCCAGCGGGAGGAGCCGCCACCGTCCGGGCGCTTCCGCGGCTCGGGCAGGGCCCGCATATCCTTGGTGTAGGTCAAGACCGTTACCTCGAGCGCGTCGACTGCGTTGGCAACCGCCTCGTCGAGGTTCGCGCCGGCAGTATTGGCTTCGGGGAAATCGGGGAAGGTGACGACGAAGCCCTCTCCATCTTGCTGGAACCGGGCAAGGTACGACTGGTGCATGAGACCCTCCATGGTCTGCTTGGGCCGCGGCCGGGGCTAGAGCCCCAGCTGCTGGCGGATGATCCGTTCCATCAGGGGAGTGATTTCCCCCGACTTGATGACGCTGAAGGCCCCGCCGCAACGGACGACACAATGCCCGCCTTTGCCGCGCGCCATGTTGACGGTGAGGGTGAGCCCGGCGGCCTTGGCATCCTTAGACAGCTTCCGGATCAGTTGCTCGCGCTTCATTTGACGCCCCTCGCTTCGACCCCTTCCTTGTCGCACAAAAATGTGTGGGAAGCAAGAGAAATCGAACAAAAATGTTCGAGTGCGGAGGTGAGTAAATGAGCTTACCCGCAAACCTCGCAGCGATCCGCGACGAAGCCTTGCGCACCAGTTGCGAAAGCTGGGCGATCCAGAAGGGTTGGGAACTAGACAAGGGGCGCGCTTGGCGTAGCGGCCCATGCCCGCGGCCAGGCTGCGGCGGTACCGACCGCTTCATGATCAACACGGTGAAGGACACGTTCCGGTGCCGGCAGTGCGACATCAATGGCCAGGGGGTCATTGCGCTGGTGATGGCTGTCGAGGATGTAGATTTCGTTGCGGCGTGCGCCACAATTACTGGACGAAAGCCCAGTGAGCCGGTTGACCCGAATAAGTGGGCCGCCGATCGCGCCGCGGCCGAAGCGCGCAAGCGCGAAACAGCGCACATTGCAGCGGTCGAACGTGAGAAGGCACGACAGGGCGGGCACATGCGCTGGCAGAGCGGGTGGAAACCCCTGCCTGGTGGCGGAGTGGAGACGTATCTCAAACTTCGAGCGCTCGACTTCACCGATCACCCAGCGATCCGCTCGCTGCACGACCTGCAACTCCGTGAGTACGACCGGTTGCCCTACATGCACCCGGTCAAGGGCGATGCCGGTAACACCGTCTACCGCACGCTGCACACCGGGCTGGTGATGCTGGCTGCGGTCACTATGCGTGATGGTCGCTTTGGAGCTGTACATCAGACCTGGATCGACCTGACCCAGCCTAAGGGCAAGCTGATATTGCCGGTTCAACCCGGGGACAAGAAGGCGCCGCCGCCCAAGAAAATGCTCGGGACCAAGCAGGGCGGCGCGATCCAACTCTACACCCCTCAAAAGCCCAGGCGCATCGTCATGGGCGAAGGAATCGAGACCACGCTCACAGCGCTCTGCCACGCCTATGAGCCGGAGACGGCCTATTGGGCCGGCGCCGACCTGCCACACATGTCGGGCAGGGCCGCCTATGGCAGGGACGGCAAGCGGATCGAGGCCGAACCGGACATGAACGATGAAGACTGCTTCATCGCGCCGACCTGGTGCGAGGAGTTGGTGTTTCTCGGCGAGGCCGACGAGCCGGGCAAGCACCAGGAGGCGAAGTGCCAGCGCGGCCTGCTGCGCTCGTGGAACCGCCGGCAGGAAGACAAGTGGCACGACCACTACAAGGGCAACGTCAAAGACCTGACCACCATCTACGTGCCGCCCGCCGGCATCGTGCCGGAGACGACCAGCGCATGACGACTATGGGCGGCACCGACCTCAATGACCTGGCCATGGGTAATCCGGCTGAGGCAGGGGCGCGCGTGCGCGCCGCGATGGCCGCTGGCCGGGTGGTCGAGGGTGAGTTTCACGAACCCGACGACGATGACGCCGACCGCAAAATTGCGGACGCCGAGGCCTCGGCCGAGGCGCCGCCCCGCGACCCCTCCGACCCCGGGCCAGATGCTGACGGGATTGTCTCCGACTACGACGCGCCCGACGACTACAGCGAGGCGAAACGGATAATCGCGCGGTTCTGCGCCGAGCTGGACCAGAACGATCGCGATAACGGCCGGCGCCTGGTGGCATGGTTTGGCGACGGCCTTTGCTACGTCACCGGCCTCGGCTGGCTGGTTTGGCGCAACACGCATTGGCTGCGCGACGAGGCGGAACTCGATGTTCGGTACCTGGCTCAGCAGGTGGTCGACTGCATCAAGCTCGAGGCGCTGGAGATCACCGCGACCGACAAGCAGCGATCCATTCTGCGGATGGCCGACAAGGCGCAGGCCAAGCCCGAGGACGAGCGGACCGAAGCCGACAAGCTGTTGATGGTGAAGGCCGTCGCGGTGCGTAAGTCGATCGAGGCGAAGCGCGGCAAGCGGATGAACTGGGCCGTCACCTCGGGCAATGCCGGCAAGACCTCGGCGATGCTCGAGCAGGCGCGCAGCCTCAAGGCCGTGCCGATCGAGCGGCTGGATGGCGACAACATGCGCTTCAACGTCGCCAACGGCACGCTGATCTTCGATCGGGCGCCCGACCCTGAACGACCCGACGATGACAGCCCGCGCAAGATCGGCACAGTTGAGTTCGTGACGCACGATCGCGCGGACTTCATCACCAAGGTTGCCGATGTCAGCTACGACGAGAAGGCGGCCTGTCCGTTTTTCCTCAACGAGTTCCTGGCCAAGGTGCAGCCTGATCAACGCATGCAGCTGTTCCTGCAGGTGTCGACGGCTTACGCGCTGCTGGTGGGTGGCAATGACGAGCAGCGGCTGTTCTACCACTACGGCACGGGCGCCAACGGCAAGTCGGCGTTCCTCGAGCTGATCGGCCGCATCGCCGGCACCTATCGCTCGATCGCCTCGCCGGACACCGTGACCGGCGATGGCCAGCGGCAGGGCCAGCAGGCGAACCCGGATATCGCGCGGCTGCACAACACGCGCCTGGTGACGATCGAGGAGCTGCCAAAGAACGTGCCGTTGCGCGAGGAGCTGATCAAGGCGTTGACCGGCGGCACGAAGATCCTCGCGCGCTTCCTCAACAAGGACTTCTTCGAGTTCATGCCGGTGTTCACGCCGATGCTCTCGGGCAACTCGAAGCCGGCGATTTCGGGAGCCGACTACGGCATCTGGCGGCGCGTGCTGCTGGTGTTGTGGGGGGTCACGATCCCACCAGAGGATCGCATGCACCCCTCATTGCTGGCCGAACGGCTCGATGCCGAGCGCCCGGGCATTCTCAACTGGCTGGTCGACGGGCTGATGCTCTACCTGAAGCACGGGCTTGAGCCCTACGTGCCGGCCGAGGTGACAGCGTTCACGCAGGACTATCGCGAGGAGCGTGACAATGTCGGCGTGTTTGCCGAAGTCGCCCTGGCGCGCGAGGAGAACCATAACGAGAAGGCCGGTCCGGTCTACAAGGCTTACACCGATTGGTGCGAAGTCAACGGGTTGCGCGCGGCCTCGCATCGCAGCTTCGGCGATCGGCTGACCGAGCTGGGCTTCAAGAAGCGGCGCGGCAACTACTTCGTCTATCTCGACGTGCGGCTGAACCAGACGGCTTCGAAATATGACGGCGTGCCGGTGCCGCCCCGTGAGCCGGCCGGCGATCCGGGCTGGAAACCCTCGGACATGTGATGCGCCCGGTGCGGGGAGACAGTCGCGCTTTTCGCGCCGCCCCGCACCCCCTCCGGACAGACAGAAAAACGGAAGTCTCGACCCTCTCCGCGCTGCCGCGCGGCGATAGAGGGTCGAGAGAGTTAAGTGATAGTCGGATGCGACTGTCTGCGCTCCAATACAACAGCAAAATCAATAGTTTAAAGATACTCGGAGACAGTCGGCGGGCTGTCTCTCGCGTATATGTAGAGGGGGGTGGGGGCGGTCTACCCGGAGCGCTGTTTTGAACCGTTGATGGTTCATGCATTACGGGCCGACTGTCTGCACCCTCTTTTCTCTCTTTAAGTCTCTACTGCTGTTCCTCTTTTTCCCGAGAGACAGTTGAGCGGGACTATCTGCAACCCTCTATGGAGCTGCTGATGCCGAAATGGCGGGATAAGGATGGGGTCGAGCGCGAGGATGATCGCCCGGCTGGTGCGATGCGGCGCATCAAGGCGCAGCGGCCCGCGCTGGGTTGGCCGAGCCGCCACCTCGCGGCGCTCCACTGGTATGCGGTGATGACGCGGGCCGGTACCGAGTTTGCTGTCGAGGCGCTGCTAGAGCGGCGCGGGTTCGTCGCGCTGGTGCCGATGCACACCGAGTATCGACGGGCGAACCGATATGCCCGCCGCAAGCACGAGGTGAGCTACCCCGTGGCGCCCCGCTATGTGCTGGTCGGGTTCACCGAGACGCAGCTGCATCGCGGCGCACCGCCATGGCACCAGGTCTTCGCGATCACCATGGTGATGTCGGTGGTGGGGCTAGGCGAGCAGCCCTGGCGGATGAAGGGAAGAGAGACAGCCGAGTTCGTCAAGGCGCACGGCAGCACCAAGGCGCCCGCGGTCTACAGCCATATGGGCATGCGGGCGCACCATGAGTTCAAGGCCGGCGACACTGTGCAGGTGGTCGAGGGCTCGCTCGCCGGGCTCACGGTCAAGGTGGCGTCGATCGAGGGGAGAGCAGCGAAGGTGCTGCTGCCCTTGTTCGGGAAAGAGGAACAGGAATTCCCGCTCAACGTCGCGCACCTGGAGCCGGTGATGGAGTGAGAGGCGTACCTCTCACTCCTATTTGGACGCCGCCGCTCAGAAGAAGCGGTCGATCACAAAGAGAACCGCGCGAACCAGAAGGTGCGCTAGCACCGACAGGACTAAACGCGGCAGGAAACGGATGTACCAAAGGCGGCTCATCTCTTTTCTCCACGGAGCAATCTGGGAGACCTGGCCTCAAATCGGGGGCCGGGCCGTTAACCTGATAGGTCAAGGAAAGCGGGACAGCTTGAGAGATCAGGAAACGTGAAAGCGAGAGGAGAGAGGTACGCTGATGTCAGATGATCAGAAGAGAGACGAAAGGGGAAAAGCGAGGATCAGAAGATCAAAGGGTGAGATGCTTAGTGAGATGCTTAGCGAGATGATTGCAGAGGTAGGCACGGCCCGCATGCGACGAGATGCTGCGGTCCCGAAGGGTGGTTGCTCCATCCACCTTTCGGTAGTTCAGGAAATAGGCAGCACACTCGTCGGTTACAAGATGGGTTGGGTGTTGACAGGTGGAGCAAAGCGCTTCAGCTTCATTCGCGGATGATCCGTCGATCTGTTGCAGGCCGCTGACCTTCAGCGCGATACCCGAGCAGCAGGCGGACCTGGCCTCCGAGTTAGGCGACCGCCCGGATCATGTCCCAAATTCAGGACCCGAAGTCCAAGCCCGCCCTGGCAACAGCGGCGGGTTTTGCTTGTGATGTGGAATAGGTAGGGGGAGGGGTGAAGAGGCGTGCCCCCTCGCCCTCCCCAATTACCTGACCGAACCGCAAATTTGCGGTCGATTAATCGGCTTCGGCCTTTCCGCGGCGATCTCTGAGAAACTTCCTCAGACGCATCACCATGAAGGTGCCCCCTGCAACAACTACAGGGACGATAACGACGAGGTCGCGGACGATACTTACGAGGTCGGCAATGACGCTCAGCATGTTTGCTGGCCCCATGTTGGCCGCGCGGGGAGGCAACCCGAAGCGGCTGACACACTCTAGTACGGTGGGTTGTGGCTAGTGATCCGTGCCTAAGCATGTGGACGATGACCGGGTTTGGTCATGCCTACGGGGTGGTCGACCAGTCGGTTCCAATCGCCGTCGACCTACGGCCTCACTTGCGCTCCTACCGGATGCGCCCGAAATGTGTGTGCCTTCTCTCCTCCTAGCCTTGTTAGCTTGGAATGTGGTGGATCGAGGCGAGGGACGCAAGAGGGCGTAACGGGTCCCTCCCAGAGCGCCAAACTCATGCGGGGCGGCTTAGCGCGTGCGTGCGGTAGTTTCGGGCCATTTTCACAGGGTTGACGGGGTTGACGGTGGTGGACACTGCGGTTGACGGGCCGGTTGACCCTTCGGTCTGGCTGACGATGACACAGGCGGCTGAACGGCGCGGTGTGTCGAAGCAGGCGATCAGCAAGACAGTGGGGCGCTTGGTGGCCGAAGGGCGGCTGTCGACCAAGGCGGGGCAAGGCGGCGCCAAGCTGATCAACATCGTCGCGTTCGAGCGCTTAGTGGCGTCCGAAAGCGATCCAGCGCAGGCGCTGCGCAATTCGCAGGTGAACGTATCGGAGCCTCCAGCCGCGACTAGCCAGCCGACCTACATGGACAGCCGCGCAACTCGTGAGGCTTACCAGGCTGAGGCGGCCCGGCTCGACATCGCGGAGCGCCTTGGCGACCTGGTGAGCAAGACCGATATCGGCGCGCGCACGACGACGGCGTTTCGGAAGCTCCGCGACCGGCTGATGATGTTGCCTGGGAGGATATCCGATCGGATGGTGGCTGCGCCCGATGCCAGGGCGATGAAGGCTCTGTTGTCGGGCGAACTCCGCAAGCTGCTCGAGGCATCGGCCAACGAGCTCGATCACCTCACGGATGAAACGGACGACGGGGACGATGACAACATCCTCGACGACGATCCGGGAGCGCTCGGACCAGCAGATCAGGGAGAATAGCCTCGTCGTTTTCCGTGCCGCCGGCGCCGGTCTGAGGCCCGACCCCGTCGAGCTTGTAAGCGAGTGGGCAGAGAGCTTCCGCTATGTGCCGGACATGGGGTCGGTACCAGGCAAGTGGGATAACGCGACAGCGCCATACCTGATCGAGATCATGGATGCGCTGTCGCCCGACTCGGACGTCAAGCGCGTCGTGCTCGAAAAGCCGGCGCAGTCGGGTGGGTCGGCGGTGGCCGAGAACTGGCTCGGCTTCCTGATGCATCGGGCGCCGGGCCCGATCATGTATATCGGGCCGACCGTTCTTGCCGCCAAGGACTGGTACGAGGAGAAGCTTGGCCCGACGATCGAAGCGACCGCGGTGCTCAACCCTAAGAAGGGCGGCGCCGTATATCCCCACAACTCTCGGGATGGGAAGGGGTCGACGGGGAAGCGGCTGAAGTTCCGCGGTGGCTTCCTCTACTTCGCGGGTGCCAACTCGGCGGCGACGCTGCGGCAGCACTCGATCCGATACATGGTGCGAGACGACCGGTCAGCCTGGACCGACAATGCCGACGGCGAAGGCGACCCCACCAAGCTCGCCGACATGCGCCTGAAAACCTACAAGCGCTACGACCTCGAGAAGGTGTTCGATGTCAGCTCGCCCAAGTTCAAGGGCTCGGACATCGACGCTGATTTCGAGAAGGGCGACAAGCGCCGCTACTACATGGCGTGCCTTGGCTGCGGCTATCTGACTGACTGGGACTGGGAGGATGTGATCCGGGCAGAGGCGGCGCCCTTCCGGTCACACGTCGTGTGCCCAAACTGCTTGCGCGAGCATAGCGACGCCGACAAGCCTGAAATGGCTTCGGTCGAGGCGGGCGCCTGCTGGATACCGACCGCGCCGGATGCTGACGGCGTTGTTCCCGACAAGACCATTGCACCCGATGCGGTCAACGGGTGGCGGTTTCGAGACACCGGGCGCCCCTTCCGCAGCTATGTGATCACCGGCGTGATCAACACATTCGACCGGTGGGACGATATCGCCCAAGGCGAGATCGATGCCGGCGACGACCCCGACGAGGTGCAGCCGTTCCAGAACGGCGTGCTCGGCCGACCGTACGAGCCCAAGGGTGAGGGGCCCAGCTGGGAGGTACTCGCAGCTCGCAGGGATGCTGAGTGGGAGCGTGGGCGGGCGCCGGCCGGAGTGTTGTACGTGACGCTGACAGCGGACGTGCAGGGCGACGGCATCTATTGGGCGTTCATCGGGTGGGGGCCGAACAAGGAAGCCTGGCACCTCGACCATGGCTTCTGCGCAGGGGCGACCGACATTCCGTTCGAGGGGGCATGGCCCAAGCTCGACATGGTGGCGGACAGAGGCGTCGCCTTCGGGCCGATCAGGCTCGGCGCTGACCTGATCGGCATCGACAGCGGCTACAACTCGGATGCCGTCTATGGCTGGGTAAAACGGCGGCACAACGCGCTGGCGCTCAAGGGCGTCGATGGCTGGAGCAAGCCGGCGATCGGCCGGGCTGATACGCCCGAGGTGAAAAAGACCGGCCTGTCGGCGGGCAAGGCGCGCAAGCACGGTATGAAGGTCTGGCTCATCGGTACCTGGGGCATCAAGGCCGCCATGATGACCTACCTCTCGCGGCTTCCCAAGGAAGGCGGCGGTGTCCCTATCGGCTACCAGCATTTCCCCGGCAACGCCGAGGAGGAGTATTTCCGGCATCTCTCTTCCGAGTTCATCAAGGAAGAGAAGGACGAGACGGGCTCTGTTACCCGCGTGTGGGCGAAGAAGGGGCCGAACCACTGGCTCGATTGCAACGTCTACGCCTGGGCGCTGACCCATTTCACCGGGCTCTGGGCGTGGGGGGAAGTGCAGTGGGATGCCCGCGCCAAGGAACTTGCCGAGATGATGAAGGTCGATGAACTCGACCTGTTCTCGCCGGGGGTGATTGCTGCGGTGGCGGCTGCGCCGATCCGCGATGACCGGGACGAAGATCCCGTTGCCCCCGCTCCGACCATTGCATCTCGTCGGGCGGCTGCAACGGATGACGGGTTGGCCGCTCTCGCAAACCTCAATCGCTAGGAGCTGATCGTGACGCTCGAAGAGATCGACGCCGCGCTGTCGCAGCTGCGGGCGGCAAAGATGCAGCGCCTGACGGGCGGCACCCGGACCAAGGTGGCCTATGTGGGCGGATCGGTCGAGAAGTCGGTGGCATCGCTCGAGGAGATCAATATGGAGATCACACGCCTCGAGCTGTCCCGCGGTCGGCTGACCGGCTCCTCGACGGTCGGCGGCCCGATCCGCATCGGCTTTGGTGACCGCGTATGAGCAAGCCGGTCGTGCGTGTTGCCGCCGGAGATTCGACGGGCGCAACCGCGCGCGTCGTTGCTCATGGGGGAATGGGGCGGACGAGCTATGCTGCCGGCGATCCGGCCCATCCCGCAGTCGCGAACTGGCATCCCGGCCTCCGCTCTGCTGATGGTGACTGGCTGCGGGATCGCCCTCTGTCGGTTGCTCGTATCCGCGATCTGAAGCGCAATGATGGCTGGGCGGCGGCGGGTGATGACCGCCTGGTCGACATGCTGGTCGGTGGGGCGCTGCGACTCAATTCGAAGCCGGATGCCGAGGCTCTCGGGATCACTCAGGACCAGGCGCATGCGCTGGGTCGCAGCATCCAGAGCGTCTGGCGTGGCTGGGCAGAGGACCCGACGTTTCGGTGCGACGCTGAACGGACCCTCCCATTCCCGGGTCTCGCCGGTCTGGTCGCACGCGAGTTTGTCGGCATCGGGGAGTCGGTCGGCGTCAACCGCTGGATCGAGCGCGACGGTTGGCCGTACCGCACCGCAGTGCAGGTGGTCGACCCCGACCGGCTCAGCAATCCCGATGGCAGGCCCGACACCGAGGAGCTGCGTGCGGGCGTAGCCAAAGATGAGAACAATGCGCCTGTCGGCTATAACTTCCGGCGCGGCCATCCCAGTGATGCCGGCGTAGCTGGCGCGCGCTCCTTCACCTGGGAGTACATTCCGCGCTGGGACCGGGTGGGCGATTGGGATCGCCCGAAGGTCTTCCATGTGTTCGACAAGGAGCGTCCTGGCCAGTCACGCGGCGTGTCGCGCCTGGTCCGCAGCCTCACCAAGCTTCGCGGTCTGTCGCGCTACTCGGAAAGCGAAATCCGGACAGCGGCGATCAATGCCACGATCGTCGGTTCGCTCTACACCCAGATGGGGGCGGAGTATGCCGCCGACCGGTTGGGCAACGAGGCGCCGGTCGCTGGCGCTGACTGGTCCAACTTCAACTCGCAGCGGGCGAACTTCTATAGCGGTCAGAACGTCCTCGACGATGCGCGCTTCCTGACGCTGTTCCCGTCCGACCGCCTCGACCTCAACACGCAGCCGCGGCAAACGGCTGGCTATCCGCAGTTCCAGCGGTCATTCCTGCAGGCGCTCGCCGCCTCGCTTGGCATTTCCTACGAGCAGCTGAGCATGGACTGGAGCCAGACGAACTATTCGTCTGCCCGGGCAGCGCTCAACGAGGTGTGGCGCGGTGTGAACCGGCTCCGCGCCATCCTGATCTGGGGCTTCGCCATGCCGGTGTTCGCAGCGGTATTGGAGGATGCACTCGACGCCGATCTGATCGAGATCCCGCGTGGTGCACGCAATTTCTACGACGCGCCGGCCGCATGGCTTCGGGCCGACTGGATCGGGCCGGGTCGTGGGTTCATCGATCCGGTCAAGGAAGCGCAGGCGGCACAGCTGCGGATCGATGGGATGATCTCGACGCTCGAACGCGAGGCGGCTGAGCAGGGGCTCGATTGGGAGCTGGTGCTCGAGCAACTAGCGCGGGAGCGCGAGGAAAAGGACCGTCGGAAGCTCGGTGCGGGTTCAACCGATATCGGGATCGTCGCCCGCACCGACCTCGAAGATCGTCGCGGCGCCGACGCCTAGCCACACAGAGGCAACACATGCATTTCGATCTCGACCTTCACCTCCGCACGCCGGGGCGACTGATGCTGCTCGAACGCAGCGTGTGCCAGTCCATGGCGGATCGGGCTTTTGAAGGCCGGTCCGGTCGCGGCGGCGGTTGGCTGTCTCGACTGCTCGGCTCGACCAGGCCGCAGGCGGGCGAAGCTGGGGAAAGCGCCAGCGAGAAGCTGGCCATGCCGTCGATCCGCTGGTCCGACGACGTGATCTACACAAACGGCTTCGCCCTCGTCGAAGGCCTAGCCATCATTGACATCGAGGGGGTGATGACCCCCGACGGCTACTTCGATTGGTGGTCGGAAAGCTGGGTCCCTGGATACGCTCAGATTGGTGAGGCGTTGCAGGCTGCGCTCGCTGATAGCCGCGTGCGGGCGATCCTGTTGAGAGTGAACTCCCCCGGCGGGTTGGTGGACGGGTGCTTTGACCTGGCCGCGCAGATTCGGTCGGGAAGGGAAATCAAGCCGATCTGGGCGCATTGCCGGATGGCGTGCTCGGCGGCCTACGCGCTGGCCTCGGCCGCCACTCGCATCGTAGCGCCGGCCGAGGCCGACATCGGATCGATCGGCGTGCTGATCATGCACTACGATTTCACCCAGATGTATGCCGAGTGGGGCATCAAGGTCGAAGCGATCGAGAGTGCTCCGCGCAAGACCGATGGCGCAGAGTGGAAGCCGCTCAGCGAGGATGCGCGGGCACATCTTGCGAGCGTTGTCGGCCAGGTCGCCAAGTCGTTTGTCGCGACGGTAGTCGCGGGGCGCGGCCTGACAGAAGAGGCCATCAAGGGGCAGCAGGCGCGTTGGTTCCTCGCGCAGCACGACGACCCGCAGCAGTCTGCGCTCGGCCTCGGCCTTATCGACGACATCGCCAATGAGCGCGCGACCTTCGCTGCGCTGATCCAGTCCCTCTCCGATGAAACCGCGACCGGCGCGCCGGGCGGAGAGAGCACGTCCGCGCGCGCCGAACATGAAGAGGAGAGCGATATGGCGCTCAAGGATACCGTCGCTGCCCTGCGGGCCAAGGCCAAGGCCGGCGACAAGAAGGCCGAAGCTGATCTTAAGGCCTTCGGCATTTCGCTCACTGCCGACGATGCCGATCCCGAAGAGGAAGCGGCCGCTGAAGGTGCTGCTGAGGACGATGAGGAAGCCGCGACCGAGCCGGGCACGGCCGACGACGAGGAAGACGAAGACGACGATGGCGCCGAGCCGGAAGCCAAGGCGACCGGCACCAAGGCGGGTTTTGCGCTGCTCGGCTGCAAGGAGGCCAAGGGCCGCGAGCCGCTGGCGCAGAAGCTCGGCGCCAAGGTCGCCAGCGGCAAGATGACCTATGGCGAGGCGACCGACATGCTGGCCGCTGCTCCGAGGGCAAGCCGCCTCGCCGACGCCATGGCCGGCCGCGACCGCAACCCCGGCAACGATCGCGATGGTAGCGGCAAGGCAAAGTCCGGCCTGGGCGCCGCCGTCGATCGCATGCTCGCCGCCAAAAAGCGCTGAACCGCAGCCGGGCGTTGTCCCGGTCCCTTTCCCACACTGATCTTCCAAGGAGAAGACGATGCTGACCATGAAGGTGGCCGGGCCCAAGCTGCAGACGGCCCTGCTGAAATTCGAAGTCGACCTGAACTACACGCGCGAGGAGCTGCCGGTGCTTGCCGGCAGCGGCTCGGCGCGTATCCTGGAGCTGGGGACGATCCTCGGCTTCTCGACGGCGACTGCTGTCGCAATCGCTGCGGTGGGAGGCAATGTCGGCAACGGTGTCGCTACGCTGGCAAACCCCGCTATCGCCGATGGTGCACGGCCCGGCGTCTACCAGGCGATCTGCATCGAGCCGGTTGCGGATGCCGGCACGTTCGAAGTCTTCGGCCCCGATGGAATTTCGATCGGAACTGCTTCGGTTGGTGTCGCCTTCACCGGTGAGGTGAAGTTCACCATTGCCGACGGGGCGACCAACTTCTCGGCCGGCGACGCGTTCAAGATCACGGTTCCGAACGACGGTACCAAGGCTGTCGCGTGGTCGCCTGGCGCCAAGGATGGCAGCCAGAAGATCCGCGCCATCTCGATCGTCAAGGCGACGGCGCCTGACGGTATCGATGGCAAGGTCGTGGCGCTGTGCCGTGGGCCGGCCATCGTGCTCGACAGCGGCATTGCCTGGCCCGAGGGCGCAACCACCGACCAGAAGGCAGCGGCCCGCGCCGCTCTCGCGGACCTCGACATTCTCGTCCGGTTCGACTGATCACGGCGGGCGCAGCTCCCGCGCGCCCCCGACTAACTGCCGACGGCCCAGTTGCGCCGTCACCTTCCCAACATCGTTGAAGCATGGAGACGGCGGCAATGGACCCCGAAGACTTCAATTTCGTCTACACGGCGACCGATCTCACCGAGCAGATCAATCGCATTCCCAACAACTACGGCCTGATCCGCGCCCTTGAGCTGTTCAGCTCCGAGGGCACAGTCTCGGCCATCGTCGAAGTCCGGATCGAGGACGGCATTTTGCGCGTTCTGCCTGCCAAGGAACGCGGTGCGCCTGGTACACCGGCTGGGCGGGAAAAGGGTACCTCGATCTTCTTCCAGGTGCCGCATTTTCCGCACATGGACCTGATCACGCCGAAGGACATTCAGGACTTCCTCGTCCTGCTGGCCCGCTCGCGGACACCGAAGTCCTACGACGACGAGCTGGCGAAGCGTCTGCTCAATATCCGCGCGAACCACTCGATCACGCTCGAGTATGTGCGGATGGGCGCGCTAAAGGGCGTGATCCTCGACGGCGACGGGACCGAGCTTTACGACCTCTATGATGCATTCGGCATCACCAAGAAGACTGTCGATTTCGTGCTTGGCACGGCCGGCACGGATGTGATCGCCAAGTGCGAGGAGGTGAACGACCACATCATCTCGAACCTCAAGGGCGAAGTGTCGGATGGCGTGGACGTGATGGTCTCGGGCAGCTTCTTCAACAAGCTCGTCCAGCACGAGAAGGTCGAGAAGTACTTCCTGCAGTCGAACTCCAGCCAGGAGCTGATTCGGCTGGAGCGCGATCGGCTCGGCGGCAACTGGGGCCGCGTGTTCGAATTCCAGAACCTGCGCTTCCGCGAGAACAAGACCACGTTCCCGGTGAAGCAGGCCGGTGCCCTCACCAATGTGCCGGCCATCGAGGCGGGCAAGGGCCACGCCTATCCGACGGGGACGCAGCAGACCTTCAAGACCTGGTTCGCGCCGCCTGACACCTTGGCCGGCGCCAACGAGCCCGGTGAAGAGATCTTCATCAGCTCCGAAGAACTGAAGCACGGCAAGGGCGTGGAGCTGTGGTCAGAGTCGAACCCGCTCGCGATCTGCAACCGGCCGGAAGTGCTGGTCGAAGTCACTACCTCAAACTGATCGCTTCCCAAAGGCAGGGGCTTTGCCCCTGCCGCTCCACCTGTCCCCGCTCGACCGGGACAGATGCGGCGGCATGTTGCCGGCTGGAAAGGAGAACGAGATGACGAAGTCAGCCCCGAAGAATGAGGTGAGGGTCAAGCTGCTCGCGGCCGACCTCAAGGAAGGCCCGCTCGAGGCGATCGTGCGCCTCCCCCGAGCCCGCGCCGATGAGCTGATCAGCGCCGAGCAGGCCCGCCTTGCGCGTATCGACGACTTCTCGTTCGGGTCGGCGGCCTAGCCGCCGTGCGCAGGGACCTGGTCGAGGAAGTGCTCGACGCCGCTGAGGCGGAATTGTTCGAGGACATTTACTACACGCACGCCCCGGCCGGTCCCGTTCTGCTAGAGCGCGCGATTTCCGGTGTTGAGGTCGTAACCGAGGACTTCAACATTCTCGGGCACGGCATGCGCGAAGCGACCCACACCACGCGCGTGAGGAAGTCTCGCTTTCCGCACCTCGCCAAGGGCGACATTCTCGATGACGGTGACCAGTACAAGCTCTTGGACTGGCGCGAGCCCGTGAGGGGCGACGGTCGTCTTGAGTGGGAACTGAGTCTGTTAAAGCTCTAACGAAGCTCATCGCCGAATGGGAATGTTGGACTCGAGCACTGGCACATCGTCAAAGCCGTGGTCGCGTAAAAGCATCTCGGCCGCTGCGACAGAGGCCGCAGCATACGGAGACGGCCCAACGCGCACGCTAAGTATCGGCAACTTGGTCTCCGGCCTATACTCGTAATACGGCACGACGCCCAACGGCCCCGTTCGATACTTTCGAGCTGTCTGCCTAAGCTGGTAGTTTGACGTTGATAACCTAGACTCGCGCTCTGCTTCAAAGGCTGGATGCTTCAACCTTCGAAGAAGGTCGGACATTTCAAAGGAAGCCCACATTGCCAAGCGGTCCAACTCGGCGTCTGACCTGCTCCAGGCAAGGCTCGCGATCTTAAGTATCTCCTCCAGCCCCTCCTTCAGGACCCTCCGCTGCACATTCCCGTCGTAGATCAATTGATGCAGGTTTGTCCCGAAGCCGGCGGGAGCATCACTGCGCAACGTTATTGTATCAAACTCGATGCAATAAGGAACAATGTCTTTTCCGTAATCGCGCCACTGATTTAGTAGGTTTCCATCAGAGCTCATGCAGAACACAACCGCCCGAAAACTCTCGCTGAACGCCTCTTCGTGCTCATACATTCGATCAACGAATTTTCGTTTCTTCTCGTGGTCGAGTGACGGCTTGATCTCTTCAATCACTTGCTTATAGACCTGAAGGGCCCAGAGCCGCTCGGACCCGTCATTCATGAATTTGGTATCGGAGAACCACAGACAATTGCCGCTTACGACCCCTATAAGACCGGCGGCGTTGGTGTAGTGGAAATTTCTATGCAATCGGGGCGGCGAATATTTTTCGGCTATCACGGTGCCTTTATTAAAGAAGAGATCGCGGAATTCCTTGTCTAATTCTTTCTGCTCGTCGGTGCCCGCCCCCTCCTGTCCCGCATTTGTTTCAGGACCAATAGAAGGACCTCCATTAGAGGCCTCGGATACCTTTGCTGTCTTTTTCCCGGTGGCAGCCAACTAACCCCTCCTTTGTGCACTTGGGCCATACTGACAGGATTGCGAATTTGAGAATAGCTGCGGCGGCCGTAGGCAACCTCGAGGAAGTGATGCAGTCAGAGCGTCGCCTTGGTGCCCATGCTGCTACTGAAGGAGTGCGGAACACCGTTGATCAGGTGAAGCTGGTGCTGCGGACGCAGACGATGACCGCCTTCGGCTCGCAGCAGCTGGCCAATACCTGGCGCGGCGTTGCCTATCCCAGGGGTGGGCAGATCAGCCTCGGCGCCGCCGGCACGGTGTTCTCGAACGCACCTCACATCGTCGAGGCTTTTAGCGCCTCGACCACCATCCGCAGCAAGTCAGGGTTCTTTCTGGCAATCCCGTCGCCCGAGGCGATGACGATGCGCGGCAGTCGTCGGGAGCGACCCACGCCCGACAGCATCGAGCGGCGGTTAGGGCTGAAGCTGCAGTTCGTCTATCGGCCGGGCAAGGCCTCGCTGCTGGTGGCGGACCTGAGGCGGCGCACCGGCAAGCGCGGCGGGTTCGCAGCGCCATCGGCGCGCAGCGCGACGGAATCGGTGGTGCTGTTCTTTCTCGTGCCGTTCGTCCGGCTGAAGCAGGTCTTCGACATGGAGGCGACGGAAAATCGCGCCCTCGACGATCTGGTGCGCAACATCCTGGCGGAGTGGAACCGTGGCCGTACTTAAGCGCGAACAGATCCTTGCCGCCCTCGCCGCCGTGCTCGGCGACGTGCCGCGAAACATTCCACTCGGCGACATCACGCCGAGCGCTCCACACCAGGCGCTGCATGATGGAGACGCCGAACTGATCGAAGAGTTCATCAACCCTCCGATATACGAATGGACCATTCGGCCGGTGGTGTTCTTCGTCATCGTCTGGCCTGGGGAGACATCCCCGGACGCTGAATTGGCGGCATTGATCGAGGCCTCGGCGACAGCTGTAGAGGCGATCACGGATCAGCTCGGCGGGCTGGTCACGGACATTCGGGTGCAGCCGCCGAATTTCGCGCCGCAATCCCTCTGGGGTGCGGCCAACATGAAGGGCGCCGAGGTGCCCATCGAGATCGACTACTGGTCCGAGAGTTCGCTCGGCTAACCCCAACGCAGAACAGGAGACGAGCATGGCCAAGCCTCGCGGGCAGGGCGCCGATGTCATTCAGCTGATCGCCAAGGAAGCGATCTACGGCACTGCGCCGGCCAACAACTGGTGGCGCTTCCCGATGCGGTCCGACGATGTCAGCGGGTCGCAGGAGCTGGAAGATGATCCGGTCTGGAATACCGGCAACGCCGACGATGGCGATCCGGCCGAAGGTGCGTTCAACGTTGCCGGCGACCTGGTGGTGCCGATGGATGCGCGGGGTCTCGGCTACTTCATGCAGATGTGCCTCGGCGCCTCGACCGTGGTGGAGACCACGACGGATGTGCTCTGGACCCACACCTGGAAGTCTGGCGGCGATCTGTTCAGCTACTCCAAGCAGGTGTGGCATCCCAAGCTGTCGACGCCCAAGGGGAAGACCCAGACCGGCATCAAGGCTGGCGGCTTCAGCTTCCCGATGGCGCGCAACGGCCGGGCGCTGTTGACCATCCCGATGATTGCGCAAGGCGAGGTCAAGGATGTCACGGTGCGCGATGCCTCGCCGGATGTCTACGAGTATCTGCCGTTCGACAATGCCACTGGCAACGTCAAGATCGATGGCGTGGTGCTGGCCAACCTCACTGGGCTGCAGTGCAACTTCACGAACAACCTCGAAACCGTCGAGGAAATCCGTGCGGACATGAAGATCGCGGGCGCGGATGAAACGCGCCGGCAGGCCAATGGAACCGCAAATTTGCGGTTCAGCGCCGATGAGACGGTGGACGATCTGGTCGACGGCAAGACGCCTTGCGAGCTGGAGTTCTCGTTCAGTATCCGGTCGCAGCCGACCTGGGTGTTCAAGGTCACACTGCACCGAGTGTTCTTCTCGCGCACAAAGGTTGCCGTCAGCGGTCCGGGCGGCATCGAGCAGGCAACGTCGTGGCGCGCAGCGCGCGATGCGACGGCCGGCTGCATGATGACCGTGACGTTGGCGAACGATGTCGAGGCCTACATCTAGTTCATGTCCTCGCGCACGGGCGGCAGCTCAAGGTAGCCGTGGCCAATTGCCCAGTCTGTGAAGCTCATCACCAGGGCTTCCGACCTGCTCGTTTTCGCAGGGCACACTTCAATGATGAACCGGTCGAGCGCGTCCAGCAGATCGGCTGGCAAATGGACAGTCACCCTCTCGCCTTCGATCGTACCGCTCAAAACCGCCTCCTCCATCTGAGGGCGGCGAACCTAGTCCCGTGTTGGAGACGGAGTAAAGATGCTGAAGCTATACAAGCCGAAGGCCGCCGATTGGGTGCCTCTCCCCGGCGGCGCGGCATTGCTGTGCGAACCGATCTCGACGCCGTTGGCTTATGCAGCCCGGGCTCGAGCCGACGCTCTGCTCGTCGAGCTGCAGTCAGCCGATGAGGTGGTAACCAAGGCAGGTGGGCGCATCGTCGGTACGCCCGACCTCGACACGCCCGAGGGCCTCGCCGGTACGCGGCAATCGCTGTTCGTGGTGTCCCTGGCTGAGCTTGCGGCAAGGGACTGGCGGAACGTCGGCGACGATGACGATGTGCCGCTCAAGTTCGACACCGCACACATGGCGGCGCTGATGGCGCACCCGGGCGTCGCCGAAGCGTTCCAGGCACAATACCTCAACTCGCTGGCGGCGGTGCTTGCCGAGGGAAACGTCTGACGGCCCTTGCCGAGTGGCATTTCGGGAAGGGCCGGGGTCGCACCTATTGCGAGGGCTGTGAGGCGGCGGGAGCTGCCTGCGCCACCACCAGACCAAAAGACTGCGCCTATCACCAGCACGCCCCGCAATCGGACGAGGGGCGAATGGCCTGGTCGATGTTCCTCGACAATGCCTGGCGTGTGCGGGTCGCCGGCATGGGCTACGTCGCCGGCATCGAGACCGAGCGCGCGGTGAACAGGATTGAAGGTGCCGGCGTCGATCGCGAGATCGCGGAGGACCTGCTGGCGGCTTGCGAAGTGGGGTTCGTGGCCGCGGTGAACGAAAAGGACGGAGCCGATGGCGACAAAGAATAGGGAAGTCGGCATCCGTCTCAGCGTCAAGGATGCCGAGGTCGCCAAGCGAGCGCTGGAGGCGTTCGGCAAGGATGGTCAGGCGGCCCTGAAGCGGATCGAGAACTCGGCCAAGCCAGCCTCGGTTTCGCTGCATGCCCTCAACGCAGCGACCAGCGGGGTCAAGGGCGCGATGATGGGCTTCGCCAGCGCGGTGCTGCCGCTGCTGACGCTGGCCGGCGCAATCAACCAGGCCCGCGCCGCCATGGAGAGGTTCGGCCAGATCAACGACCAGGCCCGGGCAACGGGGCTGGATGTCGAGTACTTTCAGGGTCTTGCCTATGCGGCCAAGCTGGAGGGCGTCGAGATCGATGCACTGTCCGGCGCGCTCGAAACCTACGCGAAGAACGCCGGCCTTGCCGCCGAAGGCAAGGGCAGGATGGTCACCAACCTCAAGGTGCTCAACCCCGAGCTGCTGCGCAACATCCAGTTGGCGACCACGCAAGAGCAGCGGGTTCGCCTCGCTGCCGATGCGATCAATGCCGCGGTCACGGCCTCGGACAAGGCCGCATTGTCGGCAACGCTGTTCGGCGATCAGGGCACCAAGCTGGTGGCGGTGTTCGATGCCGGCGCCGCGGCGATCGACCAGACGATAGAGAAGGCGCGCCAGCTCGGCATCGTCGTCGACCGCGAGACAATCGAGAAGGCCGACGAGCTGGGCGACCGCTTCGATACCGCGGCGATGATCGTCGACCTGCGGCTGAAGCAGGCGTTCATCAACCTAGGGCCGATGATCGTCTGGTCGGTGGAACGCGCCGCCGAGCTGGCCAAGTTCCTCAGCGACGCGGCCGAGGACCTCGCAGCGCTCTCGCGCGGTGATTTCTCGGGCGCCTTCGAAACAGCAGGAGACCGGTACCGCCGTCTGCGCAGCGAGATTCTCAACGAGCAGACCGCGCAGGTGACCGATCAGGGGCTCGGCATCGAGTATGGGGCCGGCGGCATCCATGATGCATTCATGGGCCCGGGCGTCGGGCGCACCAACGATGTCGGCGCCGGAGCGCGGTACGGCGATATCGAGGACCTGTTCAAGGTCTCGGGTCGATCCGCCCCGCCACCGATGCCGGGTTCAACCGACATTCCCAGTCTTCCCACTTCGGACGAGGCGAAGGCGGCCATCAAAGAAGCGGAAGCGCTGATCAAGCGGCTGCGTACCGCCAGCGAAGAGTACGCTGCGACAATGGCCGATCTCGCCAAGAAGCAGGCGGATGGGCTGATCACCCAGGAGACCTACAACCGAGCCGCTGGCGAGGCGGCTCTGAAGTTCGCGCAGGCGGCGGACAGCAGCAGCGAATATGCGGATGCCCTGGCGCGGCTCGACGATGCCAAGGCAAAAGGCGTCATCACCGAGAAGCAGTACACCGATGCCGTCGAAAGCCTGACCAAGCGCCGGCTTATCGCGCAGAACGACTGGGTTGCCGGCGTACAGCTGGGGCTGCAGCAGATCCAGTCGGGTGCTCGCGAAGTGACCAGTGACGTGGCGCAGGCGGTGAGTGGCTGGGCAGAGAGCCTCGGCGAACAGATCGGCGAGGTGTTTCGCACCGGCAAGCTCAACTGGCAGGACCTGGTGAAGACCATGCTGGCCGACCTCGCCAAGCTGGCGACGCAGCAGTTCATCACCCGGCCGCTTGCCGGTCTCCTCGGCAACATCTTTGGTGGCATGTTCGGCGGCGGCGGCGGCCTCACGCCCCAGCCGGTCACCAATATCGGCTTCGGCAGCTATGGCAGCTTCGATACCGGCGGCTGGACCGGTGACGGCAACCCGGCCGATCCGGCAGGCATGGTGCACCGCAAGGAATTCGTGGTGAAGGCTGGACCGGCGAGCCGCTACCGCCAGGCCCTCGAGGCGATGAACAGCGGCCAGAGCTTCGGTTTCGGTGGCGGCAGTTTCACGCTGGCGCCGACCTACAATGTCGATGGTTCCGGCCTGTCGCCGGCACAGTTGCTCGCGGTGCTCGACCAGCACAGTTCGATGCTGCTCGATCGCGTGTCGTCGATCGTCAAGCGTGACGTGAAGAACGGGGTGTTCGAGAAGTGAGCTTTCCGAGCGGGCTGCTGTCGATCGACTTCGCGCCGTTCTTCCCCGTCGAGGAGGCGCGCGACGACGCCGGCAATGTGTGGGAAACGCGCGATGCCGACCCGTATTGGCAAGGCCGGGGCACGACGGGGAAGCTGAACTTCGACCGGCTGCAGGATTGGGACGGCTTCATGCTCGACGCCATGCTCAACCGCAGGGTGATCGAGTTCGTCGACCCGATTTATCGCTTTCCCTCACACTATCGGGGCGCCGTCCTCCCGGGGGGCTTTTCCGGTATCGGCCAGGTGGCCAACCTGCTCGACCCGCTCAACCCCGCGGTGCAGGGTTTGCCGGTCGGCCTGGTGCTGAGACGCGGAGACCGGATCGGGTTCGCCGACAGCGACAACAAGACCTGTCACGTCATCACCGCCAACCTGGTGGTGAGCACCAATGTGGCGCAGGTGATCCCTGTCGTGCCGCCGGTGTTGCCGAATGTGTTCGCCCCCGGCGATGACGTGGTGCTGGTCGACCCCGTGCTGAGACTGAACATCGAGCCCAACAGCTGGTCGGCACCTCGACGAGCTCGGCAGGACACGGTCGGGGCGTTCTCGGTGATCGAAGCGGGCATCGTCACGTGAAGTCGCACGGTGCTGAAGTCGAGGCGCAGCTCGCGTCCGGCCGGCTCCGTCGCCGCCTGGCCGTGCGCTTTGATCTGCCATCCGGCCGGTACGGGTTCATCACCGGATACCGTGGCAATATCTCCTACGGCGAGACGCTCTATGTGGGGTCGGGTGGGTTGATCGAGGTCAGCCAGCCGGAAGCCAAGATGTCGGCCGAGGCAACCGAGGTGACTGTGTCGCTCGCCTCGCATCGTCGGATCAACGGCGAGATCGTGCAGCTGTTCGAGCCGCACCTGCTCGACACGATCGAGGACGAGGTCTGGTTCATGCAGCCGGCCGTAGTGCAGCGGTTCTGGTTCAACGCCGGGCGTCAGCTGGTGGATGTCGAGCAATTGCACCTGCGCGCCATCTTCTCGATCGAGCACAAGAAGGCACGGACCGGCCGACGCATCGAGGGCCGACTGATGGCGCCTTCGGCGTTCGCCAAAGTGTTCGAAGCCAAGCCGAACGGGCCCGACCTGCAGAAGCAGGTCGACGCCACCGACACCAGCTACGATGATATCCTGACCGCGCTTACCGACGCGATCTACTGGGGACGCGAAGACCCCAAGTCGAAACCCTCGAACGGCAACAAGAGGTAGTCCACGTGACCGACGAGACGAAACCAACCCGGCTTCGCGGCTGGGAGCTGGCGCTTGCCGATGTGGTGACGAACCACGCAGGCCTGCCGTTCGAATGGGGTCGCTCGGACTGCCTGACCCTCGTCGCCGATGTCACCCGTGCCCTCACCGGCAGCGACCCGCTGGCGCCATTCCGGGGGCGCTACACGACCGCGCGGGGCGCCAAGCGCCTGATGACCGGCGCTGGCTTTGCGGGGCTGCCTGAGGCCCTTGCCGGCTCATTCGAGGAGGTGGCGCCGGCCATGGCGCGCCGCGGCGATTGCGGCCTCGTGGAAACGCAGGTGCGGGGCAAGGTGGTGCTGGCGGCCGTCGTGGTGACCGGGCCGAACGTAGTGGGTAAGTCGGCGCCCTCCCGCAAGGGCGGTACCGGGCTGACGACGCTTGGCCGTGACCGGCTTGTCCGCGCCTACAGGATCGGGTGGTAGGCGATGCCGGCAGTTGCCGCCGCGATCCCCGGCGTCCTGATCAATCTGGCCATCGGCGCCGCGGTCAATGTCGGGGTCGGGCTGATCTCGAATGCCATCTTCGGCTCCGGCGACCCGACCCGCACCAGCCGCGGCGTAGAAATGCAGCCACGTGCCGGCGTCAACCAGCCGGTGCGCGTAGTGTTTGGGGAATGGGCGACGCCTGGCCGGTTCTGGCACCAGAACTCCTATGGCACCGACAACGAGTATCTGCAGCTCGTCTACGAGTGCGGCCGGACCGAGTACGAGGGCTTGGTCGGCATCCTCGGAGACGGGAAGGCCAAGGTGCTGTCGGGCTCCAATGCCAACCCACGCGGCCGCGTGATCGACGATTACACCAAGGACGGCGTGCCGCATGCCTGGGTGAAGTACTACACCGGCGCACCCGGTCAGGTCGCCGACCCGGAGCTGGTGGCTCGCGCCGATCCGCCCAGCCGGTGGCCAGCGACCAAGAAGATGACCGGCACGGCCTATGTGATCGTGACGGTGCGCTATAACGAAGAGGTGTTCGAGGGCGGCCTGCCGCAGTGGACCTTCGTCTGGCGCGGCGCCAAGTTCTACGACAGGCGCAAGGACTCGACGCAGCCCGGCGGCTCTGGCGCCCATCGCTGGGGGCAGCCCGCGACCTACGAGTGGACTAAAAACCCGGCCGTCATGCTCGACAATTTCCGTCGGGGGCTGTGGATCAACGGCGTGCGGATGCTCGGCATCGGGGTTGGCGAAAGCGCCTGCGACCATGCGCGGTTCGTGGCGGCCGCCAACCTTTGCGACGAGAGCGTCTTCTATCCCGATACCGGGCGGACGCTGCCCCGCTACACGTTCAGCGGCGAGATCAGCGATGCCGAGGATCAGATCTCGGTGGTGCGGATGTTCGAGACCGCCATGGCGGGCTATGGCGCGGAATTCGGCGGCGCCTATGGGCCGCTGCCGGCGCAGACCATGATCCCGGTGATGACGCTGACCGACAAGGACAGGGTGACCGGCGAGGATGTGAGCGAGCGGACGCGGCTCGACCCGACCGAGACAAAAACCGCCTATAACGGCATGTTCGTCTCGCCGGAAAACGGCTGGGTCGAGAAAGAGTACGGGCTGCGGAAGGATGTGGCCGTCGAAACGATCGAGGGCGGGCGGCGGCAGGGCAAGCTCGACCTGGAGTTCATCACGGCGCAGGAGACTGCCGGGTGCGTGGCAGAGATATTCCGGCGTCGGGATCGCTACTCGGCGACCGAGGTCGCGGTCTACGGCCCAAAGGCGGCCAAGCTCGAGCCGGGCGATGTGGTGACCCGGGTGAGCGATCTGTTCGGCACCATCCCGATGATGGTGTGGGGCATCAAGGAACTGCCCGGCGCCAAGTACCAGATTACGTTTCGGGGCTGGCACAACTCGATCGTGCCGACGCCGACCAGCGGCTTCCTGCCGCTGCTGCCCACACCAATCGCCGCGCCGGTGCCCACGCGGCCTATCACTGTCAGCGGATTGCTGGCTCTGGCTGCAACTCAGACTTCCGGTCCGAACACCGTGCCGGCCATCCGGGTGACCTGGACGCCAATCACCGATCGCACGGTCGACCGGGTGATCATCAAGTACTGGCGAGATGGGGACCCGGACGATGCGCGGTACCTGTCGGTCGATGAGCCCGGCGCCGGCATCGCGGTGATCGAGGGCGTGGTGCCCGAGGCGAACTACGTGCTCGCGGCCACCATCGCCACGACGCCACCACGCACCACTATCTGGTCGGCCGAGCGGACGGTCACCACCGGCCCGCTGACCGTGGGTGCCACTCCCGGGCCGGGCAGTGTGGACTATGAAGCGCTCGGCGAGGATGTGCGCCAATCGCTGGAATGGATCAGTTCGGGCGTGCGCGCGAGCCTGGAAGCTTTCAAACGCATCGGCTCGCTGATCAATGAGCAGGACCTCGAAAACTACGACCAGCGGCAGCAGTTGAGGCGCGAGATCGGCGTGCGGCTCGACGAGGTCGAGGCCAGCTTCACAGAGGTGATCGAGGTGGCGCTCGGGCCAGGTGGTGCCATCGCCACGGCGCTGTCATCGCTCTACGCGGCAATGGGTGGCAGCAACTCGCAGGTCAACGTTCGTTGGGAAAGTGTCGCCGCTCCAACGGGCTTCGCAGCCCGCTACGCTGTGACTGCCGAGGTCAATGACGGCAGCCGACGCGCAGCTTCGTTCATGATCGACGTGCCGGCGAACCCGGCGCTGCGCACCAGGGTGGTGTTGGCGGGTGGCGAGATCGTGCTGGCGACCGGTGACGATCCCAATGACCTCAAGGTTGCGCTGGTGGTCGAGGATGGCGAGATCAAGTTCGTCGGTGCCCGGGCCGGCCGCATCACCTCGGCAGACGGCGTGTCGATGGTGACCGACTACGACAATCTCGAAGTCTTCATTCAGGGGTGACGCGTGGCTGAGATGTGTTTTCGCGTCAAAGCCGGCGTCACCCCTGGCACCGGCAAGATGGCGATATGGGAGAAGCCGGCGGCCGGTGATGTGATGGCGCCGTATAGCGACCCGCTGGCGCACTGGGACCTTGTGCGGTTCCACTCCGACTTCCAGTACCTCAACAACGCGATCGAGGTCTTCGGCATCTCGGTAAGTCATGCGTCGGTGGCGGGCGTCACCGGTATAGGCTATGGCGCGCCGAGCGCTGCCGGCGCCAAGACGGGGCCGATCTCGAACGGCCAAATCGTTATCGCCAACAAGACGGTCTACACCCACTCGCTGGGGTATGTGCCCTGGTTCCAGCTGCGCATCGGCGGCCGCATGGTCTCGCCGGGCACCGTGGTTCAGCAGACCACGGACAAGCGGAAAGTTCGGTTCGTCTCGCCCTACGCGACGACGAGCATCATCGGCCTTCGCGATATCGGCATATCGAGCTCGGACGCGCTGCCGGCTCAAACCTCGCTCTATGACCTGACCATTATCCGCCGGCCCGCCAAGGTCGCCGGTGCGCCGCTGATGCACCTCAGGACAGGCGGCAACCCCCTGATTATTGGCTACGGTCGGGTCACATCGGAAGCTCAACCCCTTCGCCGCGCCGTGCCTGGTGACGTGAGGAAGTTCGTCGTTCCCTATGGTCGGTCGATGGATATCCGAAACGGCGCGGTGCGGTTCATCGACAACGCCAACGAGTATGACTTCGGCACCTACACCGGCGCCTTCCTCACCGCTCAATCGATCGAGGTGGCGTTTTGACCCGCAGCTGGCAGATCGTGCCCGGCCGGGTACTGGGCAAGAAAGACGGGGTGCCGTTCTTCGACACCGATGCCTTCCCGGTTCAGTACGCCAACGAAAGCCAGGAGGTGCTTCTCACCGGGCAGACCATCACCTTCCCGGATTTTCAGAAGGGCAATGCCTATTGCTGGCAACAATGGGACGGGCCCAGCGGCAACCCGACTGAGAGCGCGATCTCGGTGGTGACCATCCCCAACCAGGAATGGGGACCGTCGGCTTCGCTCGCCTACATCACTGCGGGTTGCAACCTCGACGATACCGTCATAGGCACCGTGCCGGCGCTCGCGGATGGCAGCACCAAGTTCTTCGTAAAGCTGACGCGCACGGCGAGCCCGAGCAATGTGAACGGCATCTCGGTGCCGGTGCAGTTCGAGGAAAACGTCTGGGTCGAATGCCCGGGCGGCTCCCTGCCAGTCGAGGCGCTCTACCCGTTTGCGCGGATGATCCAGTTATTCCTCGCCGCAGCCGACAACGGCGACGGCACTCGCAACGTGATCATGCGTCGGCTCATGTCAACGGTCAGGCAGCGGCAGGGGTTCTATCGGTCGGGCAACAACTACAGCAAGACGGGCTGGAACTATGGCGGCACCTATGGCTCGGTGTTCGGTGTTCCGGTCGCCCAGATTGATACCCGCGGCGCATCGACCGATCTCAGCGGCATCGGGGGGCGGTTCCGGCGCAATGGCTCCAACCCTGCGTCGACCACTGACAACACCAACTATCGCTCGATATTCACCGGCGACATCCGCATCGTGCCCGGCCGCGCACAGATCGCGCCGCTCAGCGGCGGCGGCGACCCGAACGGACCGCACTTCCTGTTCACCGATGAGGACCAGCGCGGGGCGGGTGACCCGTACACCTTCACCGACAGGTTGATCGGCGACGCTGACCCTGGGCGCGTCGTGTTCGCGCTGGTGATGACTTATGGCTCATCGGGACGATCGATAAGTTCCGTGACCATCGCCGGAGTTGTGGCGAGCCTGGTGGCCACTACGACTTTCGGCAGCTTTGCCGGTATCGCGGCTATCTATGCTGCGACGGTTCCCAGCGGAACGACAGCGACCGTCGTGGTGGACTGCAGCGGATCGATGACCGCCATCGCGATCGATCTCGTCGCCGGCTACAACATCTCGTCGCTGGTTCCGGATGCGATCATCCAGTCTTCCGATCTGAACACGAACCGGTCGCTTCCGACCACTGCCGGCGGGTTTGCCCTCGCCTGCTCGATCAGTAATGACTCTTGGGGTAACTATCTGTTCCTCAATTGGAATGACGATGATTACGACCTGAGCGGTATCGAAAACGCCGTGCTCACTCAGGTGGGCGACCCGGCGACCGACGGCGGCATACTGGGCTGCCGCGCGTTTCAGAATACTGACGGGACAACCCTTCAACTGCGGCTCAACAATCCCGGCACCCCACCCGTCAGGGCGTGGGTGGCCGCATCGTTCCACTAGGGAAACAGCCATGACACTGCCGACCTACTACGCCACCGGCACCGCGTCGGTGAACAATGGTGCCACGGCCGTAACAGGCACGGGTACAGGCTGGGGCACCGATAGCTTCGGCACGCCGGTGATCGAGGCTGGCGACTTTTTCATGGACCCGGCACAACCCGAAATCCCGCCACAGCGCATCGCCTCGGTGACCGACGCCACGCACATGGTGCTCGCTCGACCTTGGCCGGGTGCGAACGTCTCGGGTGCCTATGAGGTGCAGTTCGTTGGGGATATCGTGCGTAGCACCGCGCAGACGCGGCGGGTGCTTAGCGCCCTTGACCAGCGCGGGCTGCCCCAGGGCGGCAGTCCTGGTCAAGTGCTTGCGAAGACCACTGGTGACGACTTCGCTGCCGATTGGGTGGACGACGAGGGCGCTGCGAACGCTGCCGATGTGGCCTTCATTCCGGCCGGCAGCATCGAGGCATCGAATGTCCAGGACGCGATAGAGGAGCTTGATAGCGCGACAGCTTCGGCAATCGGAGCAATCATCGCTGGTACCCGGCCAAGACTGGCGGCGAACCGCACTCTGTATGTCGGGCACAGTCTTGGGGCAGTCTCGATCTCCATTGCGTCGCCCGGTGTTGTTACCAAAGTTGGACATGGCCTCACCGCCAACAGCAGGGTGTCATTCTCAATCCTGCAGAACACCAAACCAGCGACGATCTCTGTGGCTTCGCCTGCCGTTGTCACGATGGCGAACAGTTTCGCGGCCGGGCAACCAGTGAAGTTCGAGTCGACTGGCCGGCTTCCGACCGGCATCACTTCAGGGACTACCTATTATGTGATCGCCACTGGGCTTTCCGGGGCGGGCTTCCAGATATCTGCAACTCCGGGCGGCGCGGCCGTCAATACCTCGGCGCCGGCTGTAACCATCTCGAACGCGTCGCCGGGTGTGGTCACACTGACCGCGCACGGCCTGGTCTTTGGGACACCCGTTCGTTTCGCCACGACCGGCGCTTTGCCCGCAGGTCTCACCGCTGGCACGACATATTTCGTCAAGACAGTTCCTACCGCAGATACTTTCACGGTTTCCACAACACCTGAGGGTGCAGCGATCAACACTTCGAGCGCTGGTTCGGGTACGCACACGCTTGTGCAGTTCGGTGCCCATTACGCCTCAGAGACGGGGGCTTTGCCTACCGGCGTTACGGCCGGGCAGGACTACTATGTACTGGCGACTGGCCTTTCTGCCGATGCATTCAGGTTTTCCGCCACGTCGGGCGGCGCTGCCATCAACACCTCGGGCAGTACCTCGGGCGCAATCGCGGCCAAAACCGGTTCGGACAGCAACGACGGTTCGGCAGATTCGACAGGTGGTGCGTTGCTGACTATCGCGAAGGCGCTGGAGTTGTTGTTGGCCGTCGACCTCGGCGGCCAGTACGTCGGCACGGCGCAACTCGCAGATGGTACCTATCCGGCTGGCGTAACGGTAGGCGTTGGCGTGGGCATTGCGTCGCCGGCCAACCTAGTGGTTCAGGGCAACTCGAGTTATCCCTCGAACGTGGTCGTAGACCCGAGTGGAAACTGCTTCTATGGCAGGGCGCCGGGCGCTATGGCGCTGATCAAAGACCTGACTATGAAGAATGACGCCAACGGAGCATATGCGCTGCGCGCCGATGCCGGCGCAGTACTGCACTTCGCAAACGTCGTTTTTGCGGGCAACAAGACGGACATGCTCTCCTACATCGGAGGAACGCTGGTAGCAGCGGGCGGCTACATGATCCGCGTGAGTGCCGGTGGCTCGAAGGGCGCGCACGTCCTCGTCGCCGGTGGGCAAGTTGATATCAATGAGATTGCTCCTGCAGTCGCTATCATTGGTTTCCCGACGATCACCAATTTCGCAATCGCGCAACGGAACGGCCTAATCGAAACTGCAGCCGCCGTCTTCTCGGGTGCAACTCTCGGCATGCGCTATTTGGCAACTACGGGGGGAGGCGTAATGACCGCAAATGGCGGTGCTAGCTTCCTGCCCGGCAGCATCGCTGGTTCGGCGACCTCGCCGGGGTGGTACGCCTAGCCAACTCGAGGCTGCCACGCGATGGGCGGTTGCTTGTTCGGCTCCAACTTTGCTTTATCGTAAAGGTTGCGCACCTCAGAAGAGGCCACCCGTTTTATGAAGCGCTTTTGAATAGAGCGCTCGGCCGAGGCTACGCCCGGTAGCTTTCTTAGGGCGTCAACACCCTCGCGCACCCTGATGACGTGAGCATCACCCGGCTGTTCTTCGACTGAGGTTTCGCCACTCCAGTGAAAGAACAAGGACCAGTCTCGAAGAGATCGATCGGCGGACGATCGACCGCGCTGCCGCTTAACGTAGTACTCTTGGAATGAGCGGTTCCAGTAGTGGTTGACGTGGCCCAATGCCCACGCAGGATCTTCGCGGTGGTAGGCATCTTTACGCGGCTCGCCGCTTCCATTGACGGCCACGCCGCGCATGAGGTTAGCGTGGTGCACGTCTACGCTTTTTGCGTCGCGCAGTCGGAAAACGGTTTTTACATGGTCGTGCCAGAAGGCATCGCGGTAGCGCTCGAACAGCAGGCCCTTCTCTGGTGAGAACTCGCCGTTGCCCGGTATCCAACGCCAGTTCAGCGAGATCGATGAAGCGTCGTGATCGCTGGCAAGGTGCTCGACGTACTCATCGATAGACGCAAGCTCACCGTCGACCAGAGGGATGAGAAACTCGTCGGCGTCGAGGAAGCTCACCCACTCGTGCTGCCACAGCTCGGGCGAGTGCCAAAATGCGTGCCTGTAGGCCTTGAACTGCGATGACACGTGCGCGGGAACGACGTTGTGTATCAGGCGGATTACGCCGGCACGATGAAGAGCGCGCAGCAAATGGTCCGAACCATCGATGTTATCGTTGGTGTAGACGAAGATGGTGTCGAAGCCGATCGCCCGATAGTGGGCGACCCACTCAAGTATGACCAATCCCTCGTCGCGCATGATCGCGACCACAGCTGCCTTCTTGGTGGGGGCTGTTGAGCGCCAAGGCGGATCAAACTCAGGCTGTTCTGCGGCGAGGTGGTCGAACTCCGCTCCGATGGTGGGCGGGGCCTTGCGGCTAAGTACGTCGAAAATTCCCATCTCGCATTCCTAGCGCATCTGCGCGCCCCTCGTGAAGACCGGAGACTTTGCCATGACACCGATCGCCAATTGGCGCCGGGTGCTTAAGCACGCCTGGAGCGTCCGCCTGATGATCCTTGCCGCATTGCTGAGCGGCGGCGAAGCGGCGTTGCCGCTGCTCGACCTGCCGATCCCTGCTGGGCTCTTCGCCATCCTGACGCTGCTGGTGACCGTCGCGGCCTGCGTCGCCCGCTTCGTCGCGCAGCGCTCGCTCACCCCTTCGACTGACACTGACCGGGAAGATGGAGCCCCCAAATGAAGACCTCGACCAAGGGCGGCGTCGCGGGCGCTGCCGTCGCCGTGATCATGCTCGCCGCGGCGATCGTGCAGCCCTGGGAGGGGCGCGAGCTGAAGGCCTATCAGGACATCGTCGGCGTCTGGACTATCTGCGATGGCGAGACGCGCGGTGTGAAGCCCGGCGATGTGGCGACGCCGGCCGAGTGCGACCTGAAGCTTTACGCCAGCCTCACGGAGTTCAAGGCGGCGCTCGACCGCTGCCTGGTCTACCCGCTACCGCTCAAGACCGCCGCGGCGCTGCTGAGCTGGACCTACAATGTCGGCGCCGGTGCGGCCTGCGGCTCGACGCTGGTGCGGCTGGCCAATGCCGGCAGGCTTGCCGAGGCTTGCGACCAGCTGATGCGCTGGAACCGTGCCGGCGGCCGCGAGGTGTGGGGGCTGACGAACCGGCGGGCCGCCGAGCGCAAACTCTGCCTCGAGGGGCTCGGCTGATGCGCCTCCCGCTCTGGGCCTACGGGCTGCTGCTCGGTGCCGTCCTAGCAGCCGGCTGGGCCGCCTATGCCCATATCCGCGCCGAGGGCTATCGCGAGGGTTTCGCGGTAGCCGAAGCAGACTGCGAGGCCGAGCGGCAGAAGCAGGAAACCGCCAACCGCAATGCGATCGATGCTGCCAATAAGCAGCTGCTCGAGCGCGCCGACGAACTCATGAAAAAGGAGCTGCAGCTCGATGACTACGTCAAAGCGAATGACCTGCTGGCCGCTGAAGCTCCTGGTGCTGACGGCAAGTGCCTGCCTGCTGGCAGCGTGCGCCGCCTCAACACCATCCGCTAGGGCATCGATCCACCTGCCGCCGCTGCCAGCGAAGCTGAAAGCCTGCGAGCGACCGGTGCTGATGCCCGAGGTTGAACTCAACCAGGCGCAGGTTGAGCAGCTCTGGGCCCGCGACCGCGCCGCGCTGGTGAAGTGCGGCGTGCGGCTCGGTGACCTGGCGGCGTTCTACGAGGATCTGTCTCGGCGGCTCGAAGCCGCAAATTTGCGGAAGTAGCGGCAGATGCCGCGCACGCGTTCGACAACTCCGCCGGCGTCACGGCGACCACGCGGCGGGGGCGAGGTGGATCAGACGGCTTTGCTGCTCAAGATGCTCGAGCAGATCAAGAACGATATGGGACGCGAGCAAGAAGCTGCGCGCGAAAGCCGCGCCAAGCTGCACGAGCGTATCGACGATATCGTGATGCGCATCGGCAGCATGGAAACGACCGTCGCACTGGCGGGGGAGGTCGATGCTCAGGTTCGAAGAGAACTCGACGGCCTGAACCGGCGCGTACATGACGACCTGGGCGCGATGAACCGGCGGCTCGACCCCGAGAAGGGCGACATCGGCACAACTGTCGCCGCCTGGCACGACATGTTGAAGACCGGGCGCCGCATCTCGTGGCTGCTGGGAATTGCCGGCATCACGTCTATCGGCACGGGCATGGCGCTGATCGGCGGTGCGTGGGACGCGATCAAGGCGTGGCTGAAGATTGGGTAGTCGCCGCGCTGCGGCTTGCCCCTTCAAATTACCGGCAAGGGGTGGCAACCGAAGCGCGCTGGCGGCATTGATTCGCCGATGTTCACGAGTTCCCCATGCGGGCTGTAAAGGCCGCACCTCGCACGAAGCGGCCAAGCCGCAGGGACTCGGAATCTACCCCTCTCATCCTCCCCCAGTTTCGTCCGCCTCAACTGGCCACGCTCGAGCGCCGCGTCCCCACCGGAGCTAACTGGCTGTTCGAGATGAAGCTCGACGGCTACCGCATGCAGGCAGCCATCGCCGGCGATCAGGTGCGCCTCTACACCCGCAAGGGTCACGACTGGACGCGCCAGTTCGGCTATGTGGCGCCGGCGCTCTCAAGGCTCACCAAGGGAACGGCCCTGATCGACGGGGAACTCTGCGCCATCGACGAGCATGGCCGGACCAACTTCACGCTCCTCAAGAACAGTCTCGACGGCCATAAGCCCGTAGTGTTCTACGCCTTCGACCTGTTGGAGCAGGACGGCGAGGATCTGGCGCCGCTCTCTCAGATCGAGCGCAAGGCTCGGCTCGAGGCGCTACTCGGCGATCTACCGGTTGATGCCCCGATCGCCTATTCGGATCACATCGTCGGCGATGGCGAGGCAGTCTTCCGCGCGATGTGCGAGGGCGGGCACGAGGGGGTCATCGCGAAGGCGATCAACGCCCGCTACTACGGCGGCGATCGATCGACCGCCTGGCAGAAGATCAAGTGCGTGCAGCGCCAGGAGTTCGTCGTCATAGGTTGGCGCCCGCCGGAATATGGCGTCGACAACGTGCGGGGCCTGTTCCTCGCTACCTATGAGGGCGGCAAGCTTGTCTACCGCGGGGGCGTGGGAACCGGCTTCACCGACAAGCTACGGCGCGATGTCTGGGAAGTGCTGCAACTGATCCGCACCGACGAGCGGCCGCCCGTCATGGGGATGCCGCGGCCCGAGATGCGGGTCGCGCGCTGGGTGGAGCCGCGGCTGCTCGCCGAAGTCGAGTATACCGAGATCACCCCGGATGGCCTGATCCGCCATCCATCGTTCAAGGGCCTCCGAGAAGACAAGCCAGCCTCCGAGGTCCACCTTGAGGAGGCAGAAGATGCCCGCAACACACCGTCTATCTGAAGCTGAAGCCAAGCTCGGGCGCCAGCCCGTGAGCGCCGACGACATCGTCGTGATGGTCTCGGACGTGATCTACGACTACCTGCCGCCCGACAGCGGCATAAGCCGCGAGGAAACCATCGACCGGCTGCTCGAAATCATCGACAGCCCGCTGGCGGTCGAGATCTACGAGCAGGAAATGCAGCGGCGGAACCCGCGCGACGTGGACCGGTGGCATTGATGCGGCGACCGAGGATGCCGCACAAGCCGCCGGCGCCCAGCGTCCGCGAGATCGTCGGCGCAGCCATCGATCGAAGTCGGGCGCTTGCTGGCGAGCAGCCCATGACCCAGCGGGAGATCGTGCGGGACATGATCGCCAAGTTGGACTTGCCGGAAGCACTGAAGCGGCAGCTGCGGGAGCAGCACAAGCTCTAGGCTATTGAGGCTCGGTGGCCTTGGCGTACTCGCTTTCGGGGTATAGCTCGCGCGCCATCAGGTGCAGCCACGCCTCGGCCTCGCTGGCGGACTTCACGACCGCCTGCGCCTTGATGCCGTTAAGCCGGTCGCCGATCTTCACCGTCCAGATCTCGTCGAAAAACCATTCGACACTGCCGTTGATCTCACTGTCGTGCAGCATCTGCAGGATTTCCATCGGCACTACTCCATCTCGGGGATCGCACCCCACCGGAATATCACCTCGGGGTCGCCGAAGACACCGTTGGTGAGGTCGGCCGAGCGCGACCAGGCGAGCGCGCCGGCATACTGGCCGCTGCCCGCCCATATGCGGGCCTCACGGCCAGCGCGCTCCTCGCTCTGCATCTCGCGCGGTTCGAAGGCCGGGCGCAGTTCGCCTTCCTCGTCGCGCACAAACGCCATAGCGACAATCAGCTTTGTCGGTTTGATCTCGGGTTCCATTCTGGGCTCCTTTCGATGCCTCGCAGAGCGAGATAGCACACCCTCCAGAATCCGTCTGTTCTATTTTTGTTCACGGTGTTATGAGTCCTCACCTCTGATGGAGGTGACCATGAGTTCGATCGCAATCGAAACCAAAATGTCCACGAGGGTGCGACTGCTCCGCGAGCGGCACCCGTACATGTCCGAGCTGGATTTGGCCAAGCTTCTCGGCCTTCCCACGAAACAGGTTCGGTCTGCCCTCGGGGCCAAGGAAAACGACAAACCCAAGTCCAGGATCACACCGCGAGGCCGTCTAGGCGTCGCGCCAGCGCATATTCGGCAGGGAGTGTGACGTGGCATTCGTTCGCCTTTCGCCAGCGGAATTCACCAGCGCTGGCCGCGCAGCGGTCCTAGAACTTTTCGATCGCATCGAGCCTGAGCGCTCCCATCGCGAGCGACGCGACCCACCATCGGCAAGGTCGCGTCGAGTGGTTTCGGAGCCAGCCATCGAGGCCGATCTCGAATGGGACGAGCATCGGCCGGCATGATCGAGGGATGCCTACCGCCTACCGCAAACAACGACCCTACCCTGGGAAGTACCGGAAGCTCGAGGACGCTGCGGCCGACCACCAGCTGATCGAAGTCTACTGCAGCGGCTGCCGGCGCCTGGTGCGCTACCTGGCATCAGACTTGATCGCGTTCTTCGATGAGCGCCGCGATGTGATGGAGCCGCCGTTCAAATGCTCCCGGTGTGGCAGCGACAGTCGTATGAGGGTGAATGTGATCAGCCCGGATGCCGGCGACTATGGTTCGCTGATAGTGCGCCGGCCGGGCCCGGTGCTCTACACGCAAACTTGGCGCTGGACGAAGCTCGGAGATCCGTGAGTACCGAAACTACTGGTTTGGAGGCGTCGCAACCGCCTCTGATCTATATGTGGTCATGGCGTGGTCTAGGCCCAACTTCACACCCTCATTCTCGGCGCGCAGCCTTACATATCCTCGAACGATATTTTCTCGGAAACCGAACCAACCAGAGCCATAGCCGACCACGATCCGGCCATGGGCCTCAGTCTTGAGGGACAGCAGGCGCGCATTGAGCTTCTCACGAGGCAGCGCTTGGCGATCGGAGCGATCGAGCATGATTCTGCGGTAGGAGCCGTCAAATATTTCAGAAAGTTGGCGCTTGTCTGAGGTGCGATCGGCGAGCGCCCAAAGAGTTTCCTCGTAGTCGCTCTTGTTTTTTGTCTTCATAGTGGCACGTTCGTATCGCAGTCGAAGATCGGGTTCTGCTTGAGTGAGCGCGCCGGTTATGCCAGCCCTAAAATGCTCGGCGGCAACGGCGGACACATAGTCAGGGTCATCAAAAACCGACCAAAATAGCGACGCGCCTATCAGATGCACATAGTGCGGGAAGCCGTCGCTAATCTGGCCGATACGGATAAGTACTTCTCTCTCAACAGCAACCCCAGTCCGAGATGCTACCGCCGACACAATCTCCCACAAATAGTTGTGGTGAAGCCTCTCTAGCTCAATCGTCTCCAGCACACGGCCTGCGGAGGGATGCGACCCGATCAACTCGTTTACAGTGGTGCCGATGCCGCAGAATATGAAACGAAGTCGGTCGCCAAGCTCCGGTAGATTTTTGATTAGCTCGGCAAACTTTTCGCGCTCGGCGAGTGAACTCATCCGTTCCATCTCGTCGACAACCACCATTACCCGACCGCCCCTCTTCGCGAGAACATATCGGAGCACGTCAAGAGCCTCATTCAAAGATTGCGGCTCAGGAATGAACGCCGATCCCTTGCCTGGAACGGAGAAGCCCCCGCCCGTGCCTAAGATAGTTCCATTCAGTTGAAGCGGCTGCCCGGGCGTCTCATAGCGCTGCTTAACATCGATGGTTGCGTCTCCAATTGACTTGATCACGCTGGAGAACGTTCCGGTCTCACTACAAACAACGTAAATGGGAAGTGTGTTCCCCTCGCTATGTAGAATAGCTGCAGTAAGGGCAACCGAAGTTTTTCCGACGCCTCGGTCTCCGTAAATAAGGATCTGTCTGCCCTGAGAGTTCACTGCGCGCTCGATGCGTTGTAGAGCTTTGGTGCGGCCGTACAGGCGTTCAGGGGTTTTGATGGTCGCGGAGGGGGTAAAGTACTCCCCCATAATTCGTTGAAACGCGTCTTCACCTACGCCACGTATTGCCATCGATTATCCCCCGGGGAATCGTCGGCAGCTTAGGGCGCCTCACGATGAGAGTCTAACCTACGGGTGCAGAGGGCTTATGCCACAAACCTAAATGTGGGGGATTGGATGTTGCGGGTCCCCGCAACCAAAGCTTGGCACAAGGAAAACCCCGCGAAAGCGGGGTTTTCTGTTTTCAGTTCCGGTTTCCGGTCACCAGACAGTCCTCGGCCAAGTCCGCGAAAGCCTATTGGCTTGAAGGTGGGACATTCGGCAATCACGGCACGATTACCTCGCATTGACCCTCAGGAAGTGGTTGACACCGGTTTCTTCGGTGTCGACGCTGATGCGAGCGGCAGCAAAGCCGGCAGCGACCGCAAGATCGTGTAATCGTGCCTCATCCCGATAAGTAAGGCGCCACTCGCCAAACTCCATATACGCCCGCGAACGCAGCGCCGGCCCGAAGTTGCCCACGATCAGCTCGCCCTTGGGGGCGACCGAGCTCTCCAGGCGCCTTAGCAGCCTGACGAACATGCTGTCCGGCAGATAGTCGAACAGGCCGGCACTCCACACGAGATCGTATTTCTGGTCAAACTGAGCGCGGAGAACATTCTGGACGCCAAAGCTAACGCTGGGTGAATGCTCGGCCAGCAGCTGCCTGCCGTAGGCCACGGCGTTTTCGTCGAGATCTACGCAGTGGACATGGCATGACGAGGCCTCCCTCAGCTGTTTGAACTCGAACACGTCGCGGCATGGGCCGCTGGCGATGTTGAGGATCGAGGCGAATGGTCTCGAGGCTGCGTCGCTGAAGCGTTCTATGCAGTAGGCTTTGCGTCCACGAACGGCTCTAGCAGCCTCACCCCAATGGAAAAACTCGTCCCAGCGGGCATGCTCCGGCTTTGCCGTGACGTGCCGGCGGTAAATCCTGTCGATGATCTCGAAGTCGCCGGGATAGCCACGAGGGCGGCAGCAGACATGTCCGTGCATCGTGTCGGTCGACGAGAAACTTGAGTGCCGCCGCCGAAACAGCGCGATCGCTGCATCGTCCTCGGCGGAGACGCGGAGTGCCGCGATCTCGATAAACAGCTCCTCGGTCTCGGCAAACTGTGCCGGCAGCGGACCTCTGGCGTGTTCGATCTCGCCCAGCTTGGACAGCAGTGCGTCGAGGGTCGGCTGGTTCTTCATTGGCCACCAACCGGGCTTCGAGCAGCTGCAACACGCTGCTGAGGTATGCGGACGACATCCCAGACCAGGCCGGCTCGTTCCAGCGTAGCGATGATCCAGCCGTTGACGTCGATCTCGCCCGGCTTGAGGCCGTGGAAAGCGGAGCGGGGAAAGCGATGGTGGTTGTTGTGCCAGCCGTCACCGAAAGTCAGCAGGGCCAGGACGAGGTTGTTCTTCGAACGGTTGGCCTGCGGAAAGTCTTCGTCTCCGTGGCTATGGCCGATGGAGTTCACCGCCCAGACAACGTTATGAAGCACGGAGATTCGCAGGCAGCCGCCAATCAGCATCGCCGACCAGGCGGCTTCGGCACCACCAAGCGCATAGCCGTACGCGAAGGGCAGCCCAAGTGAGGCCGCAAGCCAAAGCCAGTGAGTTCTCACGAAGAACATCACCAGCCGATCCTGCTGCAGATCCTTACCGAATACCTCGAGGTCCGTTGCCGTACCGTCGAACATCCAGCCGACGTGAGCATACCAGAGGCCGCCCAATCCTTTGACATCGCGACCCCACGGATCGACATGTGGCGAGTGGACATCGCCTTGCTGGTCCGAATGCGAGTGATGTCTTCGGTGATCGGCGACCCAGCGCAGGATCGTCCCTTGGAAGCACATCGTTGCAGATGCGCCGAGCAGCAGGCGCAGCGGAAGGACCGCCTCAAAGCTCTTGTGCGTGAAATAGCGATGCATGCCGAGGGCAACCCCAAGCCCAGTGAGCGCGTAGAAGATCGCGAACGCCGAGACGTCGATCAGCGTGATGCCGTGGTTGGCGATCCAGACAGCCGCAAGGATGCTCCCGGCTAAAGGGATGCCAATCAGATACGTGTTCTCAAGGCGCTTCTGAAGGATTGCCGGACCGGCCCAGTGAATGCCCGCAGCGGAATTGGTCATCTGGCTTTCCGGCGGGCTCCCGTGCGACCGATGGGCTGGCGACCGAAAGGTGTGTCGATCGTTGGGTCCGTTTCAGTCCAAGCACATGCCGGCTGGGATCGCATGATACATTTTCGTCATGCGACACGACGGCTGAGGTTGCCTGCGGGCGTCCCCATTCCGACCGTTCAAACGGTCAGAGATAGGCGGCCGCGGTCCCACATCATGCAGGCCAAGCCGTTCCGTGGCGGCTATTTCCGCGCCAGCAGCACCTTGAAGCCGCGATTCTCCGCCAGCACCGAAACGTCGGAGAAGGCGGTGCGCAGCGTGCGCTCGTAGGGAAGGTGGCGGTTGGCGACGCAGACCAGCCGGCCGCCGCCGCGCAGGGCCTCGGCGGCGACGGTGAGGAAGGTCACGCCCAGATCGATGTCCTGCTCGCCTTCCTTGTGGAAGGGCGGGTTGGTGATGACCCAGTCATATTTGCCGCGGCCGATACCCGCCCGCACGTCGGACCAGTGATAGCCAACCGCGCGTCCTGATGGCGCGAGGTTCGCCTGGGCGAGATCGAGCGCGAGCTTTTCGGCCTCGAACAGATCGAGCTGGCGGATGCGGTCATAGCGCTGCAACAGCCATGCGGCGAGAAAGCCCCAGCCGGCGCCAAGATCGGCGACGGCGCCGTCGATCCCTGGCGGCAGGCTGTCGACGAGGAACTGCGAGCCCGGGTCGATGCGGTTCCAGCTGAAGATGCCGGGCCGCGTGCTGAACGGCGTGCCGGCGATCGGCTGCGGCTCGCCCAGCGACAGCCATTCCCGCCATTTGGCGCTGTCGGCTTCGGCGGAGCCGCGCCGCAGCCAGAACACCCGGCACTTGGCCTTCGAAATCCGACCTTCGAGCGGGGCGATGGCGCCGACGGCTTTCTCATAGGTGGCGGCGCCGACGGCGTTCTGGCCGGCGCAGACCAGTGTGCCGCCCGGCGCCAGCAGGCGGTAGGCGCGCGCCAGGTTCGCGTAGTTCTCCTGCCGGTGCGGCGTGAGCACGCAAAGCCCGACATCATAGCTGCCCTCGAGCTGCGTCGTGACCTGCACGCCACCTGCCGCGAGGCGCTCGTAGGCAGGGCGATAGGTCTGCTCGGCGACGAGCTGGCCGCCAAAGCTGTCGCGCAGAGCGGGGCTGAAATCGCCGCGCAGCAGGAAGGCGTTCCGCGCCTCGAGCAGTCCTTCCTCGAAGGGGAGGGCGATCACGTCGTAGACAGTCTGCGGCATGCTGGTTCCTTGCGGTTGCTCCCGGCGCCCGCGGCAGCGTGGTGCAGCCTGCTATTGAGCGAAACCGCAACGGTGGAGCAAGTGTTCTTCCCGGGCAGCCGCCGAAAACGAAGAACCCCGCCAACTCCGAGGTTGTGCGGGGTTCGGGTGCGACCTCACCGCAGTGAGGGGCGGTTGGATCGCGACAGACCGTCTTACTTGACGAAGCCGGCCGTCTTGCATGCGTCGAGCGTAATCGTCGCGAGATCGATCTTGCTGGTGCCCTGGTCGAGCACAGCCGGGGTATCGGGCTCATCGCTGGCGTCGTCGCCATCGCTCGTTTCGGTATTGGTGGCGCCGTCGGCCTTGGCGGCTTCTGCCGCGAGAGTTGCGCACTGCTCCTGCACCTTGGGCAGATCCTCGGCGGAGATCTCGACGCCGTTGATGCTGGTCTGGGCGATGGCGCCCGATGCGAACATGGCAACCGAAAGTGCCGCTGCGGAAATAAGGCTGCGGATCATCATGACTTCTCTCCGTATTGTTCTCGTTGAGGCTTGCCGGGCCTGGCGGTCAAACGTGAGAGAGCTGAAATGGTTGCCGCGGCGCCGTCTCCAACCGGCGCGCGATGCGCCGGAGGAACGACGGCGGCCGGTGGTCAGGCTGCGGCGGCCTGCCGACGTTCCAGCGGATAGCCGTCCGCCTCGTAAAGGGTCCGGATGGCGGCGCCGTCGAAGCGACGTCCATCGACCTCGAGGAAGGTACCGATCAGCCAGGCAGCCGGACGGTCCTCGACGATGTACTGGATGGCCTCGGCGGCCGTCTTGAAGCGGCGGTACTGCTCGCGGGCCGATTTGGCGTAGCGGCGGCTGGGGTAAAGCTCGGCGGAGGCGGTGTAGTTGAAGGTCTCCACGTTGTATCCTTTCGGGCGCTGGGGCCGCGGGCGCGGCCGGTCGGTTTGCGTTGCAGCGGATAGTCGCCGCTCTGGTAGAGGCGCTTCAGGGCGCTGCCGGCATAAATGCGGTCACCCACCCGAAGGCGGGCGCCGCGCAGGCTGACCGGTGCAACTTCCTCGAAGGCGAAGCGCAAGGCGTGTGCCGCGACCCGGAAAGCTCGAGGGCCCTGGGCGGTGGCGGTTTGCCAGTCGCGACCGAGATAGAGCTCGGCGCGAGCCTGGTAGTTCAGATGTGTCATGTGTTCTCTTGTGGGCCCGTCATCGGAAGATGCGGAGCCTCTCGTTGAAACGCCTCGACCGCGACGCGGGAGGCGGAGGCCGGGCCTGCCTGATCGGTGGGCCCGGCAGATCGATCAGGCGAGCTGCAGGTTGGTCGCCGACAGCTTGCCGTCGCGGCCGCTCTGCAGGTCGTAGGTGACCTGCTGGCCTTCGGCCAGGCCGGAGATGCCGGCTGCTTCCAGCGCGGTGGCATGGACAAACGCGTCCTTGCTGCCATCGGCGGGGGCGATGAAGCCAAAGCCCTTGGTGGCGTTATAGAATTTCACGGTGCCATTGATCATGACGAGCTACTTTCGATTGTGAGGGGACGCCCAGCGGCGAACGCACTCGTTCCTCCGGCGCAACACGCGGCGGGGGTCTAGACGTTCGCAATTCAGGGGAACCAAACAACCGGCAAGCCGGCAGATCAGAAGCCAAAGATGGCCGTAACGTATGAGAGCTATATAGGGACGAAATGCGCCGACAACAAGGTCGGGCCCCGAGAACCGGCAGTTTCGCTCCCCTCAAGGGGAGGGAAGCGACGACTGCGGGCCGGAACTAGAAGGTCACGGCACGCAGGCGCGCATTGTGGATGTGGGTTTCCATGGCGAGTTCGGCCTTGGCTCGGTCGCGCGCCAGCAGTGCATCGATGATTTCGAGGTGGTCGGCCAGGGCCGGGGCGAGCACGACCGGGTTCAGCCGGATGCGGTCGAGCTGGATCATGCGCACGCGGATGGCGTTGATCGAATAGGCCTGGATCAGCACCTCGTTGCCGGTGGCGCCGATGAGGAAGTCGTGAAAGTCGGAATCGATCTTCTGCGCTTCGTCGAGCAGGGCGCCGCTGATGCCGGTACTGCTGGCGCGCTCGAGGATCGAGGCGTGCAGCGCCCGCTGCTGCTGCAGCGCCGCGTCGCTCACATGCTCGATGGCATAGATGGTCGCCTCGCGCTCATAGGCGAGGCGCATCTGGTAGGATTCGCGGATCATCCTGAGATCGACGGTGGTGATCTGGATGCCGCGCTGCGGCAGCACCGCGAGCAGGCTCTCCGCCTCGAGCCGCGGCAGCAGTTCGCGCAGCGCGCCCAACGAGATGCCGAGTTTGCTGACGAGGTCGCGCTGCGACAGGTTCTGGCCGGGCTGGATCTGGCCGGCCAGCAGCAGGCGCTGAAAGCGCTGGTAGGCGGTCTGGCGGTTGAGCGTGTCGGCGCCGGCCGTGGTCCGCGGTCGGCGCGTCGCGCGCCGGGTCGGGGCGGTCAGGGCCTTGGTCGACATACGCGTTTGCCTCCTTCACGCTTGCCTGAGCGTTAACTCAATCCTCTTCGCCTGGGAATTGGTATTGGCTCTGCCGGAAGCTGTCGATCAGCGCGGTGACGCCGGCGGCCGGCAGCGGCAGCAGCGGCTCGAGCGGGCGCATCCAGGCGGCGTCGCCGGCGATCCGCGCCTTCACCGCCTTGAGTGCGATGATGCCGCCATGATCGTCGATGGCGGCAATCCGCTGCGCGGCGCGCTCGCAGATGCCCGCCGCTTCGGGGCCGGTGGGGCTGGCAAAGAAGCGGCAGAGTTCGATGGCGTTGACGTTGGGCAGGCCGCCGATCATGCCGGCGCCGCCGGCGGCGAGCAGGTCCGGCAGCACCCGATCGTCGCCGGTGAAGATCCTGAGATTGGGGAAGGTCCGGGCCAGCATCAGGGTATGGGCGCGATCGCCGGTCGAATCCTTGATGCCGACAATGCGCCTGCCGTGCCGGGCAACCAGGGCCTGCACCAGCTCGACGCCATAGCCGACCTTGGTCATGGCGGGGATGTGGTAGAGCACGACATCGAGCGGGAACGTGCCGCCGAAGCGGTTGGCGGCGGCCTCGAAGAAGGCGGCAATGCCGTCCTGGCCGGCAGCGCCGTAGTAGAAGGGCGGGGCAATCAGCACGGCGCGGCAGCCGAGATCGGTCGCCGCGGCGATGGTGGCCACGGCATCGTCGAGCGCGGCGCTCATCGAGGCCGGGATCAGCCGGTCCATCGGCACGCCGGCCTGCTGCAGCGCCGCCAGCGCCGCCCGCTTCTCGCGCACCGAGAACGAGGCCCCCTCACCGGTCGAGCCGAAGGGCGAAACATAGCTGCAGCCGGCCGCAAACAGCCAGTCGAGATGCGACTTCAGTCGCACGATATCGATGCTTCCGGTGTCGGTGACGGGGGTCAGGGAGGCAGCGACGATACCGCCGAGAGCCTTGGAATTGCTGGCCTCATGGGCAGCTGCGAGTTCTTGTGTCACTGATACAATCACCGGATGGAGTAGTTGTTCAATCTATGTGTTTACACGAGCCGGATTCTGTTGCAAGGTCAATCCATCGCGATGGCGTGACGGCGGGTAAACGCCGCTGCCGGAGCGGTAGGACGTGCATGCTGGGAGGGCGCCGTTGGCCGAACTGCAACTTCAGAATGTCTCCAAGACCTACGGGACGTTCGAGGCGGTAAAGGATGTGTCGCTGGCGATCGAGGACGGCGAGTTCGCCGTGTTCGTCGGCCCCTCCGGTTGCGGCAAGTCGACCTTGCTGCGGCTGATCGCCGGGCTCGATCCGGTCAGTGCCGGCACGGTCGCCATCGGCGACAAGGACATGACGGCGCGGCAGGCGGGCGAGCGGCCGGTGGCCATGGTGTTCCAGTCCTACGCGCTCTACCCGCATATGAGCGTGTTCGAGAACATCGCTTTCCCGCTGCAGATGGAGAAGCGCTCCAAGACCGAGATCCGCGAGGAGGTGGCGAAAGCCGCGGCCACGGTGCAGCTGACGACGCGGCTGCAGGACAAGCCGGCGAAACTCTCCGGCGGGCAGCGGCAGCGCGTGGCGATTGCCCGCGCCATCGTGCGCAAACCCGAGATTTTCCTGATGGACGAACCGTTGTCGAACCTCGACGCGGCCCTGCGCATGGAAATGCGCTCGGAACTCACCCGGCTGCACCAGCGGCTGGGCTCCACCATGGTCTATGTGACGCACGACCAGCTCGAAGCCATGACCATGGCCGATCGCATCGTGGTGCTGAACGCCGGCAAGGTCGAGCAGGTCGGCAAGCCAATGGACCTCTATCACCGCCCGGCGAACCTGTTCGTCGCCGGCTTCATCGGCAGCCCGCCGATGAACTTTCTGGCTGCAAAAGTGGCGGGGCTGGAAGGCGGCAACGTGCTGCTCGACGTGCCAGAGGTCGGGCGAGTGGTGTTGTCGGGCGACGCCTCCGGCTTCACCGTCGGCGGCGAGGCGACGATCGGCATCCGGCCCGAGGCCATCACCACCGCGGCACCGGCCGAGCCGGCTTTGGCGCTGACGCTGACGCCGCGCACGGTCGAGCGGCTGGGCCTTCACACCATCGTCTATGGCGAACTGGGCAGCCGGAAGTTGACCGCATTGTTCAACGGCGATCCGGCGATAGCAGCCGATGCGCCGCTCGCCATCCACGTGCCGCTCACTGAGATCCACCTGTTCGATGCCGCCGGCCAGGCCCGCGGGCACCGCCACTGACGCGTTTCATCGCCCGCGACCGAGGGGAGGAGGACCATGCCTCCGGTCGCGCGCTCAAAAGGGAGTAACGAGATGACCTTCACCTCCAACCGCCGGCAGTTCCTGTTCGGCGCCGCCGCCAGCACACTGGCCATTACTGCCGCCGGCGGCCTGGGCCGGGCCTTCGCCCAGGATCAGCAACTGGTGTTCTGGTCGCAGCTGGCCGGCAGCAAGAAGGCGGCCGGCGAAGCGCTCGAGGCGGCCTTCAAGACGGCGCATCCGGGCATCGCGCTCAACTCGAGCCTGTTCGCCGAACCGAGCCAGCTGAACGAGAAAATCCTCACCGCCATCAACGGCAATACCGCGCCGGACCTGTTCATCCAGCACTGGGACTACACGTTGACCTATTCGACCGGCGACAAGCTGGCCGACCTCAAGGCCGGCCTCGCCAATGTCGATTTCGCCGGCCTCGATGCCTCGCTCCTCGCCTATGGCAATATCGGCGGCCAGCAGGTCTCGGTGCCGCTCTACGGCACATCGCGTGGCCTCGGCATCAACCGCAAATACGTCACCGAAGCCGGGCTCGATGCCGACAAGGGACCGCAGGATTGGGCGGAGCTGCGCGAATGGGCCAAGGCGCTCACCAAGCGGCAGGACAATGGCCTGCTCGAAGTGGCCGGTCTCAGCATGTTCCACAACGATCTCGAGACCTGGGAGATCTTCACCCTCCTGCTGCAGGGGGCCGGCGGCACACTGTTCAATGACGAGTTGAAGGCGCCGGCTTTCGGCGGTGCCGAAGGCCTCGCCGCGATCAACTTCATGTTCGAGCTCCTGCACACCGACAAGGTCACAGATCTCGGCTTCGGCCTCGGGCCTGGCGGTTCGGCGAGCCCGATCAACCAGGGCCGCGCGGCGATGATCATCGCCGGCAACTACTCGACCAATAACGCGCTGAAGGCCGGTATCGAGTTCGACGTGCTGCCGATCCCGATGGAGAAGGGTGGCTTCACCTCGCTGGTCGACCCGTTCAGCTTCGCGGTGACCAAGGCGTCGCCGAACCAGGCGGCAGCGCTGAGCTTCGTCGAATTCGCCCTGTCGCAGGAGCAGCAGGTGGCGTTCGCCCTGGCGTCGAAGAATGTGCCGGTGCTGAAATCGGCGCAGCAGGATCCGACCGTGCAGGCCGATCCCTTCCTATCGAAGTTCATCAAGACGGCGAGCTTCGCGCCGCCCAAGGCCGCGGCTATCCCGGCGTTCTCGCGCATGGTGACGATCATCGCCCGCGCCGTGCAGGAGACGCTGTTCAAGCGCGTTACCGCCGAGGAAGCACTGAAGGCCGCCGAGGCCGAAGTGATCGCGGTGCTGGGCCGTTAAGCCTATGGCGCTCCAATCAAGCACAGCTCTGGCACGACGGCCGCAAAGCTTCACGCAGAACTGGAGCGCCTACGCCTTCCTGACGCCGGCCCTGATCATCCTGTTCCTGTCGCTGCTGCTGCCGGCAGCAGCGACAGTGGTGATGAGCCTCACCGATATCTCGTTCCTGAGGCCGACCAATTTCGTCTGGTTCGACAACTACCTCAAACTGGTGTCGGACAGCCGCTTCCGGCAGGCCGTGGGCAACACCGCCTATTACACCGTGGGCGTGACGCTGCCGACCATGGCGCTGGGGCTGCTCGCGGCGGTGGCGCTGAACGGCAAGCTCCGCGGCCGCATCGTCTTCCGCACCATTTTCTACCTGCCGGTGCTGACCTCGCTGATCGCCGCGGCGGTGGTGTGGATGTATGTCTACGAGCCCTATTCGGGGCCGATCAACGGCACCCTGGCGCAGCTCGGGCTACCGCCGCAGCCATGGCTGCAGAGCCCAAATCTCGCCATGACCTCGCTGATCGTCATGGCGATCTGGCGCGATTTCGGCACCGCGATGATCATCTATCTCGCGGGCCTGCAGGATATTCCCAGGGACATCTACGAGGCGGCGCGGCTCGATGGGGCCAAGACCAAGGACGTCTTTTTCCGCATCACCGTGCCGATGCTCAGCAACGTCACCTTCTACCTGATGATCATCCTGATCGTGCAGACCTTCCAGGTGTTCGGCGCGATCTATGTGATGACCAATGGCGGGCCGCTCGGCTCCACCGAAACCATCGTGTTCCAGATGTACCAGACTGCCTTCGGCTATACCGAGTTCGGCTATGCGGCGGCGATGTCGACCGTGCTGTTCCTCGCGATCCTCTTGTTCTCGATCATCGGCACCAAGATCATGCGCCGGGGTGAGTCATGAGCGACATCGCGCAGGCTTCCGCCCCGGCCGTCCAGACGGTGTCGTTCCAGCAGCGCTGGTGGCCGCTGGCCGAGCGGGCGATCGGCTACGGGCTGCTGATCTTTGCGGCGCTGGCGACGATCACGCCGTTTCTGTGGATGGTGTCGACCTCGTTCAAGACCGACGCCGAGACCTTCCAGTTTCCGCCCAACTTCATCCCCAGCAGCCTCGTCTGGCAGAACTATATCGACGCCATTGCGGGGCCCGATACCGGGCGGCAGCTGATCAACAGCCTGGTGTTCGCGCTCGGCTCGACCGTCTCCAACATGGTGTTCTGCGCGCTGGCCGGCTACGCCCTGGCGCGGATGCAGTTCAAGGGCAAGAACCTGATCTTCGCGGTGGTGGTCGGCCTCCTGATGGTGCCGGCACAGAGCCAGATCGTGCCGGTGTTCCTGATCGTGCAGCGCATCCCGTTCGCCGGCGGCAATGACTGGCTGGGCAATGGCGGCACGGGTCTGCTCAATACCTATTGGGGAATGATCCTGCCCACCGCGGCGACGCCGTTCGGCATTTTCATGATGCGGCAGTTCTTCTCGCGCATCCCGATCGAGTACGAGGAATCGGCGCGGCTCGATGGGGCCAAGACCTTCACCATCTTCTGGCGCATCCTGCTGCCGCTGGCGCGGCCGGCGATGGCGGTGCTCGGAGTGCTGAGCTTCCAGAGCGCCTGGAACGACTTCATCTGGCCGCTGATCCTCACCTCGCAACGCGAGATGGCGACGCTGCAGATCGGCCTGCAACTGTTGCAGAGCGGGCCCGATGCGCGCTGGAACGTGGTGATGGCGATGGCGACACTGATCACCCTGCCGGTGATCATCGTGTTCCTGTTCGCGCAGCGCTACGTCATCGACGGCGCGGTCACCAGCGGCGTCAAGGGCTGACGCCTTCCACCCCGAATTATGACCCGGCCCTCCCTGGGCCCGACGGAGATTTGACCATGATCCAGAACCTCGAAATCTACCGCAAGGAGGGTGAGTTCGTCGCCTGGCCGGCCAATTACGGCATGTGGATCTGGGGCGATGAAGTGGTGGTGGTGTTTTCGCAGGGGTTTCGCGGCGAACAGGAGAGCCTGCATGCCCGCGACAAGACGCGGCCGTTTATCGGCCGGCAGGCGCGCAGTCTCGATGGCGGGCTGAGCTGGAGCGACGAACTGTTCACCGGCACGATCCCGGGCGGCACCTCGCTGTCGGGAGATGAGCACGTGGTCGAGGCGCTGCAGAGCCAGCCCAATATCGTGGTCGAACGCGATATCCCGGTGCTCGACCAGCCGATCGATTTCACCGACCCCGAGACCATCGTGATGTGCGCGCGCACCGGGCTCGATGCCGGTTCGATCAGCTGGTTCTATGTCAGCCGCGATCGGGCGAAGAGCTGGCAGGGGCCCTACCGGCTCGGCGACTTCGGACTGCCGGGCCTTTCGGCGCGCACCGATATCGTGCCGCTCGGCCAGCATGACGCGCTGTTCCTGCTCACGGCAGTGAAGACCAATGGCGACGAGGGCCGGATCTTTGCGGCGCGGACCCGTGATGGCGGCAAGAGCTTCAGCTTCGAGAGCTTTGTCGGTGACGAGCCGGAAGGGTTCGCCATCATGCCGGCGTCTCTGCGGCTGCCCGACGGGGACATTCTCACCTTCGTGCGCTGCGCTGCGCCGCGCGGTCCGGAGCGCCGGGCGTGGATCGACCTCTATCGCTCGGGCGATGAGGGCAAGAGCTGGCGGCATGTCGGGGTGCCGGTGCCGCAGGTCGGGCACAATGGCAACCCGCCGACCATCAACCAGCTGGCCGATGGACGGCTGGTGCTGGTCTACGGCTACCGCGATGCGCCCTATGGCATGCGCGCCCGGGTCAGCAGCGACGAGGGCGCAAGCTGGAGCGACGATATCGTGCTGCGCGACGATGGCGGCGTGGCCGATCTCGGTTACCCGCGCACGGTGCTGCGCGCGGATGGGAAGCTACTGACGGCTTACTATTACAACTACGGTGCGGATACCGATCGCTTCATCGGGGCGACGTTGTTCTCGGTGTAACGATCGCTGAGCTGGCGGTCCTGGTCACCTCTCCCTTGGGGGAGAGGTCGGCGCGCAGCGCCGGGTGAGGGGGCCTTCCCGCGCTCAGTGCTGCTGCAAGGCCCCCTCACCCTGACCCTCTCCCCCAGAGGGAGAGGGGACGCACTTTGCACCGGCATTGCCTCAATGCGGGGTGAGCGGCGCCCAGCGCTCGATGGCATGAGGTCAGTCAGCGCCCCGGAATCGCCGCCACCAGCCGCTCGGTGATGATGTCGGGCGCGGTGATGGCAGAGCCGCAGACCACGGCGAAGGCGCCGCGTTCGAACGAGGCGGCGACGTGTTCGGGGGTCCAGATTCCGCCTTCGACCACCAGCGGCACGCCGAGTGTGCCGACGATCTCGGATACCAGGTCGAGCGGCGGGCGGGCCTGGCCCTCGGTCAGCGCGGTGTGGCCGACCATGGTGGTGGCGATCAGGTCGGCGCCTTCGGCGGCGGCCTGCCGCGCTTCATCGAGCGTCGCGATATCGGCCATCACGAGCTTGCCGAGCCGGTGGGCGGTCTCCGCAATCTCGGCAAAGCTCTCGCCCGGCCGGGTCCCCGTAGTCGCCTGAATGGCGACGATGTCGGCGCCGGCCGCGCACAACGCTTCGGCGTCGGCGCTGGAGGTGGTGATGTAGTTGTCAAAGCCCTCGCGGGTGTCCTTGACGATACCGATGATCGGCAGGCCGGTGCGTGGTCGCAGCAGGCCGACGACCTCGGCGCCGTTGAGGCGGAAGCCGCCGGCGCCGCCGAGTTCGGCCGCTTCGGCGAGCAGCGCCAGGATGTCGGGGCGCTGGCGCAGCGGGCTCAGGGGGTTCATCGCCTGCGAGGAAACGATCAGCTGGCGCTCGAGGCGCTTGAGCAGGGTAGGGCTAGTCACGTCAGATCCCCGGCGATGGTGAAGTCGACTTCAAAACTGCGGTGCCAGGGGAAGCGGACGGCAGTGATGCCGAGATCGTTCCGCCCGGTGAGGCGCTTGAGGGTGGCGTCGAGGCCGGCGCCGATGCTGGTTTCGGCCGCAGCTTCCTCGGTGCGGTCGGGGAAGGTGTAGACGCCGGCGTTCAATGGCCGACGTACGTCGGTCATGTAGGCGAAATCCTCGATCAACCGGTGCAGCAGCACCCGGCGGGCGGCGGCGGCATCGAGGGTGCCGGCAGCGCGACCGATCTGGATCGCCGCGGCCGCTGCGACCACTGAACCCAGCGCATTGCCGGCGGTGTTCCAGCCGCCATAGGCGACGAGCTCGAGCAGGATGCCGCGCCGGTGCAGCTCCTCGATCAAGAGCGGGTCGGCGCCGTTGGAATAGCGGAGGTCGGCGAGGGCCACTTCGCGGCCGGCGGCCAGCAGGCGGGCGATGAGATCGGCGGTCCTGTTGGCCTCGGCGGCATCATCGGTATCGAAGATCGACTCGGTGCCGGATTTTTCGACCACCATGCCGCAATGGTCGCGACGCCTCGGATCCGGCGCATGGACGACGAGGGCCATGGCCTCCGGGTCGGTGACTGTCACCGAGCCCGAGGCGCGGAGCTGGCGGTCGACCGCTTCGTGCATCGGGCTGTTCTCGTATTTGGCGATACGCTGCATGCCCGGCGGATCGGCGCATTCGACGGTGAAGCGCGGAGTGATGCCGAAGCGGGCGCCGAGCTGGCGCGCCACCAGCACCGCAGCCACCTCGTCGGCGCCGGGATACATCAGCACCTCGCCTGATATCGGCAGTACGTGGCTCCAGTGCTTCAGCCAGACCTGCTCGACCGAGCCGGCCGAGTGTTCGGCGGTATCGTCGGCGGTGATCAGCAGCGGGTCGATGGCGCCTTCGGAAGCCAGCGCGATGGCTTCGAGATTGACGTGATGGTTGCGCAGCCGCCGGCGTTCGAAATCGGCGACGATCTCACCGGGGAGCGCCGCGCGCAGCGCGGCGAGCGCCTCGGCATTGCCGGCATGGCTGGCGCCAAGGGTTTCGAGCAGGTCGCGATGGTGCAGCGCGCCGAGCTTGTGCAGCTCCATGCCGTGCCGGGCCCAGTAATCGGGCTCTTCCTGCGGGTTGTAGGAGTTGGAGGCGCGCATCACCAGCGACACGGCGCAGAGCGGCAGCGCCGGATGCGCGGCATGGAGGCGGCGCAGCACATCGAGCCGGGTGAGGGCGCTGAGCGTCGTATCGGCGGTGGTGCGTGCGGCGATCAGGCCGCCATAGCAGAGCATGTCGAGCGAGGCGATCACCGCATCGGTCGTCGGCGCCGTGCTTTCGAGCCAGCGGCCGAGGCCGTCGGCATCGCCGGGCTGGCGCAGCCGGGGCAGCAGTTCGGGCGGCGGCAACACCAGGCTGGCGCCCGCGATGGCGGCGATACCGGCGGGCAGGCCGATATTGACCGGGCGCTCATCGAGGGGAAGGAAGGCAAGCGAAAGGGCACGTTTGGACGTCAATTCGTGTTGTCTCGGCTCGTGCGGAAAATGACGAAGTCGTAGGAGTAGCGGTCGGCGCGGTAGACGCTCTCGGCATATTCGATGCGCTGGTTCCTCGCGTCATAGGCGACGCGCAGCACCTTGAAGGCCGGCGAGAACTCGGGGACGCCGAGGAGTCTTGCCAAGGGCGGATCGAGCACCGTGGCGTGGATCGACTGTTCGGCCTTCTCGATCTTCAGGTGATAGGTCTCGGTCAGCATCTGGTAGAGCGAGCCGGTGATGCCGCGCGCCGCGAGGCCTGGCGCGAGCTTCGAAGGCACATAGGTGTTTTCGATGCACATCGGCTCGCCGTCGGCGGTGCGAACGCGCGAGATATGGGCGACGAGGTCGCGCGGGCTGAGCGCCAACCGGGCGCCGATCTCGGCGCCGGCGGGAATCTCTTCCACTACCGTATCGAGCGAACCCGGGATCAGGCCACGCGCCCGCATGTCCTGGGTGAACGAGGTCAGTTCCACCGATTTGGCGATGCGCGGTTCGGAGACGAAGGTGCCGGCCCCCTGCGTGCGGTAGACGCGTCCTTCGTAGCCCAACTGGTCGAGGGCGCGGCGCACGGTGAGGCGGGTGACGCCGAAGGTTTCGGCGAGGTCGCGCTCGGTGGGCAGCTTTTCGTGCGGCTTCAGTTCGCCCTCGATAAGGCCGAGCAGATAGCTCCGCAACTGGGCGCCCTTGGTGCCCGCGCGACCGTTTCCAGCGGCCTCAGCCATGATCGGATTTCCTCCACTCGCGCTTATCAAAGCACAGTTCGTTCATGCCGGGCAAGTGAGTGGTATACTCCAATTGCACCGATATCCGCCTGTTTCATGCTGAATGTGACGCCATGTTGACGGGCTTCGAAAAATTGGGCTACACCATTTGACGGCATGTAGCCAAGGGAGAATTCAGGATGGAGCGGAAAGCTCAAGCTCGTGCGGCGCATGCCGCGATGTCGACCGCGCTGGGCGCGGTCATGCTGCTGGGCGGGGCGCTCGGCGCCTCCGCGCAGGACAAGACCGAGATCACCTTCTCGTATCTGTGGGGCGGCGCGGAGGGCGCGGCGCTCGAGCAGATCATCAGCGATTTCAACGCCAGCCAGGACAAGATCGTGGTCAAGGGCGTGTCGAGCCCCGACATGACCAAGCAGCTGGCTTCGATGTCGAGCGCCAAGGGCGCCTTCGACATCTCGGACAACTTCGCCTCCAACATTGCCTCGTGGTCGAACCAGGGCATCCTGCTGCCGCTCGACGAGTTCGGCCTCGATACCTCGGATTTCCCCGAGAGCATCATGAAGCAGCTGGTGGTCGACGGCGTGCTCTATTCGGTGCCGATCGCGACCCACAATTTCCAGCTGGTCTACAACAAGAAGCTGCTCGATGAAGCCGGCGTCACGCCGCCGACCTCGATGGCCGAACTCGCCGAGGCGATCAAGAAGCTGACCAAGGTGGATGCCGAGGGCAACGTCACCCAGCTGGGCCTCGGGCTCACCGACATCTCGGCCGGCCTCAAAACGCTCGGCTATGCGCATGGCGGCGACTGGAACCGTGACGGCAAGCCCACGCCGACCGATCCGGGGTTCGTCGAAGGCGTGCAGTTCTACTACGACAACGTGGTGGCGCCGGTGACCCCCGCGGCCTACAACAAGTTCGTCGCTGGCTTCGGCCCCTATATGTCGGACCAGGACTCGTTCAAGCAGGGCAAGATTGCCATGGTGTTCGAGGGCGAATGGCGTTCGAAGTTCAATACCGAAGCCGGTATGGATTGGGGCGTGGTGCAGGTGCCGGGCAAGACGCCCGAGCTCAACGGCTCGACCTGGGCTGACGTGTCGACGATCTTCATTCCGACCAACACGCAGAACAAGGAAGCGGCAGGCGAGTTCCTCAAGTACCTGATCAGCCCGCCGGCGATGGAAAAGTTCAGCCACGTGCTGGCCAACCTGCCGGGCCGCCTGTCGCTGGTCGACAGCGCCACCTATGACGACCTGCCGAACTTCAAGGTCTGGCTCGACGCGCTGAAGAACCCCAACACGCACGGCCTGCCGCCGGCGCTGTACATGGCCGAATACAATGCCGACCTGGCGTCCGCATTCGACTCGGTGCTGCAGGGCGCCCAGACCCCGGAAGCGGCGCTCAAGGCCGTTGCCGACCGCACTGGCTCGTACTCGCAGTAAGCTGTTGCAGAGCGCGCGTCTCAGACAGAGCGAACCGACCGGCCGGGCCCTTCTCAAGGGCCTGGCCTTCGCTTCGCCATTCATCATCGGCTTTTTGGTGCTCTACCTGTGGCCGATCCTCGCTTCGGGTTATTACAGCCTCACCGATTTCAGCCTGTTCAAGGCGCCCAAATGGGTTGGGCTGGCCAATTACGAGCGGATGATCTCGGACGCCAAATTCTGGAAGAGCCTCTACAACACGCTGTTCTTCACTTTCGTCGGCGTGCCGGTGGATATCGCGATCTCGATCGCCGGCGCCCACATCCTCAACCAGAAACTCAAGGGCCAGCCGCTCTGGCGAGCCCTGGTCTACCTGCCCTCGATCGTGCCGGCGGTGGCGGCGGGCTTTCTGTGGCGCTGGCTGCTCAACGCCCAGTACGGCTTCGTCAACGAGATCCTGCGCTGGTTCCGCATTCCGCAGCCGAACTGGCTGCTCGACGCCAGCTGGGGCGGCATCTCGGTGATCGTGCTCATGCTGTGGACGGTGGGCGGCACCATGCTGATCTACCTCGCGGCGCTGAAGAACGTCCCGCAGGAGCTCTACGAGGCCGCCGAACTCGACGGCGCTGGACCGTTGCGCCGCTTCTGGCACATCACCTGGCCGATGATTTCACCGGTGACGCTGTTCCAGGTGATCGTTCTGATCATCGCGTTCCTGCAGGTGTTCACGCAGCCGTTCGTGCTGTCCAAGGACCCGGGGCTCGGCACGCAGACCGCGACCGGGCCGGGCGACTCGATGCTGAGCTACTCGATCTACCTGTTCCAGAACGGCTTCACCTTCCTGAAAATGGGCTACGCCTCGGCGATGGCCTGGGTGCTGCTGTTCGTCACGCTGGCCATCACCTTGCTGATCCTGTGGTCGGCCAAGAAGTGGGTGTTCTATGACAACCGCTGAGTATCAGGGCACGACGCTGGGCGAGCGCGTGCCGGTGGGCGGCCGATTCGGCTGGCTGATGACCATCTACCGCTACGCCCTGGTGATCCTTCTCGCCGGGGTGTTCGTGTTCCCGTTCGTCGTCATGCTGACGACGGCGTTCAAGGTCTCGGACGAGATCTTCATGGCGCCGCCCGAGCTGTTGCCGCGCACCTGGACGCTCGACCATTTCGTCGGTGCTCTGACGCAGATTCCGTTCTTCCGGTTCCTGCTCAATACGGTGGTTATTGCGGGCCTGAGCGTCCTCGGCACCGTGCTGGTTTCGCCGCTGGTCGCCTACTCGTTGTCGAAGCTGCGCTGGAAGGGGCGGAACCTGCTCTTCATCATGGTGCTCGCCACCATGATGCTGCCGCCGCAGGTGACGCTCATTCCGATCTACATGATGTGGAACAAGGTCGGCGCCACCGGCACCATCCTGCCGCTGGTGATCCCGGCTTTCCTCGGTACGCCGTTCTTCATCTTCCTGATCCGGCAGTTCCTCTTGAGTGTGCCCGACGAGCTTATCGAGGCGGCGAAGGTCGATGGCGCGTCGGAGTTCCGCATCTACTGGTCGATCGTCCTGCCGATCGCTCGGCCGGCGCTGATCACCTCGGCGGTGTTCCAGTTCGTCTGGGCGTGGACGGATTTCCTCTATCCGCTGATCTACCTCAACGACGAGGAGAGCTACACGCTGTCGATCGGGCTCTACTCGTTCCTCGGCCAGCACGGGGTGCAGTGGGGACCGCTGATGGCAGCCTGCGTGCTGTTCACGCTGCCGGCCTTCCTGATCTTCCTGGTGTTCCAGCGCTACTTCATCGGCGGCATCGCGACGGGTGCGCTGAAGTGAGCGAGCTTGCCCTCGCTGTCGATATCGGCGGCACCAAGATCCTCGTCGGGCTGATCGATGCCCAGGGCACCATCGTGGTCAGCCGACAAGTCGCAACGCCGGCGCGCGAGGGGGCGGAGGCAATCATCGCCGCTGTCGCCGGATTGGCGCGTCAGGTGCTGGCCGATGCGCCGTCAGTGGTCCGCCGCTGCGGCGTCGGCACGGCCGGGGTGGTCGGCGAGCAGGGCGAGATCACCTCGGCGACCGATCACCTGAGCGGCTGGGCCGGCACCAGGCTGCAGCAGCGGCTCGGCGAAGAACTCGGCATGCCGGTGACGGTGCTCAACGACGTGCAGGCGTCGGGGCTCTGCGAAGGCGTGCTCGGCGCGGCGGGCGGCAGACGCTCGGCACTGATCGTGGCGCTCGGCACCGGGGTTGGCGGTTCGCTGGTGCGCAACGGCAAGGTCGAGCGCGGTGCCTATGGCATTGCCGGCAGTGTCGGGCACCACCTCTCGCCGTTGCGTCAGGGTCGCCGCTGCCCATGCGGCGGCACCGACCATCTCGAGGCCTATGCCAGCGGCACGGCGATGGAACTGGAATATGCG
>WPCJ01219353.1_pt1 | contig 79120 bp, 76 predicted proteins | sample 5399831 | NCBI WGS metagenome assembly WPCJ01 (sample SAMN12869470, study PRJNA574797) | sludge metagenome | isolation source: wastewater treatment of pH10 | place: China:Beijing | collected 2019-05-20
ACCCCCACCCCCCACCCCTCCCCTCAAGGGGGAGGGGAGTCATGACCCGCCTCTCCGCCAGGACCCGCGCCACGCCCACCGCCTATCTGTTCCTCACCCCGTTCATCGTGGTGTTCGCCATCTCGATCGTCGTGCCGCTCGGCTACGCCCTGTGGATCAGCTTTTTCAGAAAGCAGATGATCGGCGGCACCGTGTTCGTCGGCTTCGGCAACTACCTGAGGGCTTTGGGTGACACGCTGCTGCATGACGCGGTGCTGCGGGTGATCGTCTTCCTGCTGCTGCAGGTGCCGATCATGCTGGGCATCGCCATGTTCGTGGCGCTCGCTATCGACTCGGGGCGGCTTGCCGGCAGCCGCATCGTCCGCATCGGGCTGTTCCTGCCCTATGCCGTGCCGGCGGTCGTCGCGGCGCTGATGTGGGGCTACATCTTCGGCAGCCAGTTCGGGCTCGCCGGCCAACTGTTCGGCGGCCTCGGCATCCCGACCCCGGATTTCCTCGGGCCGAACCTGATGCTCGCCAGCGTCGGCAACATCGTGACCTGGTCGTTCGTCGGCTACAACATGCTGATCTTCTACGCCGCGCTGCGTTCGATCCCCACCGACATCTACGAAGCCGCGGCGATCGACGGCGCCAATGAATGGCACAAGGCCTGGTTCATCAAGCTGCCGGCGCTCCGGCCGGCGCTGGTGCTGGCCGTGATCTTCTCGGTGATCGGCAGCCTGCAGCTGTTCAACGAGCCCTCGATGCTCGGCCAGCTCCGCCCCAGCGTCGTCACCACCAGCTGGACGCCGAACCTCTACGCCTACAACCTCAGCTTCACCGGCGGGCAGACCAACTATGCCGCGGCCGTGGCGATGCTGCTCGGCGGCTTCACCGTCGTCGTCGCCTATGTGGTGCAGCTCGGTGCGATGAAGCGGGGGCGCCTGCTGTGAACAGCCTCGCCGCATCGCCCGCTCCGGTTCATCGGTCGTCGGGGCTTCGTCCGCGCAAGTCGCCGGTGCTGACCATCATCCTCTGGATGCTGCTCGCTTATTTCATGCTGCCGCTGTGCTGGCTGGCGGTGAACGCCACCAAGTCCAATGTCGATCTGTTCGGCACCTTCGGCCTGGCCTTTGCCCCGAGCTTTGCGCTGTTCGACAATATCGGCCAGCTCTTCGCCTTTCAGGGCGGCATCTATCTGCGCTGGTTCGCCAACACCATTCTCTATGCCGTGGTGGGCGCCGGCGGCGCGGCGCTGATCGCGGCGATGGGCGGCTATGCGCTGGCAAAGTTCGACTTCCATGGCCGCAGGGCCGTGCTCGCCATCGTCCTCGGCGCCACCGCCGTGCCGGGCACGGCGCTCGCGGTGCCCACCTACATGCTGTTCACCCAATGGGGGCTGATCAATACCGAGCTGGCGGTGATCATCCCGGCGCTGGTCAGCCCGTTCGGCCTGTTCCTGATGCTGGTCTATGCGCAGGACGCCGTACCCGACTCGATGATCGAGGCGGCGCGTATCGACGGCGCCGGCGAAGCCCGCATCTTCTGGACCATCGCGTTGCCGCTGATGGCGCCGGGCTTCGTCACCGTGCTGCTGTTCCAGCTGGTCGCCACCTGGAACAACTATTTCCTGCCACTGATCGTGCTCAACCAGTCCGACAAGTTCCCGCTCACCGTCGGGCTGTCGCTGTGGAACAAGCTGGCCAATGCCGGCGGGGTGAACCTTGCCCAACCGCTCTATCCGCTGGTCATCACCGGCTCGCTGCTCGCGGTGCTGCCGCTGCTCGTCGCCTTCGTGTTCCTGCAGAAATACTGGCAGTCGGGCATCGCCGCCGGCGGGGTGAAGGAATGACACTCGGCGCAGTGATGATGCTCAGCGCCGTGACACCTACCCAGACCACCGAATTCGGCGCTCTTCAGGGCGCCGCAAGCAGGGCGCCGAGGATGCGCCACAAAGGGAGAAGACCATGACTCGTATTCTGAAGGGGCTGGCCGCCAGTGTTGCGGCAGCTGCATTTTTCGTCACCGGCGCCATCGCTCAGGAGCCGGTCGAGATCACCTTCTGGACCTGGCTGCCCAACATCCAGACCTCGATCGACAAGTTCGAGGCCAGCCATCCCAACATCAAGGTGAAAGTGGAAAATGTCGGCGTCGGCACCGACCAGTACACCAAGATCCAGAACGCCGTGGACGCCGGTTCGGGCGGCCCCGACGTCGCGCACATGACCTATGACGCGATCCCGAATTTCGCGCTGACCGGCGCTCTCGCCGACGTCACCCAGTTCGGCGGTGCGGCCGTCAAGGACCTGTTCCTCCCCGGTGTGCTCGGTCTGGTCGAGATCAATGGCGGCGTCTACGGCGTGCCGCAGGATTTCGGCCCGGGCGTGATGTACTACCGCAAGGACGTGTTCGACGCGGCCGGCGTCGAAGTGCCCAGGACCTGGGCGGAGTATGCGGCGGCGGCCGAGGCGATCAAGGCCAAGAACCCCGACCACTACATCACCTATCTCGACCCGAGCCTCGTCGATGCCGCCTATATGGGGCTGTGGCAGCTTGCGGCCGGGCCGTGGAGCATTGCCGACGGCACCAACGTGACGCTCGACCTGCAGTCGGAAAAGGCCAGGCAGTGGGCCGACTACTGGACTGACCTCAATGCCAAGGGCCTGACCATCGAGTCGGTGCAGGGCTCGGACGAGTGGTTCAAGCAACTGGGTGCCGGCCAGATCGCCGCCTGGGTGGTGGGCGCCTGGGGCCTGCAGGCGCTGACCGGCGTACTGCCTGACAACAAGGACCTGTGGCGGGTCGCGCCGCAGCCGGTGTGGAACGAAGGCGATGTCGGCACCAGCCAGTTTGGCGGCTCGGGCACAGTCGTTCTCGCCCAGTCGCAGAAGAAGGAAGCGGCCGTCGAGTTCGCCCTGTGGCTGAACGGCAGCCCGGAAGGCGTCGCCACGCTGAAGGACGATCAGGGCCTGCTGCCGACCACCAACGCGGCCTGGGAAGATCCGGGTTTCATCGATGAGGAGATCGAATATCTGGGCGGCCAGAAGGCCCGCCAGATCTTCGCCGAATCGGCCAAGAACTCGGTGGTCGGCTGGACCTGGCTGCCGTTCCAGCCCTACGTGTCGAGCGTCTATCGCGACACCGTAGGCCAGGCGATCTCCGGCAAGACCAGCGTGTTCGAGGGCTTCAAGGCCTGGCAGGACCGTATCGCCCAGTATGCGGGCGAGCAGGGCTTCACCGTCACCACCAAATAGGGCCAACCGCCCTGGCGCCGCGCTCTCCCGGGCGCGGCGCCCTCCCAACCCTGTTCCCGACATTCCCAGGACTTTTGCCGTGGCGAAACTTCAGTTCCCGGCCGGATTCGATTTCGGCGTTGCGACCAGTGCGTTCCAGATCGAGGGAGCGTGGAACGAGGACGGCAAGGGACCCTCGATCTGGGATACCTTCGGCCACACCCCCGGCAAGGTGCACCTCGATATCCCCGGCGACCGCGGGGCCGACCACTACCACCGGGTCAAACAGGACGTGGCGCTGATGCGCGACATCGGGGTCACCAGCTACCGTTTCTCGCTCAGCTGGTCGCGGCTGCTGCCACAGGGACGCGGGCCGGTGAACCAGGCCGGCGTCGACTTCTACTCGCGCCTCATCGATGAGCTGTTGGCAGGGGGCATCCAGCCCAATGTCACGCTCTATCACTGGGACCTGCCGCAGGCGCTCGAGGATGAAGGCGGCTGGGTCAACCGCGACGTCATCGGCGCCTTTGCCGACTATGCCGAGCTGGCCTTCGCCAGCTATGGCGACCGCGTCCGCCGCTGGGCCACCCTGAACGAGCCGATCTCGATCTGGGTCGGCTATGCGATGGGGGTGTTCGCCCCCGGCCGCACCGACGAGAAGACCGCCCGGCAGGCCCTGCATCATGCGCTGGTTTCACACGGCATGGGCGTCGAGGCGTTTCGTGCTTCTGGCCGGCCGGGAGATGTCGGTGCCGTCTTCGACATCTGGCAACGGCACCCGGCCACCGACAAGCCGGAGGACCGCGCCGTCGCCGACCGCGATGAGGACGATGGCTTCCGCTTCTTTCTCGATCCGGTGCTCAAGGGAGACTATTCCGAGCGCATCCGTCGCCGCCTCACCGAGCGCGGCACCATGCCTGAGATCCGCGAGGGCGATCTCAAGCTCATCAGCACGCCGATCGACTATCTGGGCCTCAACGTCTATTCGCGCGTCGTGGTCAGCGCCGAGCACTACAACCCGCGCTGGTGGGTGGCCGACGACAAGCACCCCGGCGGCAACTTCCTCGACAACGGCATGGAGTATTACCCCAAGGCCGTCTACGACGCGGTGTTCATGGCCAAAGAGCAATATGGCTGGCAGGGCCCGATCTTCATCACCGAGAACGGCGCCGCCGACGGCCCCAACGTAACCGACCCGCTCGATGACCAGGAGCGGATCAACTACGTCGCCGGCTTCCTCGAGTGGATCCACAAGGCCATCGAAGACGGCGCCGACGTGCGCGGCTACTACCTGTGGTCGCTGATGGACAATTACGAATGGGCCGCCGGCTACAGCCAGAAATTCGGCATCGTCCACCTGGACACCGGGACGATGGCGCGAACGCCGAAAGCCTCGGCGAAGTGGTATGCCGAGGTGATCAGGCGGAGGGGGCTTTAGGCCGGTGGCTCCCACTACCCCCTCTCTTGCGAAAAACTAAGGACTTAGCTGCGCTAAGCCCAAGTTTTCGCTTTCTCCCCCGCCAAGGGGGAGAGTCCCGACTGACAGTCCGATGCAGATGGAAGCCACCGCTCATCTCCCCCTTGGCGGGGGAGAAAGCAAAATCTTAGGTTTAGCCGTTTGGCTAAGCCTTAGATTTTGCAAGAGAGGGGGTTCTGGAGGGCGGCACGGCTAGGCCGCTCCCAAGCCAGTCTCAATGCGGCCCGGTCGGCAGCTCCTGCGTCGTGCCGCACGGGCCGCCATCCATGTTGGTGGCGATATCCTGCTTCGCGCCGTCGAAACTCAGCGCCTCGTAATAGTGGCTCATCTCCACCGTGCTGGCCGGCACATAGTGGAAGATCAGCGAACGGCGGAAGCGGTCGGCGCTGGTGTTCGGGGTCGAGCCGTGGATGACGCTGCCATTGAAGAACAGCACGTCGCCGGCCTTGAGTTCCATCATTTCAGGGGCGAGGCCCGGCGGCGGCTCCACATGTTCGGTGGTGAAGAACAGCGCCGGGTCGGCCTTTTCGGGGCACGCCACTTCGAGCGTCGCGGTTTGCGGCACGCACATCATGCCGCCATTGCCGGCATCCGCATCATCGACCGCTATCCAGGCGGCCATGCAGGTGCCCGGCTTCACCCGCAGGTAGAAATTGTCCTGGTGCAGGTCCTGTCCGCGGGCTCCCGGCGGTTTGAAGTAGAACATCGACTGGCAGGCGAACGGGTCTTCGCCGAACAGCTCGGCGAGGATCGGCTTCAGCCGCGGGTCGCGCATGTAGCGCATGGCGAGCGGCCCGACCGGTTTGTCGGAATGCTTGTGCGGGTGCATCATGCGCGGATAGCGCAGCAGCAGGTCGTTCGAGCTCGCCGGCGCTCCCTCCCGCGCCTTGGGTACATCCGACAGGCCGGGCACCGGGCCGCCCTTGGCCATCTCCATGAACGTGCCACGGATCTCCTCGATCTCTGCGGCGCTGAACAGTCCGCGGATCGCGAGGAACCCATCGCGGTCGAACTGCTGCTTCTGCTCGGTGGTCAAGCTCATCGATTTCCTCCTCGATGCTCATGACGCTACTCCGCTCCTGCCGCTTCGCCCATCGCACATCCTGCCGATCGCATGTACTATCCTGCTATGGCTGAGAGCGAAGAGTTCCCGCACAGGCCGGTTCTGCAGCTGCTGACCGGGCACTTCCATGAGACATCGGGCTATCGGGCCTATCGGCCGCGTGGCAGCGACGACTGGCTGCTGATCCACACCATCGGCGGCACCGGCCGCTTCGGCCACCCGGACGGCGAATTGCTGGCGCGGCCCGGCGATTGGGTGCTGCTCCGCCCCGGCACGCTGCACGACTACGCCGTCGCCGCGTCGGATACGCGCTGGGAATTGCTGTGGGCGCATTTCCAGCCGCGGCCCGATTGGCTGGCCTGGCTCGACTGGCCCGAGGTGGCGCCCGGATTGCTGCTGCTGCAGCTCTCCGATCCGGCCGTGGCCGGCCGCTTCCATACCGTGCACCGGCTGTTCCACAGCGATCTGCGCCGCCACGAAGCCTTCGCCATGAACGCGCTCGAAGCGCTGTTTCTCGAGTGCGATCGGCTGAACCCCGAGGCGGCCAGCGCCCGCTCCGATCCGCGCGTCCGTCGCGCCGTGAGCTATCTCGAGCGCCACCTTGCCGACAAGGTGGCGCTGGCCGACGTCGCCGCCGCCGTCGGGCTGTCGGAGTCGCGTCTCGCCCATATTTTCCGCGCCGAGATGGGGCAGACCGTGCAGCACTACCTGGAGGCGCGCCGCATGCAACGCGCCGGTGAGCTGCTGCAGCGCACCGGCTTTCCGGTCCAGCAGGTCGCCGCGGTCACCGGCTTCGAAAGCCCGTTCTATTTCAGCCGGCGCTTCAAGCGCTGGACCGGCCAGAGCCCGCTCGCCTACCGTCTCGCGAGTCAGCCCGGATGAGCGGGGTCTGCGCGGTCGAGTTGCACCGGTTGCGGTCCTCCGTAGGCGCTACTCTATGACCGATGTGGGCTGGAAGCTCGATAATCGTGGCTCTCCCCTCATCCGGCGCTACGCGCCACCTCCGGGCGAGGGCTGCGCCCTGGTCCCGCGACCCCGTCGGGGAGACGAATCCGGAGAGCGCGGTGATCACCGCTTGTCCTCTCCCCGGCGGGGAGAGGGTGGATCGCGCGAAGCGCGAGACGGGTGAGGGGTGGCGGGCACAAGGCCATCCACCCGGGGAAGCATCATTTCGCCCGCAGCACCGCGGCACAGGCCTTCGGCAGGTCCGCCAGGGTCAGAGGCGGGGCCGGCGGTTTGGTGCTCGGCTTGTACGGTTCGTCCGTGAACCAGTAATCGAGTTCGGCGCCGCAGCCATCTCCGGCCGGAATCGCGTCCTGGTCGACACACGAGGTCGCCCCCGCCGGGCAGCTCAAGCGAACATGAAAGTGGTCGTCATGCCCATACCAGGGACGCACCTTGTTGAGGAAGCTCCGATCCCGCCAGGTGACCGCACACAGCGCCTTCTTGATCCCCGGCGCCACGAAGATACGGGCGACGCCGGGCAGCGATGCCGCGCGGTAGATCAGCAGGCGCTCGGCCTCGCCGAACCGCTTGGGGTCGATCTCGCGCGTACCCTTCTTGAGCACCGACTGCGCCGAAAGGTTTTCCCGCTCGTCGGCGCTGAGCTGATGGTTGGGCATTGGCTGCAGCCAGACGTCGACGTCGAGGCCGATCTGGTGCGACGCGTGGCCACTGGCCATCGGCCCGCCGCGCGCCTGCCCCATGTCGCCCACCATGATGCCGCGCCAGCCATCCTGCGTCGCCGATTGCGCCAACGCCGCGATATAGCCGACGAGTTCGGCGCTGCCCCAGCGCCGATCGCGCGACAGCCGCATTGCCTGCCAGCCGGGACCGTCGGTCGGCAGCTGCACCGCGCCGGCAATGCAGCCCTTGGCGTAGCTGCCGACCGGCATCTCCGCGCCGCTGCTGGGTTGGTGCACGGCGCCGAACAGGTCGCGCGCCGGCTGCGCCTCGGCCGTCGAAGCCAGCGTTGCCAGGGCGATGATCGCCAGGCTGAGAATGCGGAACAATGCCATCGTTACGCCTTCGCGAATCAGGAGTCCGCGTCGGGCGGCCGACGCGCTGGTGCCGGCGAGGCTAGCACCGTGATTTCGGCATGACGATGAAAACTGCCTATAGCGGCAGGTAGCCGGTGAAGCCGGCGATCTTCCACGCGGCGTTCTCCCGCTTGAGATGGAACACCGAACGCCAGCCCAGCAGCATGTCCTCGCCCGTCAGGCGCCGAATGCGGCCTTCGATGTGCTTATGCGCCAACGCTGCGTCGCCCTCGATATCGAGCCGCGGGATCGACTGGCATCTGAACCAGGCCGGGCGCAGCGGTTCGGCGAAGTCGGCGGGGTTCCAGCGCGCCGCGATGGCGGCGTCGCGATACAGAGCGACATTCGGGTAGGCCGGGCGCCAGCTGACCGGGTCGAGCGACAGCCCGGCATCGTTGCCGAGAAAGCCGGTCTCGACATAGTCGGCAGCGACCAGTGACCAGTCGCTGCTGAGGAAGAAATCGCTGTCGCGCCTGACCAGCATCTCCCAGATGGCGAAGCGGTCGGCATCGTCTGCGGTGAAGGGATTGTTCTCGCTCATTGCGGCTGAATGTCCAGCGGCAGGGGGAAGTGCGGTTCGGGCAGGGTCCCGCCCATCGACTCCGAGATGCGGCGTGCGGCGCGGTAAAGCATGATGGCGGCATCATCGAAGGGAACGATGATCTGCTGGCTGGTGAGGAACGGCATGGTCAGCGCCGCAATCGAGATGCCGGCGGTGTTGATGATCGGGAAGCTGAGGTCGGTCACCCCCTGCACCATCTCGCCTTCGATCCGCTCGTAGCCGCGTCCGGCAATCGTCGTGATCCGGCCGCGGTAGCGCCTCGCCTGCTCGGGCGGCAGCAGCGCCTCCGATTGGCCGATGATCCAGGCCTGCACCGGGGCGGGCTGGAAGGCGATGATGGTGCGCCCCGAAGTGCCGCGGATGGCCGGGCTGGCGGCGCCGACGCGCAGCCGGATGGCGATCGGCGCCGGGCTGTCGACCTGGGCGATGATGCGCTGGTTCAGCCCATCGAGCACCGCCATGTGGATGGCTTGCGACGTTTCGAGCGCCAGGGCGTTCATGATCGGCTGCGCCGCATCGACGACCCGCCGAAACGGCGGGAACAGCGTGGCGAGGCCGTAGAGCTGCGTCGACAGCACCAGCGCTTCTTCCCCGGGCGGCCGGATCAGATAGCCACGCCGCTCCAGCGCCATGACCATGCGATAGACTTCCGACAGCGAGCGGCCGAGGCGCTGGGCGATCTGGCTCGGCGTCACCGGCACCGTCAGGGTCGCCAGCAGTTCGAGCACATCGAGGCCCTTTTCCAGCGCCGGGGCGGTGTACTCCGCCTTGGGAACCGGCTTACGGCGCTTGCGGGTGCCCTTTTCGGCTGCGGCCGGGGCACTTTTATCAGCTGCTGCCATGCTCCCCTCGCTCGATGCCTGCGGCGCCGATGTCCACTAACATCGCTCCCGCCGGCTCGCCACCATGGGCGCGAGCCGAGGCACAGGAAATCGCCAGACTAGTTCCAGAGCAGCAGCCAGCCGGCTCCCGGACAATCGAACAGCTGCGTCACCCCGGTGGGAACCCCATTGGCCAAGGGCAGCGCCTTGACGGTCGAGGAGTCCCAGCCGGCAACCAGCACGTGGCTTTCGGTGGCGAGCAGGTGCTGCGGCCACTGCGCCTCGCTGTCCAGTTCGGACACCAGCACCGGCGTGGCGCCGGAGACCTCGAAGGTCGAGATGGTGTCGAGGCTGCGATTGGCGAAATAGACGTGCCGACCATCCGGCGCGCGCTGGATGTCGCCGGGATAGTTGCGACTCCAGCGAGTCTTGCCGGGGCCGGATTGCCGGGTGCTGCGCAGGTTGGCCCAGCTCGATGCGGGCTCGCCGAGGCGGCCGACCACCAGGTTCGAGCCGAGCTCACCGCTGACCGCGAGGCGCCCGTCGGGCAGAACGACGGCGTGGCGCGGGCCGGTATTGGCGGGCACTGCCGTTGCCCGGACCTGGGTCAGCGCGTCGGTGCCGGGCTTGGTGAGATCGAGGCTGAACTCGCGGACGAGGTCGGCGCCGAGATCGATGACGACGAGGGTCTCGCCGATGAAGAACACCTGGTGCGGATGGGCGTCGTCCTGCCGTTCGAGTTCCGGACCGCCGCCGCTGAGCTTCAGCTGCACGATCGGGCCTTCGAAGCTGCCGTCGGCGGCGAGCCGCTGCAACCCCAGCGCGCTGGTGGTGTAGTTGGTGACGATCAGCAGGCGGCCGCTCGGGTCGACGGTGAGATGGCAGGGCTCGGCGCCGTCGCTCGACTTCTCACCGAGTGTCACGGCGCTATCGCCCGCGATCCGCCAGGCATGGATCTCGCCCTCGAGGCCGACGCGCGAGGTGCCATAGACCACCGGCAGGCTGGGGTGACGCGCCAGGCTCGAGAGCTGGTTGACCCGGGCGAGGGTCTTCCCCCGCCACGTGCCGTCCTGCTGCACCCAGCGGGTCAGCCCGTGCAGTTCGAACACGCCGCGTGATGCGACCAGCAGCGACTGCCCCTCAGCAAGTCTGAACTCCGACATCATTCCCCCCCAAACCTACTCCGATGCGCCGGGACCGAAACCGTCCCAATGCGCGACGATTTCACCGCGTTCGACCACACTGGCCCGCCGCAGCATGGCGAAGGCCATGCAGACATGGTTCGGCACGATCTCGAGCCGCGTCCCTACTGGTAGCGGCATCGGCGCGCCCTGGCCATGCCAGCGCAGCCAGCCATGTTCTTCCGACATCTTCTCGATGACCCAGCCCGGGGCGTTGACGATCAGCCCCATGCCGGGGAACTCGTCGCGATGCGCCGAGGCCGGCACCAGATCGGTGCTCAGCGATTTCGAACCGGCGTCGATACAGGCCCGCTCGGGGTCCGGGTGGCTGACCACCGTGGCGATGACGCGGATGGCGGTGGTGTCTAGGCTGGCATTGCCTAGCGCGATCTGGCCGACATCGTTGAAGGCATAGATGCCGGGGCGGATCTGCGTCACGCCCGGCACATGCGCCACCTCGCGGGCCGAAGCGGAAGCGCCGAGCGAGACGATCGGCAGCGGCACGCCGCGGGCCCGGATGGCGGTGGCGACGCCCACCATGAATTCTCCGGCCGCCCTGGCGCGGCTCGCGAGGTCCGGATGATCCTTGGCGCCGTAAGTGGTGCCTTCATGGGTATAGATGCCGACGAGCTCGACGCCGGCAACGGCATGAATGGTCGCCGCCACATCCGGCGCCTTGTCGGCGGTGACGCCTTCGCGGCCGAGCCCGGAATCGATCGCCAGCATCATCCGCGCCGTGGCGCCGGCGGCGGCGAACACCGCGCCGATGCTGGCGGCGGCCGCCTCGCTGTCGGTGGCAAGCGTCAGGTCGACCCGCCGCGACAGGGCGAGGGCTCGCTCGGCCTTGTCCTTGCCGACGATCGGGTTGGCGACGAACAGCCGCTTCACCCCGGCCGCCGCGAAGGCTTCGGCCTCGCCGAGCTTGGCGACGCAGAGGCCATCGGCGCCATGCGCCACCTGACGCAGGCCGATCTCGGCCATGCGGTGGGTCTTGGCGTGCGGGAACAGTTCGACCTCGGCCGAGCGGGCGATCGCCGCCATCTCATCGAGATTGCCGTCGAGCACGCCGAGATCGAGCACCAGCCCGGGGGTAGCGACCGGCAGCTCCGCCCAGCTCGGGCCTTGGGCATCGACGGCGATGGAGATTGCAGTTGCAGCCATGCTCAGGCTCCCAGCGTCAGCGTCCGGCCGGCGCGATGGCCGGTGACGCGGTTGTTTTCGACGGCGAACTGGCCATTGACCAGCACATGCACGATGCCGGTCGCAGCCTGGCGCGGGTGCTCGTAGGTGGCGTTGGCCTTCACATTGGCCGCGTCGAACACCACCAGATCGGCCTTGGCGCCGGCGGCGATGCGGCCGCGATCCATCAGCCGCAGCCGGTTGGCCGCCGAGCTGGTCATGTGGCGCACGCATTCTTCCAGCGTCAGCACTTTCTCCTCGCGCACATAGGTCTCGAGCATGCGCGGGAAAGTGCCCCAGGAGCGCGGATGCGGCCGATCGCCGACCAGGATGCCGTCACTGCCGACGGTGTGCTCCTCGCGCTGCATCAGGGTGCGGACATGCTCCTCGATGCCGATGAAGAACACGCAAGGGGCGGCGCGCTCGGTGGCGATCAGCACGTCTAGCGCCAGCTCGGCCGGCGAGGTGTTGAGCTTGCGCGCCGCGTCGGCGAGGTTACCCTCCATCATCCATTCCATCTCGGGCGCCCCGGGGAGGCCCGCGAGATAGACGCTCGACCAGTTGACGGTGAGGCCCTGGTGGCCGTCCGAGCCGATGACGTCGAGCGCCTCGATGATGCGCTTGCGCGTCTCCGGGTCCTTGAGCCGTGCCATCTGCTCGTCGCCGCTGCCGGAGAGCGCCCAGCTCGGCAGTTGCGACAGCAGCGTCGTCATGCCGGCAAGGTAGGGATAGGCGTCGAAGCTCAGGTCGACGCCGTCGGCGATGGCCTCGTCGAACATCGTCAGAAGCTGCGGGAGCTTCCCCTTGTTGGCCTCGAAGCTCAGATGTGTGTGCGCGAGGTGCAGCGCCACGCCGGAGCGGCGGGCGATCTCGAAGCACTCGGCATAGCCGCCCAGCGCATCGGTGCCGTAATTGCGGTGATGCGGGCAGTAGAAGCCGCCATACTCGGCCACCACTTCGCACAGCGCCACCAGCTCGTCGGTGTCGGAATACATCGCCGGCACATAGGTTAGCCCGGTGGAGAGGCCGACGCCGCCTTCTTCGAGCGCGGTGCGCAGCAGCGCCTTCATCTGGTCGAGCTCATCTGGTGTGGCGAGCCGCGCCGCATTGCCCATCACCAGCATGCGCAGGTTCCCGTGCGGCACCAGGTAGGCGCAGTTGACCGCGACGTTGCCGTCGAGCCGCTTCAGGTATTCGGCGACGCTGCGCCAGTTCCAGTCGAAGCCCGGCGGGTCGTCGTTCCAGCCCTTGATCTGGCTGCGCATCTCGATGAGCGTCGCATCGTCGATCGGGGCATAGCTGAGGCCGTCCTGACCGAGCACTTCGGTGGTGACGCCCTGGCTGAGTTTTGAGGTGTGGTCGGGGTTCACCAGCACCTGCAGGTCGGAATGGGTATGCATGTCGATGAAGCCCGGCGCGATGCAGAGGCCATCGATCGCCACCGTGCGGTCGGCCTCGGGGCGCCGGGCGCCCTTGAAGATGCCAGCGATGCGGTCGCCGATCACCAGCACGTCACCACGCACGGGCGCATTGCCGAGGCCGTCGACGACAAGGCCGCCGGTAAACAGGGTGGAGGTGCTCATAGGGTCTCGACTTGCAGTTTCTGGTTGGTCTTGGCGCTGAGATAGATGGCGTCGGTAACGGCGACGACATGCGCCGCGAGCCGCGCCGTCAGGCCGGCCGGTGCCGGGGCGCCGAACGCGCAGGCGATCAGCGCCTTGGTCGGGGCGCCGGGGTCGTAAACGCCGGAGGCTTCCGGCGCTCCATACTCGACCACCTCGCCGCTGGCGCGAACGAGGCGCAGCGCGTCGGCCACCGAGTCGGCCCAGAGCTGCCCCTTGTCGCCGTAAAGCGCCATGTGCCACTGGGGGCGGGCGAGGTAGGGGTGGGTCGAAGCGGCGCTGATCGCCGCCGAGCCGCCACCGGCGAACTCGGCATTGACTGACGTGTGGAGGTCGATGTCGCTCGCGGGCGGAAAGGTGCTGGCGTTGAGCGCGACGATCGGCTCGCCCACCAGCCATTCGACCATCCCCAGCTCGTGCGACATGGTCACCGCCGCCGAGCCGCCGCCCGAGATCGCCTTGTCGGTATAGGTCGCGGTATTCGACTCCGCCTTGCCGCCCCAGCCGCCATCGGTGCTGCCCGAAAGCAGCGCCCGGGTGTTGACCGCGAGGTGCATCGTCAGGTGCTCGATCCTGCCGATCTCGCCCGCTTCGATCAGCTTGCGGCTCAGTGCAAAGATCGGCGCCGCCGGCCAGCCGAAGCCGACCAGCAGCGCCTTCTTCAGCCGCTCTGCGGTATCGCGCATCCGGCGGGCAGCACCGGCGCTGAGCGCAAAGGGCTTTTCGACGAGGACATGCGCACCGGCTTCCAGCGCCGCGATCACCTGCTCCTCGTGCGCGACCGGCGGGCTCGAGACGACGACGATGTCGGGGCGGAGCGCCAGGGCATCACGCCAGTCGGCGAAATGCCGGGTCTCGAACTGCCGGCCGAGCATGGCCGCCATCTCGGCGTTCGGGCTCGAGATGCCGACGAGGTCGACGCGGCTGTCGGCCTTGAGCGCCGGCAGGTGGCTCGATTGCGACCAGGCGCCGGCGCTCAGCACTACCGCTTTGATGGTCGCACTCATTTGCCCACTCCGGCAGTAAGGGCGCCCACCACGTGACGCTGGAAGATCAGGACCAGCACGGTCGGTGGCAGCATCGACATGACAGTGGCGGCGGCAAGCGCGTTCCAGTTGAACTGCTGCACCGACTGGAAGCCGGCAAGCAGCGGCGGCACGGTCAGCTGGTTGGTGAGCACCAGGGCGTAGAAGAACTCGCTCCAGGCTTCGAGGAAGATCAACACGCCCGCCGCGACGAGGCCCGGCCGGGCGATCGGCACGATGATGATCCACAGCGTCTGCAAGCGGGTGGCGCCGTCGATCTTGGCCGCCTCCTCGATCTCGCGCGGCAGCTGATCGAAGTAGTTCTTGAGGATCATGATCGCCAGCGGCAGCGTGAACACGTTGTAGCTGATCACCAGCGCCCAAGGGGTGTTGAGCACCCCGATGACCCGGAAGGCCACGAAGAACGGCCCGATGATGGCGATCGCCGGCACGATGCGGGTGGCGATCACCGACAGCTCGAAGGCCCGCGCGCCGCGGAACGGATAGCGCGACAGCCCGTAAGCGGCGGCGCCGGCAATGAAGAGGTTCAGCACCACCAGCACTGAACTGACGAGCAGGCTCTGGCCGATCGCCGGCACCAGCCGCGTGCCCATGTCGGTGCTGCCGATGCCCTTGCCGCCGGTATTGCCGAACAGCACTGCGAAATAGTTATCGAAGGTAATGCTGGACGGCACCAGCGGGAACGGCTTGATGCCCAACTGTGATGGGGTGATCAGGCTCGAGACCACCAGGTACCAGACCGGCAGCAGGATCCAGACTGCGAAGACCAGCACGCCCAGATAGATGGCGATGCTGGTGGCGGGGCTGCGGCGCCGGCCGCGCTCGAAGGCGGAGGAGGCCATCAGTGCATCTCCCTGCGATAGAACAGCCGGACGATGGTCAGCCCGCCGATCAGCGCCACGACGCCGAGGATGACGGCGAGCGCCGAACCGAGCCCGATATTGGTGTTCACGAACAGCTGGCGGTAGATCAGAACGCTCAGCACCTGCGTGGTGTCGCCCGGCCCGCCCTGCGTCATGGCGAACACCACGTCGAACTGCAGGAAGGCGTAGATCACGTTGAACACCGTGACGGTGATCAGCACCGGCCTGAGCCAGGGCAGCGTGATGTTGGAGAAGCGCTGCCACCAGTTGGCGCCGTCGAGTTCCGCCGCCTCGTTGAGTTCCTCGGGCAGCGTCTGCAACCCGGCGAGCAGCAGGATGCCGGCAAAGCTCGCCTGCCGCCACACCGCGGCGAGCACGGTGATCGGCAGCGCGGTGTTCGGGTCGGAGAGGAACGGATGATAATCGCTGGTCAACCCCAGCATCATCAGCACGGCGTTGAGCCCGCCGACGCTGCCATCGGCAAACCATTTCCACAGGATGCCGATGACCAGCCACGGCGTTGCCCATGGAATGATCAGGAGGGCGCGCGCCAGGCCACGGCCGATGAAGCGCTGGTTCAGCAGCATCGCCATCGCCAGCCCGATCACCGTCGAAAGGACCACGAAGCCGATGGCGAAGGTCAGCGTCACCTGCGCCGAGCGCCAGAACACCGGGCTGGAAAAGATGATGGTGAAGTTCTCGATGCCGACGAACGGCCCGAAGCTCGAGCCGCTCGCCGGCACGTCATGCAGGCTGTAGACCACGGTGAGCAGAGTTGGCAGGGCCAGCAGCACGATCAGGATGATCATGGCTGGGGCCACGAGCTTCAGCCCGAATGCGCGATCGGCTTTCGGTCCGAGTAGGTCAGTTGCTCCCGCCATGGGCTCCCGTGTCCTGTTGCTTGCTATTCAGTTGAGTTCGGGTTAGCCGCAGCTTCGGCTCAAGCGTCCCCTCTCCCTTTTGGGGGAGAGGGTCAGGGTGAGGGGGCCTTGCTGCAAACACTGAGCTTGGGAAAGGCCCCCTCACCTGCCCTTCGGGCCGACCTCTCCCCCAAAGGGAGAGGTGAGACTACAGCGTCCGGCCGCCCTGTGCGCCCTTGGCGGCAGCGGTCAGATCTTCGACGGTCTTTGCCGGGGTGGCCTGGCCGAGCAGCAGCGCATGGACGATGTCGCCGACCTTGGCCTGGAAATCCGGGTACCAGGGCAGGGTGCGGGCCGGCACGACGTTCGACTTGCTGGCGAACGTGTCGGACAGCATCGCCAGATCGTAATAGTCGGGGAACGAGGCGATCACCTCGGGGTCGGTGAAGAACCCGGCATAGGGAGCGGCGAGGCCGGCGGCCTTGGCCCACTGGTTGAACACCTTGAACTTCCCGTCCGTGTCCTTCCAGCCGTAGTACTTCATCAGCTCCCAGGTCACGAGGCGCTCGTCGTCGCTGTCGGACTGGCCCATCTGCAGCACTTCGCCGATCTGCAGCGTCGACGGGCCGGCGGCGGCCGACTTGACGTTGGCCGATTGCGGGCCTTCGAGCGAGCGGATCGAGGTCAGGAAGTAGTGGTGCAGCACGTAGAAGGCGGCGTTGCCCTGCGCCATCTCGTTGCTGAGCTTGCCCGGATCGTCGGTCAAGAGCGACTTGGGCGCGAGCCCTTCCTGGTACATCGTCTGCCACCACTCGAACACCCCGACGGTCTTGGGGTCGTCGGCGAACACCGGCTGGCCGGCATCGTCGAAGGCGGTGATCTGCTCGTTGAGCAGGTAGGTGTGGAGGTATTCCTCGCAGAATTCCTTCACCCAGTAGGCGACATAGGGCGAGGCGACGGTCGACTGCAGCGACTTCGAGGCGTCGTAGATTTCCTTCAGCGTCGTCGGCACCGCGAGGCCGGCATCGGCAAGGAACTTCTCGTTATAGTGCAGCATGTGCACGGCCGAGAAATACGGGGCGCTGATGATGTCGCCGGCGGCATTGACGTGGCGGCCGCGGGCGCTCTCGAACATGTCGGCGATCATCTCGTCGACGCCGGGCAGGCCGTTCAGCGTCTTGGCCCAGCCTTCGTTGACGAACTTCTGCGAGTTGTAGGCGAAGTTGTAATAGAGGTCGATCTTGTCGCCACCGCGTAGACGGGTCTGCAGCGCCGGGGTGTAACCGAGGTTCGGGATCACCGCGACATTGACGGCCGGGTTGCCCGCCGCGGTCCATTCGCCGACCAGCGACTTGATGGTGTCGGGCTGGAAGTCCCAGGCCAGCATATCGAGCGTACCCGAGTAGGCGGCCTTGGCCGTGCCGGTCATCAGACCCGGCAGGAGGCTGGCGGCCAGCGCCGAGGCGCCGCCGGCCTTGAGGAAGGAGCGGCGGTTCAGCGAACCGAGGCCCCGGGTGGCGTTAGTGATCGTCATAGCTTTCCCTCCTTGACGAACTGCATCGACGAGACGTCGCGAACGACGCCGTTTCCTGCAACCGGAGCTGCAGGCCTTCCCGGTCCGGCCCAACGGACCCGGCATTTTCGACATTCTCGGCCGAGCCCTTCAGCCCGGTCGATCGGTGGCGAGGCGCTTCCCCGTGTCTCGCCGCCTGTCGTCAGATCGCAACGTTATGACGGCTGCAATCATATATCAATACGACTTTTCGCATATGAAAAGGCTGGCCTCAACTCAGAGTTTTCATAACGATTTCAGCGGTTTCGAGCGTCCGATCGATATCGGCATCGGTATGCGCGGCGCTGATGTGGTTGCGCTTGATCGGCATGGGCAGCATGAAGATGCCGCGCTCGCACATGCCCTGGCGGAACGCCAGGTCACGCGCCGTGTCGTTGGCGAGCAGATCCTCGTAGCGCTCGACCTTGCCGCTCATGAAATACGGAGTGAACACCGAGCCGAAACCCGCCGACACCATCTCGATGCCGAGCCGGCCGGCGATTTCCGCGAGGCCCGTGCGCATCCGGTCGCCCAGCCGGAAGGTGCGCTCGTAGATGCTGCCATCCTCGAGCGCCGCGATGGTGGCGAGCGCCGCGGCCGAGCCGACCGGATGGCCGTTATAGGTGCCGCCGACGAACACCTTGCCGCCCGGCGCGGTGGAGAACTGCAGCATCAGTTCGCGCTTCCCCGCGATGATGGCGCAGGGGTAGCCGTTGGCGATGGCCTTGGCGAAGGTGCTGATATCGGGCTTCACCCCGAGCACCGACTGGTAGCCGCCCAGCCCATGGCGGAAGCCGGTGATCACCTCGTCGAACACCAGCACGATGCCGTGCTGGTCGCAGAGCCGTCGCAACCCCTCGACGAAATCCTGCCGCGGCAGCACGCAGCCGATATTGTGCGGGATCGCTTCCATGAAGATGGCGGCGATCTGGCCCGGGTGCTCGAGGATCGCCTGCTCGGTGGCCGCGAGGTCGTTGAACGGCACGATGATGGTGTTGTCGATGGCGTCGGCGAGCTGGCCGGCGCTGCCGGGATCCTTCTTGCCGATCTTGTCGGCCGGGCTCGCGATATTCATCAAGAGGTAGTCGTGCCAGCCGTGGAACGTGCCCTGGAACTTGATCAGCTTCTCGCGCCCGGTGACGCCGCGCGCCAGCCGCACCGCCATGTAGGTGGCTTCCGAGCCCGAGGAGAAGGCGAGCGCCAGCTCGGCCGAAGGCACGTGCTGCACCACCTTTTCGGCGAGCATGATTTCCTGCTCGGTGATGCCGACGCCGACCATGTCCGGGCCGCTCAGCGCCCTGGCGACGGCGGCATTCACCGCGGGGTCGTTATGGCCGAGGACGATCGGGCCGAAGGCGGCGTGGTAGTCGAGATAGGTATTGCCGTCGACGTCGCGGATATAGGCGCCCTCGGCCCATTCCCAGGCATAGGGCTGGCTCAGCCGGCGCGTCGCGGAGTTGACGCCGCCGGGAATGACCTTGGTGGCGCGTTCGGTGAGGCTCTTGGACTTTTCGATATGCATAGGAACTAAGACTCTTAGGAAAGGCCGAGCAGCGTCAGGCTGTCGCGGTGGATGATCTGTTCGATCTTGTCGGCGGGGACGCGCGGCAACGCCGTGCCCTCGACGATGGCGTTGACGGTGCGCAGCGCATGCAGCGTCTCGGCCGGGGTGGTGATCGGGTAGTCCGAAGCGAACAGCAGCTTGTCGAGCACGTTCCACTCGGTGGCTTTGATCATCCCCTCGTAGAAGGTGTAGGGCCGGTAGAGCAGGCCCGAGACATCGGCATAGACATTGGGGTGCTTGCGGATCACCACCGCGGTATCGACCGTCCAGGGGTGGCCCATATGGGCCATGATGATCTTGAGGTTGGGGTAGCGCATGGCGATCTCGTCGACCACCAGCGGGTGGGCGTACTTGATCGGCGCGGTGCGCACCGGCGAGGTGCCGATGTGGAACAGGATCGGCAGCCCGTGCCGCTCGGCCTCGCGATAGATCGCCAGCGCCCGGCTCTCCAGCGGCTCGAACACCTGGTAATTGGCGCCCATCTTGATCCCCTTGAGGCCAAGGTCGGTGCGCGAACGCTCGATCTCCTCGAGCGCTTTCGGGTCATGCGGATGCACCGACATGAAGCCGATCAGCCGGTCGGGATGCGCCAGCGCGAAGGCCGAGGTGGCATCGTTGACGCCCACTGCCACGTCGCCCGGCTCGTTGAAGCCGTTGACCCCACCGGTGATTTCGCCCGGCGCCCAGGCGACGCCGAAGACGATCGACTTGTCGGCCGGCTGCTGCGCCTCGAGGAAATCGTTCCAGCTATAGACCGAATCCACCGAGCGGTCGGGCCGCCAGGTGTGATGCAGGCGCCGGTTCTCCGGCGGCACGGCATGGCGGAACTGCGGGGTATGCGAGTGGACGTCGATGATCATGGAGTGGTGACCTTTTGGGGAGCGCCGAGTTCTTGCGAGATGGCCCGGGCGCAGGCTTCGACGGCCTTGGCGAGGTCGCCGAGGCCATCCTGGGTGACGCGGGTGGTGGGGCCGGAAATGCTGACGGCGGCGACGACGGCGCCGGAATGGTCGCGGATCGGCGCCGCGACGCAGCGCAGCCCCTGCTCGATTTCCTCGTCGTCGATGGCATAGCCGCGCGCCCGGATCTCGACGATCTGTTCGGCGAGGCGACCGGGGTCGGTGATGGTGTGCGGGGTGTGCGGCTCGAACCGCATGCGCGCCATCAGCTGCTGGCGCACCGGCTCGTCCTGGAAGGCCAGCAGCGCCTTGCCGACGCCGCTGCAATGCAGCGGATCGAGAAAGCCGATGAAGCTCGCCATGCGCATCGAGCGCGAGGCATCGAGCTTGTCGACGCACAGTGCGTTGTCGTCGCTGAGGATCGACAGGTGCACCGTTTCCCCGGTGCTGGCGACGAGGCTCTCGAGATGCGGGCGCGCCGAACGGCGGAGGTCCAGCTCGCCCATCGCCCGCGCCCCGATCACCAGCGCCAACATGCCCAGCCGATAGGTCTGGCTCTGCTCGTCCCGATCCAGCACCCGCCGCGCGGTCAGCGTCGCGAGGATGCGAAACACCGTGCTCTTGGGCAGGCCGGTATCGGCAACGATGCCGTCCACCGTCAGCGCGCCGTTGCTGGCCGCCACCGCCGCGAGAATGTCGACTGCCCGATCCACCGATCGAATGGCGTAGCGATCTTCCGAAGAATTCACTAGATGAACTCACAGTTTGGATAGTGAACTATCACACACTGGAATCCATCCGGACGTCAAGCGGGCGCCGCAAATGGCGGCGCCGAGCCGGACTTCGATCGAAGAGAAGGGACGAACTGGGGCGAACCGATTACGCCGGCAGCCGACGACTCCGGCGCCTCACGCGAAGCCGCAGATCTGGCCAAACGAGGGACGGTCGAGCCGGTGGCGCGCAGCGCACGAGCGGCGGACGTCGAGGGGTTCTTGGAAGGAACTGGCTGGGGCGCTAGGATCCCCAGCCAACTTGATAAAAAAGCCAGGATTTACAGAGGTTCTAGGGTCTCAGCTCTTGGCCCATTCGGACAAGGTTTTGTAGCAAGATTCTGTACCGCTTTCACCCGCTGCTCCGATTATTTTTGAACCTGAGGTTGGCTTCTGGCGCGAAGCGAACCGAAACGACCGACAGCACTTGGCCGAATGCGAACCCCTGCCGACGAGGTGCCACGACCGTGGCGGGGTGTTGCGCAAACGCGCACTAACCCTCAACTGCTTCTGTTTTGCCGTCCCCGCGATCTACATTCGTTGATCAATTCTACGTCTGTCATGGCGATTTTCCTTCTGATTCGTGCCGCAAGATACGGGTCAGCGCGACGTTGCTCCCGAGAGGAAATCTGCAGCGCGTTGAAGAAACCGCCGCGCTGCCGGTTCTGGTCATAAACGGATAGCGGCAGATCGGCCTTGGGCATCCAGACGCGCCCCACATCGACCGCTGCCGAAACAGGAAGTGCCGGAAACAGGTTGATGGTCGCGGCCTCGCCATGCACGGATTTGATGCGATTGAAGACCTGGCGAAGCAGGCGGCGGAATTCGCTCTGATCCTCAGCGCTGCGGATGATGTCGTTGTGCGGGTTCGCCGCGGTAACCGACCAGATCGCAGCATCGGGACCGCAAGCGGCGATAATGCGGTCGTGTTCTACCGAAGCGCTGACGCCGAGGATCAGCGCGACCTTGCCGTTGGTCGTCGGTGGCTCTGCAACATTGAAAGCAACACGCGGCTGGTCCGCCTGCCAACCCCACGTAGCCGGCTCGCGATGCCGCTGATGCACATTGGCGGGCAGAATGTCCGATAGCTGGCGCCCTAGCTCGATCAACAGCGGCTGTGGAGCCAGCGCGAAAACGCTGGCGTGGCGAATTTCCTGACGCTCGATGCGACCGCGGACACGATCGGTGAACTGACGCTGCAGATTTTGCTGATGAAAGGTCCAGTATTCCGGCTCATGGTCGCGGAAGGTCGAGCCCATTAGCTCGAGGTCGATCGTCTGCAGTGATGCTGGATACCGTTCGGGCAGCATGGCCATGAACAGCTCGCGTGTTGAAATCAGAGCCTCGTTGTTGCCTATATTGGCACCAAACCGGATGACGTGCGAAGCGCGATCGCTGGCGATCGATGTGGTGATCTCGACGCGGGCTTCGTGATCCATCTTCATCTTTTGCAGGACCTCGACCGGATACTGCTCTGGTGCTTCGAGATCGATGAGGCGATGATGATGGGCGCACATCAGCATCAGGTTGCGGATATCCTTGGCGAGCTTGGGGGAGAGCACGGGGTCCCCGCGTTCACCATCGGGAGAGTCCGCGACGATGTGGGCGATAAAGCCGAACTGCGCGTCTTCCCGACCAGCAAGCAGGTCCCCGATCAAGTTCTGATTGCAACCATCGAACTGGCAACGGCCGGCCGCCTTAGCCCACAGCGCCCTCTTGGTCTTGTCCCCGACATTGGTGCTCGACACTAGCGGTACTCCCTTTCGTGACGCCCGAAATTGCGCGGGGGAGCGCCACCGCCGGCAAGGACGTGGCGCCGCATGCGCCGCTGCGCTCGATTGACCGGCTCATCACCCGGATGCATGCCGCCGCCGTGCCATTCCCCCGTCGCCAGCCAGTCTTCGAAGAAGTAAAGCCAGAGGGTGGTCCACGGGACCAACGTCTCGTCGAACCGCATCCACGGCTGCCATTCGAGCGTGCGGGGCAAAAAGAGACAAAGGCGAACAGGGTTCTCCGAATAGACATGCGGCAGCGGCTTTCCCTCAGCCAATGCCACCAGATCGGGAGCCACCACGATGACCTGCGCCGGCTTTCCCTCACTGAAGGAGAGCTGGGCCGTGTAGTCGCGGCCGAGCGGCGACGGCGTGGCGGGGAAGGTCCACTCCAGGGCGTTTGGGCCGAGAACGCCTGCTCCTGCGCATAGCGGGTTATTGCGTAGGTGCAGGAGCTGCTTGGCCGCCGTCAGCGCGCGCCGCTCTTCGGGAATGAGCTGCACGCTAGCGACCGAAAAAGGTGTTTGCCGCGACCGGTGTGGCGCCGGCGACAGCGCCGCCGACGAGGCCAATCGCCGGAGCAGCAGCCAGACGCCCATTGTTACGCAACGCGGAAACCTCGTTCGTCATCTCATCGATGGCGCGGCGGGTCGGGGTGTCCCCGAAGGCATCCGTCATGCGCTTGGAAAGGCCGTCGAGGCCCTGGAAGTCGGTCAGGCGTTCGAGGTCCGCAACTGCCGCCGCGTGCCAGTCGAAAAAGGCGTCGGCGCGCTCGGGGTGATCATTCCACTTTTCGGCGAAGTTCTCGCCGACGGTCGTCTCGTTCCAGATGAACCAGCGCTGGCGGCCGTCGACGACGCGGGTCTCGATGAACTCGGGCATGTAGCGGAGCACATCGCGCAGCAGCTGCAGGGCGTCGTCGTAGAAGTTGTTCGTGACGCAGTATTCGTAGCTCTGCGACGCGAGGGTCGTGAGGATGACCGAGATCGGCTTGAGCGCCGGATCGACTCCGGGCATGTTGAAGCGCACATCGCGGTGGCGCTTGGAAATCTGGACCGAGCGCTGCAGAATCGCCTTGAAGCGCGGCTGATCGGGGAAGGTTTCGACCGTGCCGCGCGCCTGCGCTGCCTCGCGATCGAAGGACTTCATCGTCGTCCGCCAGCGCGGTTCCAATGCGGCGCGCTTGAGGAACTTGTCGCGGTAGCCCTTGGGGTTGGAGGCCTTCCACGCACGAACCTTGCGATCGGGAACGAGTTCACCGCCCTGGGTGCAGCCCGGGTTTGGAATCGAGGGTGTGATGTCGAGGTGGAACTCATGCGCGTAATTGAGGCGCCAGCAGCGCGGCATCTCGATCAGGATCGCCTCATAGCGCCCGTGCTCCTTCAGGCGGTTGCCGACGGCGCTCTTCAGCAGCCCCGGCGGTGTCGAGCGGGTCAGCCTGGTGTGACCGACAAGGTCAACGTCGTGCTCGTCGCTGCCGATCGGCCGGATCGTGGTGCCGATGGCGGTCGAGCCCTGAAGATAGATCGCCATCCCGGCAAGCAGCGGATCTTCCGACTCAGCGAGCCAGCGGCCGACGCTCTCATAGTGCTGGCGAGCGAGTTCGAGCTGGGAGGGGGAAATCTCGAGGCTGCGGAACATCCGTTCCAGGAGGCCCAGTACTTCGGCGCGGCGAAGGGAATCGCGTTGGTCCAGATACATCATTGTCTCCTGAGACTCAGATCCGGACTCGTCAGATGCGGGCCCTTCATTTTGTACAACTTAATCTAACGCTAGATTTTGTCAACCAACGTGCTATTCATTCGTACAGACAAATCGAACGGCGCGCCGGCACCTGCCCGCGCGCCAGGAGTCTTGGAGAGGTGTATGGCTATAGGGGTCCAGTTGAAGGCTTTGCGGGCAAGAACCCGACAATCCTTGCAAGAGGTGGCTGATGCGGTGGGCGCGTCCAAGACTCACATCTGGGACCTCGAGGCCGGTCGCAGCGACAATCCTTCGATTGAACTTCTCACCAAACTTGCCGGCCACTTCCGGGTCAGCATTGCCGATCTCGTCGGTGAGAACCCGAATGCGGAAGGTGAGTCGGGCGAGCTGATTGCCCTTTATCGCGACCTCAAGAGCCTCAGCGACACCGATCGTGAGACCATTCGCGTCCTGATGGAGCGTTTCACCAAGCCCAAGCCGCCGGAATGACGCTCCTCGTCTCGCGCATGGACCTGGCGGACACCGGGTCGCCGGAGGGACTGGTCGCGACCATTCTCAAGATGGAGCCGCAGCTCGTTTTGCCCGTCCCGATCGAGGAACTATGCCTGCAACTCGATATCGAGGAAATCGCACCGCTCGATACCGACGGGTTCGAAGGTGGGTTGATCACGGACGTCACCAGATCCAAGGGTATCGTGCTGGTCAACCGCGCGGCGCCGCGGAAGCGTCGCCGGTTTACTATCGCCCACGAACTCGGCCACTTCCTGATGCCGTCGCACGTGCCCAACGCGGAAGGCCGGTTCCTGTGTTCACGCAAGGACATGCTGAATCTCAGCGCCAAGGAAGGGGATAGGCGCGCGCAAATGGAGATCGAAGCCAATCGCTTCGCCTCGCTTTTGCTGATCCCCCCGCCATATCTTCGGCGCCAGCTATTGGGGCGCAAGCCCGACATGGCCCACATGGTTGAACTCGCCGAGATGTTCGACTGTAGCAAAGAGGCGATGGCGCGGGCATACGCGGACTATCACTCCGAGCCCGTCGCGATGATCGTCGTCGAAAATGGTATCGTGCGCCGGCGCTATACGAACCGGAAGCGATTTCCTTTCGTCACGGCGCCGACGGGCAAGGTGGTGCCGAAGGGCTCTGGCTTCTATTCGGCTGCCAATCGTGAGGGGCAGCCCAGCGCCTTGAGGATGGTCTTGCCGGACCTCTGGATCGACGTGCAACGGGGCACGGCCACACCTTCGATCACCGAGCAGGTTTATCTCCAAGCCTCGGGGTTCGCGATGATCATGCTGTGGTACGAACCCGCCGAGGATGTCGAAGAAGAAAACGACGAACGGACGGCAAAAGAGCGTTGGCGAGACGAGCAGGACCGCTGGAATCGCTAACCTCGCCTGCCTAGGCGATGTCGACCTCGACCCAACCCTTGCCCTCGTTGCGCACTGCCCGAAGCGAGCCCGATGGTATCGGAAACGGTGCTTGGCCGGTGGCCAGCTTCAGCCATGCGTCATCCGCCCGAATGACTCGGCCTGCAGCCTTGTCCGCTAGGGTCCTGAGAATCGTTCCGAACGGCATTTCCTTCCATTTCGCCTTCTTGGCGTCGTCCTCGTTGACCGGAACGAAGGCAGCAAGATCAGGGCTGGTCATAAGCTCCAGGCCTTGTCGACTGGGCGTCGCATTGTGACTCCCGTGGTGGGCAACCTTGAGATAAACGGTTCGAGCCAGGAGATCGGCGGACTTCACGTCGGAGTCTTTCCAGGTCACAGTTTGCCAGCTCAGCCAATTGCCGATCTGGGCGTCGCCGGGAAAAAGGACAACGCGTCCGGTGTCGACGAATTCAAATGCCAGAACCAGGCTCGTATTGTTGACGCCTTGATCCAACTGCAGTGCGAGATCGGCGGCGATCCCCATCCAGTCGGCATCGATGCGGCGCCAGTCCTGCTCGGCCAGATGGCTGTCGTCGTCGGCTATCGGCGCCTTTTTCGCCTGGCCGGCGTAGTGATCGGCAACGAACCCGACGATGGCGTCGTCGCCGTTGCCATTGAGGACGGTATCGAGGTCATGGCCATGGCTGTCCGCGAAGGGCGCCATCTCTTCGGCCCATGGCTCGACGACATCGTCACTGAGCGCAAAACTCGCATTGAGTGCCCGCTCGTGGCCCCAGCCGCTGCGCCTACCCAGTTGATACATTTCCGGCTTGCTCTCTTCGAGCTTGAGCATGGCGCGGTCGCGCGGAGGACCGAGGACGTAAACGCGAATGTCGGGAAGGCCGGGAATGGATAACGGCGCGCCGCCTGGCTCGAGATAGCTACGGCCTTTGGGATCGACGAGTGCGATCGCGGCGTCGCGTGCACTGCGCAGCCGGTCGCCTTTCGCGCCAAAGTAAAAGCCCATCATCGCGCCGAGCCGGTCGCGCAATCCCGTCATGCGCTTGGACAGTCCATGTTGGCCGGCCAGCCGATTGGTGACCTGGTCCAGGGCTGCCAGTGCCTGCCGGCGGTGCTTGTCGAGTTCTTCTGCGAGTGGATCACCGGGCTTTTCAGTCCAGGGCATCCAGAGTTCCTTGAAGACGATGTCCTTGAAGATGTCGTTGGCGGTCAGAAAGCCGGATAAGTGGTCCATATGCTCGTGGGTAATCACTAGAACGTCGATCGGATTGGGGCCGATGGCCTGCTTGATGTCGTTCGCTATCGAGGCAACGATTTCTGTCCCCCCCTTGACGATCGGGTGCAGTCCGCAGTCGATCAACATCCTGAAGGCGGTGCCGTCCGGCCGGGGAAACGTAAGCAAGTGGCTGTCCCCGATGCCCTGGCAGTAGTGGCGCACCGTCAGGCGCGGCGGGGTCATGGCAAGCGCGATCGGTGCTAGGTCTGCATCGGCAGCGCTTCTCGAGCGCCCAGCGCGGGCCGGGCGGCGCGTCGGGGGCGAGGTCTTGGGTTTCGGTTGACGAGCCATCAGAGGTCTCCCCTGTCGGAGTGGAGGAGGGCAAAAGGCTCGTCCTCGTCATCGCCGAAGTAGAGCGCCCGCAATGGCGACAGCTGGCCTGCGGCGGCAGTACTCGCCTGGAGGGTCCGACGGCGACTGCTGCTCGTATTCTTGATGATACTGAAGCGGATCTGCTCGTATCCTTCGCGCGGATCGATGATCACCGTCGCGCCGCCGCGGAACCAGATAAACTCTTCCTTACCGTCCGTTCCCTCCACCAGCAGCGTGCCGTCGGGACGCATCGGAACACGTTGCTGGATGACGGCGATGATCTCGGTTCGGAACGAGCCGTCGCCTTCCACTCGTCGGGTGGGGCGTATGCCATAGACGTCGAATGTCGTGGCACCCTTGCCCACTGGTTTCTGGATTTTGCCGTTGTCGGTGCGGTAGCGCGGGACGTCTGACAGCAGGCCGAACTGCGCGTATAGCGACGGGTCCCGCTTGAGCGCTTCTTTGAGTTGATCGAAAAAGCGCCACCGGTTCTCTTCGTTGAGGGCAAAGATCCGGGAGCGGTTGAGCTTCTGGTTCCAGCCAAGGTCGATGCCGCGGATAACCCGGCGAACCCAGGTCGGAGGCATGACGCCGTCTTCGGGTCCGCTCCAGCTCAGGGTTTCCGTCGATACCGTTCTGACGTCACGCGGGGTGAGTTTCCAGTTGCGGAACGACTCCATGAACGCGAGCCGGTAGTTCAGCGGATCATCGGGGAACGCATCGGCGTCAGCGGTTATGATGGCACGCAGATATTCGCCGAAGGTGATGTCGACCGCCGGGCAGTAGTCGAGCGCCCGAATGCACATGGTCAGCACCTGCTTCGCGGTCTTGACCACTTCGTCCGTCAGACCTTCAACGAGCCCGGGATGAAGGGCACCGGCGGGCAGCACGCCGGAGCCGCCGGTTGCGAGGCGCGTTAGGTCGGCAGTCCTGCGGGCAACGATGCGCAGGAAGGCGCCATACACCGCGAACACGAGGATCGACCCGCGGTCATGGGGTTCGAGCGTCGTGTCATAGTCGAGTTCGCTCATTTTCTCCTTGCCGTATTCCCGCAACGGTCCGGAGCGACCGCTGCCTTCGCCGAACTGTTGGGCGAGGCCGCTGAGGAGGTTCGTGGCCTGCAGGTCGCCGCGGGTCTGGGCGATGTTGAATGCGACAAGATCCTTGAGGGTGAAGTGCTGGAAGATCGCCACGATGTCCGCGAACGCCTCATGGAAGGCCGGCACGTCGGGGTTGGAGACTTCCTGAAAACGGCGGTGCAAACCGTCGAGCAGCGCGTGTGACATCTCGTGCGCGATGATGTCGCTCGAGAGGCATGAGAACACCATGGATCCCGGCGTCGTGGCATCGGTTCGCTGACTGTCGGCCTGAAAGTACCCAAAGAGTAGAGCGACCTTGTCGGGACTGTAGTAGGCGTTCTCGTCCCGCAGCGCGTGCGGATAGATGCGAAGTCGCGGGACCTCGTAGGTCTTTCCGGACTTGCTGTCGAAGTGAGGCGCCCAGAGCGCCTTTCGGCCGAGTGCGCGTTCGAAATGGCCGATCGTCGTCATGGCGACCGCATAGACCATCTGCTGGTGAAACTGCGGGTTGCCTTCCGACGGCGCCAGACCATCCTGCGCCAACAGGGCTGTGTCATTGAGGTCGACCGGGTCGTAGACTCGCCGCGTGGCCGGGTCGATATCGATGACTTCGAGATATTCTCCGACCGGCCCAGGCTTGAGCTGCGTTTCGGTTGCCGGGACGTCGTCCCAGGGCACGTTCACCGTCGCCTCGTGCACCGAAACCGAGTCGAGGTTTTTGGCCGTGGTTGGGTCGAGTGCATAGATCCTGAGGCGGCGCCGCGGTGGTGGCGCGGGCCGCGGTGTCCGGACGATGCGCGCCAGCTTGGGCGTCGCTACTGCCTTGGACTTGGCTTTCGAAACAACGCCAGGCCGGCCCAGCCGGGCCTCGAGGAATGCCTTGAGTGCCAGCGATGGATTGCCATCGTCTAGCGCGGCCTCGAGGTAACGGTTGATCGCGCCCTGGGAGACGCTGGCGTCCTCGGCTTCAGGATTTGCGATCGCCTGATCAACCGCGCGCACGCGTTGCGCCATCTGCGTCAGCTCGAGCGCCAGCATGCGATGGCTCGCAGTATTCGTCGGCGCAGCGCTGACCGTTCCTCCGAACAGAAGATCCGCCCAAGACCATGAATCCCTTGCCGCCGGCGTCATCTTCAGGGAGCTCTGCGCCTTGGGTAATTGGTCGAGGGCTGCGTTGGCCATGACCACACCCATCCCGATCTTCTCCAGCGTCTCTATCCGGCCCATTTTGGACGTAGACTTTGCTGCCGAGTCGAACAGTGCACGTCGAACCGCCTCAACCCGGGCCCACGGGGAATAGGACGCGACCGTGTCCCAGTGCTCGGCCAACCAAAGAGCCGCGGCCGCGGCGATCTGAGGTGTTGCAGAAGAGGTGCCGGCGCCGTCCATGTCGATAATGTTGGGGGCATCGATCTCGGGCCAGGGGACGTTGGGCGTATAGGCGCCCAGGGCAGTGAGCATTTTCTCCGCCGGTCCGTAGCTGCCTTGCATCTGGCCCGATTCGAGGCCGGAGTAGGGGCGCCCGTCACCCATGACGCCGCAGGCCGCGAGCACCCGCTTATACCGCGCCGGAAACACGATGCTGGAGGGTAGGGGCCGGTCTTTGAAGTGATTTCCGGCTGCGGCGACCACGACGATACCGGACTCGTAAGCCAGGTTGATCGCGTCCACGAGCGCGGTAGACGACAGGCCTCCAAGGCTCATCGTCAGGACCTGGACACCCTGCTGAATAGCGTAGTTGAAGCCGTCCACCATGGTGCTGGTGGTGAAACAGACGACCCAGTCCGCTATCCGGATCGGGATGACGTTTACTCCGGGAGCCGCGCCGAGGAAGTCGTCATAGCCATCCCAACCGGAAGCTCCTTGCGGGACCTTATTGCCGGCGAGGATGCCAAGGGTGCCCAGACCATGGCCCCGATTGGCGAGACCCTTGAGGGGAGCGCGGTCCGTCGCATCGTTCTGGTTCTCGCCAGGAATGGTGCTGTGCTGCTTGTCGGCCAGCAGGCCTAACGGGACGCTCGAGTGCGCTTTGTCGTAACCGGTATCGATGTGGGCTACGGTTATTCGCCCCTGCTTGTTGCCCACGCGGGCTTGCGCTTCGGCGAACTGGCTGAAATCCGCGTCCCTGTTCCAAGCGACGCGATTGGCGACGATGGCCTTGCCGCCACTTGGATCCTGGCCGCTGAACGTGCCTCCGGCCGCCGACATTCCTGCCGATGGCTGCTTGTTGTAGGGCCAGGATTGCTCGATGTCCGGCTCGACTGCCAGCAGTTCGGTTCCACCGGCCGCGGAGAACGCGCCGCCGCGTTTGAGCATGGCATGGGCTTCGTCCCATGGATTGGCAAAGCGCGGATTCTTGCGCTCGACGGCGAACCATGTTGCCGGCTGGGCGCCGGCAAAGGCGCTTCGCGTGGAAGTGCTGGCGGGCACGGTCAGGATCGGACGAATAGAATCCGTGTCTACACCGAGCGCATGGGTCGAGCCGGTAGGTGGCGTACCACCGGTGCCTCTGATCTTTATGAGCAATCGCTTGGCCACAACGTGCCCCTATGGTGCAAGGTCGATGCGTGGATTGGAACTTGGGAAGTGCTTCGATCCATGGCACAGTTTCTTTCGAACATAAATAACCATGCCGCAGCGTGCTCTACTTTGAAGCAATCAGCGACCGTGGAATTCCTTTGGAGCCTGCTGAAGCATGGACGAGATTGCCCGCGATAGTTGGTCGGCCTGGCTCCAACTCAAGCAGTTGGGAGGCATGGAGCCTGAAGGTCGCGATCGCGACCTTATCGCTGCATTGCGGGAGGAGTTGGCGCCAGGAGCATCGTCCTTCGAGGCGGCGGTTCGAGAGGTTGGCACGGAGCAGCTCGTTCGCGCCGTCTTCCGGCGCATCGCCCCGTTCGCGGAGATGTTCGCCGACATCGTCGAGTTCTTCAGGACGGCGGGCGCGACAACGGGACGGGACCATTGGCAGGTCAAGCTGGATGACTCGATCCTCGAACTCTCCCACTTCGAATCCTTTCAGCGTCGCTGGCGGCAGATCGAAGGCGTGGTCACCGTGCCCGTTGCCGGCGTAGGGGTCATGTGGGCGGTGCGCGAGGAAGTGTTTAAGGGGCCCGAGAGGGAGGAGGCAGCCCTCGCCCCCAAGGCGATATTCCCCCTCACGGATGTCGATGATTGGTTCGACGCTTACAAAGCAGGTGAGTATCGCTCGCTACCATCTCGTCTTCTGCTTGCCGTTCCGGCCGAGCTATCGGAACTCGCGGCGATTGCCACCGTCATGGCGGAACGGCTGCGCGAAACCTTTCGCAGCCGACACGTCATCAGGCATGCCTGGTACGATGCCGCTGGCGAACGAGTGTTCGACGAGGTGCCCGGCGACGCGTTCGCCGTGGGATCGATGGCGCAGCTCGAGTCCGATTTCTGGCTGGGGAAGCTGGTCAAAGGTCTCGCTTGGTGGCTGGACCGTCCCGGGCCCGAGCGCACTACGATGGCCGACGCGGCAAGCAGGCTGATGGTGCATCTGCCGCGCCGACAATTTCCCATTGCGGTCGCTAGCTCCGAGCTCGAAGCCATCTTGAAGCTGCCTGTCTGGCAGCGCCGGCACGAACTCTATGCGGTATGGATTGGCACTCGGATCGTTGAGGCGCTGTCGGATCGGGACGTGGAGATTCACCATGAGGATGGGCGGATCGTCTTTGCTTTCAAGGAGACGATTATCGCGACGGTGAAGGATGTGGCTCCGCCCATTCGACTGATAGGCGAGCGACGTTCCACGCTCTCGTCACCACTGGGAGAAGGCCGCAAGAATGGCGCTCAGCCCGACTACGGCTTGTGGTCAAACGATGCCGAATTGGAGCGCTGCATCCTCGTGGTCGAGGTAAAGCACTACGCCAAAGCCGCACGCCGAAAATTCCATGAGGTGGTCGTCGACTACGCCACCGCTCACCCCTTTGCCAAAGTGGCGCTGGTGAACCATGGACCAGTGGCCGATATGCTGGAGGGCGTTCCCGATGCACTGCTGTCGCGCTGCCGACAGCTGGGGAACCTCACGCCTACCAATCGGCCGCAGCTCGAAGCGCTGCGAGAATTGGTTCGTGACGCCGTCGCAGAGACAGTGAAGGCGAGGCCTCTTGCGCCGGGAACACCAGAAGAGGTGGCGCTGGTGGTCGACGTTTCGTCGTCGATGGAGCCGCTGCTTCGGGACAATTTATTTGAAAAGAACCTGAGACACCAGTTGTCGAGATTTGGGCTAATGGTCCTTGCCGACACTGAGATCAGGGCAACTTGCAACACCGAGACCATCATTGATCGCGCAAGAGAGTATCGCGGCGGAGGCACGAACCTTGTGGGTGTTGTTCGTTCGGTGTTTACCGGACGCAACGCCGTAATCGTGGTCACTGATGACGACGGGCTGGCTCAGATGGAGATCCTACGTGATGAGTTTGTGGTTACTTCCGATCGCTGGAGCGAGGCCGGCCTGAGGGTAGTGATTGCCGTCCAAAGTTCTCACGGATCATTGACGCGTATGTTCTCCGAGGCGCTGCAGATCGAGCTCGATCGCCGCCGACTGGCGCGTCCTTAGTGCTTGTCCTGCTGGTTTCAATGATGAGAAGGGCACTTTGCTCACGATCTTGAGGGGATACTCCAATCAGGTCGGTTTGACTATGATCGGGGTGAGATTACTTAATGAATTGAGGGTGCGATGGAAAATACAACGCTCGAGGGACTGCGGGAGCTAGTTATCCCCGAGGAGTTCGAGATCGACAGCCTGGAGCATGGCGTCGCCATCCGGCGTTTGAAGTCGCCGGAGCGGGTCGTGCCTGCTATCTTTGCGCCGCTGAGGTATCGGGGAACGACTTGCCGCCGCGCGGTCGCGACGCTAGAGGACGGCAGCAAGTTCGTCCTTGAGTTTGCCTCGTTTCACGAAGACTACGCAGACGTTGCTCCCGTATCCGTTCTGAGGGGCGCTCCCATCGTAAATGGTATGCGGCTGTCCTGGGAACGTGTGGCCTTCCAGTCCCGGGGGGGTGGTCTCCCCGCGGCGGGGGTAGCACGCGACGAGTGCCGCGCTGCCTGGATGACGTCGGGCATCAACTATCGAAGCGAAATGCTGGGACCCGATGGCCAGCTGGTTGCGCCGGGCCTGCGTCTTCCGCAATCCGGCGCGCTCCACGCGATTGCCGCCCATTGGACCACGGGATCTGAAAAGGCACTCGTGGTGATGCCGACCGGTACCGGCAAGACCGAGGTGATGATCGCAGCGACCGTCGAGGCTGCCTGCCATCGTGTACTCATCATCGTCCCCAGCGATGCGCTACGCCTACAAACCGCTAACCGCTTCGCGTCCTACAGTGTTCTCAAGCAGCTCGGCACCGTCGCCGACCTCCCGAACCCCGTAGTCGGCATACTTTCGTCAAAACCGACTCTTGAGCAGTTTCCGGCGATCGAGGCATGCAACGTCATTGTCGCCACCATGAGCGCAATCGGGCTGGCCAGCGAAGACACGCAGCGGCGGTTCGCGGCCCTCTTCTCCCATATCTTCTTTGACGAGGCCCACCATATCGAGGCGGCCACCTGGAAGCGGTTCCAGAAGGTGATCGATCGCGCCCACGTGCTGCTGTTTACGGCGACACCCTTCCGGGAAGACGGAAAAAGTCTCGACGGCAAGATGATCTATGAGTTCCCGCTGGCCCTTGCGCAGGCACAGGGCTTCTTCCAGCGCATCCGCTTCCGGGAAGTGTTCCAGCCCGACGGACGTTTGTCCGATACTTCTATCGCGGAAAGTGCCGTCAAGGCTCTCAGGGAAGACCTTGCCGACGGTTACGACCACATACTGATGGCGCGAGCGATTACCATCGATGCCGCCGATGTCCTCTATCGCGGCGTCTACGAGCAATACGCGGACCTCAATCCCGTCGTCATCCACAGCCAGACGCGCAATCGTCTGGCCGTGCTAGATAGCATCAGGAACCGTCAGCACCGGATCGTAGTCTGCGTCGACATGTTCGGCGAGGGGTTTGACCTTCCGCAGCTCAAAGTCGCCGCGCTGCACAGCCCGCACAAGAGCCTCGGTATCACCCTTCAGTTCATTGGCCGGTTTGCTCGGACGACGGACAACGTCGGACCTGCGACATTCATTGCCAACACGGCCGAAGACGGGGTGCCCGAGGCGCTGGAAAGCCTCTTTTTGGAGAACGCCGACTGGAACGCACTTCTGGCCGATCTTAGCTTCAATGCCATTGATCCCATGGCGAAGCTGTCAGACCTTGTCGAAAATTTGGAGACACCTGGTGCGGCCGTCGACGGCGAGGCCCTGGACATTTCGACGCTCGCGTTGCGTCCCAAGCTCAGTGCGCAGGTTTACAGGACCGACCAGTTTGAGCCGGGGCGCTACGCCGGGGCATTCCGTGCTGCCCAGGAGGTCCACCAGCCCCAAATCAGTCTGCGCGACAACTTCCTGGTGCTGATAGTCAACCAGAAGGACGGATTGGACTGGACCGACTCCAAGGACATCGCGCTCGACAGCTGGGACCTCTTTCTCGCCAAGTACGACCCGGACCTGCAACTGCTCTATATTCACAGTTCGAGGAAAGGAGACGCGGGGAGCACCCTCGCCAAAGCGATCTCCCGCGATCCTGCTCTCATCAAGGAGGAGGAAGTCTTTAAGGCGTTCAGTGGCCTCAAGCGCCTCGTGCTACACAACGTCGGACTGTCGAGCCTTAGCCGCAACGTCCGGTACCAGATGTTTGCCGGCCTGGATGTCAGGAACGCCATTGACCCGCTGCAGCAACAGTCCAAAAGGAAGTCCAACGTCACCGGCGTCGGCTATGAGGAGGGGAAGCGTCGCAGCGTCGGCTGCTCGAGGAAGGGCAAGGTCTGGTCCCTCGCCTCAGGCACCCTCACAGACTGGATCGACTGGTGCGACACCATAGGGAGGAAGCTCGTTGATCCCGCGGCGCGGCATGACGACTTCCTCAAGCATACGCTCATTCCGAAAGCCGTTATCGAGCTACCCGATTCCGAAGCCCTTCTAGTCGACTGGCCGGATCAGCTCTTCGAGAGTTCGACTTTCCGGTTTGAAGTCCGAGCTGGAGCTGCGGCCTTCGACTTCCATGATTGCGAACTTGATCTGGTCGAGTGGACACCCGGCACTAGCTTCACCTTCGCCCTCAAAGGCGGAGAGGAGCTGTCGGTTACCCTTAAGCTGACCCTCCGCGAGGAGACGGCAGAGGTGGACGGCTATCTGATAGAAAAGCTGGATGGCCCCGACGTCCAAATCGACGCTCCGGGGGTGCGTGTGCCTGTGAGGGACTTCTTCCAGCTCAATCCTCCACTAGTAAGGCTGGCCGATGGTTCACAGCTATCAGGCAACATTCTGCTCAAGCCCCAGGACGAACTGCCAGAGCTCTATGATCGTGCCAACCTTTCCTTTCTGGACTGGAACGGCGTGGACCTTACTAGGGAGAGCCGTTGGAAGAACGGCGTCTTCCGGGAGGATTCGGTTCAGAACCGGTTTGTCCAACACCTTCTCGACGGGCCGGCCACATTTGTCATCGATGACGATGATACGGGGGAAAGCGCCGACGTGGTGGCGATCGAAGAGACCGACGACACGATCACCGTGTTTCTCTGGCACCTGAAGTACTCGCAGGAGCGGATCGGTCAGCGCGTGGACGATCTCTACGTAGTGTGCGGTCAGGCAGAGAAGGGCGTCAAGTGGACGTGGAGCCTCAGGAATCTTATCAACCACCTGACCGTGAGGGAAACATCCCACCTAAAAGGAAGGGACACGCGTTTCGTCCGGGGCACCCTGGCTGATCTGGCGACGCTTCGAAAGGCGTCGCGGCGCAAATTCGTTGAGTACCGGATTGGGATTGTGCAGCCGGGCCTGGACGGTGAGAACATTCCTGCGGAACATCTTGCACTTCTGGGAGCCACTAGCAGCTTTGTTCAGACCATCACCGGGCGGCCACTTCTGACTATTGCAAACCGCCGTAATCCGCCAATTTAGCGCAAGCGAACCGGCGCCTCGCTTCGGCCGCACGTCTCGACGGCCAAACGCTGTGGCAACGACCGTTTCCAGCGCTAAGCGGACTCAAGCCTGCGACCGCTGTTTGCCGAAAGCGGATTTCGTGTAAGCGGCGTACTCACCGCCGGCCTTATTGATCACTCTCCACCTAGCTTCTGGACGACCTCTCCCCATTGGTCTGAAAAAGCTAAGTGTCCGCTTGATCAGCACCTGTCGCGAAAATGAACAGCAATTTAAGTCGAATTCGATCGATAATTTCCCGGTACGTGAGGCAGTATTGTGAAACTGGGTAAACAACAGTTATTTCTGCGACATCGTGTCTACCGCAACTGGTGCACGGTGAGTAAGGGGTGCTCGGCAATAAAATCGTCGAGGATATCGAGCTTCAAAGAAGAGCGCGCGGTCTAGGTTCGCCACTGCCCAGGCGATGACACCGGTCGGATGCCGCAGCGGCGTACGGCCGACCGTATTTTTGTTGCGCACCACACCTAGTGCTTGGTCCAATTGAGTTGCTGCTGTCCGCTGTCGTCAATCTCACCGCCTCGTTCCGCGTGAAAACGACGAGCGTGCTCAACCGCGTCGGCGCGTAAGGGAGGCCCTTTGTGAGTCTTGGGCCGTCCCGACGCTATATCGGAGAACCACAAATGAGGGCCTCTCCCATGAAGAAACTGCTCACTCTCGACCAACCCCACGACTCCGCGGCGATGAAAGAGGCCATCGCTTGGTGCCGGACCAAAGCACTCGATGCACGTCGCAATACTGACTTCCAGCTCAAGATTGGTTTGATCAACTTTTACCCCGAAAAGGGGACCATTTTTGTCGACCGTGTAGGGACCTTGCCGGACAGAGGTCTGCCAGTCCTGAAATCACTGATTGCCCAGCCACACCGCACGCTTCTCGAGATCAAAGCCAGCCTCAAGACGCTCAATCTTCTGCCAGGCACCGGCGAGCACTCCGTCAGTCTGCGCCTCGATTGAAACCCTATACCTCTAGGCCTTGATCACCGTTGCAGCTGCATTGACAGAAGTGCATTTTGGCGGAAGACTAACTATGACTGAACTATCAGTCACTCTGAATAACCTGAACTCACTCAGATCTGTAAGCTGAATAAACTAAACTACTCAATAATGGTTTCTTCCGCCCAAGCGCGGGGAATCTATTCCACTTCTGGAAAACCCCTGACCGACCCGCAACTTGTCGACGGTCACGCTGAAGCTGGCTCTCCATCGCAGAGAGCCAGCGCCAATGTCAGCCCGCCCCGCCGCCGCCACTCGTGACATTCACGCCGAAGTCACCGCAGCGATCATCGCCGCCATCGAAGCAAGGCCCGGCATGCCGCAGCTGCCCTGGCTGCAGTCGACGCAGCCCCTTCATCTGCCCCGCAACGTCCTCACCAAGAATACCTACCAGGGCATCAACATCCTCCAGCTGTGGGCCACCGGCTTCGTCCGTGGCTACGAGCACCAGCTCTGGGCTTCGTACCGTCAATGGGCCCAACTGGGTGGCCAGGTAAAACCGGGAGAACGCGGCACCGCCATCGCATTTTACAAAGCCTATGAGGTCGAACCGAAAACTGAAGATCCCGAGGATCACGGCAACCGTCGCGTCCTCAAGACCAGCGTCGTCTTCAACATTCATCAGGTCACCGGTTACGCGCCACCGGCATCGCCGACGGTACCAGCTGGTCCCTGGCGGCCGCTCGAGACAGTCGAGGACTTCATTGCCACAACCGGCGCTGACATCCGCCACGGCGGTGACGAGGCCTACTTCCACCGCCTCAAAGACTTCGTCCAAATGCCCGAGCGAATAAGCTTTGTCGGCACTGACACTTCTACCCCACTTGAGGCCTACTATGCCGTGCTGCTCCACGAGTTGACACACTGGACCGGAGCTTCATCTCGACTCGATCGCACCTTCGGGCAGCGTTTCGGCGACGCCGCGTACGCCGCAGAGGAACTCGTCGCTGAGCTGGGTTCCGCCTTCATGTGCGCAGAACTCGGCATCACACCAGCTCCCCGTGCGGACCATGCCCAATACCTCGCCCATTGGCTTAAGCTCCTCAAATCGGACAAGCGGGCTGTCTTCGTGGCCGCCGCCAAGGCATCCGAAGCCACGCGCTTCTTGGCTCGAGGAGCGAGTATGCCGGCGCCGGCGGAGACCCGCTCTTGACCGGCTTCATCCCACCCCAACTGCTTGCCTCGGCTCGTCAACTGCCGACCGGCCCAAAATGGCGTTACGAGCTCAAGTATGATGGGTACAGGGCGCAGGTTCATGTCACTGCGCACGGGGTGAGGATACTTACCCGCACCGGGCTCGACTGGACGCCTCGCTTTCCCCAGCTAACGCGGGAGCTTGCGGCGGCCGTTCACGTCCCCTGCATTCTCGATGGTGAGGTCTTTGCCCCTGACGGCAACGGCCGCCCCGACTTCACCCTGCTCTGCAATCGGCTCGACGGCAGTGGCCACCTTCACTTCGTAGGTTTCGACCTGTTGGAGATCGAAGGCGAAGGCACGTTGCACCTTCCTCTCTCCTCGCGGCGAGATCGTCTCGGATCGGTCCTTTCGTCGTCACCGGCAGTCCACGCTATTGAACAAACAGCTGAGCCAGAAGCTATGCTCACTTTCGCGCAGGACCACGGTTGGGAGGGTCTCGTCGCCAAGGCCGACGACGATACTTACCGGCCCGGGGTCCGTTCGCCCAAGTGGCGCAAATTCAAACTCAAACAGCGGCAGGAGTTCGCTATTGCGGGGTGGCGACCAGATCCATCCACGGGCGCCCTGAAGTCCATCGTGCTGGCGACGATGGAACACGGGCAACTAACGCTCCGCGGGTCGGTCGGAACCGGATTCACCGTCAACGAACGCCAGATGCTGCCGTCCCGCTTCGTTCCGGCTCTGCTACCATTCCAACGGTCGGCTGGTCCGACCTTTATCCCACTGGAACCCAACCTCGTTGCCGAAATCGAGTACCTCGAGCTATCAACGCATGGCATCGTCCGCCAACCGACTTTCCTTGGTCTGCGTGCGGATAAAGCTGCGAGTGATGTCAGGTTGGAAATTCAGCCCGATTGACATCCTTTCGCGAGCGCGCGGCTGAACAAGCGGATCTCGCCAACTAGATGGGCCGCATCGCCATTTCTGAAACGCTGGTAGTCTTCGGTTTGGACGTCTGCGCATGACCCGCGCCCAGACCGATATCGAGCATTCAGTGTCTGAACAAGGATGTCCGGTGTCACAAGGTATCGACTGCGATCGCGCCGGCAGCGGCCCGCCGATCAATCACTTGCTTCGCCTCAAACACTTGCTTCTGCGTCGTGCGGAATTTCTCGCCGCCGGATACCACTATGGATCAAAGATCGATCGCGTGCTCCGATATATCGACTGCGCGAAGGGCGCAGTCATCGCCGCCAACCGCGATAATCCCGATCCACCATTCTGATTGCTCTCGTAAGGTGTACAGGATCGCAGCCGCTGGGCTACGGTTTCATGCCTGCCGACGCTCCTTGTCGCAACTGGCGCAGAAACCGCCGTTGGCGTAGGCAAGCACCGCGCCGACGATCGCTTTGTACTGCTCCAACGAGGCATCGACTTTCCCATCCTTGATTTGCTTCGTCGCGAGTGCGAACGCCATTGATTCCTTGGATGTGTCGGCCGAAACCAGCTCATCGTGCCGACACATCTTGACAGCGCCGATATCGACAAGCAGGCGTATGGCCGCTTCTCTGAAGTCTTGGGTCTCCATCGCGCGTTCTTTGAATGTGCCCACAGAGCACCCCCTGGTTCTACGATCGTGTAAGGAGTTCTGGCCGCTAGCGTTACGACCAACGCCTTGTCCGACCGAACTAGCAAATGATGTGTCTCGCCCGCAACTTCTGATCTCTATCGCCGAAGCTTGTTTTGACCATCACTCCGATGGTGCCAATTCAGGAACGCTTCATGCCGAAAAGATCGCCGATGCGGATCATGCCGCCGGCCGCCTTCAGTGATCCACTCGATTCAAGCACGCTGGGTCCATTGCCCATCGTTCCGCTAGTTCCCGAGGACATCCTCAAGCGCCACAAGGTGCTCGTTGCAACCGACAACCGCTTTCGGGCCGCGGCTCGCCTCCTTCAATCGCTGTGGCGCGAAGACCGCGAACTGCCGATCGGCGCCTACGTCGATGCCGAAGGACGGCGTGTGCGCCTAGGCAGCCGGGTAACGGAGGCCGCCGGCAAGCAGGGCGTCAATCTGCTCACCCCCGAAATCGCTGCCATGGTTCGTCGCGAGTGCGTTTATCGCGAGCTCGGCGCCATGATCGAGGTCGAGCGGTTGCGCGAGAACTTGCTGTCGTCGATGCCACTGACCTTCAACTTCTTCGCCCCCCTCAAACTCGATCTGCGGCAGGCTACTCGTTTCATGAGTGAACTCTTCCCCGGCCTGATGTCCGAGGTGCGAGCCATCAAGTTCGAACACTCGCCAGGTAGAGGTCGAGAGGCCTACACCCGAGACTACAGCGCCTTCGACCTTTGCATCTATGGCCTCACACCTACTGGCGAACGGGCTTTCGCAGCCTTTGAAATCAAGTACTCAGAGGGGACGTTCGAACCGACGCCCAACCGGATCAGTGATCGGCAGATCGCCATCGCTTCCAACAGCGGTCTCTACAACGACCCCGAGGATCCGGCCCTCTTCATCAACCCGCACCAGCAGTTGACACGTGAACTCAATCTCGCCCAGTCCTTGCTCGATCACGGCGATGTCGATACCGGGCTCTTCGTGCTGGCCAGCCCTCAGTTGAATCACCTGACCCTGCAGATGGGCCAGTCCTTTGCCAACCTGCTCAATCCTCCCGGTAGAGGGCAGGTCGGATTCGTCTCTTTGACGCTGGAGCGCTTGCTCGAGGCACTCGCCTCTATCGGCATGGTGAGCCATGCCCACAAGTTGCACCGTCGCTACCTCGATTTCCAACTGATCGACGGTGAACTCGAACTCGAAGCGGCCGAGCTCCGCGCTGGACGAAAGCCCAAGCAACCGGCAACGGACAAGCCGACGCAGGCAGTTGCGTCCTAGGCCGATATCGCCACTCGTCCGCACCCGCTCATGAGCGGGTGCCTCCCACCCTCATCCTCATTCATGGACACCTGCCGATGATGCTCATCACCCCCGAGCACCGCGAGCTGCTGCTCGCCAATGGACGTTCGAGCCGCACCCAGGACGAATTCGATCCGCATCCCGTCGTCAAGCTGTTCACCCCCGACGCCGGCGCGACCTGGCTCCTCACCGAAATCGACCCGGACGATCCGATCATCGCCTTTGGTCTGTGCGATCTCGGGCTGGGTTCGCCTGAACTTGGTTCCGTTTCGCTCGGTGAGATCGCCAGCATCCGCGGACCACTTGGCTTGCCGGTCGAACTCGATCTGCATTTCCAGGCAACTCAGTCGATCGGCGCCTACACCCAAGAGGCTTGGCGCGCTGGCCGGATCGTCGCCTGATGGCGACGCTGTCAATGCTCCGCCTCGAACAAGCGCTCGCTAGTCTTGGCAAGTCTATGGACGAGTTCATTGCAGGGCAGGGCACCAATCAGGCAGCACTTATTGCGATCCTTGAACGGCAGCGGCGGCTCGATCGCTGGCAACATCGCGCCGCTGAGCTCGAAGCTGCGCTGGCGGCCGAAATCGGCTGGCCACGTCTCGTGATCGAACTCGACGACCAGGACCTCGAGTTTGTCAGCATGGCATCCGGCATCGACAAGTTGGTCGCCGCAGGCAAGGTGTCCTCGGCCGACGCCGATTGGCTGAACCAGGAACTCGCTCATCAACTTGATCGCTGGCGGGTCGCTGGAGGGCGGCCCTGGGGCCTCCGTTTCGTACGCGGCCGCGAGCAGCGATTCGCCGAGCGCCAGGGTGCGGCCCTTCTGCGCTTCATTGGCGCTTCCCACAACGGCATACCCTCCGTCGTAACGCGGTTGATCGTCCTCATTGCAACGATCGAACCCGGCCCGACCGCCGAAGCCTTGCTGACGATTACCAAGGATCTGCTTCACATCGACGATTGAAATCGTGTGCCTGTTGCCATCATAAAAAGCATCACCTGAGGAGACTTCATGCGCCTTAACATCGCCCTCGTTGCAGCCATTTCCAGCCTCATATCCTGTACCGCCAGCTCGGCCCAGGATCGCCTGCTGGCATCTGTTCGCGGCAACGCCTATGTCGCGGGCCAGCTCCTGGGCTGCACCATCCGGCTCGAAACCTACCATCGGCAGACCGTGGACCGCGCCCAGGCGGCAGGGCGCACGCTGCCGGCGAATTACCAACTCAATCTCATCGCCGGTCTCGACGTTGCCGCGCTGATGGCTGATTCCAAACACGCGCTGATTGCGACGTCGAATGAGCCGGTCCCTATCGATGAGATGGAAGTGGCAATCGCGGAGGTCGCTGGCATGGAATACGATGCCGCCAGCGCTGGCACCCCGGGCTACCACGAGGCTTGGGGACAGGCCGTTGCCTGTGCCGGGCTGTTCCATCAGTTCGGATTATATGACCTCTATCGTCAGTAGGATGTGCGGACGCATAGGTCAGCTCAGTACGCCCTACAGCATGCACTAGGGCGTCGGTTCTGTCGGCGTAATGGGATGCGGCACGTTGCTACCAACATCGGGTCAAACCTGCTCCGATTGACGAGGCTGGTGCCTTCGCGATTATCATTCGTCTGATCGCGGTCGGGCCGATAGCAAGGCGCGAGATCCGACGGACGATACTGACGAGGGCGACGGTCAAGGCGCCCGGTCAGTAACTTTTGGCCCGACGATGCTGTTTGCGCGGCGGGCTTTTCACTTTATCTAATATGCCCCTCCGGGGCATACCCCCCTACCTCCCCTGACTGCCTACCTCCCCTGCCTACCTGCCTGCCCTGCCTCCTCTCTCCTCTCTCCTCTCTCCTCTCTCCTCTACCCTCTCCTAAACCGTCCTCTCCTGCACGACGCAGGAAGGACTATTATTTGGATTAAGACGCTTAGGTTTGCGCTGCCTCGGCCCGTCGCCCGAAACTTCCCGAAGCTCGGGATGAAGCACCTCCAACATACGGAGGGTAACTTTGCTTCATCACCTTGCGCGGCACCGGCGCCCGACAGACAGCTTCGTCCAAGACCGAGCGCTCGGAGCCCTAGTCGGCCTCGCCGTGGGCGACGCCCTCGGCGCCAGTCTGGAATTCGCTCCGTACGATCCCCTTCGTTTCCACTCGGAGATGATCGGCGGCGGGCCGTTTGGCCTTCATCCCGGCGAGTGGACTGATGACACGGCGATGGCCCTCGCCCTCGCCGACACGTTGATCGACGAGTACTGTTTCTCAGGCGTCGGCTTCATGAGTCGACTGGCCAGTTGGCTTCGCCACGGCCGGTATGCGTGCCAAGGCCGCTGCATCGACATTGGCCAAAGTACGCTTGCGTCCATCCGCCGCTTCGTCGAGACGGGCATCGACACCTGTTCTAGCGACGACCCCGCCGGCGCCGGCAATGGCAGCCTGGTCCGCCTCGCGCCTGTCGCCCTCCGCTACCTTCATGACGCCGACACCGCCGTGCAGATCGCCCACACGCAATCGAAGTGCACTCACTCTGCCCCCGCCGCGGCGGACGCCTGCATCTTCGTCGTCACGCTCTTGCGTGAGCTGATCCTCGGCATCCCCAACGCCACCATGCCCCGAACCCTTCATCGCAACACCGATCCGGATGTTGCCAGTATCGCCGTTGGCTCCTATCTCGAACTTCATGATCTCAATCCCACGGGCCACGTCGTCCGAACCCTTGAAACCGCCCTATGGGCGCTTCATCACACCGATAGTTTTGAGCAGGCCCTGATCGCGGCCACGAGCCTTGGCGGCGATGCAGATTCCATCGGCGCCGTCACCGGCATGCTTGCCGGTGCCACGTATGGCCTGAGCGCAATTCCCGGCCGCTGGCTTCGTCACCTCGCCTGGCACGACGAAATCATCGCCATAGGCCGCCGGCTACTCGGGGCCGCCAGTGCCTAGCCCTTCGGCTTTCGTCCCGGCCGTAATCGCGCCGGCTCTTCGTCTGCCGCGACACTCGCTAGCAACTCGCCGATCTCCACCTCCAACGCCGCGGCAAGTTTATCCAGAACCTCGATGGTCGGGTTCTCGGTCTGCCGCTCGATTCCGCCAACATACGCTCGATCCACGCCGGAATCGGCCGCCAATCGCTCTTGGCTTATGCCGCGCTCCACACGTAGCCGGCGCAGGTTCGTCGCGAGTTTCTGGCGGGACTTCATACCCCGACGTAGCCATTTGACCGACTACCAATACACGGGCTATGGACAGTGTATTACGGGGCACATCGTTATTCAGTCACCGCTAGGGGAAGTTAATGGGCAAGCTGTATTGGGTCTTCATCGTCAGTTTCTGCGCTCTGCTGGGGTACGCTGGGGCCACTGGCAATTTCGGAATCATCCCCAAGATCGAGCTTCCGTTTGGTCAATCCGAGAACCCTCCCTCCGACGTTCTCACGACATTCATGCTCCTGCCGGATAGCTCGGGAACGGCCGGCTTCACGGTGGGGCAGATGGCAGCACATCTCCAGAAGTCTGGCGCAAAGCTCTCTTGGGAGCGGGGCACCGCCCAACAGTCTTGGATCATGCGTTACACCATGCGCAATGAGCTGACGAACGCGGACTTTTCGGGCGCTGCCCGCCTAACGCTCCTGCCTGACGCGAGTTTTGCAGGTATTCACGGCCGGGCCATCGTCGCTACCGCATGGGCCGAGGAAGGCCTGGATTTCACCCTGCCTCAGATCTACGTGACCGTGCTCAACATCGCGTCCTCCATCAAAGGGAACGGGGTTTGATCGGTACGCGGTCACCTTCGCCGGCACAGCCGACAATGGCGCAGTACGTACGGCCCGCAGATGAGCGGCGCCCGAAGATCAGGGCGCGTGACAGGTTCTGTTTCGCGAGCTGCGGCGGTGCGGCCAGACGCAGCGGCGACTAGCGTGGGTGACGGACACCGGTAGATTTGAGTCCGTTTCTGGCCCAAAGCCGACGTTTGCCGTGAGACAAAAATGGCCTTCACCTCGGCGACCTAACCGGCTGATTGGCGGTACGAATGCAACCGGCAGCCTCCATCGCCTCGCTATTTGGACGGGGAGGGACAGCGCGGGAATGTAGGAATGATCTCGCGACCTTCGGAATCGAACTCGTAAAGCGTCAGGGGGGGCCGAGAAGCGGTTGATGCTGGCCGAGGAAGAAAGTGAAGCCGTTCGGCGCGGCGACGAAAACGTCCAGCCGGGTACCCGGTGACTTGGCGGATAGCTTCGGTCGCAAGCTGGCTCAGCTCATAGGCATGACGTCCGCAAGCCACGGCCTGGGGCTGCCGGTCGAACCCGGGACGTATGAAACCGCGGTGGTGATTCTGTTGACGGATGGTGTGACGACGAGGGGTCCTGACCCACTGGCGGTGGCCCAAATTTGCGGCTGATTACGGTGTGCGGGTCTTTACAGTCGGGTTCGGATCGGAACGCGGTGATGTGGTCGATTTCGGCGGCCGCTTGATGCGCGCACAGCTCGATGCCGAGTCGCTGCAAGCGATCGCCGATGCCACTGGGGGTGAATATTTTGCGGCTAGGAGTTCATCCGAATTGTCGGAGGTCTGCAGCTCTCTGTCGACGAGATTGGTAAGGGAGAAGAAGCTCACCGACATGGCCTTTATCTTTGCAGGCATCGGCGCGCTATTCGCCATCGAGCGGCGCTCTTTCATGCTGGTTTGGGAGAGTGGCCTGACACAGAGACCCACTTCGGGGAGGCGGGCGTCTCTAACCCGTCAAATCCTTCCAGCCCTTGTCGAGTTCGGCCGCGTATCGTCGAAGCAGATACGCTTCTGTCAGCAACCCCACCACGTTGCGACTGCCCAGATTGTCCAGGACCGCGAGCTCCTCGCTATTGGTTTTTTCGAACATGGCGGCAGCATCCGCCACGTTGAGACCTGGCAGGAGGAACCGATCTTTATACTTCAGCAGGCGTTCAATCGTCGGAGGTGCAGCTACCCCCTCGCCAACAGGCAGCGGGCGATGGGCTTCAGCCACCAGTACAATGCCTGCATAGCGCCCGCGCTTGTCGACGGCGATAACCCGTTCGGTGGAGCCTAATGGATACTGGGTACGAAAGGCCTCTATCGGAACGTCTTCGCTGATCGTCTTCACGTCAGCCCGCATCATGGTGGCCACTGTTAGGCTCCGGAGCCTTCCGACATCGTGCGGGGATCGTATGGTTTCGCCACGCAAGTGCAAGCGCCAAGTCGAGAAGGAATAGCCGAACGTTTCGCGGACCAGCATTGCCGACATTGCAGCGGCGACAAGAACTGCGGCGGCTATCGCGAGGTCCCCGGTGGTTTCGAGTACCAGAAACGTCATCGTCAACGGACCACCGACGACGCCCACTGCCAGTGACGCCATGCCAACCAGGCCAGCGATTGCCGGATCGATACCTGGTGCAATGCCTGTGACGGCCAACAGGCCTGCACCAAGGCGCCCCAGCATGAGTCCCAGAAGCAGCGAAGCGAAGAACAGGCCGCCACGAAATCCCGAGCCGAGTGAGAAACTCGACGCCAGGACCTTCAGCCCAAACAACAGAGCGATCGCCCAGAGATCTGGAGATTGGGCAAATTGCAGCTGCAAGGCGCCGTGGCCCGAGGAGAGAACTTGCGGTGTAACGAGCGCCAATGCTCCGACCGCGAGACCGCCGACGATCGGACGGAGCGGTGGGGGACATTTTACCAGCGTGAACCCGCGCTCAATCTGCGCGACGAGCAGCATGATACCGACGGCCACCGCTCCCCCTAGCAGCCCCAGAACAAGAAAGGCCGGAAGGTCCGACACCATGAGCGGGCCGATCGCGCCGACTTCGATCGGTGTTTGAAGCGCGCCAAGCCAGTGAGCGGTAAAGCTGGCGGCTAGGGAGGCCGCCACAACGGGAGCCAGAAGTGCCACCGAGTAGACGCCGATGATCAACTCGAAGGCATAAAATGCCCCGGTGAGCGGAGCGTCGAAAGCTGCCGCGATGCCCCCCGCTGCGCCACACCCCACCAGCATGCGAACTTCATTTCGGCGCAGTTGAAGGAACCCGGCAGCTTTCGATCCAAGCGCCGATGACATCTGCGTGTAGCCAGCCTCGAGGCCGACCGACGCCCCAAATCCACTGGAAACCAAGATTTGCGCGGTGACGATCAGGCTTTCGCGAAGAGAGAGTTTGCCGCCATGGATAGCATTCGCCTCGATCGGATCGACCGGAGGCCGTGTGCGAAACCGCCTGTACAAGACGATGCTCACCCCGATCAAGATGCCCCCCGCCGCTGGCAGAAGTGCGAGCCACGGACTTGAAAGTGTGGCTTGGGCGCTCAAGCGCTCGTCCGAGGGCAGGCCGAACAGCGACTGATGCAGAAAGTGGGCGACCAAGCTGATCAGCGCGACGACCAGACCGGCAACAATCCCGATACCAATCGAGGCGGCGAGCAAGACGACGCTCCGCCAACGACCAGCCGTCAGGCGCCGCAGGGGCCTGCTGAGATTGGATACTACGCCGGCCACGTGCGCCTACGCTTCAGAACCGCGTGCTTTTCGTAGGCACTTCCTCTGCCAAGTCAAGCGGAGCTGAAGGGGAATGTGGTGCGTCGGACGTTCCGGAGGTCGGGCCGCCGTGTGCTCATGCAGTCTTTCGCTAGGTTCAAGCCCCGCTCCCAGAGCAAAGTACTTCCCAAGCAATACAAACCACGTCAGCGGGTGAACCACCCCAACGCAAGCTTCATCGCGATAGAGATCTGCCGCAGGCGCGGGATGCCGCGAGTGTGGGCAGATTTTGGGAACGAGAGAGCCGATTTCGCGGTCCCTTATGCGAAGGAGCCGACGGCGTCTGTTGACGAACCACCAGCTACCTATGCGTGATGTTGATGTTAATCCAAGGGTGTTTTCGCACGCGGTAGACATCCGGATTGGGTGAAGGAAACTGCTGATCGGCAACGATCCGACTGCCATCCCCACCTGATCAGGTTTTCTCGACGGGTACCAAATGGAGTGCTCCCGCAGTCTGGACAGAAGTGGTGCACGACGCCGTGACCGCTGTCGGACACCGGCAACTGGAAACCGGCTGCAGAGATGCGCTAAGGCTGTGTGGGCGCTGGCAACCATTCCTGGCTAAGGACAGGCGGCTAGAGGCTCAAGCGGCTTGCTGGTGGGATTCGCGACGTTGAAGACGTAGCGCCCATCGCAGACGTCCCAGGTGGCGGGCCGCCGCTCCTTCTCGAAAATGTCATAGCCTTCCTTGAGGTTGCGCCAAAAGCTAAGGAACGGACTATCGGTCCGCCTTCCCAGATTTTCCTCTGTCATCCGAAACGGATACATTTCGAGCTGGAAGCTCTGATTTCCGGCCGCGAACGTCTCGCGAGCAAGTCCATAGATTTCGCGTATCTGATCGTCGGTCATGGCATAGCAGCCGACCGACCGACAGTCGCCGTGGACCATCAAGTTGGATCCCGTTCTGCCGTAGGCTCGATCGTACTTATTTGGAAAGCCGGTGTTGAACGACAGATACAGTTTCGAGTTTGGATTCATCATGCCGGGTGTCACAGTGTAGAATCCCTCCGGAGCTTGCCCGTCTCCCTCCGCAAATTTTGGTCCTAAGGACCCCGACCACTTGCAGATGCGGTAGGTGCGGAACAGCCGATATCTGCCAGCGCCGGCCTGTTTCCAAACTTCGAGCTCGGAACTCTCCTTATAGATACGGACAAGCATGCGGGCCGCTGGCGATGAGCCAAGGTTCCGGAGATTGGTGAGCGCAACCCCACTCAGCGGCAGCTTGTCGCGGGGTATGCCTCCGAAGGTCGAGCATGCCGAGACAAGAGCGGCCAGAGCCGGGACGGCAAGCAACGTTCTCCTGCGGACAGGATGGCTCAGCATTTGCGGTTCCTCTATATAGTGCGAAAGGACGTGCGGCAGCGGCGCTCGCCGCGGAAGGCTGGGCAGGGAGTGGTCCGACATAGCGACTCTGCGAGTGGTGCCTGTTGGGCGGCTGAGTGCTGAAGGCCTAAGGCGATGGGAGATGCGAAGCTGACGATCGAGTGGGGGTGGCCGATACTGGTAGCGGGCACCGGACTGTTCGCTGATCTGGCGACCAAGGCCTGGGCTCGAGCGGCCCTTGCAGAAGGGGACGTTGATCTGTTCGCTTCGCTGTCCCTGCGCCTCAGATACAATGCCGGAACCACTTTGGGGATTCTACCCGGGGGTGCGGGATTGTGGGTCGGCGTTCTAGCAGTAGCTGTAGTGATCGTCACCGGCTGGGCCACGCTCAAATCGAACAGACGAGCCGCAACTGCAGCTGCGTTGGTAGTTGCGGGCGCCGCGGGCAACATTATCGATCGGCTGCCGACGGGCATGGTGACGGACTTCGTCGCTCTGCGCTGGGGATCGTGGCAGGCACCGATCTTCAATCTAGCGGATGTTCTTATCGTCACGGGCGCAGCTTTGCTGGTACTGCCTACCCTGCCGTCGCGTACGAAGGATTTGTCCTGAGCGGGCTTCATTGGATGGCGATCCCCACCAGTTCCTCGGGGAGGAGGGTTGCGTCCAGTGAGGGGTCAAAATTCGGTGCGATGCCCAGCATCGGCGCAGTTCGCTGGATGATCCTGCCTACCACCTCGCCGGCATTCCACCCGGCTGTGGTTCCAGACTGCGGATTCTCGGCTTTCGGTTCGTCGACGAGCACGAGCAAGACGTAGCGTGGATCGTCCATCGGAAAGGCGGCAGCGAACGTATTGAGGTTGGTGTTTGCCGCATAGCGGCCATCGACGACCTTCTCTGCCGTGCCGGTTTTCCCGCCAGCCCGATAGCCGTCTGCGATCTTGTTCATGCGGGTGCCGGAACCATCGAGCGCATTGAGGCGCATCAGGTAACGGAGTTTGCGGCTGGTCTCCTCCGAGATGACGCGTCGGTAGCGTTTCCCTGCTTCCTCAACAGTGCGCGGGTAGAAGGTCGGTACCACGTAGTTGCCACCGTTCACCAGAGCTGCCATTGCGGCCGCCATATGCAGTGGAGTGATGCTGAGGCCGTGCCCGAACGAGGCAGTCGCTGCCGTGATCTCGGAGAATTTTGCTGGGACGTTCGTTCTAGCGCGTTCTGGCAACTCGGTGACCAGCGGGTCGTCAAAACCGAGCGTGGTGAGAAAGGCACGATACGCATCCTTGCCGAGTGCCTCAACGATGTGGATGGCCCCAACGTTCGACGAATACTTGTAGATTTCGGGTAGGGTGAGAACCCGGTTCTGACCGTGAAAATCGGTGATGGTGAAGCGCCCGAAACGCACACCGAACCGGGCGTCAAAACTGTCGCGCAAGGTCACCTTGCCGCTATCGAGGGCCGCCGCGAAAGCGATCGATTTGAAGGTTGAGCCGAGTTCGAACGTTCCCGCCGTGATCCGGTTCATCCGCCCGTCTTTGAGCGCTGAAGAGGGGACATTCGGATCGAAGTCGGGGAGCGAGACGAGGCCAATGACCTCACCCGTGCGGGCGTCGAGCATAACCCCGGCCGCCGCGATGGCTTGGTAGCGCGTCAGCGCGTCGCTGAGTTCGGCCCACATAGCGTACTGGACGCGAATGTCGATCGACAACCGGGAGGGCGTAAGCTCTTGCTCGCGCGCCAATCCGATACTCTGAAGCAAGGCCACTCCCTCATTGTCGAGGGCGCGCTCCATGCCCGAGATACCCTGGCTGTCGATGTTGACGCTGCCGACGACATGAGCCGACTCTGAGCCCCCCGGGTAGAACCGGCTGCTCTCGGTCAAAAGGTCCACCCCAGGCAGGCCCAGGTTCATTACCTTCTCGCCAACCGACGGGCTGACCTCGCGCTGTAGCCAGACGAATCCCTTTTCGCCGGAGAGGCGATCTCGAAGCCACGTTGGATCGACGTCGGGCAATGCGGTTCGCAGTTTCGAAACGGCCTCATCCACGTCAACGATCCGACGCGGTTCGGCAAAGATCGACGGGACTCGAATGTCGAGGGCCAGTTCGAGACCGTTGCGATCCAGCAGAGCGGGACGGCCTGCGGTGATGGCGTCGCGTTCGCGCCCTTCAATGGCTGTCTCGACCCGCTGCAGACCAAATTGACCGAGACGTAGGGCTATCAGCCCGAAGATGACGACCATGATAAGAATGACCACGATCAGACGCGAGCGAACCATCGCGTCGCGGCTGTGGCGCGATCCGAGCAATACAATGTCGTGGCCGAGCAAAGCCATGCGACGTACCTCATGTCATGCGGGAAGAACCGCGCGCTGCGAGCAGGGCGCGGAGGACTTGCTGACGGTGAGGTTAGGCGCGGGGTGGACGCTCCAAGGCTTGGTAGAGCGCGAAGTGACGGTCGGCGACAGCCAAGCCCGTCCATACCTGGGAGGTTGTCCCGTTGTGCCCCAAGGCGGCGGCGACCGCCTGAGCACCGGCGTGGCTGTGGTCACCGGTGATGTGCTGGTGGGTGCGCGTGGTACCCGAGTGCTCCATAGCTTGAAGCATTGGCGCCAAGTAGGTCGTACTGGAAGCTGGGGCGCGTTGATGGTCGCCTGCTATGCCGGCTTCCGAGGCTGCGTGCGCGAAGCTCGCCAGTACGGCGAACAGGGCAAACAGCAGTGGGAGCAGGCTTCGGTGGCGCATATCGCAGTCGGCTGGAGCGGATCATTCCATCCTGGGACTCTTTGGTTAATGCGGGGTTTCTTCCTCGGCGTGTGGATCTCAGTGCCACTTGAGACAATTCACCACGCTTGCGTGGTTTCGCATTTCGCATAGGCTTCGCCCCGACGATGACCAGTCTGCTGCGAATCATCACCGCTGTAGTTCTCGCCCTACTGCTGGCTTCAGCAAGCGTGGCCACGAGCCCGCATACCGGCGGGCAAGGCATTTCGTCCTCCGTAGAAACGGTCGCCGCACGTGCGGCGCACCACGATTGTAGCGACTGCGGTCTGCATGAATCGCTTACCTGCGCCCAGCTCTGCGTCGGCTCTCTGCAGCCGCTGCTGCCCGAGCCTTCAGCCATCACCATGCGCGTGAGCGAAACGCCGCTTTCTCCCCTGATTGCACTCCTGCCGGACGGGGAACTGCCGACTCCCGTACTGACACCCCCCATCGCTTGACGTCCCGCTGATCGTAGCCTGGGTGAGCGTTTTCGCTCGTCCAGCATGAGCGGTGACGTTCGCGTTTCGTCTTCGGACGACGCCGCCCGTTTCCCCTCTTCCAATTATTGACGGAAGCCACGTGCTTCCTTGGTTACGGGAACCGAGCAGTATGCGTGCATTCGGCATCGACGAGGCCTCGGCAGAAGCGTATGTGCGCCGCCGCAGCAGTTCGTCCGAGCGACACCGCAGCCAGCTCTTGTCTCTTGCCGGCTACTCCGATGAACCCCCGCTCACGCTACAGTCGACTGAAGGCGCACATCCGAACGGTCGCGAACTCAGCTTCTCGTGGCTTGTCGGCACGGTCATGACCGGCCTCACGTCGGTGCTGCTAATGGGGGCGGCGCTCTATGTGTCGTTTGAGGGCCAAGATACCTTCTCGACCGCCTATGAGGCGCTGCAACTCATCACCAAGCCGGCCGAAACGGTTGCCGAGTCCCAGGTGAAGGGGGATCGGGTCCGACCGATTGCTCAGACCCGGTCCGAGTTGGAAGTCGTCGAGGCGTCCATTCGTGAGATTGTCGACGGACGATCGATAATTCGCAACCAACCCTTCGTCCGCATAAGGGCCACGCTCGCCACCGCGGCGACCACACTTTCCGGCGACATTCCCAATTACGACCCGGTGGCAATGATAGATGCCAGCCAGCCGGTAGTGACCGATGGCGATGACGTCGCCAATCCCGATATCTACGGCGCCGAAGTCGACGGCGAAGTGCAGATCAAGACCGCCGCCCTGCCCACGACCTACGTTCCTGCCCCCGCCATTTCCGACAAGAGCGCTTCGGATTTCGTGCGCCTGACCGTGGAAAACCTGTTTGCCGAAGGCGGCGGCGAAGGCGAGACGGCTCTAGCTTATGTCGCGCCCGACACCGGCGTACGTGACCTCGGCATCGTCACCGAGGGCGACCTCTCGGGCGTCGTTGAGAATGTCTCGATCCTGCCCAAGACCAAGCTGGCCGAAGATGCCGGGCTCGGACGCTCCGAACGCGTCGTCACCATTCGCGAAACCGGCTCGCTGAAGGAGCCGCTGCTCAAGAACGGCTTCGACACCCAGACTTACGAAATGGTCTCGGCTACGCTGAAGAACGTGCTGTCATCGGCCAACGTCCCGAGCGGGGCGCGCCTGCGCATCCTGATGGGGCCGGCGCGCAACTCGCAGACGCTGATCCCGCACCGGCTCAGCATCTACTTCCCCGATCCCAAGACCGGCGAGATCAAGCATGCGGCGACCGCCGCGCTGACCGACCGTGGCAATTACGTGCTCGGCCTCGAGCCACCCAAGATCGAGTTCCCGGAAGAAGATACCGAAGAAATCAACGTCAACAACCTGCCCTCGGTTTACCGTTCGATCTGGGAGACGGCCCGAAAGCACGAGGTTCCAGACGCGATCACATCGCGGATTGTGGCCATGTTCGCCTATGACGTGGACCTCACCAAGAAGATCGCAGCCGGCGATTCCATAGACATCCTCGAAACGGACGGCACCTCCCAGGGGAGGGAACTGCTCTACGTCGCACTCAAGCTCGGCGACACCATCCGGGAACTCTACCGCTTTCGAAGTGATGATGGCTCGATTGAGTTCTACGATCCAGCTGGCGAGACCGGGAAGCGCTTCCTAATCCGACGGCCAGTGAAGGGCGGCGGACGGCTCGCGAGCCGCTTCGGGTATCGGGTCCATCCGATTTTCAAGACGCGTAAACTGCACACCGGAGCGGACTTCGCTTCACCGCTTGGGACGCCGATCTATGCTGCCGGCGACGGCGTGATCGACCGCGCACAATGGGTTTCGGGGTATGGCAAGTACATCCAACTTACTCACGTTAACGGCTACGTCACTGCCTATGGCCACATGAGCCGCATCGCCGACGGCATTAAGCCCAGGGTCGCTGTACGGCAAGGACAGGTGATCGGCTATGTTGGATCCACTGGCAATTCGACCGGCAATCACCTGCATTTTGAAGTTCGGGTGAATGGCCGCCCAGTCGATCCGCTCAGCGTAAAGCTGCCGCGCGACAAGGCGCTGCCGGCCCAGTCGCAGGCCGCCTTTGCGCAGACTGTGGCTCAGATCAGAGACCTGATGCAGCGACCTCCGGGCGCGCTCGTGGCAGCTCGGCACGAGCCGTGAGCCAGTAGTTGGAGAGGCAATCAATGTGGAGCATCCAAATGCAGCCTAACCGAAGAAACGTCCTCACCTCTATGGCCTCTTTCGGCGCCTGCCTCGCGATCCCGGCGATCGCCCGTGCTCAACAGAATCCAACCAGGCGCGGGGCCGATATCGACGGCAATACTGCCACCGCGAAGAGCCTCGTCGACGCGGTCGAGCCGATCCTCAGCTCCGATACCGCCCATAATCTGCAGCTGGCAATCCAGAACTACGAGGCCTTCATCGCCGCGAACGGCAATTGGGAGCCGCCGCCGCGCGAAGCCTTCGGCCTACAGCTCGGCGAGTCCCGGCGGGCGGCTGCGCTGCTAAAGCGGCGCCTGATGATCAACGGCGATATGCCGTTGGAGAAGCGTGTCGACGACAAGTTCGACGAAAAGCTCGATGCCGCGGTTCGCCTATTCCAGGCGCGTCATGGGCTCAACATCAACGGTCATATCGATGAAGCGACGTTCTACGCCCTGTCGGTTCCCGCCGACTACCGGCTCGACCAGCTCAAGCTCAACGCCCAGCGCATCGAATTCTGGGCCGCTACGCTTAGCGAACGCTACGTGGTGGTAAACATTCCGGCGGCGACAATCGAGGCGGTCGAGGGCGCGCAGGTGGTGCAGCGGCACACCGCGGTAGTGGGTAAGGCGGATCGCGCCACGCCAATCCTCAATTCCAAGATCCACCAAGTGAAGTTCAACCCCTACTGGACGGTGCCCAAGAGCATCATCCGGAAGGACCTGATCAAGTACATGAATGAGGACCCGGAATACCTCACCAAATTCCGCATTCGCATCTTCGACAGCAGGGGCAACGAATTGCAGCCTACCGACATCGATTGGCTGACCGAAGAGGCTGTTCAGTACACGTTCCGCCAGGATCCCGGGGCCGACAATTCCCTCGGGCGCTGCAAGGTGGATTTCTACAATAAGTACGACGTCTACATGCATGACACGCCGCAGAAGGGGCTGTTCGGTGAGAACGCACGCTTCTTCTCCTCCGGCTGCGTACGCGCCGAGAACATCGACACGCTGGTGACTTGGCTGCTGCGCGACAATGGTGGCTGGGATTTGCCGGGTGTGCAGGCGGCATTCGATAGTGGGCTGCGCGAGGATGTACCGCTCAAGGTGCAGGTGCCCATCCACACGACCTACATTACCGCCTGGGCCAACCGGCAGGGCACGGTCAGCTTCCGCGACGACGTGTACGCGTTCGACGCGGCGGGCAAGATTAACTTTACCGACAGCTAAATGTCCCCCGATAGGTCGCATCGAATGAAGAGATCAACATGTACAACGCCCTGAAAACCGACCTGGCGGAGTTCCTTGGCATCACCAAGGACGCGCTACACATCCACATCGGAATGGCCATCTTCTTCGGGCTAGCCGTGTTGCTCAAACGATCGCCCTCCAGTCTGCTCCCTTGGCTAGGCGTCTTGGGCTTTGAGCTGCTGAATGAGCTGATGGACATTTTTCATTGGCACGCCGGCGCTTTCTCCTTCGAACTCGGGGACAGCCTCAAGGACATCGTCAACACCATGGCGTGGCCGACAATCGCGCTTTTCGGCTTCCGGCTGGCGGAGGCGAGAAAGCGCCGGGCGATACCAGCAAGCGCGCTCATCGAAACTCCTGCGGAGTGACAGAGCGTGGTCGCAACAGCCTCGAGATCAGCGCGATACAGCCGTATTTCTGGGGGGCACGACGATCTACGCGCCGCGCGAAAACTCTGTCTATCGGGCGGCGGGTTGGTTCGTCTTTGGCTAAGCAACTTCTTTTCCGCACCCATAGGGAGGATGTCATATGGACAAGACCAATAGTGGCCCTCGCCACAACCTAACTCTCGCTTTGGCTGTCCTGATTGCCGGAGGGCTGATTGCGTTCGCACTCGGATGGGGGCTCGATCGTATCGCCGGTGAGGTCCGCAGCGCCGCCTCCGCGGCACGTGCCCCCAGCAGCCCTGTCGTCGCCGAGGCTCCTGCGGTCGTCGACTTCGCCAACGTCTCGCTCGATGGGCCCTTCATCGGTGATCCGGCGGCCCCCGTCGGCATGGCATATTGGTTCGACTACCAATGTCCCTTCTGCAGGCAGGTGGAAAACGAGGTCATGCCGCAGCTCATCAAGACCTACGTCGACACGGGCAAGCTTCGAATCTACTTCAAGGACTTCCAGTTTCTCGGCAGTGACTCGTTTGAGGCCGCTATCGCTTCCCGGGCAGTCTGGGAGGCCGCTCCCCAGCTTTTTGGCACCTGGCACACTGCTCTATTCAAAAAGCAGGATCGCGAGAATGGGGGCTGGGGAAACCGCGCAGACATCATCGCGCTTCTTTCAACGATCCAGGGGCTGGATGCCAAAAAAGTGGAGCTTCTGATGCAAACCAAGGCCGATGAGTATCTCGCAAGCATCGACCGGAATCTACAAGAAGGAGGGCGGTTCGGCATTCAGGGGACGCCCGGCACGGTAATCGGCAAGCAGCTTCTCTCCGGCGCGCAGTCCTTTGAGAACTTTCAGGCCGCGGTCGAGGAGGCGTTGGCCAGCGCGGCCTCAGGTTCGAGACCGACCTCTTAGCATTGCGGTCAGTGTTCCATCCTTCTTGACGAATGAATGGAAGACCACCGCCCCTATGTGCAACGCGAGCAGGACGACAAATAGCCAGACCAGCACGCGGTGAGTGGCCAACCACGGAAGATCCGATTGCCATCTTAAGCGTGGCAGTGGCGCCAGGCCGAAGAGCACGTTCCGAGGGGAGAACGCCGCGGGCCGATAGCTGAGCCACCCCGTAAGCGCGACAGCCAAGAGTGTGATGTAGAGCAGAATCTGAAGTGTTGCGGCCAAAATACCGGACCTAGGAACGGCGCGGATGGTCACCCGCAAGACTATACGGCTAACGATGACTGCAAAGAGCACGACTCCGAGGGAAACGTGCACAGAGAGCCACGCGAGGCTTCCCATTCCGCTCCCTATGAACAGCAAGGCGATGACGGTTTGGGGCAGAACAAGAATGACGGTCAGCCAGTGCAGAAGGCGTACCTGCCAGCTCCACGCGGTTGCCGGCATAGGTGGATTGGCGCTCGCCACGTAACATCCCTCTGGCAAACAATGTGGCTGACCTTGCTGTTACCAGCGGCGGTGCCTTGCGGTCCACCGCCACAGCAACGAGCCGGGCGGCGTTTCGTCGCGGTTCTTGCAGTCCCAAGTGCCACGGGCGCCGTGGGATTGCCAAGATTCTGCCGCATGCTATGCAGGCATGTGAGGCAAACCATCCAGTGATCCGTATCCTGAACATCGTGGTGCTTTTGTTGCTACTGGCGACTGGTGCTTCCACTGGTGCACACGACGGAGTTTGTCACGCGTCGCCCTTGTTGAGTGTATCGGACGACCGCACATACGCGCCTATCACGACAAAGGATCATGCTTCGGTTCAGGATTTTCGCTCAGCCGCTTCGCATGCCGCGACAGGGCATTGTCTGTCCGAGGTCGTGACGACCTCAGCCGAGTTGGTCTTCCTTGCGCCGGTTCAACAATCGTTTGAGCAAACGGCTTTGCCTCATGGCCAAGGGCTTCTAGTGCCTCCCGAGCCCCAACCCCCACGCGTCTAAGTCTCTCGCACCGCAATCCAATTCTCGCCGCTCGTTCCACGGGCGACGAGCACTCGTGCAATGGGACGAAGTAAATGCGAAAACTCATAGTCGGCGGCGGATGGCCACGCCGCCTCATTACGCGGCGCGCGATCCTAAGCGGTGCGCTGGGCGTGGTCGCTGCCTCGGCGATGCCGATGGCTGCGCGGGCGGCCACGGTCGACGCCAAATTGGTGCGGCAAGCAGAACTCGATTATGGAGCACTGCCCGAAGAGCCGTACCCCATCCCGGCAGTCGACATCGCCAAACTAAGTCCGGAGTACTATCGCCGGATCGTCGATGACCCCACTGGCGAACCACCGGGGACAGTGGTTGTCGATACGCGCGATCGCGTTCTGTATCTCACGCTCGAGGCAAAGAAGGCTGTCCGGTATGGCATCGGTGTTGGTCGGGCGGGCTTTGTTTGGTCCGGTCGAGGCGAGATCAGATACAAGAAGCCATGGCCCACTTGGACGCCGCCAGCCGAGATGATCGTCAGGCAGCCGGAGCTGGAGCAATACCGAACAGGCATGCCTCCTGGTTTGGAGAATCCGTTGGGCGCCAGAGCGCTCTACATTTTCCATGATGGGGCCGACACGCTGTATCGCGTGCACGGCAACAACGACGTCAACTCCATTGGGCAGGCCGTCTCAAGTGGCTGCGTCCGCCTGCTCCAGCAAGACGTGATCGACCTGTACGCCCGCGTCACCGTGCCCGCACCCATAGTGGTGACGTGATGCCGTGGGAACTGAAGGGCGGCGTGTCATCTGCCCCCCGCGTCGACAAACGGCGTCTGGGGATCGCTCTATTGGGAGCAAGCGGGGCGTTTGTAGCGCTAGCTCTGGTTGGTCTACTCATGGCCGTCCCGTTCATGGTTAGGCGCGATGTATCGCCCGGCACTTCGTTTCAGCTGGGAGATTTGCGGGCCCTGACCGATATCGCCACGGAAAGCGATGGCAGCTACCAACTGACGCTGCAGTTCAACGACGCGCGCGGCGTTCCGGTTGACCCCGAGATACTTAACGTGACGCTTGCCATGGACGGTCACGCCATGGAACCCGACCCGGTCCAGCTTGAACGGACGTCGATTGGTGCCTATCGCGCAACTGGACGACTGGCGATGACTGGGCGGTGGCGATTCAACATGGCAAGCGACCACGGGGCCGCGGACATGGTGGTGAACTATGCCCAGTCGTTCTAGCCACCCTCACCCTTCGCACGACTGACCAAATGACGCCGGCTACAATCCCTCGGCGCAAGCGACCGAACCACGAAGATTGCTGCTTGACCTTCCCATCGTGGGAAGCTGCAGCTTATCAGCAACAGAAACTTCAGACCGATGGAGACCATAATCCCATGGCCCTTACTCGACGATCTTTCCTCACCTCGTCCGTCGCACTCGGCGTGGCCGGTTGTCTGCTACCTAGCCGCGCCCTTGCCGCTGACAAACATCAGCTGACGATCGGCAACCGCAGCATCGACGTGCTGGGAAGGTCCGCCAACATCTTTGGACTAACTGATGAAGAAGGTCGCCCCGGCCTGCTGCTGCGTGCAGGAGAGCCCTTTAGCGTCGCGCTTGAGAACACGCTCAGCGGTCCCACTAGCATCCATTGGCATGGTCAGACGCCTGCACCAGAGCTGGATGGAGTATCCGAGACTGGCTATGTGGCACCGCTTGCGGCGGGTGAGACACGAAGTTTCTACTTCGAGGCGCGTCCGGGAACGCATTGGATGCACTCGCACCACGAACTTCAGGAACAAGCGCTACTCACAGCACCCCTCATCGTGCAGTCTCCCGAGGATGCGGCCATCGATTATCAAGACGTCACGCTGCTCCTGAACGACTTCAGCTTTCGGGATCCGCTCGAGATCTTCCAGGGGCTGACGGGCAGCGACACAATGGATCACGGCGCGATGAGCGGCATGGCCAACATGGAGCACTCCATGGAGTCCATGGGCGGCGCGGACCTCAACGACGTGACATATGACGCATTTCTCGCCAACGACCGAACTCTCGATGACCCGCAAGTAGTTCGGACCGAGCGCAACGGACGTGTGCGGCTACGCATCATCAACGGCGCGGCGTCAACGGCGTTCTGGATCGATGTCGGCGCCGCAAGCGCCAGCCTGATAGCCGCCGATGGCAATCGGGTGGAGCCTGTGCAAGGCAGCCGCTTCCCGCTTGCACAGGCACAGCGGATCGATCTTCTGCTCGACGTACCGGCCGGAGCTGCTATCCCGGTCTTCGCCCGCCGCGAGGGCGATACCGCACGGACCGGGATCATTCTTGCTGCTCCCGGCGCAACGATTGAGCGGTACGCTGGCATGGCGGACAGCGCAGAAGTGCCCGTCGATCTTTCGATCGAGGGGCGCCTAATCGCCACGGCACCGCTTGCCTCACGCCCAGCCGACATCCGGCACACCGTCATGCTGACGGGAGCGATGGCGCCATATAGCTGGACGCTCGACGAGCGGGTGTGGGCCAAGCGCCGCAAACTGGAGGTCGCAGAGGGGCAGCGCGTCGAGATCGAATTCATGAACCATTCGATGATGGCCCATCCGATGCATCTGCACGGTCACCATTTCCAGGTCACGGAGATAGATGGCAGGAAGTTCAGCGGCGCGATGCGCGACACGGTACTGGTTCCTGCCATGGGCACTGTGGTGGTTGCGTTCGACGCCGACAACCCCGGGCGGTGGCTCTACCACTGCCACAACCTCTACCACATGATGGCAGGCATGATGTCCGAAGTCGTATACGTCTAGATGTGGGAAGGGGGCGCACGGCGCCCCCTTCGATTCAGCTATTTCGGCTGTTCAGCCAGCCAGGCAATCATGTCGGCAATTTCCTGTTCTTGAGCGTCGATGACCTTCTGAGCCATCGCCTTAGCCCAATCGTTGTCGCCGTACTTGAGTTCGGCTTTGGCCATGCTGATAGCGCCCTGATGGTGAGGAATCATGCCGCAGACGAAGGCCACGTCTACATCGCTCGCCATCGTTCCGGCCATCATGTCCTTATGCATCTGATCCATGCCCGCCATCAGGGCCATGTTGCCTTCGCCAACATCCATAGTGTGCCCCATGGGCATGCTGGGCATCGCTGCAGCTGCCTGCTTTCCGGCATCGGTTTGGCAGATTTCAGGAAGCGACGTTTCTGCCGATCCGCCCATCGCCGACATATCGTGTCCGGCCATTGCATCCTGAGCGGTCGCGCCTGAGGCCGCTACCACGAGCGCTAGGAGGGCCGTCGAGAAAGCGGTAAGTGTCTTGTTCATTTCGGTGTGTCCTATTTCTTAAGGGAAAGTGACTTGCGATGCCACGCCCCTTGGTGGGCGATAGATACTCTCCCTCAGCCGGCCAGCCAGGGTCTGCGCCTTGATGAAGTGCATCGCGAGGCCGGCCATCGGCGTCACGTTTGTCGGGTGGGCGTCAAGAATGCACGCGCAGGCCCCTCCGCCACAGCACTCCGACAGATGACTTGGGTCCTGGTGGCAATCCGCACCAGCGCAGAGCTCCGAGTGACGCGGATCGATCTGCCGTTCTATGGCCGTGCCCCACGTGCCCGTCGTCATTGCCCATGCATGGCCGACCGACCCTACGAACACCAGTAGCACGAGCAAGAACACTCGGCGCCAAAGTAGCATGGGTAATGAGGATCGCGTCGATCGATGATGCGGTTGGATTGTCATTCATTCAGATCCAGCAGATAGGCGGCTATGTCTTCAAGGTGCGATGTCAAAAGAAAGGCCGTACTCTCCTGCACCACCTCGGCCATCGACCCACCGAAGGCGTCGCCGTTCGGCAGGACTCCGGTTTTCAGCGCTACAATCAAATTCTCTTTAGTCCAGCCTCGAGCCCGCAGTGCTTCAGCCGTCAGCGAAGGCGATTTCCCTCCATCAAGCATTTGCGGGTCACCTGTGAGCCCGTCGCCTCCGTTCAGCCCTCCAGCGAGGTTGCGAGGCATGTGGCAGGCCGCACAGTGCGCCGGGCCCATAACCAGGTACTGTCCGACGTTCCAGTTGCTCCCCTTGTCCTTGTTGCTGGCCGTCAAATCGGCCTGCTCGAAGAAGGGCCGCCAGACTCTGAGGCCGTCTCTGATGGAAAACGGTATTCCCACATCGTGAAGCCGAGACGGCGCCGTGGACGGTGGAATGGCTCGCATCGCTGCCCAGAGGTCTGCCAGGTCACGATCTGTGAGGCTTGCGTAGAACTCGTACGGAAAGGCCGGGTAATAGGGCTTGCCGGAGGGCGAAACCCCTTGACGCACTGCGCGCACAAACTCCGCAAACGTCCAGGCCCCGATCCCGTGCTTTGGGTCGCTGGTAATGTTGGGGGCGTAGAACGTACCGAACTTGGATTTTAGCCCATCGCCGCCGGCCCAGGGTTCACCAGCCTTCTTACTGTGGCAGGCAACACACCCGCTGAGCCGAGCCAAGTACGCGCCGCGTTTTTCGTCCCCCTGGTACGCCGCAATCGCCTGAGGCGGCGGAAGTGGTAGATTGAGCGCAAAGATTGCCCCTGCGACGAGCAGCGCGGCAAAGCCGCCTGCTATTATGAGCAAGCGCATGGATTACCGCCTGAACGACGCGTGGCAGGACGAGCAAGTCGCCGCAATGTCTGCGAAAACCGTCGCCGGATCGCGGCTAGGCTGCCCCTGGATCGAGCCTGTGATAATGCTGTCAACGGTTGCTCGCCCATCGGCCTTCGCCAGGCCAAGCAATACCGCAACCTCGAGCCTATCCCATTCACTGTCCAAGGTCAGAGGCATCGATGCTTCAGGAGTAGGCTCTATGGTGGGGGCTGATGCCACCAGCTTCAACTCCGCTCCCAGTTCAGCGAGCTGAGCTGCGTACTGCGAAAATTGCTGCCATTCCTCCCATATCTCGGGCCGGGCTTCCGACGGCCCTTCGATGCTCCCTTCGGGAAACAGCTTGGTCATCGCAGGACCGGCATGCATCTCGATCATCGACGCAGCCTTGCCCACGACGGTCATGTCCGTGCTGCCGCCGGGTGAGAACATGGGAGTTAGCAGTTTGATCTGCTCGCCCAGCATCATCATTCCCATCATCCGTTCGCCCACGATGCCCGTGGCGTTCCCGTGCGCGAAGACGGCGACGGACAGCATCATGCTCCCGGCCGCAAGCCAGGCGCCTATAAACTTCAGTTTCATGATCAAGAATCCCGTTGACGAGGGCTTTGGCGCCTTTAGGTTGTCAACGGGCTCCTGGGTGGCGGCGGATCGAAACCGGGTGGTTGGGTAGATGCTGGCCACCCGTCCCCTAGCTGGTAGACCATCCGGCCGGATAGACGGCAAGACGCCAGCATGGGTGTAAATAGACCAAGCAGGGGCGCACCGCAGTGAACCGCTGGCTCAGTTTGCGACGCAGGCGCATCGATATGCGAACTCGGGGTCGCTTGCGCTGCCTCTACCGCGACAAGGCCAGCCTCAAGAGAGTGTCCGCCGTCGGCATGTGCGGGAACCGCTCCTGCCACTAGCAGAAGCAGCAGGGCCACCCAGTTCAGCAATCTTAGGACGTGGCCCAACCGAATCTACCTGACTCATTCCGCACGAGCGATTCAGCGAAGAATATTGGCGTCCGCGTGGCGGCATCGCCTCTTCTTCCCAAGAAAGTCGCCTGTTTATGCCTAATGATCAGTTAACGAGGCAGTTTTGCTGGTGGCTGTGTACCGTCAGCTCACGTCGATGACCATCATCAGCCCGCCGCCGCCGTCCTGCTCGACATTGTTGTTCGTCGTGTGATGGGGGATATGGCAGTGGATCAGCCACTTGCCGGGGCGCTCGGCCGTCCAGATGACATCGTAGCGTTGGCCGGGCCCAACGTTGACCGTATCGGCCTTGAACCGGGCGCTCTGCGCGAGGGTTTCGCCGTCCCGAGCCACGACTTCAAAGGGACCACCATGGATGTGCATAGGGTGGATGAAACCGTTGTTGGAACCGATGAAGCGGACCTTGAGCGTCTCGCCTACCTTCATCTTGATGGTGTCGGTGGACGGATAGGCTCGGCCGTTGATGGTGAAGTAGTTGGGCATGCCGCCCTCCATCGGCATTGCCGGGTAGGTCAGACCCTCGCGGTGCAGCCATTCCTGCAACTGGATGGTGTAGTCATGGTCGGCCACCACGGTCGCGTCCATGGTTGTCGGATCGATGATCAGCGCACCATAAAGCCCCAGTGCCTGTTGCCGATCTGAGTGGTCGTGCGAATGATAGAAGTAGGTCCCCGATTGAATTGCCGTGTACTCGTAAATGTAGGTCTCACCGGGAGCGATAGGGTCCTGCGTGATCTCGGCCGGACCGTCCATCTCATTAGGCAGGATCAGCCCATGCCAGTGGATCGTGGTCGATTCCGGTAGCGAGTTGCGCACGTTGATGCGCACGCGATCCCCTTGGACGATATTGAGACGCGGTCCCGGGATCTGGCCGTTGTAGGCGTACGCGTCGACCCAAAGGTCCGGCAGGATCTGCCAACGGATGACCGAGGTCTCAAGGTCAAATACCTTCACGCCATCTTCGATACGGGGCTCCAAGGTTTGGTCACCCCGGGAGTTGAGGTCGAAGGTTTGCGTGACGTCACGTGGATGCACGGCTGCCATGTCAAGCATTGCGGCGGCCGGCGTATCGCGCACCATGATCATGCCCGGAGGCATGATCGCACCGCCGACTTGTCGTGCACTGAGGGTCATGTTTACCCAATTGGCGGGCGATACCATCCCGATCCCCAATGCCAGAAGCGATATTCCGGCAACGGCGACGAGCTGGGTGCGCGTCATTGCGAAGGCGCCGCCGCCAGGACCCGCGTGTTGCTCATGACCACTGTGCTCCTTGCTCGCTGGCATTTGGTGGCCGTGGGCATGCGCATCATCGCTATGCTCGGGTGCTTTCACCTCGACATGGTGTGCCTGCTCGCTCTGGTGAGGGGCGGCTGACCTTTCGGTCATCAGCCCGTGCTTGATGCCCTGTTTCACCATCCAGACATTGACCGGGTAGGCGAGCGCGAAACCCGCCATGACGCCGAGCGACATGACGCCCCAGAACAGCAGTTCCGTCGGCTCCATGGCTCGCATGTCGCGGCCCATCATCAAAAAGCTCATTACCGGCGCCATGCCAGCCATCATGAAGTTCATCGAGATGAATTCTGGCGTGAAGGACTTTTTGACGTTCTCCCAATAGGTGCCGCCCATCATGTTCTTCATGAACAAGGCCTGGAAGATAAAGAGCCCAACGGCGAAGCCGGCGATGTACTCGATGATGAGATCGAGCCACATCGGAAGACCAAGCAGCGCGACGATCACCGCGGCGATGATGATGCCGGTGGCGTCACCTGCGACACAATGGATCGTCGACCCGATGCCCTGTTTCCACAGCGGCTTGATGAACTCCTCGTGGGTGCCGGGTCGCGGCTCTTTGTCGGCGAGCACGTAGAGCAGCAGCCCAATCGGACCAAGGTAGAGCGTGACGAGGATGAAACCCCATTTCATCACCACCGGTTCGGGATTGTTCCGGTACTGGTCCCAGGCAACGTAGAGCGTCGACGCCGCGGCAAGTGCGAACCAGACCACGAGGAAGTAGTCGATAGGCTGGATAAGCATGCTGATTTCCTCTTGAGCTACCTGTCGAAGGCCCAACGATACGCGAAGCTACCTAGATTGGATTGAGGACGTCATCGCCAGCGATGTACCAGCTCTTGGCCACTCGCAGCCCAGCCGTTCATACCCTGGGCCAGATGAGAGACGTTGCTGTAACCGAGCGCCGCCAACGTCGTTGCGGCAATTTCGCTCATGCGGCCACTGCGGCAATACAGGACGATCTTCGCCGTCTTGTCGGGGGGCAGTTCGCTAAGCCGAGTGGCGACTTCGTCAAATGGAATAAAGCGGTCGGTCGGCGTAATCTCGCCTTCGTACGGGACGTGAACATTGACCAAGACGAAGTCTTTACGGCGCAGTATCAGCGCTAGCTGTTCGACGGATATCGTGCTGTAGGCCACCTGCGTCGCCGCGATCGAGCTTGCAGCATTTGCGGCAGCGGGTATCGCGGCTATGGCCGCCAGAGCGATGGCCACCGCCCAGGTACGGGTCGGCTTGCCGAGTGAGAGAATTGCCACATTAGCCTCGATTCCAGTCCAGCTTCGGTTCTACCCGCCGAGCGTTTGAGCCGGGGGCACTAGCTCAAACGTAGGCTCGGCGGGCATGGGTCCAGCAGCGTTCAGCCGTCGGACCTTTATTTGCTAGCCGCGAAGCTCGCCGGTGTAGCCGGCGTCAGCAATCGCCTTCGCGAAGGTCGCTGCTGGCTTGCCGCTCTCGATTTTCACGGCGTGAGTCCCAAGGTCGATGTTCACCCTTGCAGCGCCGTCGACGCTCTTGACGGCCTTTTCGACGGTCGCCACGCAGTGGCCGCAGGTCATGTCGTTGACTTTGAAGTCGTACATCTCATCCATCCTTTCCGATGCGATTGCCCTAAGTTGGGGCTTCCAACGGTGGGAAGGTCAAGACCTGGTCGCGATGTTTCTGACGGTGAGATCAGACGGTGGACCTAGCCCGGCAGCTTCAGGACAGGCGCCGCACCGCAGACATGGTCAGTTGGACCAGCTGAGCGACAGCGGCTTTGGAGGGTGAGGCGGTAGGACCGGACACCGCGTTGAGGCAGAACTCGGCCAGTTCCGATGGCGCCACATCGTCCCTGATTTCACAAGCAACAACTCCCTCCGCAATGATCGAAGCCAGAAACGAGCTTAGATGGTTCTTTGCGTGCGCCACGTGACTGGTGGCGTGCAGCATCGCGGCTAGCCTGTTGCCGTGGTGCTGATGGACCATCTGCGCATAGGCTTCGAGCATCTTCTCCAACCGTGCCAATGGCGATCCGTTCTCCTGCGCCACGCTCGAGAAGAGTTCGAGGTGCCTTCCAACTTGGCGCTCATGCCACCCCCTCAACACCGCCTCTACGTCCGGGAAGTATTTGTAGAGCGTGGCACGGCCGATGCCGGTTTCCTGCGCGATCTGCGACATAGTGACGGACGCCAAGCCATGATTGGCCACGAGTTCTACCGTCGCGTCGAACGTGGCATCGCGGACGGCTCGTCTATGGGCGTCGATGGTTTCGTTCCAAAGCTTAGGCATGAAGTGCTTATACGAAACACCGCTAGCAATGTCGAGACGGAATGGATTGACATAGACAGTGTGTCTCGATAGATCGTTGATAGATGGAGGACGATATGGTGCATGGAAGCCAAAAGGGTGTAGCTCCAGCCCACGTGACGCCGCGCTGGGTAAAGGTCCTGGGCGTTTCAGCGTTGGCGCTGGTCATTATCGCGGGGATCGCGATGGTAACAGGCATCGGCGGCACGCATGGACCGTGGCGGCACATGAGCCCAAGCCAGACACAAGGAACCGCCGGCCAATGAGAGCGGGGCCGTCAACGCGACAACTTCTCCTGCTTACGCACATATCAACGTCGGTGGGACTCGTTGGCGCTGTGGCGGGCTTTCTCGTGCTCGCTGTCGCAGGTCTCGGCGGCTCGGCTTTGGGTCAGACGGTCTATCCGGCCATGGATTTGATCACGCAATATCTGATTGTCCCGCTGGCTGTAATTGCGCTGACCCTTGGCACCCTGCAGTCACTTCTCACTCCTTGGGGCCTCATCAGGCACTACTGGGTGCTGATCAAGCTCGTTCTCACCGTTCTCGTAGTCGTCGTGCTCTGGCTCCAACTCACCAACATTCGATTGCTTGCCAGCCTGCCGTCAGAGGTGCTGCTCTCTGCGGAATGGGCCACCTCCAAGTTTTCCATGGTGCTCCATTCGGGTGCAGGCCTGATTGTCCTCTTAGGAGCGACAATCCTCTCCGTCTACAAACCAGTGGGGCTGACGCGCTTTGGCTGGAACAGGCGATACGGAACCGCTCCTGTCTCGGAGGTCGTTGGCCCCGACCTAGACGTTGGACAGAGCCCATAGTCTCGTCGACCGTCACTCCATCCTTCCTCGCGCGGGTGGCGTCTCGACCAAGATGATCCGCTACTACGAGACGATCGGGCTGATTAAGTCGCCACTGCGGACTCAATCCGGATACCGCGTCTACTCCGAGAATGAAGTCCATGCCCTGTGCTTCATTCGTCAGGCACGCGACCTCGGATTCTCGGTGGAGCAGATGAGTGACCTATTGGAACTGTCGCGCGATCGTACGCGGGCCAGTGCCGACGTAAAGGCCATTGCCCTTGAGCACATCGATGCGCTAGAGGCGAAAACTAGGGCTTTGCAATCGATGAGCAAGACGCTTCGCCATCTTGCCGACAATTGTTCCGGTGATGACCGGCCGGATTGCCCCATCATCGACGGCTTTGCGTCCGCTCTGGCGCCGGCGCAACAGGAGAGGCAACCACGCTTTGGCCTAACCGGGATAGCTGCAGATCGAACACATTCCCAGGAGGGGCGCCACTGATCCGGTGGCCTTGGTAGGCTGGCCCGGCGGCCTTGCACACGAGCAACCTCGCGAAGCCGCAGCCACCACTCTCTTACCGCCATGGGCGCTGCCTGCGTCCGTGGCGGGACATGTTGTTCTATTCCTCGTACTTGGACTGCTGGCAACAGTCAGAAACGTCGATCCGCCGCCCACACGGAGCATCGACGTCCAGATATTCAGCGAAGAGCAATACCGCGCCGAAACCACTGCGCCGATCCGTGACCAATCCGTCGATCGCCCGGCCCCCGCGACCACGCCGGTAAAGCCGAACGATGAGTCCAGCTATCCGAGAAAAGAGCCGGCCCCTTCTGCCAAGACCATCAAGACCATCAAGGCTACCCGACTGTTTACGGGCGCAATTCTGAAGGATCCAGCCAACCGCGAGGTTAGAGAAACGCTGCCCACGCTCGAACGCACGGAACGACTCACGCAACTCTGCGACATTGAGGCCCTGGAGCAGATTAGGGTGGCGAACCCGGCGACCGTTCCCGACTCAATTGAAGCCGCGGCGTTTGCCGAAACGACGGTCGCGGGCCTGACGGTGATTGCACCAGGCGCTGCCTACAGAAGCAGACGAAAATGGTATCAGGCCAAGTTCAGCTGCTCGGTTGCCGCGGACTATTTGCGGGTAACGGAGTTCAGCTTTGGTGTCGGCGATTCAATCCCGGAAAATGAATGGGACAGCCACAACTTGATTGCCGAGGATGAGGACGAGTGAGGGCCCATAGCCCTTTGATGGTCGCATGGCCCCGCATTGCGTACGTTCACCTGCTTGGAGCGATCTCACCTGGCGGTTTGCGGTCTGCCGTTCTGAAGAACGCACCGAAAGGCCTTGACCTTCCCATCGTTGGAACCCCTACAGCCCGTGTTGGGGGATTTACGATGGAAAGCTATCTTGGTGACGCTTCACCTGGACAGATTCCTCCGCCAGGCATGATGGACTGGCTCCTGCGGGTAGCAGATGAAGCCCGTGCGGCCCGTGCGGAACGTGCAGGCTGGGGTCAGACGATCGATCGCCATCTCCGTTCACACGCAACGGCCATCGAGTGGAGGCGCGGCTGTCCAGCTCTCAAGGATACTCCGCACTTCTCTCGCTACCGATCACAACGGCACCACTTCCTTTACGACGTGGCGGTGCGCGCCCTTGGTCACGGCGTGGTAGCGCGTTTGAGTACGAACGTGTCACGGCATTGAGCGCCGAGATTGCAAAGTCGCCTCTGGTTTTGCGATCCGGCCAAGTGCTGCTGTCCGGGGAAGTAGACACCACCAGCTTGGCGTTCGCGCGCCATAATCCCTTCCTGTAAGCCACCGTCCATCCGATATCAGCGGCAATCGGCGCGGAAACTGTTCTCGGACCAAAGGTCAATCAAGCCAAGCCGACGGTCTACGTCTTGCGCCTTGAGCGAAGTCTGCCAGCTTTGCTCGGTCGTGGGGACCTCATGGCGACTGGGACGTGCTGCTGCAGCGCAGGTTGAAGATCTTGGTGACCCAGACACACGAAGGTCACCGGTTCAATGTTCGCGAGGGGGGCTTGGGGCTCTAGCCTAGGTCGCGGACAACGGTGGGAGCTCCACCCAGTATGTTGGGCCCATGATCGGCGCTGAGCTTCGCGATCAAGGGGAGGATTATTTGCGACATATCGTTGGCAGAGAGCGGTCCAATATGACGATGAGCGATCATGCCGTGGCGGTCGATAACGAAAGTCTCCGGTACGCCGAACACACCGAACTCGATGGCAACTCGTCCATCCTGGTCCGCCCCCGTCCTGCGATAAGGGTCACCATAGCCGTCGAGCCATGAAGCGGCGTGCTCAGGACTATCCTTATAGTTGAGCCCATAGATTGGCACCATCCACTCGGCAGCCAACTGCATGAGCAGGGAATGTTCAATCCGGCACGGGCCGCACCATGACGCGAAAACATTCAGGAGTGAAACCTCTCCTCGAAGGTGTTCAGCTCCGAGGCCAAGCTGGCGACCTTGAACGGGCGGAAGGTTGAAGTCTGGAGCTGCCTTGCCGATGAGTGACGAGGGGATGTCGCTGGGGTTGCGGTTAAGGCCAATGGCAAGCAATCCAAGCAATGCGGCAACACCTGTCAGCGGCAACATCGCCAAGAGTTGCCGGCGAGAGGGGACCCTCACGCGGGCGCTGCCGACGATCCCTTTGTCGTCAGAGGTCATTTGCTGTCTCCAGTGTCGGCGACGCGTTGATTTTGTTCACGGATCGGCGGTGCTCCTCGCCAGCTGATAGTTCCGGGCCCGCTCCGGCCAAGTGCTTTTGATGTAATCAAGCACTGCCACGATCTGTTCGTCCGTCAGCACCTCCTTGAAAACAGGCATGTCACTCTCGTAACCGGGGGCGATCGTCGCCAGCCCCTCTTTGACTATCGTAAACAGCCGCTTGTCGGAGTGATGCCAGGTATGTCCGGTCTCGTCGTGGGGCGGCGCGGGCATTCGGCCATTAGGCAGGCGCTTCATCCATTCCGCCTGGCCTTCCAAATTGGTACCGTGGCAACTTGCGCAGTTAGCTGCATAGAGCGCGCGACCCTCTGAAGATTCTCCGGAGCGCGCCGAAACGAAATAGCCAAACCCCGCTGCGCTCAGGATACCGGCGACTATGAGCAACCCCATGAGGAACAGTTTCACTTCCCGAACCCTTGCCAGGTCGTGCCGCCGTCACGGCTCTCGAGCACAGCGCTCTCGTCGGTAACGGCGACTAGGTGAGTTGCGTCCCCGGGATCAGCGGCGAGATGGAGGATATATCGCTCGCCGAAGTCACTCGCGAGCGCTACCCACTTGCCATCAGTCGGCAATTGAAACAGGCCAGTACCGGCGAAGAATACATAGAGCGCACCGTCGGCTGTTGCCTCGACAAGGGGTGCAGGCTGGCCAGGCCCGAAGAGCGCCCAGGTCTTTCCGGCGTCGGTACTCCGCATCAGTCCACCGACGGTGCCCGCGTAGACTGTGTCTGTGGCAGCGGATGACGCGGCCAGATCAATCACCTTCTCGGGCCCTGGCCCCGCTATGCCCCAGGTCGCTCCTCCGTCGCGGCTAACCTGGATGCCGCCATACGTGCCGTATATCACGCGCGGATCGGCGCGACTGATCGTCATGGCGTGGAAGTCCACAGGGCCGCCGACACCGTCGGCGATCTTCTGCCATGTGGCACCCCCGTCGGTCGAAAGAACAATCCCCATGCTTCCGCCCTGTCCCGGGTGACCGCTGGCCAGTAGTCGGCCGCCATCGGCGGGATCGGCGCTAAACCCCATGTAGTCGCTGGCGTCGGTCGAGACGGTCTCAGCAACCCCGTCCGGGTTGGCACGAAACACACCGTAGTGTGTGGCCAGCAGGACGCTTCCGGGCTTCGATGGATCAAAGCTGATGCCGTGAATGTGGGAGACCTCGTTGAGCGGCATCTGTTCTGCGAGCGATGACGCGACTAACGCAAGGAAGGTGATCGATGCCGCGACGATCCGGTTGATGTGGGTTCTCATTGCTGACCTCCAAACAGGCTTGTTATCCAGGACCACAGTCCCTGTGACGGCTCGGAATGCCCGTCCGCATCGTAGGTGTCATTCGCCAGAGCATTGGCGAACGTCACCAGGCTCAGGGCCTCGAAATTGAGACCGTGGAAGCGACCGCGGAGACGCCCCTCGCGGTCGACAACATGTGTGACCAGCCCGTGCATCTGCACGCCGTCGACTTCGGTAAACTCGAGCCCATAGGCCTTCGCCACCTTGCGGGTCGTGTCTTGGGGCGCGTCGGCCGGCGAGGTGAGGAAGGCCCAGTTGACTGGATCGAGCCCGTGCGCCTCGCCATACTCGGTCAGGACCTGGTCTCTGTCGCGCGACGGATCCGTGGTGATGCTGATGAATGCAATCCGATCCCTCATTGGTGAGATGTTGATCATCGACTGCAACTGCGCGATCACCTGGCTGTGGAGCGGACATACGTCGCCGCAGCTGGTGTAGATGAAATTGAGCACGACGACCTTTCCGCGAAAGTCAGCAAGGCTTACTTTGCGGTTGTTCGCATCCAGGAGCGTAAATTCGGGTGCGGGTTGATCCACAGGCTGGAAGTACTTGTCGCGGCCCGATAATTGGTCCTCGACTTCCTTAAGGGAATGGGCAAATAAGGGCGTGGCAATGCCGATGGGCACGACGATGATCGCTAGGATGGCGGATATCCGCATAAACATGTTCTCGACTGAGAGGATCGACCGACAGCACCAATCGTCCGGCCATAAGGCCAAACGCCCGCTGCCCCAAAGCGCAAGGCGCTAGAGGCAGTCAGGCGATGTAGGTCAATCGTGGAGGTGAAGGATCGGGCGGCGACGCGATGCCCGTCAACAAATCCATGCTTCCAGTCGATCCCTGCCCAGAGTGCGCAAAATCAGAGAAGCTGACCGGATGAGACGGCATCGTGAAGGCTGATGTCATACACATCAACTCGCAGAGATTTGCCTTCTCGCAAGCAGGCATCTGCCGCACCGGGATGCAGCCATGATCCTGCATCGCTGAGCTCGCTGCGACCGGAGTACTCATCGAAACCGTTGCGTCGTTTGCGGCGACAGCCGCAATGCTGATCGTGAACGCAAGGAGCGCTCCGACAAACAAGCTAACCACGCGATGGAGCGAGATGCGTACCATACCTTTAGCATTGCTCAGGGCGAGCCAGCGAAGGCAACACCGATTGCGGAATTGTGATGGTCCGTCGCACCCCCTGCAGACACCGAAAGAACCGCCGGCGTGGGATCTGGTCGTAACCTCAATCAGGTGGCTTTATTCGGGATGACCTCCCTCACTCACCAGAGGTCCCATGTCCATTCTTTCCAATCTCAAACTCTCTGACACGTCGCCCCGTGCGAAACTCTCGTCGGTCGCGCGCAAGCGGCAAATGCTGCTGGACCGATCGACCTGCAGATGAAGGCAGCAACGGCGTTCGTCGCTGGCGAAACGTTCCAGCAGGAGGTCCAGTGGTGGGTCCGTGTCCAGGGTAGCGACAACAAGCAGTTGGTCACGCGCAAGAAGCCGGTGCGGCCGTGGTGGTGGCGCAACGATGTGGGTCGGCTCATGCTGTCGGTGCGCGCAGGCGACCGGCTGTTGGGGGACGAGACTATTGCCATCGGTCCCACGATCGATGCCTAAGTAATGAACATTTCACTGTTCTGTTTTCGTAGTGCATGCTACTTGACGGCATGCAGCCGACCCTCCTTGAGCGACGTATCGAGGCCTCGATCCCAGCACTGCCTCTGGCGGAACAGCGGATGGCTCGCTTTTTTCTTCGCGAGAAACAGGCCACCGTGCTGGGTTCGGCGGCGCAAATTGCCGAGCACGCCGGAACCAGCGATGCGACGGTCGTTCGGACAGCCCGCTCGCTCGGATTTGCAGGGCTCTCTGATCTGCGTGCTGCGTTACTCGCGGACCTCGTCACAGCGACCGCGCCTCATGAGCGGTTGCGACGGACGCTGGTCGCCGCCGGCAACGACGGTCGTGCGATCCTCACCCACGTCTTGGGAATTCATCGCGAGACGCTTGCGGTCTTTGAGAGCGAAGAAATCTCCGAGGCTTTTGAGCGATCGCTGAAGTTGCTCGCAAGCGGCGGGCACCGCTACATTTTTGGCATCGGCCCCTCGGGAGCGGTGGCTGACTATGCGACCCTCCAGTTCAACCGCATCGGGCTACGATCGGCATCGCTCAACGCAAGTGGCATTGCTCTGGCCGATCGGCTGCTGCCAATGGCCGGCGGAGATGCGCTTCTGGTGATTGCTTATGCTCCGATCTACCGCGAGGTCGTGGTGACCTTGGAGAGAGCCCGCGTACTCGGCGTGCCCGTAGTTCTCATTAGCGACAGCCTCGGCCCCACTGTTGGTCACTTGGTGAGGGAGGTTTTGCCCGTGCCGCGAGGCAGAGCCGGCAACCTGGCGATGCACGGCGGCACGATCGTGCTAGTCGAGGCGCTGGTAGCTGGGCTGGCCGCAGGCGGCCGCTCCAACGCGCTCGAAAGCCTGGGCACCCTTTCGGATCTGCGTGGCGCCCTAGACAAAACTTGGAGCCGACGTGGATTGAGACGTGGACGCGGGGACACGAACGCGGTGCCATCGGAGAGAGAGTTGGATCAATGACTTGGGCCACCATACTCCCTGCTGTGACAGCCTCCTTTCTTGCCTCGCTCGTCGAGTTCGTGGAGGCGTTCACGATCATCCTCGCGGTAGCCACGATCCGGGGGTGGCGGCCGGCGCTTCTGGGGGCGTTCGTCGGTATGCTGCTACTCGCGGGCCTCGTCATCACGTTTGGTCCGCTGCTGGATCGTGTGCCGCTTTGGATTCTGCAACTGGTGATAGGGGTGCTGCTGCTCCTGTTCGGCCTGAGGTGGCTGAGAAAGGCTATTCTGAGATCGGCGGGCCTGATCGCGCTGCATGACGAAAACAAGGCGTTCGCTGATCAGGAAGCAAGCCTTCTTTCTGACGCACGGGGGCACGACAAACGGTTGGACTGGATCGCTGGGCTCGCTTCTTTCAAGGCGGTTGTGCTGGAGGGGCTGGAGGTTGTCTTTATCGTCATAGCGATTGGCGCCGCGCATCGGCTTATCGTGCCAGCGGCCATCGGTGCCACCGCCGCTTGCGTCCTTGTCATGGCCATCGGTGCAATCGTGCACCGGCCCCTGGCCCGTGTACCGGAGAATACTCTCAAGTTCGGCGTGGGGGTAATGCTGGCAGCCTTCGGCACTTTCTGGACCGGCGAGGGGCTTGGTGTCGAATGGCCCGGCGCCGATCTGTCGATCCTTGCCTTTATCGCCGTCTATCTCCTATTCGGCGTAGCAGCAGTCGCAGCAATACGCCGCTCGGTGGAAACCGCCACGTCATGAAGATTCTGTCGTTGATCATTGCGGAACTGGTCGGACTATTCGTCGACGACGAATTCCTTGCACTGTCAGTTCTCGGCGTCGTTCTGGTGTCTGCCGGCTTCAGCTTCTGGCCGCTCGTATCTCCCATGGTCATCGGCGCGATCGTTCTGCTGGGCTGCCTCGGCGTTCTGGCGCTTAGTCTTGCACGAGCGGTGCGGAAATGAACGCGGCGGAACACTCTCCGCTCCCGACTGAGGTGATTACGCCGTCGCAATGCCGCGCCGGGCCCACCTTGTTCGGTTGGAGTCAGGCACAACTGGCAAGCGCCTCGCTCGCTTCGAGAAGCACGATATTTGAGTTTGAGGGGGACGTGCGAAACGCTCCATCCAAACCATCTTCGCGCCATCGCCGCGGCCCTGGTCTCAGGAGGAATCGAACTCCTCGGCGGTAATGGCCGCTCCGGGCCCGGAGTTCGGCTCAAGCAGACGGAGTTCGGCTCAAGCAGACGGAGTTGGTGATTGGCAGCGCTCACAAGGCCGACAGATACGTTAGCCTGCCCATCTACTACCGGACGAGACTCTACAGGAATGATCGCGGTCGCAGGGCTTGAACGGTTGGCGCATCGCAGCCTTTTGATCGCTGGCATCTCGCTCTCCACCACATCGGTGGCGGTGGTTTACGCCGTGATGTCGACACCGGCTTAAACAAGACCGAGCTGGGCAAGATCATCCTCGCGGCCTGCTTCGTTACCGATCTCGGTACCGTGCTGGCGCTCGGCATTGTGTTTGCCCATTTTGAACTTTGGCTGGCGCGGTTCGGCGCCGTGACCGTGGTCGTGCTGATGCTGCTGCCACGCTTTGCGCCATGGTTCTTCACACGGGTCGAACATCGGGTGAGCGAACGTGGACCGAGCGAGCACGGGCGTACCAAGCCGACCGTTCCCGAGCCGATCCACAATCGGCCTTCACACCCCGCATCCCGCTCGGGAAATGAGGCTGGTGCCAACCGCTGCCTTCTTTACCAACTTCGAAGATATGGCCGGAAGCCCGCGAGGCGTTCACCACCACGGGGGCGTTGGTCTCCACCAATAGGCTAAGGTCATCGGGATCGAGCCTAGCACACAATGGTTGTGGCCTACCGGCTTCCAAGGACCAGCCACCAGCCCAGCGCCAAGACAACTGCAACCCAAATGGCAACTATGAGCGCCGCTGCCACCCGGCTTGTAGGACGGTCGGCGATCGCCTCAGCGCGAACCCGAAACTCTGCCATTAGTACGGGCGGCATAAGTCGAACTACCAGTAGTATGCCGATCGGCAGGATGAGCAGGTCATCCACGTAGCCCAACACTGGGATGAAGTCCGGGATTAGGTCGAGTGGGGAAAGCGCGTAGGCTGCAACTGCTCCCGCCATAACCTTTGCGTACCAAGGGACGCGCGGGTCTCGGGCAGCATGCCACAAAGCGATGATGTCACGCTTGATAGATTTGGCCCATCGCTTTGCTTGCTCAAACCAATCTACATTGGGGGCCACCATGACAAACTCCGAACGCTCCATTTCACGTCGAACGAGAACTCAGGCCCCTCCCACAGGGCGGCTTTGGCGATGACACCTGAGGCACTAGCCGACACAAGGTTTCTCCCTAAATCGAGTAGAGGGTACATCGAGGAGATCTCGTGCGCGCACTTAATCGTTCACGAGGCCCGTTGCGCATCAAACCGCCGCATCAGTCCGGCGGTCGGCTTCGGCAGTGTTTTGCGGAGCTGCCGCGGGAGTGCCCCATCTGTGCCGCCGCTTTCTCAAGCAGGCGGCTATGTGCGCCACGCCAACTTCACCCGGAGGGTTATCCTCGGCCCCTGAGCGGATATCGAAGCGACGACCGCCCTATTGCAACTCGCGCAGGCGTTGCAGTGGCTCGACGAAGGACTGCCGGGCAGCATTCATGGTGGCGGCGGCGGTGGCCACGAGGATGGCGATAGCGACCACGGCCAGATAGAGCCACGGTACGCTGAGCGCTTCGGGCGGCGGGTCGAAGGCGCCCTGCAGCACGGTGACGAGAACCTGAGCGACGAGCCAGCCGGCGAGAGTGCCGAACAGCACGCCGCCGACCAGGATCACCAGCGCCTCCGAGATGATGAAGGTGCGTATCTGGCGGGGCCTCGCGCCCAGCATGGTGAGGATGGCGAAGCCGCGGCGGCGGTCGGCGAGGCCGAGGGCCAGGACGAGGCCGGTGGCGCCCAAGGCGAGCAGCACGGCGAAGCTGAGTTCGAGCGTCGTGAGGCCGGCCAGATCGACCGCCGTAAGGCTCGAGCCGATGACGTGGCGGGCCTCGTTGAGATCGGTGACTTTGACCCCCGGCATGGCCTTGACGACCTCAGTCGCCGCCGCTTTGACGCCGGCCGGATCGCTGGTTTGCAACAGGGCGGTTTCGGCCACGTCGAGGCCGGTCGCCTTGGCGACATAGCTGGCATTGGCCACAATGAAGCTGTCGCGCGGTGCGGTGGGGAATTCGCGCACCACACCGGCGAACTTGAACGGCACCGGATGGTACTGCCCATCGGCGCCGGCCAGCCGCAGGTTGATGGTATCGCCGAGGACCAGTTGGAAATCGGTCACCGTTTCATCCGACACCAGCACAGCATCAGGCGAAGCTGAGAGCAGCCCGAGAGCGGCTTTGGCGTCACCGCCCCGGAAATATGCATCGGCGATGGTGGTGGCATTGCCGATCCGGGTCGGATCGATCCCATAGAGGTCCTGCAGGTCGGTGCCAACATAGGCGAAGCGGTGCTGCATCGGCTCGGCGCCGGTGACGCCCGGGATCGCCCGCAACTGCTGCAGCACGGCGCTGGCCGGCGCGGCTGCGGTACCCGACACCGTGACATCGGCGCCATTGGTCAATAGCGCATCGACCCGGGCCTGACCTTCATAGGTGGTGTTGAAGATGCCCGTCGACACGGCAAAGCCGATCGCGAGCGCCGCGAGCGCCACACCGGTCGAGAGGCGCCGGCGCTGCCGGGTCAGCGATGCGGCCACAGCCGGCGCCACCTCGGGCGAGGCGATGGCGACGATGCGGGTATTGAGGTTGCGGGCATGGCGCAGGTAGAGGCGAGTTAGTCGCAAGGTCAGGAGGCCAATGCCCGCCCAGAGCAGCAGCGGCGCGAGGAAAGCGGTGTAATCGACCGATACCGCGGTGACGCCTTCGGTCGCCAAGACGACCTGATAGCCGCCGGCGGCGGTCTGCCAGAACACCAGGGCCGCGACCGCGAGGCAGATGAGATCGAGATAGAGCCGCTCCCAGAGCGGCGCCGCGTCGGCGCCGAGCGTGCGGCGAGAGGCGGCAATCGACAGCGTCCGGGCCGAAGCGAGGGCCGGCAGGATTACTGCGCCCGAGGCGAGCAGCAACCCGGCGAGGATGGCGATGGCGGACCATTCAAGCCGGCCCGGCCCGAACATCGGCTGGCCGAACAGCGGTGCGGTGAGGGCGGCCAAGCCGGGGCCGATGACCGCTCCGGCAATACCGGTTGCCAGCGCTTCGAGCCCGGCGAAGCCGACCATGGTGCCGAGCGGCGCACCGCGGAGGCGCAGCA